>VFQN01002565.1_pt1 | contig 27749 bp, 47 predicted proteins | sample 3512371 | NCBI WGS metagenome assembly VFQN01 (sample SAMN10412370, study PRJNA504923) | tailings metagenome | isolation source: Replicate 2 from Balatoc abandoned mine | place: Philippines: Itogon, Benguet | collected 2017-08-28
GGGGGGGGGGGGGGGGGGGGGGGGGGGAGGGGGGGGGGGGGGGGGGGGGGGGGGACGGAACGGTTACAGGTGGAGTGTGCAGCGTTCTCGTAGCTTGTCTGCACTGTTACGCAGTCCTCACACTGCCGTACAGCTATGAGTTGTCCAGGCAAAACGAATGTGACAACGTGACGCAATTCGTAGGTTCACCCTGTGTAAGCGCAGCTGACAGTTGAGAGGGCGATTGCAGCCCCCCGAAGCACATCTTGGGCCTGGCGCCAAGCACTTGGCCCCGCATTCCCCATCCCGCACGCTTACCCACGCGTACCCACCTGCATGTGCCGGACAGCGAGAAGCACACCTCTGCGTCCTGCGCCGCGTCGCGCAGCAGGCGCAAGTTGGACACGTGCATGTGGTATTGGCCGGGCTGCGCGTTGGGCGGCTGGTCGATGCGTGGGTTGCGCAGCCTCACGCCGTTGAGGGTGGCGATGACACGCGTGCCGTTGGCGCACTCGCCACCTGGGGTGGGGGTAAGTGCGAAGGGGGACGGGCAAGGCACTAGTAACGCGAGGGGGCTGGAGGCCATAAAGCGGTGCAGTGTTGGGGAGATAAGGTGCACGTGCAGCAGCATGGGACAGTGGCGGCACTCGCGTGCCATTGGCGCACTCGCCGCCTGCGGGTGAGGGGAAGTGGGAGGGGGAGTTTGTGTGGGGCTAGGGTGGGGGAGGGCCCTGCAGGATGGTACTGTTCCTTTTTTCCTCACCTGTGGGGTGAGATGGGATGGGGGCACGGGGAACCGCGTCAAGAACACAATACAAGTGTTGCAAAAAGTAGCTAACGAGCAACAAGGGACAGCTTGCCGCCAGCCAAGCGTGTGCTGTTGGCGCACTCGCTGCCTGCGGGTGTGACATGTTGAGGATGCATGGTAGTGCACGTCTGTTCAAGCGTGAGGTGTGCGTGGGGGCGCGGTCCTGCCAGCGTCCCTGGTTACACATGGCGTAACTCTGGTTCATCACAACAGGAAATAGTCGGTGCACGTCACTCACGTGCATCCAGGGCGAACTTGTCTAGCACGGGGGCGCAGCAGTAGTCCCCGGGCGTGTTGCAGGTGGCGGAGTACTTGAAGGTCCAGCAGTAGAACGTTAGGCCTTCACGAACCACGGTAGCATAGTCGCCTAGGGAGAGTCGAGGGGAAGGAGGAGAAAGTAAGGGCGAGGCGTTGGGTCACCGTGCGGAGCAAACGGGGTGGAGGTGGTGGGAGCAGGGGACAGGCACGGTGCTCGCTTGGCAAGGCGCGAGGGCCATGGCGGGATACTGAAGCCCCACTCACCAGTCGAGTACTGTGACTTGTTGACATCTCTTGTGCAAGTGGCGTACGGGAACGTGAAACGCGTGCCCTGGGCGCTGGCGACGGCCCTGCAAAGCAGGCCGGCGAAGGCATGCCGGGAACATGTCGGGGGAAGCGAAGCGGTTGAGACAGACCCCGACGGCAAGAAGCCAGACACAGCCATTGATAATTTCATGTAATTGTTAATGTGCTGCAATGTGCGCGCAAGGCGCCTCTCAGGTCTTCTGCTATCGGCCAAGTTTAAAATGGCTTGCTGTTGGGGGGTTGGGGGGTGCAGGCAGGCGAGCTGTGATATCTATGCCAATTACATGTTTTGAAGCCGTTCGTTTTGCTCATCACCGTACTCAGTGTCAGTCCTAGGCACACCGGCGAACAGCAGTGCGAGCGCACGGAGCCTTTCGCACTTACCACAGGGCCGACAAAGCGACAGCGGTCGCTAGGACTTTCATCGCTGCTTTCTGTAGAGTACTTCCACCTGCAGTAGGAGTATAGGAACATTGGTGACTCCTTGTCGCCCGAATTCTGGGACTTGCAACGAAAGGCCGCGACTTCCGCGGACAGGCAGGGCCTCCGCGCACAGCGACGACGGATCCTATGTGAAGGCATATACTTGTACATCTCAGTGAGAGGTACCCTCAAGTGTGCGCACCTATGGCTCTGTTAAGGCAGTAGTCGGCTTGTGTCTCGCGTGAAAGCCCTTGCAAGAGCGCGCGGTCTGTGCAGGTTTTATTGCTGGTAAAGGTGTTCCTCAGATAAGAGAACTCGCATGCAGCTGCCAAGGATATACCTTCAGCGTTGACCTGCCGCTTTAAATTCACATTGCTCCTCGTACAATCACCACTCTCCTGGTGGGCGTCGTGAAGGACCGCGTCTAGCTTGAACGTACTTAGCAAGATTAACGAGTGTTGAATGAGCAGTTGGTGCCGCTTGGTAGGGATGCTGGCGACTTCAGCCAGGAATGCTGTCTCAACCATCCAGTGCGCTCCAGCCTCGGTCTGCAACTAGCCGCAAACATGTCCCCTTATTTTCAGCATAGTGATCTGGTAAGACTGTTGCAGACCACGCAGTTAGTTTGGTCCGCGGCTGCTGCGCGGCACCTGGCGCGGCACTGGGCGCGCCCGCTGCGCCAGGAACGCAGGAAGTTAGTCTCGTGCGCTTTCCTGTTGCGCATTGGCCATGCTAGAAAGAAACCATACTAGCCATCAACTTTATACCTAGTGCGTTCTAGAGCACCAGCTCTTGCTACCAGCGTGCTGGCTGTCACGCACCTGCAGCTGCTCCTTGGCGTTTTGTAATGTACTGGGTGCAGTCCCCGCCGCCTGCACTAAGCTTCCGCAACGCCTTTGACTTGCTCGAAAGCATGCCCCGTCCGTAGAGGCGTGCGCCCAGCGGGACCTAGCACGTGTGCAATCGCCACAAGGGACGCTTAGCTGCACGCTGAGCCGCACGCGGTGACCTCACCCTCGGGTGAGGTCACCGCAGGTGCTGACACTCACGGTGAGACAGCCGCTGACGGCCACTAGCACCAGCTCGCCATTGCAGCTTCCAGCCGTCATTCCGTGGATGTAGCCTGGATGCCGCATGCGTACAGGTGTGCTTTTGGCACGCACCACGATGTCCAGTCCGGTCGCACCCGCCGGCACCGTGACATGTACACCTGGCATGCACCTAGCGTACGCCTGCTTAATGTTTTACGGTCCGTCGCACACCGTAACTGTTCGGTTATGACTCCAGCCTACGATCTGAAGACCGTTTGTGTCTTGTGCGGACCGAATACGCTGGACACAGCGTGTGGTAATCATGCTTTCCGTGATGCCCTGAGCCACGTACAGGACGACGGGAGGCCTACCCTGGGCATAACAGCAGTGTGGCCTACCTGTACCTACCGCTTATAAGCATATGGGCAACCCTGTATGCTCGGCGCCCTGTTGTTTGAGGGGGTGCGTTACGGCCGGCAGCGCGGGGCGCGTGTGAGTACCTGCAGGGACCGTGTGGGCTGTGAGTGTGGGACCGTGTGGGCTGTGTGTGTGGGATCGTGTGGCCACACCACCTGGAATGTAACATATAATGTCAAAATGTGAGGACGTCGGTGGCAGCGACTGCTGGTCGCTGTGGCCTCCGTCCTGACGCCCTGCAGCCCCTGAGGGCGGGTAGCCCCAGTGCGCAATGCAATCTGCGCATGCATGCTTTACAGGCACCTGGGGGCCTCCCTAAGCGCATGCAGGGCACTTCGAAAGCGGCTGGGTGTGCCGTGGGTTACGGTACGGTGGTGGCATACAGCTGTAGGTAGGCGTGCGAGCTGTCTTCCACTCGTGCGGTCAAGCGGCTCCCAGGCCGTGCTCCTGCAGTGCTGTGCCAGCGGCGTGGCGCAGCCAGGTGCAGCCACGCACGCACGTGCACTTGATGGGGGCAGCCAGAGGCAGCTTAGGGCACAGGGGCACAACAAAGGAAACAACAAAGAAATCTGGGGCATGGGGGCCCTGGGCCCGAGACGTCGCACACAGGCGCACCCCGGACCAGGCTCCGACGGCGAACGTGACTGTCGGCTGCACGCCTGTATTGCTTTGCGGCCAGCCTACTGGGGCTTATTGCGAGCAAGTGCGGGAGGTGCCTGCTTTGACCTGCCGTTGCCATTGGTGGACCTGTGCCCCAGCGACCGCCCAAGCAACACTGCCTCCTGCCGCAAGTTTCCAGCGGCCCATTCGGATACCGTTATGACCTGGATCGCTATGCGGACACACCGCCAAATGTGCTAGTAACTAGCTCCCTAGCCACGCCCAGGCCCCGCTCACTGAAGCTTGTCGTCAACACACACTGCTGCTCGGCGGTGGCTGGGCTGCCGAACGCACACATGCAGCAACCTGCGGCAGCCTGCGTCGCTACAGCAACGATATTATTACATGTGGGTACGGCAAATGAGCCGCCCTCGCGGAGAAGCGCAAATCCTTCGCGCCAAGGACGTGGGCCAGGGCACAGGTGCCGAAGCTGGGCCAGCGGCTGGGTCCCCTTAGCCGACGTGCTCAAAACTCGCTGGAAGCGCGGTGCCACTATCCACCCGAGGCCGCCTATCGCCATGCAGTGTACATCCATGCAACCAGCCCACGCCCTAACCAGCCAGCGCCCGTCAACATCAAATAAGCTATACGCGCCCTTCAATAGGCTCCAAACACTCACGTGCTCTCGGCTCGACAACCTCTCATTCTCTCACACTAGCTATGGACGACAGCACAATCCCAGGGGTCGTGCGCAATAGGGGTCGTGCGCAATAATACGATCCCGCAAAAGCGGGCACAGCCTGCCTAGAGCTTTTGGACAAACCACAACCCTGCAAACAGAACGACTGTGCTGGTCCTCCTTCATGGGGACCGATGTCAGCCTTACCAAGCAAAGACCACTCCCCTGCCGCCCCGAACGCCACTAATGCACTCCTGCACAATGAAGCAGCACGTGTTGGGCACTTGTCCGCCGCCGCAGCGAGCGCAGACCTGCTCACCTGCACTCCGCCATGGACTAACCCAGGCGACCAACCCTCAACATCCTCATCCCGCTCCACTCTTCCCTCGTGCGCCCCTACTACCTGCGCTCGCCTGGTGACCCCGCCATGTACGCCATTCAGGGGCCACAAGGAGCACCCAACTCATCGCTCAGGGTAACACGGCGACCTCCAGACACATGGAGATGGTGCGGCACTGGCATGCGGGTCTCCGTCAGGGCATCCCCAGGGCCCACTCCAAGGCCCTCAGGGGCCAGCTAAATGCCCCAGCAGGCCTCCTCAGGCCCCGCTCTTGGTTCCATCAGGTCTCACAGCGGGCCACCTCAGATCCCCTCAGCGCCCACCTGGGGCCCGCTCAGACACTCCTAATCAGGCCCGCTCAGCGCTCAGCGCTCCCTCAGCCGACCCTCGGACGCCCTCTCACACGCCATCCAGTTCCCCTCAAGTTCCGTTCAGCGGCGGCCCGACACAGTGAACAGGTCTCCTCAGACCACAGATCCCCTCAGCGCCCACACGTGGGCGCTGCGAGCCCCATCAGCGGGCCCGCGCAGACACTCGTAAGCAGGCCCGCTCAGCGGCGGCCGGACACGGTGACCAGCGCCTTGGCCTTGGCCTCCTGCTGCCCCTTGGTGGTGCCGGAGGTGGTGCCCTTGGTGGTTGCCACACGGCCCTTGGAGGAGCCGGAGGTGGTGCCGCCCGCCTTGCCCGACTGCGTGCCGCGCGGGCTGCTGCTGACGCTGCTGCTGCCGCTGCGGGTGGCGGCGCGCCCGCTGACGGTCATGCTGCTGCTGCCGGCCCTGCTGCTGCTGGTGCTGCTGGTGGTGGTCTTGCTGTCGTTGTCCGAGTCCGAGTCGGCGGCGGAGACGGTGGGCAGGTCCTGGCGGATCCACTCGGCCAGGCCGCCCTGCAGTCAAGGAGTTAGTTGGGAGGTTAGAATGCTGTGTCCATGTGGTAGGCTTCACGCGTTATGGCCTGCTTAGTCCGTGGCTCCTGGTGAGGTCCCGATAGTTAAATTCGGCGATGCCGCCTTCACGTGCAACGAGAGATGTCGCGGGCATGGCGGAGGCAGGAGTGAGATAGGAACGGAGCGGCAGCTCTTGGCTGCCTGCGCCCGCTCTGAAGCTGGCGCCTTTATGTTGGCCGTTTCCCATCCAACGGAAGCGATACCTGTTTCCAGCCGCGCCTAGATCGGGCATCCTCCTTTGCAAACCCACAAGTCCAGGTAACAGACTCACCTTCATGTGCAGCACCTTGTAGCCAGCCTGCTGCAGGTAGTACACGGCCTTGAGAGAGCTGCATCGAGGAGTGTTTGGCAAGGCAACATGGTTAGTAAACCCCTGCCGTGCACTGCTGTACCGTGCCACGAGGGCCCGTAGGAACGCTCAGCGAATTGTCCGTGTGACGCTGTGTGCTGGCCCACAGTTCCTGCACAGTGTTTGGAAAGTCACGACGGGCCGTTGGCAGACTACCGTTACCCGCGTGATGGCTGCTCACCGCGACTGGAAGCCGAACTGGGTGCCCGGCTTGTTGTCCAGGGTGCCGCCCTGCTCGCACATGACGATGACCTGCAGGGGCCGAAAGGAGTGGGTTAGGGCGTGGGGCTGGTCACCATGCGGTGTGAGGGTGCACGGGCGTGGCTCCTTCACGCCGCCAAACCGCCAGGAGGGTGCCGTCAACTACGCCGCCCCCTCAACTGCCACCACCCCACCCCACCCACCTCCTTGCCGCGAAGCACTACGGCCTGCACCCTAGCCCCTACCCACATTGCAACTGCCACCGCCCCACCCCCACCCACCTCCTTGCCGCGGGGCACCACGGCCTGCACCTCCTGCACGAAGTCGGGGTTCAGCTCTGCGGGGGCCAGGTTGAGGGAGCGGATAGAGGGGGGCGGTCAAGCCAAAACGGCAAGACGGAGCGGACACCATGCCGTGAGGAATACCCTTGACTTGATGTGACGCCTTCGGGGTTCAGCTCTGCGTGGGCTTTGCATACCTCCTCGACGCGCCCCGCCAACCTGCCCCTTCGGCCTGGGCTCCCCAGGCCGAAGGGGCAGGTTGGCAAAGCCACGGCAAGAAGGTGGAACATCACAGTCAGGAGTGCCTTTCGCTCGTGGTGATGCAGGGGCTCCCCTGTTCACATCCTCACCACTCATTCTTTTCTTAACAAGCTTTCATCCTCCGCAGGCAAGGCCGAAACGGACGTATACCGTGCTGCGCGCATGCATCTTGCCCGGTACCCACCACATGCCCTCCTCCGCACCTTTGTGAGCCCAAGGGTGCTACACCCACGCTGCCGCCCACACGTGCGCCCACAGCCACACCCGCACCCACATTCACACGCGCACCCACCCGTGCCGTAGATGCCGAAGAAGGCAAAGCCCGCACGGCGGATGTTCGCCGCCAGGTCGAAGCCGGTGATGGGGCGGTACAGGGGCGCGCTGACGGAGCGCTCGGCGGAGCGGCGGGTGAAGGCGTCGGCCAGCCGCACGTCCAGCAGCACGGAGCTGGATGCAGGGGTGGGGGACAAGAAGGAGGCAGTGACAGAAGCTCTTGTGAGACATGAATGACCAGCGCATCAATGTCAGTATGGCGGGGAGCGGCGTCCGGTACAGCCGCACGTGCAGCAGCACGAAGCTGGGTCGGGGGGTGGGGGAACGGGGAAAGCAGAAGCAGTAGCTGATGTAAGATATGGATGATAAGGGAAGCGTTCAATACGTCTGTACGGCGGGGAACGGCGTTTGGTGCAGCCGCACGTCCAGCAGCACGGAGCTGGATGCAGGGGTGCAAAGGAAGCAGCAGCAGGTGATCGCAATCACTGTTAACTTATTGCCGTTTAGCTGTTGACCGAGTTAGAGGCATGAGGGAAAGGCAATGGGAAAGTCATTCCTTTGAAGCAGGCCTTTTGTCCTGGTCAAGGTCATGGCGAGCTGGGTGAGGCGAACGAAGGCGCCCGGCCCGCGGCACAACCAGCAGCATTAGCTTGTGGTGCGAACCACAAACATGAATGCATCTAAGCTCCCTGCTAGAGCACAGCAGGGGCGTGAGCAGCAATACCGGGCAGGTGTTGCTGCCCATGCCCACCCCCCAGCCAGGGCCGAAAGCTAGAGGGTTCGAAGCCAGACGGCTTAAAGCTTGCCGAAGGAAGCAGGAAGCCCAGAAGCCCAGTCGGACCCACCCGCGGCGCGCCTTGCCGTACGCCTCCTCCGGCGTGACGGTCTTGACGCCGCCACGTGCCACCAGGTCGCGGTACATGTCCCGCCAGTCAACGGGCTCCTGCGTGTACGGCAGTGGGCAAGGGCGGGTAAGCCGCAACGCAATGTCCAGGACGAGAGGCGGGGTTGAGGTCAGCGAGTGTACGGGCCACCCGGCAGTTGAGGGTCGTGCGCAGGAAGCAGTAGAGGCGGGGTGAAGGCCAGCGGACACCGAGGGTGAAAGCGGGATCCCTCTACGAGGTTCCGGCTTTTGGGGATGGCGAAACAGCATGGCGCGCCATGCCAGCCGAAGCATTGCTGCGCAGATTGCCCCACGCACGGATCCTCGCCGTACCACCCCGCCCTTGGTGACTGCTACGGATCACAAAGCTGGACCTTGAAGGACTCCTTGAAGCGGGGTGCCACGAAGAAGGTGCCGATGAACAGCGCGGCCGCGGTGCCCAGCGATGCGTAGGTGGCGGTCTGGATGGTCTCCGGGTCGGCGGGGGTGGGCGATGACAGGAAGGGCAGCGCGAACGGCAGCGACACGCCGCCCAGCACCGTGGCGGCGGCGGCGTCCGAGGCGGCGGCGGCGGCGGGCTCGGTCGCCGCAGGGGTGGCGGCGGGGGTGACGGCGTCGACCAGCTTCTCAACGGCCGACGCCAGCGCCGTCTCGGGGCTGGGGGTGACGGCGGCGGCGGTGGCGGCCTCGGTGGTGACGGCGACAGCCTCGTCGGCGGCAGCGGAGACCTGCTCCACGGCGGCGGCGGCGGTGTCCTGGACGGCGGCGACGATGGTGGTGGGCTCCTCGGCGGCCGCGGCGGCGACGACGTCGGCAGCAGGCTCCACCTCCGCAACGGCTGCAGCGGGCGCCTCCACGGCCGGGACCTCCTCCGTGACGGGGACGGCGACGTCGGCGGCAGCGGCAACGGGCTCCTCTGCAACGGGGGCGGCGGTGACGTCGTCGTCGGCGGCAACGGACTCCTCTGCAACGGGGGCGTTGACCTCGGCGGCGGCAACGGGCTCCTCCGGAGCAGGAGCCTCGGCCACGGCGGCGGCGGCAACGGGGACCTCCTCAGCAGCCTCGGCCACAGCGGCGGGCGCAGCGGCAGCGACCGGCTCCTCCGCCACCTCGGCGGGGGCGGCGGCAGCGGTGGGCTCCTCGGCGACGGCCACTGAGGTGGCGGCGGGCTCCTCCGCCACCTCGACGGCGGCAGCCACAAGGGCGGGCTCCTCCACGGCGGCGACGGGTGCGGCGGCGGCGCTCACCGCCGACTCCCCAGCAGCCACGGGCGTCACCTCCAGGGCGGCCTGCGTTGACACGTGGGACAGGTTATGGCAAAGGAAAAGAATGTAAGCGGGTGCGATGCTAAGGTAACGGAGAATGGATGCAGAACGGTGGAAAGCGATGGCATCGGCGGCTGCTGGTTAGGTGAGCTGGGGAGGTGGGTGTTGGTGTCGGAGCAGATCTGAGCAGGATCCCGTTTTCCGGGGGGCAACTGTTAGGCACTGGCCTGCGCGGTCCGGGACGAATGTCACACACATGTGTGGGATGCGGGCAGCTGCATGGTACCGTAAGCGCTTGTGCTGGTAAGTACGCATCCACTTGACCATGTACTTTAAAGTGCCGGCCAGGTCTCCTGCACGGGTCTTTGGGCCTGCACGGCGTACACCCGTGCATACCCCCCCATCGTGCACATCTGCACCGGCACCGTGGCATTAACGCCTAGCACAACATCCCTGGCTTTTGTACTTGACAGCTGAGCACCATCTCCAGAGTTATGTCTGGGGCGTGCGTTCAGGAGTTATGCTGTCCTAACCTCACTCAGCATAATGCTCTTCCTGCACCGTGCTCTTCCTGCACCCACCTCGACAGCGGGAGCCTCCAACACCTCGACAACTGCTGTGAGGGCAATGCACGTAGTAGTGTTTACCGCATTTGTGGACTTAAGAAAGCGTTTGGCAATGGCAGTAGCTCGCGGTGTTCACCCGTCCGCACGCGAACCCTGTGAGGCTCGCGTGCCTCCACAGACCGGCAAGTGCAACGTCGCAGCCACGTTTTAAGAAGGATGAGATGTTACAATAGCAGTAACCTATGGCACAGCGGAAAGGCATCGCGTCCCTGTGCGCAACGCTACATCCGTGACTTTGAGCACCGGGCCCCTCACCTGCCAGGCCATCCTCCGCTGCGATGACAGGCGCAGGAGCAGTCTCAACAGGAGCTACTGCATCAAGGACAGCAACCTCGTCGGCGATCGCCGGCTGCGATGCAACCAGAAAACTCGCGAGCAAGGTCGCGGACGCAAGCTTGCGCGAGTGCTCCGGCAGAGCACGCTGAATGACAGCGTGACGAGGACCGTTGGTGCAGCGGACACCAGCGGCACGCTGTGGCAACGAGGCTCCGGGCAGCACAGGCATTTTTGGCAGGGCCTCCCGAGATGGCAAGTACTGGGGTGGCGAAGGTAAAGGCCCTGGCTGCCGCACGCGGAGGAGCCTGTTCAAGTACCTCTTTCGCAGGTATCATGGTGCCCTCTGTGCTCTTTATGGCCCCCCAGCCTTTTGGAGGCTCCGGAGCCGGTTTCGGTGGCAGTGGGGCAGGTTGCAACCAGAGTGAGAGCACACCTACGCTTTTGTATAGATGTATGTATAGCTAGTACGTTTGACCTGGCTTGTTAACTTTCATACGCCTGCTCCCCTCTCACCGTAGGCGAGACGCTTCTCTAGGACGGTTGCTTTTCCTGCTGCGTTCATACATAGGTGTAACGGCTGGGGATGCAACCACGCAACATACCAGTATGCTGCACAAGTAGTTGAGGCGTAGTATCCGCAGCGGCGAGGAGGGCGTTTGCGGATGTCGTTGACTCCGAGGACTTTCTCCACATACCATGGGAGCCCAAGGCCGTAACCACGAATGCTACCACCTCCCCACTCGCCCTCGCGAGTGTTGAGCCCTGCCGCGCCTTCAGTGCGGCTTGTGCCTCAGTTGCGCAACACCGGACTCGTCATGCTTGGAAGCGCAACCGGCGTCTGTGCGCGCCGGGTGAGTAAGACAGCAACGTAATTTACTATATGCATAAAATGACATCTTAGAAGCCGGTCATGGTGCGACCCTTCTTTTCCACGTTTCAAACCTCACCCGGCTGACAATTCTGCGCTTGGCCCCGAACTGCAGCGCACGGCTGCCGCATCTGGCCATTGCACCGGTGGTGGCGAGGGGAGCCTCACGGGACCAGCGTCGCCCGAGGAAACTCTGCTCACCGTGCCACGGCGGACGCGGAAGACCCCCGGCCCCAAACGCGTGCTGCTGTCCGATGACGAGGGCTCGGACGATGGAGGCGTGTTCGTGAGCGCTCGTGCGACCGTGCCCAAGGCCATTCGACAGCAGCGGGGCATAAACCAGCAGCAGCAGCAGCAGCAGCAGCAGCAGCAGCAGCAGCGGCAGGCTGCAGAGGACGCCTTCCACTCGCCTCTGGGCAACGTCACCAACGTCGCTGCTGCCAACACCTTCCCCCCTCACGACCACCGCTGCAGCTCCGCCGCCGCAGCTGCTGCCACCGCAGCAGCTACTATAGCTGCTGCTGGTGCCGCAGCCACCACCTCCCCTAGGCCCTGTGCACTCTTCCCCTCGGACTCTCTTTCCCCATCGACCCCTGGCAAGCCCGGCATCCTGGAGCTGACCCAGATCCTCAGCGGCCCACATGGGATGGGCCCGCGCAACAGCACGCCTGCCACCGTCTTGCCACCACTCCCGGAACTACCCACGCCAGCGGCGAGCCCACAACAACCCCTTACCAGCTCCAGGGGACCAGTTGTGGCTGCAGGGCCCAGGTCCCCCAGCTCCCGCGGCACTCGGACCAAAAGCATAGGGCGCAGCAGGAGCAGCACCCCACGCGGGCGGCCACGGTCCACTGCTGGCGCTCCGCCCTCCATCTTTGACCCCGCGGTGGTCGCCGCCGCCGCTGCAGCTGCTGCTGCCGCTGCTGCCACCATGGCAAGCGCGTCAGCAGCCGGGCGTGAGCTGGCTGTACCTGCAGCTCTGACGCCTGTGCGCAGAGGCGGGGGGGACCCTGGCAACGCGGGAGTGGGAGTGGGAGTGGGCGCGGCAGAGGAGGAGGACGCCCCTCTCACGGTGGCCAGGACGGTGCGGCAGCCGCGCACCAAGCGCCGGGTGCTGCAGGACTCGGACGACGAGGGAGACGGAGTACAAAGACGCGGGAGAGCAGAGGCTCAGGGTCTGGAACCGCATGGACCAGCTGAAGAGCTGCTTGTCCTGCAGCCGGCTGCAGCGGCCGGCGCCAGTGGCGCGCAGCCGGACGGGCACGTGGGAGTGGTGCACCCGCAGGCCAGCGGCGTTGGCCCGCTCACCAGTGGTGCAGAGGCATCTGGTCAGGGGGCCGCATGGCGCCAAGGACCTCAGGATGCGAGCGCCGCAAGGGAGGAGGAAGAGGGGGAGGAGGGGAGCTGCGCGTTCGCCTCCCCGACGGGGCCGGACCTCTCCGCGATGGGATTCGCGGGTCCGGAAGGCTCGGCGGGCGCGGGGACAGGGTTTCCGGTGCTGGGGGGCTCGGGGCTGCCGTTTGGCCAGGGTGCGGCCAGCGGTGCGGGCAGCGTGGTGGGCAGCAGCCCCACGTGCAGGGACGTGAGCAGCACGCCGGTGCAGGGGCTGCGGCCAAGCAGCACTGCGCTGAGTGATGCCCCCGCGCAGTCGGCGCTGAGCACGGAGGTGGACGGGGGCTCCCCTGGGTACTACTCGGCTGGGGAGGAGGCGGAAGGGGACGGGCCGGTCGAGGGCGGTGTTGGCTGTGCCCAGGTGCAGCCGCAGGCGCAGGGGCAAGCGTTGGTTGGGGCGTGCGGCAGTGCAAGCGGCTGCTTGTCTGGGGAAACCCTGGGACGCGTAGGCTACACTGCAGACTCTGCACCGGGTCAGCTTCCTGGGCGTGCAGCGGCCACCACCGGCAACGCTCCGTCCTCCTCACCCTCCTCACCCTCGCCACCATCCTGCTCCTCTTCCTTCGCAACTGCCCTGGCGGATGGAGCTGTTGTGGGTGTGGCCACGTGTCAGGGCGGCGAGGCGCAGGCTGCTGCGAAATCCTCCGGTGCGGCTGGCGCTGCCCCTGGCGACTGGCGGCAGGGGCTGGCTCGCGTGCCGCGCCGGCGGCAGGGCGGCGGTGGTGCCAGAGGAGGGTTTGGCGAGCAGCCCACGGACGCCGGGACAGGGCCAGCAGCTGCTAGCGTTGGTTGCGGCAGCGGTGGTGATGGGAATGACGGTGGGCTGTTGTACGACTTGTACGGGGAGCTGCAGCTGGAGGAGGCGCTGCGGTCACTGCGGCTAGCGGGTGGGGCAGCTGGCGGGGATGTGGGAGACGCAGGCGGTGATGAGCACGATGCGGGGGTGCTCGACGGCGGGGCCGTACTGTACGGCGGAGGGCTGTACGGGCATGCGTACGGCGGGCGGGACGGGGGCAGCGAGCAGGAGTACGAGGAGTACGGCAGCGTTGCGTCGGAGCCGCGGTCTCCGGAAGGAGGCGACGCGGCCAGTGATACGGACGCGAGCGCGGTTGGCGTCTTTAGGATGGCAGTGACGGGGGAGTTGGCCATACCGCCGGGGCCACCAATCGCCGGCTGTCGGTTAGGTGGGGGTGGCAGCGATGCCAGTGCTGTGTGGGAATCCCCGCACACGCCCGGAACGGCTGCTGCGACGTCGCTCCACGGTGCCAAGCCCGGCAGTGATGAGGTAAAGGGCAGCGGGGCTGGGAGCGACAGCGAGGACAGCACGGTAGGGCCGTTGACGGTGGCGGGGTGGCGGCAACCACGAGGGCATGCGGCCACGACGGGCGGACCCCGCAGCCGCCGTCGGGTTGTCGTATCGTCGGATGAGGAGGGAGACGAGAGCCAGTACGCCCAGTGTGTGAAGGGGCTGTACGGCAGCGCTGCGGCGGAGTACGACGCCGGGGTTCTGGCGACGGACCTCAGCAGGCGGCTGGACCTGGCTGGAGGTGGTGCTGCGGTGGCAGCCGCACCCCCTGCACTAGGGAGGGGCTTGCAGCAGGGGGACAGCATGGGCCCGGCCTCAAGCTGCAGCGCTGGCGGTGCTGGGGAAGCCCCTGCAGGTGTTGCAGGGTCGCAGGGCGAGGTCCTGGTGGTTACGGTGCCGTCAGGGGGTGCTGGCGAGGTGGTGTCTTCAGGGAGTGAGCGAGGACGCGGCCGAGGGCGGCCACGGGGCCGCGGCATCCGCGTTCCCCTTTACCCAGACACGGACACGGAAGCTGAAAGCGACCAGGAGGGCCAGCGGCAGCCGCGGATAGGTACTGGTAGTGCATTCACGAGGGGCGATGGGGTGCAGGCGGAGTTGGAGGCGGCGCTGTGGCCGGGGCGGAGGCGGCCGCTTGCAGCTGCCGTTCCTACCACTCCGGCCGGCGCCGACCCGTGGGACGTGCTGCCCTCGGACGAGGACTCTGCGGCATCCACATCGGACGAGGACGGGGACGACGTCGCTAGTGGCGTGAATAATGTCGGTGTGCGGAAGCCTCCCGCGCCGCGGCCCTTGGGACGCAGCGTCAGCCGGCGTAGGTCTCCCTCGCCACGGTCACCCAGGCAGCACTCGCACCAGCAGCTCCTGCCTGCGCCGTCGACGCCGAAGCGGGCGCTGCTGCCTGCGCCGGGCGTGCGGGAGGGCACCGGGGCGCCGCGGGGCGTGGCTGCGACGACGGGCGGGAAGGGTGGGAGGGGCCGGCGGGCGGAGGCGCCGACGGCGGCGGAGCGGGCGGAGCGGATGCACCGGGCGTTCCTGAGGGACCGCGAGCGGGTCGCGCGGGAGCTGTACGACAGGTGAGCTGCCTTACTGGGACGTACTGCAGGCCCGCCAGCTGGAGTTGTACGGCATAGTCGCACGTGGTCGCTTGGCCACCCATTCATTGTCATAAGCTATCGTGTAGCGGAACTGTGGATGTCGTGATACCGGCGCTCACTGCTGCCGTTGCTGTTGCTGCTGCTTGTGCTCTGATGTGTCTTGCCGTGCCGCAGGTGGAACGAGGAGGTGTTCAAGGGGCGGCTGCCGCTGTCGCTGCCCATCGTGTGGACCAACCGGCTGGCCTCCACAGCCGGCCAGGTGGTGGACGACGGGGCGCAGCCGGGGGCCCCGCCGCGCGTGCCCAGCAACAAGTGAGTGGGGCCAGCGGGACGGCGGGGAAAGAAGCGAGAGCCGACAAAATGGCGAGTGACTGGTTCCTTGTCTAACTTGGTAGCTACGTGTTGACGCGTGCCCAGCAACAAATGAATGGGGCCAGCAGGACGGCCGGGGTTCAGAGATCATCCTAGACCGGCACCACTGTGGGCTGTGTATTAGCGTTCAGTACGGGTGTTCGGTTCTAGGGTGGTGGTGTCCAGATGCCTGATGTGTCCTAGTGCCTGGACGATGGGATGCCGCCCGCCGCGCATCTGGTTTGGAGGGCGCTGGACGCGACACGGCTGCAGCCGGTGTCCGGCGTTGTCACGAGGACGCAGCCCTTCGGCAACCCACCTCGCGGTGATTCTTTTCGGGTGGAACCTGATATCCCATGGACACTGATAGCAGCCGCATGCGCCCCCCTGCACCCGCACCCTCGTCACCACAGGCGCGTGCCGTGCCGCATCGAGCTGTCCCGCAAGGTGCTCATCGACATGGAGCGCCTGCGCAGCACGCTGGCGCACGAGATGTGCCACGTGGCAGGTGCGTGGCAGGGTGTGGTGCAGGGATAGTACAAATTAAGAACCAAGGCAAAGTTGACAAGGAAATGATGCAAGTGCCGGCGGCCACATAGAAGGTGCGTCATGCCGTACAGGCACGTGGCAGCAGGCCGTCGAGCCTGCCAGGCCCTCTGGCGCTTGCCATGTGGCCCTTGCGTTGCTTAGACTTTGTCGCGCGCTCGCCCTCCCTTTCTGTGCTGCCATCGCACTTGGCTGCCCTCGACTCCGCCCCTCATCCTGCCCCTTACCTGCCCGCCACCCTGCCCCCCACCTGCCTTGCCCCCGAGTGTGGGCACCTGTGTTGCGACTACGACCGTGCCCATCACCCTGCCCTCCACCCCACCCTGCCCCCCAGCGTGGCACCTGTCGTGCAACTACGACGTGCCCCTCACCCTGCCTCTTACCCTGCCCTCCACCCCACCCTTCCACACCCAGCGTGGCACCTGTCGTGCACTACGACAGTTCCCCTCACCCTGCCGCTTACCCTGGCCCGCCACCCTGGCCCCCACCCCAACCCGCCCTCAGCGTGGCACCTGTCGTGCGACTACGACCGGCCACACGGCCCCGCGTGGCAGCGCTGGGCGGACACCTTCATGGCCGCAGTGGACGACGTGGACATCGTGCGCCTGCACGAGTACTTTACGCTGGACAGCTTCAAGCACCAGTGGGAGTGCACCAAGTGAGTGGTGGAGCGGTGGTGGGGTACAACGGCACCCTGGCCCAAAGCAGGTGTCGAGCGGAGCGAAGTGAGTTGTGCGGGGAGGGAGGGGCGGGGCCTGCGTGGGGCGCTGCTGTGCGGTGTGCTGTGGTGTGTGTGTTGTGGGTGCTTCACGCTGGATAGCTGCAACCACCAGTGGGCGGCACCAAGTGGGTGCAGGGAGAAATGGACGGGGCTTGCGTGGTGCGATGCGGTGTGCTGTGTGGTACGGTGTGGTGCCGGTGTGTCGACGTGTTGTGGTGTGTCGTGTCGTGTCGTGTCGTGTGGTGTGACCTTGTAATTCTCAATTGGTACGTGAGCAAACCGCCTTGAGTAGGCCGTGTGATGTGCGACACGGCTCGTGCGGTAGCAGGATCCCGGCAACACCCTGGTGAACGGTAGCACTCTATTTATTCACCTCCTCGCGTTTTACGCGTACCCCCGCGACTCCTTGCGTGACCTGCGTTGAGCATAATGTGCCTTGAACCGTGAGCAACTGGCCTTGTGACGGGCAGAACGTCCTGCTGAAGCCACCCGCGGAACCCTTTTTGCTTGCTTTGCGCTGCAGGTGCGGCAAGCGCGTGGGGCGCATGCGCAACACCATCAAGGTGCAGATGCACGTGTGCGTGGCGTGCGGGGGGCCGTTCAAGTATTTGGGGACGGGGCAGGGGCACGGCGGACCACGGGGTGGCGGCGGCGGCGGCGGCGGCGGCGCTGGGGCAGGAGCAGCTGGCGGCGGTTCGGCGACTGAGGTGAAGAAGGTGGGTTAGACTCCTTCAGGTATAAGTGCTGTCCAGCTGGTAGAGGTGGCGTGTTGCAGGGCTGTGCGGGGCGCGCACGCCTTGGGGGCCACCATGTGCGAGAGATCGGGGCTTTGGCGTAGCGCGGAAGGCGATCTTGGTTGATCAACAGTGCAATGGCGGTGACGATCACGATATGGCAGAATGATGTGTTGTCCGTCTGGCCACGTGTGCCTGCCTGCAGAGGCCGCCCAACGCGTACGCCCAGTTCTGCAAGGACAACTTCAGGTACGAACGTCCTAGAGATGACATCGTCATTGCACACTACGGTGTCTCAGCTGCTCCTGCCAGGCTCTGTACTGCCTGGCAGCGCCGGGGGTCACGTAAGAAGGTTGCCTGGCGCTCGGTGGGCTGCTGCCGCCGCTGCACGACGCGTCTCGCCGTATCTGTTGCCCTGCATGTACTGTCCCATGCCCAACACGCCTGCCACACTTTGCTCCAAAACCCCCGAATCCTGCAGGCGCGTGCAGCAGGCCCTCCCCGCCAAGACGCCCAACAGCGTCATCTACAAGCACATCGGCACAGAGTAAGACGCCCCCTGTTCCCCAATGGGGCTACTCCTCTGACTCGTTACTTCCACGCAGCGGGGTGCAGCTTGTAATGCCATGGCGCTGTACGTAGCTGCGGACAGCGGGCAGCGCAGCACCCCTTCTGCCTGTAGGGGCAGCTAGGCGCATGCATATTTCGTGCTGTTGTAGCATCCTCGGTCGCAAGCTTTTCCCGTGGTTGTCTGCATCACCGGCAGGTGGCAAAAGTACAAGACCCGCATGGCCGCCACGCCCAGCACCGTGGGGCCCGTGGCTGCCGCTGCCGCTGCTGCTGCTGGTGATGGTGGTGCGGGGGCTGCGGCGGCGGCCCCTACAGGCAGCCCCCGGGTACGCGATGGCGGCAGCGGCGGCGGCGGCGGTGGCAGTGGGCAGGACAGCGGCTTCACAGAGCGGTTGCGTCGGAGGCTGGCGCTGCGGGCGGAGGGTGAGGAGCAGGAGCAAGGCCAGGGCGAGCGGCAGCAGAGGCGGGGGCAGGAGCGACAGGCAGAGACGCATGGCCGCTTCCCAGGTGGTAGTGCATCACAGCGGGAAGAGGAGGAGTCAGGCGGGGAAGGAACGGAGGCTGGCGATGAGCTGCTGCCTCGGCTCATCGACTTGACGCTCGGGTAGGGGTGACGGTGGATGATGGATGGGGACTGAAAATGGGCGGCGGGCGTGGGGTGGCGATCCTCAGTGCGGGCGTTCTGCGGGCGTGGAGGTTTGGCGGTTTCAGGGCAGGCCGAGGTGTGCGATGTGAGGGACGACAGTGCTAATACCGGTAGCTAGGAGAGACTGTGCTTGTGTAGGTACATGGTGTATGTCAGGTATGTGTGCTTTTTGCACTTGCACACGAGAATGATGGCAGCATGGCACGGTATGCGGGCCTGGAGGATGAAGATTGTACTGTATTCGTGACATCATAAGCAGCAATAGCACGTACCGGTATGCTGGATTGTGTGCATGACAGGTGCTAACCAAGGCTGTGTGCCAATCACGGCTGCACTTCCATCCAGTCTGGTGAAATCCTCTCCTGCAGTACCGCTGTCATGTAGAAGTTGGGTGTTGGGCTGAGGCAGCAGAGGTATTGCGCTTAGTTGCCTGTTAGCACAAATGCCCCAGTACACCGCACGTGTCGTACCGTCGTCATGTACATTTCTGCTCATGGAGTGTACAGTAAACAAATTTTGGTGCATGTCTGATGCGATACCATCAGGGTGTGACCTGCCAGGCAAAGTGTATCGTGTTGTGTAGGCGTGTAGGTCTGCCCTTGGCGCCCTTCCTCCATGGCTTCCTCCTGATGTGCTAGTGTCAGGCCTGACTCACCCTGTCACGCCGGGTTGGGCTCCCTGTAATCCTCGGAAGGTGTTGATACCCTTGTTGCTTAGGCTCAGTTGATGCGATCCACCTGCTGGCTTGCCCATTTGTATCTCCGGGACATGCCATGTGTCGGGGAAAGGGCTCCGTCGAAGGGCGAGGGCCTGGACCAGTGGCCGCTGCAGCTCAGCGTGCTGCATATCTGGTTGTTTACGCTGGTTTCGTCTTTCCATATGGTGAAGATCGATTGCAACCGCTCGTGTACGGAAGCCCCATCTGCGGGGGCCCAATCTAGCTTGGCAACCGCACCCCCGCGCAACTTGGCACGCTGCACAACAAAAGTATTAGCGTTGGGAGCCTAGGATACCGTTAGATCTGGTCCGCAGCAACCTGGTAGTGGGCTCCATTCTGCTTGCACCCCTTCCATTGGCCCTATTCTGCGCTCAGCCATCAAGCCAGCGCAAAAATGATGCTGCGAGGAGCCGCCTTGCAGTGCCCGGCGGTGGCCGAGCGGGTAAGTGAACCTGACGGAGGCACGGCCAGGCGAATTGCCATTGTTGTCAGCGACGCCCACAGTAAAGGTCAATGTCCATAATCTTTTATGTTTCTGCAGACGAAAATTGGCCAGTCTCGTTGCGTGGCGCCCGCGGGTAGGTTCTGGCGCCTGCGTGAAGCGCGTCTGTGTGGCTTCCAAGTGAAAGGCCGCGCAACTTTGACCCCGCCGTTTTAACTCTGGTTCTATCTCTTTGCCTGCAGCTCGCTCTGCTCGTTCCACTGTTGCTGGTCGCGGTGGAGTGCGGCCTGTTGGTGCCACCCCTTACCAGCCCGGCCCGGCATCTTACTCCGGCGAGTGGGACAAGCTGTCGGTGGAGGAGATTGATGAGTGGCAGGACAAGGGTCCTAAGACTCCTCTATTGGATACCGTGAACTACCCGGTGCACATCAAGAACTTCAACCTTGACCAGCTGAAGCAGCTCTGCAAGGAGCTGCGGAGCGACATCGTCAACACGGTCTCGCGCACTGGCGGTCACCTGAGCAGCAGCCTGGGCGTTGTGGAGCTGACTGTAGCCCTGCACTATGTCTTCAACACGCCTGAGGACAAAATCATCTGGGACGTTGGTCACCAGGCCTACGGGCACAAAATCCTCACCGGGCGCCGCAAGGGCATGAGCTCGATTCGCCAGACGAATGGTCTTTCTGGTGAGCGCAGTAGTTGATCAAAGCGCGAACGTCATATGGGCCGGCCTGCCGCGTCTGGACGCCGTCGATCGGCCCCCGCTTGTGCGTGCGCAGGCTTCACCAAGCGCGATGAGAGCGAGTATGACCCCTTCGGCGCGGGCCACAGCTCCACCTCCATCTCCGCGGCCCTGGGCATGGCTGTGGGGCGCGACGTTAAGGGCAAGAAGAACAACGTCATCGCGGTCATCGGCGATGGTGCCATCACCGGCGGTATGGCCTATGAGGCCATGAACCACGCTGGTTTCCTGGACAAGAACATGATTGTCATTCTGAACGACAACCAGCAGGTGGGGGAAGTGTGCTGCAGCGGAGGGGAACCAGGTGGCTTTGGGGGTCCCCAGGGTTTTGGGGGTCCTTGGGACCTTGGGGTGTTGCTTGCCTGGGGTCGCGCTATGTAACAACTGCGCACCTATATGGGTATGAAGCCACAGGCTTGACGCTCACAACTGTATGTCCTTGCTGCGCAGGTGTCGCTGCCCACGCAGTACAACAACAAGAACCAGGACCCCGTGGGCGCCCTGTCCAGCGCTCTGGCGCGCCTGCAGGCCAACCGCCCGCTGCGCGAGCTGCGTGAGATCGCCAAGGTGCGCCCTTACCTCCATTTGTCACTGACTAAGATTTTGCAGGCTGCACGCACAGCCTTGCTTCAGTGCGGGGGTCAGGATGGTTGGGGCTTGCGCCTGCGGGCCGAGTGGTCCCAGGTTCCTGATGAGGGCACGGATCTGGCAGTAGACGGGTCCTACATGGAGCGAGGCTGCGGCAGGGGCTGTGCGGCAACACTGGGATGGATGACGGCAGTGCTGCGCGCTTGGCTATGGCGCCGACGGGGGAGTACTTCAACGTTGGATGCCGAGCAGTCAGGAGCCAGGCGGCGCCAGGAGAGCGGCCAGGAGCTGAGGAGCAGCTAGGAGAGCGGCCATGCAGGCTGGCGGTGGAGGCAGCTGGGCGGCTGTGCTGGGGAGGAGCAGCAGCCGGGTGCTGCCGCGCCTGGGGAACAGCAACGGAGCGGGAAACCAAGCCCTAAGTGCTGCTGGGGCCCATCTTACGTTGGGCTTGTGCAGGGTGCCGCGCCTGGCTTGGTGCCAAGCGGCAACTCGCAGGGGCAAGAGCCGTGGGCTGTGGGCATCGGATTTCGCCAGCCGGGCTCCCGGCAAAGCACACGGGACAGGCGCTGGCAAGGCGTTTTGTGCCAACCTGCACGTGCTGTCAATACACCCTGACAGGGCGTGACCAAGCAGCTGCCGGACGTGGTCCAGAAGGCCACGGCCAAGATCGACGAGTACGCACGCGGCATGATCAGCGGCACCGGCTCCACGCTGTTTGAGGAGCTGGGGCTGTACTACATCGGGCCCGTGGACGGACACAACGTGGACGACCTGGTGGCTGTGCTGAACGGTGCGTGGCAGGTAGCACGGTAGTCGGTGACAGTACTTGTTTTAAGGGAGAGTGCGGATCGGGTGGGAGGGACGTGCTCAACGGCGTGTGGCGGTTGAGGAGGTTGCGTGGCGCGGCGGTAGTCGCAAAGCAGCAGCTTTCTTTTTGGGCCACCTACGGGCCAGGGCCGCAACAGATAGCAGTGATGTGGCTGACGCTCCCGGCACACGTGGTATGCTCGCACGTTCCTTACCCAGGGTCCCCAGCTTCAGCTCAGTGCAGTATCAGCTGCGCACAGCGGGTTAGCTGTACGATGGCCGAACGAAACTGAGCCTCCGCTTGTCAGCTTACACCTTGCACGTTGCCCTGTTTCCCCCATTCCAGAGGTCAAGTCCGCCGAGACCGTGGGCCCGGTGTTGGTGCACGTGGTGACGGAGAAGGGGCGCGGCTACCTGCCCGCGGAGACGGCGCAGGACAAGATGCACGGTGTGGTCAAGTTCGACCCGCGCACGGGCAAGCAGGTGCAGGTGAGGAGGCAGCAGGCGCCGGTGCTGGGGCTAGGTGGGACGGCAGGAGGAGGGTGAAAAGGAGGAGGAAGCGGGGTAATTCGGTTCAACGCGAACCGGTGCGCCCAAGGGGCGTGACTGAAGCCTCCGCGACATGCTCGTGCTGGTAAGAGCTGTGGCTGGATTAGCGTGTGGGGCCATCCGTGGCTGAGCTTGCGGTTGCCTGTTGCTGTCGCGCAGGCCAAGACCAAGGCCATGTCGTACACCAACTACTTTGCGGACGCGCTGACGGCTGAGGCGGAGCGCGACAGCCGCATCGTGGCGGTGCACGCGGCCATGGCGGGCGGCACCGGCCTGTACAGGTGGGGGTTGGATGAGAGATGGAGGGTTATCCGCAGAGCGGTGTGATTAGGGAAGGGAAGGCTACGCGCAGAGCGGTCAAGGGACCATGGGTTGGGCCTGGGGGGTGGAGGGCGTGTGAGGCCATGGTGGTGTGACGCAACAGTCCGGGTAAATAGATGAGCATGGGAACGTGTGGGAAGGTAGATGCGTGGGGAGCATGGGCCGTCCAGGGGTGGGGCAAGGGGCACGCGGCCCTGTGCGCACGGTGGAGCCACAGGCGCGGTCGGGCATGGAGGCGGAGTAGCCTTCTGGCTCACGGCGTAACCGGACTCCGGAAGAGACAGCGCGGGGACGGAGGCTGTCGCGGAGGGGCTGGCCATGGTCGGGCCGCTGGGTGTGGCGGGCGCCGTTGAGCTGAGTGGTCACCGCCGGTTGCAACAGCGGGGCGACCTGCGCGGCAATGCAAGCTGGCGCGCCGCAGCCAAGATAGCCAAGGGGACATTGCTGGCGGCGGCAGTCCGACATGCGGACGGGATGGGCACACTTGGTCCATGGGGCCGCACGCGGTTTCCACTTGATACCGCAGCCCAGTTTGCCCCTTGGGCTGTGCGAGAGCAAGGGCCACACTCATCTCGCCCAAGTCGTACACAAGCGGTATGGTCATCGCATGGCACCTCATTTGTTGTGTTGCCCGCGCTGCCTCTCCACGCTAGGTTCGAGAAGCACTTCCCCGACCGCACCTTCGACGTGGGCATTGCGGAGCAGCACGCCGTGACCTTCGCCGCCGGGCTGGCGTGCGAGGGCCTGGTGCCCTTCTGCACCATCTACTCCACCTTCATGCAGCGCGGCTACGACCAGATCGTGCACGACGTGTCGCTGCAGAAGCTGCCAGGTGAGGGGGCAGCTACAGGGGGAGCAGGGATTTGAGGGCAGCGGCAGCGTCGTTGGGCCGGGGACGCGGCGGGCTGGGTCAGGTAGCTGCCAGGTGCGGGGGCGAGGTGTGGGGGCGGGTGCAGGGGGAGCACGGGACAGTAAAGGCATGGGCAGCGCCGTTGGGCCGGGAACGCGGCGGCTGGGTCAGCAAGGGGCGCTCAACGTAGAATCGCATTCAAATATTCTAGCTAAGAACAGCAAAAAAGGGGTGGCCACCAAGCTCTGGAGCATAGTGACTGATTGAGGCCGGCGGCACCTGCCTGCAGCTCGGACGAAACGCACGTACGCCGCCCCCGCCTCGCATCACACAAGGCCCTGGCTCACCGGTTTCATATTGCAGCAGCACCGACCTATTTCTTCATCTGCCCCGAAACCACCGCCCTACCTTGCAGTGCGCTTCGTGATGGACCGTGCCGGCCTGGTGGGCGCCGACGGCTCCACCCACTGCGGCGCCTTCGACGTGACCTTCATGGCCTCGCTGCCGCACATGATCACCATGGCCCCCTCCAACGAGGCCGAGCTCATCAACATGGTGGCGACCTGCGCCGCCATCGACGACGCGCCGTCGTGCTTCCGCTTCCCGCGCGGCAACGGCCTGGGCCTGGACCTGGCCGCGCACGGCATCACCAAGGACCTCAAGGGCACGCCCCTGGAGGTAGGGGTTCGCAGCAGACGGAGAAAGGAGTAGCACCGTGAATGGGGGGCTGGGGTCCTGGTTGATGAAGTTTGGCGGAGAGGAGCAGAAAAGGCGGAGGGAGACGCTGTCCGCATGCTGGGCATGAACACGCGACAGCGCACCGTAATGCCAAGTGTCCTTAACCGGGGTGGTTGTGCCCCTCTGCGCCCGTCCGCAGGTCGGCAAGGGCCTGGTCCGGCGCCAGGGCAAGGACGTGTGCCTGCTGGCGTACGGCAGCAGCGTGAACGAGGCGCTGGCGGCGGCCGAGATGCTGGAGGCGGACGGCGTGAGCGCCACCGTGGTGGACGCGCGCTTCTGCAAGCCGCTGGACACCAAGCTCATTCGCCAGGTGAGGGGGTACGCGTGAAACGCGAGGTGAGGGGGGTTGAGGGGAAGGTGGAGGGAGCCAAGGGCTGGATGGCGCCTTTGCCACCGCAGCAAAGTCCGTAGCTCTCAGCTGGAGAACCGTAGGTAATATGTCCGTGTCACATATTGACGACAGATCCGGCCAGATCCCTGCCAGCCTTCCTTTTTGTTGGCCTTGGCCCGTCCGTGCCTGCCGCTGGCGATAGCCCGTCTTGCTTTTGGCTGACGGCACCCCGCATTGTGCGCGCGTTTCATCGTCCCGCAGTGCGCCAAGGAGCACCCCGTGATGATCTCCATCGAGGAGGGCTCCATCGGTGGCTTCGCGGCGCACGTGATGCAGTTCCTGGCGCTGGAGGGTGAGTGGCGCCGGCGGATCGTTGACAGGGTGGCACCTGGCTGGCTGACATGAGAGACGGAACCACTGGAGTGGGTTGCCCACGGGCAGGCTGCGGTCACACAGAACGTCGCGAGCTGGAGGGCGAGGGACGGTCACAGGGAGGCATCGGAATCCTGGCAAATCCCTGCGTCCGCAGCTCCAAACACCGTTTGAGAACTGTAATAACAACATGCGTACTGTACGTATGCGTTGCCCCGCGAGAGCTGTGCACCCAGGCTCGCACACGTAACGATACACACCTTCCCTCTCCTCCTCTTTCCCTCTCCTCCCTGTCCAGGCCTGCTTGACGGCGGCCTGCGTTTCCGCCCCATGACGCTGCCCGACCGCTACATCGACCACGGTGACTACCGCGACCAGCTGGCCATGGCCGGCCTCACCGCCAGCCACATCGCCTCCACGGCGCTCACCACGCTGGGCAGGGCCAAGGACGCGGCCAAGTTCTCGCTCAACGCGCTCACGCCCTCGGCGTAAAGCGGGGACCGCTGGTGCGTGTTAGCGGTGAACTCCCGGGGGAGGGAACGTGGCCAACGGCCTAACGCGCTCGGCAGAGCGCTTTATGCTCCTGCTGTGGGGTGTGCGGACGGCAGTCGGAGCGGCGGAGCTGCGGGGGTGCTTAAGAGGGAGCTTGGGGCAAGGTGGCGCTGATGGCGCTAGCAGTGTAGAAGCAGGGGAGCGGATGCAGCGGAGGCAGGTGCTGCACGCCGACAGCTGGAGTTGGCGGGCTGGGCGCCATGCAACCGTCTGTGCGTGCAGCGCATGGGCTGGAGGCCGGGAGCTGGAGCTCGGGTGGCCTTTTGCCGACACGGTATACTTAGATCCAGAGGCGCTGTTGTGGGTCTGTAGCATGCGCGCCAGGCATTCGGCGGTTGCGCAGCCGCAGGTTTTTCCGGTGTGCTAGGATATGCACGCATGTCTGTCGAAAGGGGACGACTGTGCAGCTAGGGCAAGGGTGTCGTCCGGCAACGCGGCAATGGCGGGTTAGGGGTCTAGGTCGAGATCTGTGAGCAGTTGCCGGAAGAGAAGAGCAAAGTGGGAGGGAGGGTAGTTGGCTGGGCGGAGTGCGGCCGCCGGGCACGTTGTGCGTCGACGCTAGGCAGCTGTGTGTTGTGGAGTATGCATTGACAAACGTTGTGCTGGGTGACATGTCCCGTTGCTGGTGCCGAGGGGTGGTGTATATATTTCTTGGTGCTGCCTCTCAGGAAGCCGGGATCAGGGTATTCCGGCCGATAGCACCTGCTGTTGTGCTGCCTGTCTGTAGCGCCAGGCTGCCTGCGCCTAGGGTTAGGCACGAGCAGTTTTCTGCATCCGGTTTTGCCTGCGCTGTCCTGTAACTGTGTGTGACATGCACCTACATTTATCTGTTTGCGTGGGCTTGGTCGTGGGGGCGTGATCAAGTATGGTGGAGCGGAGCAGGGGCAGCAGGCACTGGACCGACTGGAGTGCGGTTTGTGGCTCGACAAGGACTGTGAGGATGCTGCGTCCCTCCATCTATAGATCATGGCCATTTGGAGCCTTTAAGACGAGTGTCATGGGTCCTAGGGTCGGCGCCTGTCTGGCGTGAGGTATTGCCGTCTTTCCTTATCCCGACGGTGGCGGTGTGACTGTGCGCGTGCTACCACCTGTAGGTGCCGTGGCATGGAGGATTGGACATTCGCATGCCGATCGGTGCCAGCCACGTGTCGCCAAGGGAGTAAGCGAATGCGCCTTTGGAGTCAGAAGGCGGGGCTGTGGTGCTGATAGTGAGGGCGGGACTGCTGGGCTCCCAAACGGGGCAGGCATGATGGATGGGAGCGGGCACAGCCCTGCGGGGCGCAGTTTTGGATCCAAGGTGATTTCTGAGTGGGACCCAACGAGGCAGCGCGGTTTGGCTCCCTTGACGCACCTGCTGATCGCGCGTGCGTTGTTTGCTATGTACTGTTAGTGCGTATGGCTTGCGGTTAACCTTCCTGCTCGCATCGGAGCACGGTGTGCAAATGAGGAATAACGGAAGACCCGCGTTTATGTAACTCGACCTTAATGCCAGTACCGTACAACCGTGTACTGCCCATGCACATTACAAAATAGGAGGCAGCATAGAGAATGGTGCTCTGTGTTCAGGAATCATAGGCTGTCTCCAGGGCTCCTCTCATGCAGGTCCGCGGCTGATTGAGGACTTGGTACCACGCAACGTTTGCGTTCAAGCATGTTACAAACTGGATCTGACTGGATGCAGCAAAAGCATACCGAAACGACAACATTATTTTTTCCTCTCTCCGCATGGCAGCGAGGACAGCATCACCACGTACCACGTACCGTACAGATCACGCCTGGCAATTGCAAGCGGATGCCTCAACATCGCATTAGTGCAAGGCGGCAATATGATTCAGCCATCTGCATGGCGCCCACTGCAGACTGCTGACCTGGTGCAGATGTTCAAGGGTCGGCAACCTCTGGTCGGCGTCTGGAATTTGTCGAGTCAGCTAACTCCTAACTGCCCAACCCACCCGCGTCCGGCTGTGATGTGACGATATCAGCCGGCCAGGCCGCTGGGAACGCATGACCGGCCGGCGGCCGCTGAACGGCCGCTGGGAACGCGTGACCGGATCCCTGCAAGGACCCGCAAGGACGGCTGCACTAACAGCAAACTTTGACAAGCGTGTCTCGAACGCCATTTACCCCCCCCCCTATGGAGGCACAGCTGTACGTGAGTGCACGGATGTAGGCTGCGCCGGGCTAGGGTATACGTATCGCCGTACAGCTTTTTTTGGTTTGGTTTTTTACAGGGGACCCCTTCCGGTCGGGGTGTCGGACCACACCCACCACCCCGAGAGGGCAACGAGACAGCCCTCCCAAAGCCCAAAAGC
>VFQN01002566.1_pt1 | contig 27741 bp, 24 predicted proteins | sample 3512371 | NCBI WGS metagenome assembly VFQN01 (sample SAMN10412370, study PRJNA504923) | tailings metagenome | isolation source: Replicate 2 from Balatoc abandoned mine | place: Philippines: Itogon, Benguet | collected 2017-08-28
TGACCGTTTGCACCAGAATCCGGTCGGCCTTTGCTTCTGCCCCGGACGTGACAAGGGAGCAGGATCATGGGAGGCGCAACCCGCGGGGCATCTCAGCCACGACTGCGAGATGAGGCCAGCAGTGACGTGCCAAGCCCTCAGTGAGACATAAGGCAGCAGATTAGCGCATGTCTGAGTAGATCGTGCGTCACTCCTCCCAGAATCCATCCGGGCAGGCGGCTGTGTCCATAAGCACCGCAGACAACAAGATCGATATCCTCATCACCCGCCAGTTCCAACAAATCCTCCGCAACAGAAAATTGCACGTTGCGATGAGCGGCTACAGCGTCCTTGATGCCGTGCTGGCCAAGAAATTCGGTCACGTCATGAAGGCTGTCCGGGCCGACCTCCTCACCGGCGCCGACGATCGATACCCTTTGCGCCGACTGGCAGGAACGGCAGGCTGTCGCGCAGTGCCCGCCTGGCTTCACGAGTATCCTACCAGACAACCAGAATGCGTTCAGCCCGTAACGAGGAAACGCCGGGTGGTGCGACGAGCATTGGCCGGCCCAACCCCATGATGACGTCGGCCGGTAGGGCAGCTAGGTGCCATCCCTCGTCATCCTCCTCCGCCGGTCGTTCCAGCAGCACAAGATCGGCCATGCGTGCCTGCCTGAGGACATAGTCGGCCGGATTGGCGACAGCGCCCCGCCATTCGAGACGGCCTGTCGTGGCCGTGCACCGGAACATGGCCTCGGCCCCGGCCAGATCCTCGGCAATCCTGCGCTGCTCATCCTTGATCAGGCGTTCCTCCATGAAGCCTGGCGTTTCAGGATAAGCGGGCATGATGATCTCTTCGGCGCTTACCCCGATCAGCCAGGCCGCAAAGCGCTCGGCGATGGCAGACGCAAGGCAGACCCGATCCTCCGCGTGCCGCCCACTGCCCACATGGACCATCACGCTTGCATAGGGAGACGATGAAGCTGCCGGCATCTGTCTCTCCGTTTGATGGGATTGACTGAGGAGAAGCCTGAGCCTTACAAGCTGAATATTTGCCTTCCAGCTACATTCATGAATGTAAAATGTTCGATCTTGCCGATCATTTATGCAGCGATCAGGCCCTTTGCTGAAGATGTACAGGAGCTTCCTCAAGTGGAAGCTTGGTCAGGTCCTTGCCGATCTCGGCACGGACAATGGCTCGGATACGCTCGCTCATATGTTTGCGGAGCTCTCCAAGAAAGCGAGGTGGTGCGACGACCGTCAGTTCGCCCACACTGTCAGCATCGATCGCATGGTCGAGAAGCTCGCAGACCCGTCGTGCGAATGCATCTTCGGCCATCCGACGCGGATCATGGCGCGGCTCCACTGCATGGCGCATGGATCCCGATGCTGCACTCTCGAAAGTACGGCCTAGTCCGTCATGCAACCGGCTCGGCGGGCTGCTTGGAGCTGCCCAATAGTCCATGAGCTGCAGTTCACCATCGGGAGCCACGCGCTCACAGAAGTTGGCCTCGCTGCCGCTGGCCACGACGACCCAACTCTTTGGTTTGCGCATCGACGCCTCCTCTCGATCAAACCTGAGCGTGGAGGGCAGCGTGGATGAAGCCCCCAGTGGATGCAGGTCTTGTCACCGTCCATCAGCATGGTCGCTGGCTACATCGCAGGCATTGATGTGGATCAATTTCCTACCAATAAAGAGCCTTTAATAGAGCCACTTGGTCACGAAGCAGAGGCGGATCGGCCAGAAGCGGACGGGTGGAAGGCTTGAGAAATGTCAAAAAACATCGCTCACAGCAAATGGTAGCTCCGTGCAGGCACGTCATGCCAAACTCCACTCCATGTTTTGGATTAACAAGAAGAAGAATAATGCATGATGTTTCTTGAGATTAGTCTCAATTACGACTTTCTCCACAAATTACATAATTGCCTTTGATCACTTCTCATGGATTCAGGAAGGTAATGTGATGCTGACGGTGCGGCGGCGTTTCACGCCGAAGTTCACGTGGGAAGTGGCGGCGCTATCGGAGGGCAGCGGCTGGCCACAGATGCGGATCACGGCTGAACTCGGGATCCCGCCTTTCACGCTGAGGCAGTGGCCTGCAGCCTTGAGCGGCTCAGCCCCACGTAGACGCCCAGGGATCCTGACCGTCTCATTGCCGAAGAGCCCCACAACTTTCCGGCCTGGCCGAGCAGACGAGGTCGCCTGGCTTCGCCGTTGCGTCAGCCAACCATGAAAGCCGAGCCGTCCATAGGTCGAGCTGGCTGCCGCCAACCCATGGACAGCTTTTTCCATATCCTGAAGGTAGAAATTGTCCATCAGCGACGATGGCTTGCCCGACAAGAAATCCTGCGGTCCTGTTCACCTGCATCCTAAGGTTATCATAATCAGCATTGCATCCAATCAGCCCTGGCTACATCACGCTCTTGCACACGCATTAGCAAATTACATCAGCTAGGCGGGTCTACGCTACTGTTTATTTTTATTCATACCAACACAAACGTAGTTAATCTGCATGACGCAGATTGACCTAGGCAACTGACAGGCCAGAGCATTTGCGTTGCATCGTACCAATCGGAGGAAGATCAAGGAGATAGTCGTCAGCCCCTAGCCTGCCAAGAGACGCTCTCTCGCAACAGGTTTAGAGGCAACCTGCTCTGCTCAATTTAATTAAACCTTCGCGCGACAGCGAACAACGCTACCAGGATCAGACAGCAATTTTCCGGCATTCGATACATCAAAAGTGGTAATAGACCAAAAAGTTACCTCCTGTAATTTGCGAAGCTCTTGTTAATAATTTCAACCATACAAGAGTTTTATGATTTGCTTTTAGGAAAATTTGCTATGGAATTTATAAAGCCCTATTCCGAAAGAAACATTTCAGAATGTTCAGACGTAGTCAGTTCAGCCCGAACTACGTCGCAAGCGGAAGGTGACCAGTATATGTCACAAGCCATTCTGTATTTTGATTCACGGCCTTTGATGCGTGAACCCATTGCACGTTGGCTGGCGGTCAAGTTCCCCGATTACCAGGTTCTTGCCACGGACCGCGAGGAAGAGGTCGCTTGGCTTGGGCAGGCAAATGCTGACCTCTCACTTGTTCTCCTGCAATTGGATAGCATCCGGCAATCGGAAGAAGAACTGACCAAGAGGTTGGAAGTCTTCACCAGAAGCATCACAATGAGCCCCGTAGCGATTCTTGTTGATAGCTATGATCATGAAACCGTCATGACAGCGCTTGCCTGCGGCATACGCGGCATCATTCCCACATCCATGGCAGGATCAGCGGCGATTGAGGTGATAAGGCTTTTATGCGCTGGTGGAACTTATGCACCTGCGGCCAGCCTTGTCAGCGGCACCGGTACGCAGCGGCGCAGGCCCGATAGCTTTGGCGAGAAGGTGCTGCCGTTGGAACTGCGACCGCATGGCGACCTCTCGCAGCGCGAGATACATCCCACTGGCCAAGCAGTGTCGGAAGTGGCGCATGTTGCGAGGGTCACCGGCGCATCAGCCGGGGAGGACAGTCAGGCAACTTTCCTTGAAGACTTTACGCCGCGTCAACTGGAGATCCTGAATTGCCTGAGGCGCGGACTTGCCAACAAAATGATCGCGTACGAGTTGCAGATGTGCGAGAGCACCGTGAAGATCCATGTGCGGAACATCATGAAAAAACTGCGTGCAACCAACCGAACCCAGGTGGTGTCCATGACATGGCAGTTGTTCGATACCATACAGTAGCACAGAGTTCTGCAATGTCCTGCAGACTCATTGATATCATCGATTGATGGGCGCTGTACGCTGCTCAGGCAGCGGCGTCGACCGGAGCTGCTGCGCGCCGGCGTCGATCCACTGCAAGGGCGGCTTGCAGGGCGTCAACCACTAGGTCCTGCTCAGGATCGGTCATTGTCGGATACAGCGGCAAAAGGATGCATTCGTCCCGCGCCTGCTCCGAATGGGCAAGCCCACGGCGTGCGGCGAACCGGTACGGCGCCTCCCGATGAATGCACATGATGCCGCGCCTGGTCGCCACGCCATGATCGAGCATGGACTGCATGACCTGCTGCTGATCGGTACCAGCCGGCAAGCGGATGCAGTAGCTCTGCCAGTTGGAGCGTGCCCATTCGGGCTCGACCGGCGTCCGCACCCCCGGCAGATCCCCAAGCCGCTCGGCATAGCCCGTCGCCAAGCGGCGGCGGTGCGCCACGATATCCGGCAGCCGGCGCAGCTGTTCCCGCCCGACCGCCGCCTGGAGATCGGTGAGCCGGTAGTTGTAGCCGACGATCGGGTAGCTCTCGGTCAGCACCCTCGACGATTCATGGCGCGTCTTGTCGGAGATGCTCATCCCATGCTGGCGCAGGAGACGGAACTGGCAATCCAGCTGGTCGCTCGATGTTGTCAACATGCCGCCATCGCCGGTCGTGATCACCTTGCGCGGGTGGAAGGAGAAGCAGGCGGTGGTGCCGCCTCCCGCGCCAACCGTGCGCCATCGGCCATCCAGATGGATCTCGCTCCCGATGGCGCAGGCCGCATCCTCGATCAGCGGCAGGCCATGCGCCTGTGCAATCATCATGATCGCGGCAAGGTCGCACGGCATCCCCATCTGATGAACGCAGAGGATGGCCCTGGTCCGCGGACTGATGGCGGCGGCCAGTTCCGCAGGATCCATGTTGAACGTATCGGGCAGGACGTCGACAAATACCGGCTCGGCACCACAGTGCCTGATGGCATTGGCGGTCGCGATGAAGGAATGGCTGACCGTGACAACCTGGTCGTCTGGCCCAATTCCATGGCTGAGCAGCGCCAGATGCAGCGCGGTGGTGCAGTTCGACACGGCGCAGGCGTGAGCGGCGCCGACACAGGTGGCCAGCTCCCGCTCGAACGCAGCCACTTCCTCCCCCTGGGTGAGCCAGCCGGAACCGACGACCCGGCGCGCCGCCTCTGCTTCGGCCTCACCCAGGTCCGGGCGCGTGATCGGGATCATGCCACGTCCGCCAGGACGGGCTGCACCGGACCCTGGCGGGATGCGCGCCACCATGTGACCAGGTCGGCCAGGCCACGCTCGAGTTCGAACTCATGCGCGAAGCCCAGCGCCTGGCGGGCCTTGCCCGTTGCCGCCAGCCGGCGCGGCACCGGGTTGACCGATCGTTCCGCCTGGAACTCCGGCGTCAACATCGGCCGATTCATCACCCGGGCCAGCTTGACGGCCAGACCGTACAGGCTGGTCTCGATGCCTGTACCGATGTTGAACACCTCATCGGTCGCGGGTGCGGTCGCCGCCAGGAGGTTGGCCCGTGCCACATCGCGCACGTCGACGAAGTCCATGGTCTGCAGGCCATCGCCGAAGATCACCGGCGGGAGCCCCTGCTCAATCCGCTCCATCCACCGGACCAGGACCTCGGTGTAGCGGCCATGGACGTCCATGCGCGGGCCGTAGACGTTGAAGTAGCGCAGCGCGACGTAGTCGAGCCCGTGGCTGTCGTGAAACGAGCGCAGCAGGCCTTCGTTGAAGAGCTTGGCAGCGCCATAGAGGGTGCGGTTGTCGTACGGAGGATCGTCCTCCGGCGTCGGGAAGCGGCTCGCCAGCCCGTAGATCGACGCCGACGAGGCGGCGACCACCTTGCGCACCCCATGGCGCACGCAGCTCTCCAGGAGATCGAAGGTCGCATCGACCATGACCTCCAGCGCCGCCCGCGGCTCGGCTGCGCAATGGGTGATGCGCAGCGCCGCCTGATGGAATACCAAGTCGCTGTCGGCCACCAGACCGTCCAGCAGCGGGCGGTCGCGGATGTCGCCCTCCACCAGCCGCACCCGTCCGGTCGCCATGGCGAACGTGAGGTTGTGGCGCTGCCCGCGCACGAGATTGTCGAGGACCACGATCTGCCGGCAGGCCCCGTCCAGCAGGAAGTCGACGATATGCGATCCCACAAACCCGGCGCCGCCGGTGATCAGCACGCGCGCATCACGAATGGTCATGTCAGCTCCTCGCGGCGCCAGCCGATCACTCTGGCCGGCACGCCCGCCACCTTCGCATAGGCCGGCACGTCGCGGCTCACCACCGCGCCCGCGCCGACAATCGCCCCCTCGCCAATGGTCATCCCAGGCAGGATCACCGCATTGACCCCGATATCGGCGAAGGCGCCGATCCGCACCGGACGGATGACGAGGTCGGTGCGGATGATCGGCTCCTCGATGGGGATCCCGGTATGGATGGAGCCCAGCACCTTGGCGCCGGGTCCCCAGCCGACCTGGGCGCCAATCACCAGGTCGCGCGCATCCAGGAAGGCCTGCGGGCCGATCCAGCTCCCTTCGCCGATCTCGCACCGGCCATCATGACGCCCCTGCAGGATCGCCTGCTCGCCCAAGTGAACGCCGTTCCCGATCGAGAACGTCTCGAAATGGCGGAAGGTCACGCCCGGCCTGATGGTCACTCCCTGCCCCAGATGCCGGACCAGCGCACGGACATGGACCCGCCGCAGCGTCCTGGCCACGAAATCGTCCCGCTCGCCGAGGAGCCGATAGGCTTCCTCAAGCTGGTCCCGCGCCACGGCATGGCTGAGCGCCTCTGCAAACTCGGTCTCGTAGGCGGGATCCGGCAGGAAGGTCCGCCTGCCATGCATCGCCTCGACCACCCGCGGCGAGGATTCGCTCATCCGGGGACTCCCCGCACCGGTGCCCGTGCCTCCGCCAGGCCCGTCAGGACCTGTTCGATCTGAGCCTGATCAAGTTCGGGATACATCGGCAGGGAAAGCGTCTCCTGTGCGTACCGCTCAGCCTGGGGAAATGCCCCACGCTGGTAGCCGAGGGCGGCATAGGCCGGCTGGAGATGCACCGGGGTCGGGTAGTGGATGCCGGTCGAGATGCCGAGCCGGTCCAGATGCTGCCGGACCGCATCGCGCCGCTCCGTGCGGATCGCATAGACGTGCTGGACATGGCGGATGCCGGAGATGCGGGGCGGCGTCTGCAGGCCCAGCCGCGCACATCCGGCGTCGTAGCGTAGCGCATGGTGCCGGCGCGCCTCCGTCCAGCCTTCCAGGTACGGCAGCTTCACGCTCAGGAAGGCTGCCTGCAGCGCATCGAGCCGATAGTTGAAGCCCTGCAAGACATGGACATAGCGGGCCGCCTGCCCCCAGTCGCGCAGCTGGCGGATCTTGGCGGCGATGGCGGCATCGTTGGTCACCACCGCGCCACCCTCGCCGCAAGCACCCAGATTCTTGCCGGGGTAGAAGCTGAAGCAGCCGATGTCGCCGATGCTGCCCGCCCGGCGGCCTTCGTGCTCGGCGCCGTGCGCCTGGCAGGCGTCCTCGATGACCGCAAGACCATGCCGCCTGGCAATCGCCTCGATCCGGTCCATGTCGGCCATGCCGCCATGCATATGGACCGGCAGGATTGCCCGAGTGCGCGGCGTGATGGCGGCGTCGACCGCGCCGGGATCCAGCGTCAGCCGGGCGGGATCGATGTCCACCAGGACCGGGATCGCCCCGGCATAGAGGATCGCGGCGACCGAGGCGACAAAGGTCGAGGTCGTGGTGATGACCTCGTCGCCCGGTCCGATGCCTGCCGCGAGCAGCGCCAGATGAAGCGCCGCCGTGCCGGTGCTGACGGCGATGGCGTGGCGGGTGCCGCAGAAGCCGGCGAAACGGTCCTCGAAGGCCTCGACCTCGCCACCCAGCACGAAATGCCCGCTTGCCAGGACACGGCTGGCCGCCGCCTCGAGCTCGGGCAGCAGCGCCCGATGCTGAGCCTTCAGGTCGACCAAAGAGATCATGATGCCTTGCGCTCCAGGGTGAGGTCGATCGGCCGGCCGCCCTGGCGCATCGACCAGTGCGCGCTTTCCAGAAGTTCCACGATGCGCAGGCCTGCCAGTCCGTCGGTCAGGGGCTGCCGGCCGCTTGCAATGCAGTCGACGAAGTGGCTGACCTCCGTCGCAAGGGCCTCGGTGGTCGCGAGCTTGGGCGCCCACATGTCGCCGGTGCGGTAGCCGACCCGCAGGCGATGGGCGGCATCCCGGTCGCTCGTGAGGGTGACGCCCTTGTCATAGACCTTGATCTTCTCGCTGGGCTCCAGATCGTCCCAGGCAATCATCCGCCTGCTGCCGCCGATCAGGGTCCGGCGGATCTTCACCGGGGCCAGCCAGTTCACGTTGATATGGGCGACCATGCCGCTGGCGAAGTGCAGCGTCACGAACGCCATGGTCTCGGGCCGCTGCGCCAGGTGGCTCGCAGCCTGCGCGGCGATCGCTACCGGCCTCTCGGAGGTGATCGCATCCAGAATTGCGAAGTCATGGACCGCCAGGTCCCAGACCACATTCACGTCACTCTGGACGATGCCAAGGTTGATCCTGGTTGAATCGTAGTAATGAATAGCGCCTATCTCGCCGGCACGAACCAAGTCACCTATCTTCTGCACCGCCGGCGTATAGGCGAAGGTATGGTCCACCATGAGCGTCAGGCCGCGCCGCGTCGCTTCGTCGACCAGCCGGCTCGCCTCACCCGAATTCATCGTCATGGGCTTCTCGACCAGCACATGCCGGCCCGCGCGCAGCGCAGCGAGCGCCGGCCCGAAATGGGCCTTGACCGGGGTTGCGATGGCGACTGCGTCGATCTCAGGATCATCCAGCAGTTCGTCGATGCCAGTGGCGGTCCTGATACCCGGGTGACGCTTAGCCGCCCGTGCACACGCCGCGGGATCCAAATCCGCAATCGCCGCGATCCTGGCACCCTCACACTCGCCAAGGCAGCGCGCGAGGTTCGGACCCCAGTAGCCATAGCCCAGAATGCCGATGCCGATCATGGCGCACCATCCCTTTGCATAAAGCCGCTCCCGGCAGTCTTTGCTCTCGTCGCATTCCGGCGGGTCCACTTGTCCCCCACTAGGCGCACGTCGCCGATCACCCTGGCCGGAACGCCGGCAACGATGGCGAAGGCCGGAACGTCCCGCGTGACCACTGCGCCCGCGCCGATCATCGCCTGGCTGCCGATGGTCACGCCGGCCAGGATTGTGGCGTTGGATCCGATCGAGGCTCTGGCGCGCACGCGGGTTGGGGTGACCGCCCAGTCGCCGTCGGCCATCGGCCTGCCATCGTCGCAGGTCGCCCTTGGCATCAGGTCGTTGGTAAACATCACGCCATGGGCGATCATGACCTCGTCATCGATCGACACGCCTTCGCAGAGAAAGCTGTGCGACGAGATCTTCACGCGCTTGCCGACCATGCAGTTCTTCTGGATCTCCACGAACGGCCCGATCATCGTCTCGTCACCGATGGAGCAGCCGTAGAGATTGACGAGGTCCGGGTACGGGATCCGGACACCGCGCCCAAGTCGCGTGGAAGCGGCGATCGCCATGGGATGTTCTCTTGGATGGATGGATCTGGCGGCTCACGCGGTATCGAGCAGGGGCACGGCCAGCCAGGAAGCCTTGCTGGCGACATCGCCACGTTGTGGTTCACCGCCCTTGAGCACGCGGTCGAAATACCGGATGGTCCGGTCCAGGCCGGCATCCAGTCCGACCATGGGCTGCCAGCCCAGGATCTCCCTGGCCTGGGCGATGTCGGGTCGCCGCCGGGTGGGATCGTCCTGCGGCAGGGGCATGAAGCGGACCCGGCAACGCGATCCAGTTTTCTTGATCACCTTGTGCGCCAGGTCGTGAACGGTGAACTCAACCGGATTGCCGAGATTGATCGGCCCAGTCACATGGCCAGGCGTCTCCATCAGGAGCATCAGTCCGCGCACCAGGTCGTCGACATAGCAGAACGAGCGCGTTTGCTGTCCATCGCCGTACACGGTGAGGTCCTGACCGGTCAGGGCCTGGACGATCATGTTGGAGACCACCCGACCGTCATGCTGGCTCATGCGGGGGCCGTAGGTGTTGAAGATCCGTGCTACCTTGATCGAGACGCCGTGCTGGCGGTGGTAGTCAAAGAACAGCGTTTCGGCGCAGCGCTTGCCTTCGTCGTAGCAGGCGCGTGGCCCGGTCGGATTGACATGGCCCCAGTAAGATTCCGCCTGTGGATGGACAGCCGGATCGCCATATACCTCGCTGGTCGAGGCCTGAAGCACCGGGACGTGCAGGCGCTTGGCGAGGCCCAGCACGTTGAGGGCGCCCTGAACGTTGATCTTGGTCGTCCGGATGGGATCGCTCTGGTAGTGCACTGGTGATGCAGGGCAGGCCAGGTTGAAGATTCCATCGACCTCCACATGGAGGGGATGGGTAATGTCGTGGTGAAGCAACCTGAATCCAGGTCGGGCGATGACCGACTTCAGGTTCTCGATCTGGCCGGTGAGGAAATTGTCCACGCACAGGACGTCATGCTCGGCATCCAGCAACCGCTCACACAGAAAGCTGCCGACGAACCCACCGCCGCCGGTCACCAGGAATCGCCTGCGTCTGCTGGCCCGTGGCGGCTCGTTGCCAGCCTTGGGCTCATGTTCCGGATCAGTCCCGGGCAGGCCAGTGTCACGCGCCTTGGACTCTGTGAACCGAAGATTCATTTCGGTGTTCACTAGCCCCCTCCACCTGATAATGGATGGCCGGTCCAGACCACCACGAACATCTTCGAATCGAATTCTTCAACTAACAAACTGACCGTTTGGAGTATCTACTCAGCAACTCTACATACTTATGCGTTAACGGTATACTCGGATGCGGACTCCGCTGCACGTCATTGTGCTTGGCGGAGGAACTTTTCTCGGCAGAGGAACCGGAGCACCAGCCAGACAAAGCGGCTGTTGCCAATCAGGTACCGCCGCCACAGCCGGCGGGGCTCGGTCATCAGGCGGAACAGCCATTCGAATCCACTGCGCTGGATCCAGCGCGGCGCCTGTGGCTTGCGGCCGGAAAGGAAATCGAACGCAGCGCCGACCCCGATCACCACGCCCTCCGTCAGCCGTGGCGCGAGTTCGGCCATGAAGCGTTCCTGCTTCGGCGAGCTCAGCCCGATCCACACCAGATTGGCGCCGCACGCCCTGATCTGCTCGGCAAGCGCATCATATTCAGCAGAAGACAATGGGCGGAACGGCGGGGTCCTGGTCCCTACAATCAGAAGATTGGGGAAGCGGTCCAGCAGCCGGCGGCGGAGGAGTTCGGCCACGCCCTCGCCGCCGCCGCACAGGAAGTGGCGCAGCCCACCAGCGCTCGGGCTGTCACAGAGCGTTGCCATCAGTTCGGGTCCATAGACCCGGCCGACCTGAGGGTGACCACGCAAGCGCCCCCACCAGACCACAGGCATACCATCCGGCGTGACCAGAGCCGCCTCGTCATGGATCCGACGCAGTTCCGGGTCCTGCTGGCAGGCCATGATCCCGTTCACGTCGCGCACGCAGACATAGGCGGCCCCAGCAGACGTGGCGCCCGCGGTCACAAGGAACCGGATGCGGTCCACCGCCTGCTCCAGGTTGAGCGCGCTGATCGCAACACCCAGCAGCTCGTAGCGGGGCGGCTTGGCGGCGCCCCGTTGCAGGTCAGTATGCATTGGCGTGGAGGAAGCGGCCACAAAGGGTCGCCATGATGATCTTCAGGTCAAGCCACAGGGACCAAGCCCGGATGTATTCAAGATCGTAGCGCAGCCGTGCCGCCATCTTCTCCTGTGAATCGGTTTCGCCCCGGCAGCCGTTGATCTGGGCCAGGCCGGTGATGCCGGGCAAAACGCGGTGACGTGCCGCGTAAAACCGAAGCTCTGGCGCAAATCGCCGGTCTAGTGGGACAGGATGCGGCCGCGGGCCGACCAGGCTCATCTCGCCCCGCAGCACGTTCACCAGCTGCGGCAGCTCGTCGATGCTGGAGCGGCGCAGGAATCGGCCGATCCTGGTGACCCGCGGATCATCACAGGTTACTTGGCAGGGGCCGCTCCGCTCCCGCTTGGCGTCGGACCGCATTGTCCGGAACTTCCAGACCTGGAACTCGCTCTGGTTCAATCCGGTCCTGGTCTGCCGGAAGATTACCGGCCCACGAGATTCGAGCCTGATCGCGAGCGCCACCAGGCAGAGCAGCGGTCCCAGGACCACGAGCAGCAGCGCGCTCAGCGCGATGTCCATCAGCCGCTTCAGCCATGCTTCCCAACCCCGCATGGGCTGACGGACCAGCATGACCCGCGGCAGTGGGTCCTGGTTGACCTGCGAGGTGATCAGGTCCGCCGCGGCATGCCGAAGCACCCCCAGATCAACGCTGATGTCGACCGGACATGCCGCCAGTCGCTCCACTGCCGCCGCGAGTTCCTCATCCTGGAGGCCACGCGGAACGATCAGCACTTCCTCGATGCTCTGGCCGTGGGCATCTTCCGCAAGCGCTTCAACGGTGTCTGGGACTGGTGCAAAGATTCCGACCAAGCGGTAGGCGCCGGACATCCCACTGCTCGCGGCGATCACCTGCTGGCACTCCGACAGGTCGCCCAGCACCGCTATGCGCCGGACCGGGCTGCAGGAACGCCTGAACATGCCAAGTGATGGCGGCGGCATCATCCGCTGGAGGGAGGCTGTGTCCCGAAGGATTGACTTGGCCATCATGGTTCACCTGACGATGGATCCTGCGCTAGCGCAGGTAGCCGGCGCTGAGCCGGTAATGGGCGAGCTGGTCGGAACCCGCATGACGCAGATATTTGCGCAGGTTCACGGCGTTCAGGATCAGTTCGCAGGACCGGCCGCCGTGAAGCCGGATCTCGTCGAGCGCCACGTTGACGAGGTTGCGCGCGGTGTCCTGCCAGCGTGTGACGAACAGCACCCGGTCGACCAGCGACACGAGCGGCACCGTGTCGGCCAGTGCCAGGATCGGCGGAGAATCGCAGAGGATGATGTCGTAGCGGGCGCCCAGCTGCGCCAGGAGCTGGCCCATGGCCGGAGAACCCAGCAGATGCGCCGGATCGCTGGTGGACTCCTGCGTCGGCAGGAAGTCGATTCCGAACCGCTCGTCGCGAAGGAGCGCGTCTTCCAGGCACGATGCCGGCGTGGTGAGCAACGACACCAGGTCAGCCTTCGGCAGGGCGAGGTGCCGGAGTTGGACAGTCAGCGATCGCCGGCGCAGGTCGGCGTCGATGACGAGCACCTTCAGGCCGTTGCTCGCGAGTTGCCGCCCAAGACTGAGCGACACCAGCGTCTTGCCTTCCCCGCACGTGGCCGAGGTGACCAGGATGACCTCGGCTTCGTCGCGGCCGAGATGGCTGCCAGCGGTCAGGCGCAGCGCCGCGCGCCGGACGGCTTCGGTAAAGACACGCTGCGCCAGGCTGCCGCCGCGCACCGGCACACCTGCCCAGATGCGCCGGTCGACAACCGGCAGCGACCCGATCACGGGCAGCCTGGTGCCGCGCTGCAACTCCTCGACCGAGCGGTAACCCTGCCGGCGCAACTCGAGCAGGAGGGCAAGCGCCGCAGCGGCTGCGAACGAGCCTAGCAGCACACCAGCCAGAAGGATGACCTGCTTCTTCCCTTCCGGCCGGCTCGGCGGCTGGGCCGCGTTGATCACCCGGGCCGGCGCCCGCACCATCAGCTGCTGCTCGCGCGCCCGCTGATAGCGGGTGAGGATATCCTGGTAGAGCAGCCGGGTGCTGTCCGTGCGGGTCGTCAGCTGCTTGAGCTGGAGCTGGTCCGTGGCGCTGATTGCCAGCTTCTGCTCGACGAGCGCAAGCTCACCCTCGATCCAAGCCACCTTGGCACCTTGTACCTGCAGGTCGCTCGTAATCCGCTCGCGGATCCTTGCTTCCTCCGCACGGATGCGTTCGTGGATCTCTGCCTGCTCGGCCCTTGCAGTCGCAACCGCGGGGTGCCTGCCTTGCAGATCGCTGCTGAGCTCGGCCAGACGGCGCGAGATCTCCACGTCTTGGAGGCGCAGTTCCTCCAGCTCCGACGTGACGAATCGCTCGCTCAGACCATGGGCATGATCGGCCACCAGATCGGCGTCGTTGCGCGCACTGGCGAGTTCCGCCTGCGCCTCTGACAAGCTCTTCAGGAACTCGCTGTAGCGTCGCTCGTCGAGAGGGCCGCTGCCGAAGTCCAACAGCTTGCGGCGCAGCAACTGCGCTTCGGTATCGGCGGCCTCTAGTTCCTTCGCGAGGGCCGCTACGCGTTCCCCGAGATAGTTGGCTGACGTGCCAAGAGCGGCCTTCTCCGCTCGGATGAGTTCCCTGGGAAATGCTTCAGCCGTGGCGTTGGCGATCCGCGCGGCGAGTTCGGGCTCGGCAGCGCGGTAGCCAACGTTGATGACCGCAGCCAGCGATTCGCGATTAACCACGAGCTGATCACGAAATACCCCTACCGCCTTGGCAAAGGCTGCCTCGTCTGGCTGGGCGGGCGCGGCATCGAGTGGCACGAGTTCAGGCCCTGGCTTCAGCCCCAGCAGCGCCGCCAAGTCGTGGAGGCGTGAAAGCGCCGGTGCGATCGATTGGCGAGCCCAGTCACGCAGCGGCTTCCAAGGTGGCACCTGCTCCGAGAACGCCGAAAGGCCGACGGTGTGGACGACATCCTCGGCCAGTTCGTCGGACCAGAGCACTTTCATGTAGGTCTCCAGCTCGGTCGGCCAGACCGTGGTCTGGCGGCTCGCCTGGGCCTCCGCCAAGTCGGCATACTGCGCCTGGGTGGGATCGATCAAAATCTCGGCGGTCGCATAGTAGGTCGGCGGCAAATAGCGGAGCGCCATTGCTGCCAAGCCGGTACTCGCGGCAACTGCGAACACGATCATCTTCCAGCGGGACAGCAGGGACCGCACCAGCCGTGCCAACTCGTCGTCCTCGCCGGATGGGCGGCCGGGAGTGGCGTTCGCGACGTGATCAAAGTCGCCAGACCTGAGCACCTCGATCGATGGCATATGGGCCAGCGTCGTTCGTCTGGTATCGGGCACTTTGGTTGCCGCATGAAGCCAAGCTGCGGCAAAGCTATGACATGCGGTGACCAAAGTTGCAGTTATTTCAAACGAATATAACCATCCTACCTAGGGAGTAGTACGGAATGAATGAATCGACTGACGCCTCCCTGAGTGCCATCCCGGCATTCACTCGGCCACTCATACTGTGATTATGATGCAATCCAGTCCCGCTGCTGGTTACTCGGAGGCTGTTGACGTCTCCGTGGTCGTGCCGGCGCACAATGTCGAGCTGTACATCGACCACACGCTGGCTTCACTGCGCGGCCAGATCCAGGTCTCGCTGGAAGTGCTGGTCGTGGACGACGCCTCCTGTGATGCGACGCCGACCATCACGGCCGAGCATGCCATGTGCGATCGCCGCATGCGCCTGATGCGCATGACGGAAAATCGCGGGGTCTGCTGGGCGCGCAACGAAGCTCTGGCGATCGCGCAAGGCCGTTGGGTGGCCTTCGTCGACAGCGACGACTGGATCGATCCCCGGCGACTGGCCATCATGGTCGAGGCGGCCGAACGCGCGGAGCTGGATTGGCTCGCCGACGACCAGTTCATGGTACGCCAGCCGAACGAGCGCCCGATTGGCCGGGTACTGCGTGACGAACCGGCCGGGCTTTCCCCCATCGACCTTGCCCATCTGGTGGTGCGCGATCCGCCCGAGGTCATCGGCTATGGGACGCTCAAGGCCCTGGTCCGCCGCAGCTTCCTCATGCGCCACCAGCTAACCTTTCGAGTTGGCCAGGAGCGCTACGAGGACTTTCTCTTTCACATCGACTGCGGGCTTGCCGGCGCACGGATGGGCCTTCTCAATCAGCCCCTCTACTACTACCGGCAGCGAATGGGCTCGCTTACCAAGGTTGATCCACTCACCACACTGATGCGCATGCTCGAGCAGAACAACCTAGCCGAGCATGCGGCGCTGGGCTGTGGTTCGATGCGCCTGATCGCTGCCCTCGCCCGGCGTGCCGTGCTGATCCGCAATTCCTTGGAATACCGCGAGCTGCTGGCGGATCTGAGCCAGCGGGATATCGCGGAGGCTGCCCGGGTCCTGCAGGCGAAGCCGAAGCTCGGGATCACCCTGATGAATCGCCTGGCTCGGGCGGCCGGCCGGCGGATAGGCTGGTGATGGGCGGAGATGCTTAAGGACGCTCCAGCGCGCCAATGTCCCTGCCCCTGACAGAGACACGGTCTAGATGGTCGCGGCTGCTCGCAAGTGCGCTGGCGGCGCCGTCGATGGCGGGTGACGAGCCCAGCGGGACGAAGCGCTGTGCCGAAGGCTGGGAACATGGTCCGGCCAGCTGAGGATCTACCATCTGGTCGCCGAGCCCAGCCACCTCCGGGGAGACAGTTCCGAACAGGATATTTCGACCCATCTCCAGGTTCTTGTTCGACCAGTTGGAGTTCAATCGCTTACCAGAGCGGGCGACAAGAATGTTGTTGAAGATGCGCACATCACTGCTCGTGTTCGCGAAGATTTCTCCATCATTCTGGCCATTGCCCATCGAGTTGTAACAAGAGGTATTGTTGATAATATCGACATGATCGCTGTCATAGACGTGGATGCCGGATCCACCATTGTCAAAGACGATGTTGTTCTCCGCACGCATCCGGAACGGATAACTGAAGGCGGTATTCTGGTCGAAGATGATACCGTTGCCATCGGTAGGGCGGTCGCTGCCGATGGCGGTCGAGGGAACATATTGATGGTTCGAGAACGACATGTTGTTCCGGACAAGAATTCGCACTTCGTCTGTCGATCCTGCACCTGCGCTTCGACTGTGCCAGACCGAGATGCCGCTGTGGCCGTAGAACGAGATGAAGGCGTTGTGGTGCACGATGTTGCCGTCGATCAGCAGATAGTCGGCTGCGTTGGTAGCGATGCCGGCGCCCGGAAAGTCGCGGACAACGTTGTCGTGGATGACGACGTGATGCACTGCCTTGTCACCGCGCGCTTCCACATAGACGCCGCTGCCGCAGTTCTCCCCGCTCGACAGACACCCTTTCTGGCGCATTCCCCAGGCTATCAGGTCCGCCCGTGACCGGATCGGCGTGCCGTCACTGGTGGCAAAGCCGACTTTGCTCCCGCTCAGCTCAAATCCTTCCAGCAGGAAGTAGGAGCCGCGCAGGTGCAAGAGCTGCCAGCCAGTCACGCCGGCAATGGTCGGACGCTCCCCGGGAAAGCCGCGCAGGGCGTTCCACCGTGCCGGGGTGCCATCGAAATCCACCAGAAGAGCACTCTCCCGATAGATCCCGTCGCGTACCACAATCTCGGTACCACTTCCGTAGGAACGGGCCTTGGCAAGGGCGGCACGGATGGTCCTGAGCGGCGCCGCCTGTGTACCGGCGGCGCCATCCGATCCCGATCCGCTGACATAAATCTGCCGTATGAACCGGAATGCCCATGCCGCTGGCGGGCTTTCCTTCAATAGGCGCGGCCGCCGGTCAATGCCGGCGTCTGCGGCAGTTGCACCTCCCAGCAAGGTCAGTTCCGCAACGAACACAAACGCCAGTGTGAGCAGCTTCATTCTTCAGTCCTCTTGGCCAAGCAGTGGTTGCCCAAGCCTGGTGGCAGATGACGGACCAAGCCTGCCTAAAAGATGAACTCCTTCGTCCATGCGAGCGACTACGTCCTTCAGCTGAATCCGAGGAGCATGACCGATCTGCCATGCTTGGTCACCCACTAACCATGGCAGCTATGCGCGCACTACCTTTCGAGGGCGTACGGAACTGGCCTGCAGCTCCACCCCACACGCTCGGCCACCTTCTCGGCACCAGCGGGATCGCCGGCTGGCTGTTCATCAGCTCAGGCGCTGTGTTCCCGCTTTGGCTGCTGGGCACCGGCCCAGCTCTGAGCACAGCCAGCAACGAGTCGCTGCGCCTGCTGCTCCTGCCAAGCTTGATAACGGCGCCGGTTCTGTTGGTGCTCCGCTCGCGCCCGATTGCCCGGCTGCTGCGCCATCATCCCGCCCTGATCCTGCTCTGTCTCTGGATCTGGCTGTCGGTTGCCTGGTCGGTCGATCCTGCCACCACGGTGCGTCGGGCGGCGTCGTTCTCTGCCAACACGATGATCGTGTGCTGGATCGCTATCAGCTTCCCGCCTGCCACCATCTTACGGCTGCTCACAGGCGTGGCGCTTGCCATCCTTGGGCTGAGCCTGCTGTTCGCATTTGCCGTCCCGGAACTCGCCTTCATGCCGGATACCGGCGAGTTTCGGGGGGTGTTCACCCACAAGAACGGCATGGGCCAGGGGCTCGTCGTCGCTGCCCTGCTGACCGCGATCTCCTGGCATTCACGGCTACTGCCTCGCCCCGCCCTGCTCGCAAGCTACCTCGCCATCGCGCTGCTGGCCGTCCCGGTTGGCTCCGCCACGACGCTGATGATGCTGCTGCTCCTGGCTGGCCTGCACATGCCGCTCAGGATCGCCGCGCTGCCGAGACGCATGGCGGCGGGCGGCATGCTGTTCCTGCTGATCGCCAGCCTGTCGATCCTGCTGCCGCTCTTCTTGCTGCGCAACCGCATCTTCATGGCGCTTGGCCGTGATGTGACCCTTACTGGCCGCACCGAACTCTGGGACTTCATCGACGGCTTCATCGCGCAGCGACCGATCATCGGCTATGGCTACGCGGCATTTTTCGAGGCTGCGAGCGTCGCCGAGCAGATCAGCGCCAGGATCGGCTGGGGCGCACCGAACTCCCACAACGGCTACCGCGAAATCCTCCTGGGCCTGGGCTTGGTCGGCCTCGCCCTGGCGCTGGGAATCCTGCTCGGTGCACTCTGGCGGGCAATACGCCTGTTCATCCGAGATCCCCATGATGTTGGGGGCCGGTTTGCCTTCCTCTTTCTTTGCCTTTATTTGTTCCGGAACTTCAGCGAATCCGACCTTATTGCCCATTCAGACTTGAGCTGGATCGTCGCCAGCTTCGCCATCCTCCTGCCCACGGCAATGCGGCAAGCTCCAGGCTCTCCCAAACAGGAGGGACCGTGAGCACGGATAGGCGCCTGCGGGTGCTCTGCCTGCCGACCGGACCCGACGAGTACGCGATCGCGATGGTCCGCGCCCTATCGGGATTGGTGGAGGTGGACCTTGTGGCGCCGGAACCAATGGCCGATCGGTTTCGTGACGACATCCCGCCCGCGGTCGCGGTCCACCCGATGCCGTGGCCGCGGCACCGCGACCCGCGCAACCTCATCCTCCTGGGCCGGATCCTGCGCCTCATCCACAGGACCAGGCCCGATATCATCCATTTCCTGGGCGACAGCGTGCTCTGGCTCGTGCTCGGCCTGCCATTCCTGCGCAGCCAGGCCAAGGTTGTCACTGTGCACGACGTCGCTCTCCATCCTGGCGACAGCCAGTCGCGCAAGGTCCCAATGGCCACCATCCACATGCTGCGCCGGGCCGCCAACGCGTTGGTCGTTCACGGCCCGGGGCTGCGCTGGGCGTTGTCCGCTTCAGGCATCGGCGGTGCCGAGCATGTCCATGTCGTGGAGCATCCGGTGCTCGACCGCCACCGGCGCATCGCTGACCGCGCCGGGCTGGTGCGGACTCCGGCGCCCGGCCTACGCATCCTCTTCTTCGGACGGATCATGGCCTACAAGGGCCTGGACCTGTTGATCGAGGCATCCGACCAAGTCATCCAACGCCTGCCGGCCGCCCGCTTCGTGGTCGCTGGCACCGGGCCGGATCTGGAGCGCCTGCGGCCATCCCTGCAAAGCCGGCCCTGGTTTGAGGTGCACGGCCGCTACGTGCCGGATGTGGAGGCAGCCCAGCTCTTCCGTGATGCCGACGTCCTGGTCTTGCCGTACATCGAAGCGTCTCAGAGCGGGGTGCTGGCGCAGGCAGCTGGGTTCGGTCTGCCGGTCGTGGCTACGGACGTGGGCGAGCTCGGCGCCTTGGCCAGACGGACCGAGATGGGCCCGGTTGTGCCGCCTGATCCCACCCAGCTGGCACAAGCCATAGGCGAGCTTTTGTCCGATCCGGGAGCCATGCAGCGTTATTCTGCTGCTGCCGTGGCCGCTGCCACGGGGCCATTGTCCGCACAGACCGTCGCTGCACATACGCTTTCTGTCTACCAAGCGACCCTCGCCCGACGCCGGGTTTCCCTTTCTACTCCTTTTGTCCATTCCGGCCATGGATGACCCGCACGACTGCACCGGTCGGCGGACGGCGCTGCTCCCGGTGCCCTTCGATGCCGAGCCGGCGCCAAGCAATGTCCGGCGGTCGCTGGTCTTCTCTTTCGCGGAGAAATACCTGATCCAGGCCATCACGATCGGCACTACGGCGGTCATGGCGCGGCTGCTCACCCCGGCTGAGACTGGCCTGTTCATGATCGGCTACGGACTGATTCTGGTAATCGAATCGTTTCGCGACTTCGGGGTCGGCACCTACATCGTGCAGAAGAAGGCACTCGATGCCCATGCACTGCGCACGGCGTTCACGATCACGATGCTGATGTCCCTGCTGATGGGGGGCACCCTGTTCGCCTGCGCACCCTGGATCGGCCGGGCCTATGACGAGCCGCAGCTCGCGACGATCCTCCGGATCGGGACGCTCGGCTTCCTGCTGGTCCCCTTTGGCACGCCACTGGTGGGCTTGATGCGCCGCGCCATGGCTTTCCGCACGCTCGCCTGGATCAATGTGCTCGCTGCGGCCCTGGGTGCCGGCTTGGCGATAGCTCTGGCCATGTCTGGACTCGGGGCCCTGAGCTATATCTGGGGCGCGCTCTTGTCAGGAACTGCCACCACGGTGATGGCGTTCTGCTGTCGGCCACGGCTCGAGGTCTTCCGGCCTTCCCTGCGGGAGTGGCGGGAGGTCGCCTCGTTCGGCGCGGTGGCAAGCCTGCTGATCCTGATCAATATGAGTACCGATCTCCTGCCGAAACTCCTGCTGGGACGGCTTTGGGGATTTGAGGCGGTCGGCCTGTTCGCACGTGCTGCCACGCTCAGCCAGCTCACGGACCGGATGATCGCCGGCGCTCTCAACCCGGTGGTTCTTCCAGCCATGGCGGCACAGGCTCGCAAGGGCGGCGACCTGAAGGCTGCCTATCTACGGGGCCACGAGCTGATGTCTGCCGTGCAGTGGCCGGCACTGGTCGTCATGACGCTGCTCGCCATGCCGGTGGTGCGGCTTCTGCTGGGCGCGCAATGGCTGGAGACGGCGCCGCTCGTCCGGATCATGGCGGCCGCGACCATGATGCTGGCGCCGGCATTCATGACCTACCCGCTGCTGGTCGCGGTCGGCCGCGTCAACGACGCGCTCATCGCGAGCCTGATCAGCCTGCCGCCATCGGCCTTGATCGTCGCGGCCACCGCCCATGTTGGCCCGCAAGCGCTAGCGGCAAGCATGCTCGTTACGGCGCCGCTGCAAATGGCGGTGGCCTTCTGGTTCATTACCCGAGCCATCGATGTGCGCTGGACGGAACTATTGGTCGCGTCGTGCGACAGCGCCATTGCCACGGCCATGGCGGCGGCCGCGCCGGCGCTCGTCGTCATGACCTCGCCCACCGGCTTCGATCTGGATATCGGCCGGACGGTCGGCGCCGCCGGCGGCGCCGCGCTCGGCTGGCTCGCTGGGCTCTATCGCACCGGTCACCCGCTGGGCGCGGAGGTGGTCCGGGCTTGGTGCGGGCTGACCGGGTCGTTGTCGCGCAGCGCCGCATTGTAGAGAGCCATCAGCGTGCCGGCATATTCGCCGATCGCGAACCCGTTGAGATAGCGCTGGCGGGCAGCGTGTCCCAGGCGTTGGCGCAAGTCTGGCCGGGTAAGCAGCACCTCCAGTGCCTGCGCCAGTCCATCCACGTCGCCCGGGTCGACGAGCAGCGCATCCTGCTGCGGCGTGATCGCTTCCAAATGAGCCCCGACCGGCGTGGTGACGATGGCAAGGCCATGCGCCATCGCCTCCAAAAGCGCCATTGCCTGCCCTTCGGCATGGGACGGCAGCACAAAGATGTCCGCCTTCTTGCAGAGTTCCTGGACCCGGCGTGCCTCCAGCCAACCATGGAAGGTAACCCGCTCGGCGATGCCGTTCCCCCTGGCCATAGCCGCGAATCGTGCTGTCTCACCGCCACCGGCGAAATCGATCGCCCATGGCAGAGCTCGCAGGCATGGCTGCGCTAATGCCTGAATTAGTTCGGGCACACCCTTGCGATCGTCAAGATTGCCGAGAAACACAAGACGCACGGGCTGGTCCCGCTCATGCCGCGCCAGCGGGGGGCCAGGATCTGGGACGGCATTGGGCAGCCGCACCAGCCTGGCCGGCTCCACACCCAGCACCTCGACAGCAGTGGCCTCGTCGCGTCGGCCAAGCACCACGACCCAGCGGGCCCGCTGGAACAGCCGGCGGACCAGCCGGCGTCCGAGGTCGCTGCGCCGTGCGAAGTCCGCCCGATAATCGTAATCGTGCAAGTGGACGATCGTTGGCAGGCGCAGGAAAGCCGCTGCCTCGCTCAGGATGATCTTACGGATCGTGCTGCCGCGGCCGGCAACGTTCAGGTGAACAAGGTCAATCTGCCCACGCACGCGCGCCGCGGCGAGCCATCCCACCGACTTCAAGAGGTGGATGGGCATCATGGCGATGTGGCCGTTGCCCCTGGCATCCAGCACGGTACAGCGCGGGCCGGCGGGAGCCGCGGCGAAGGCCTCGGTTGCATAGAGCATCATCCGGCCGATGCCGCCGAACTCGAAGCCGCCCGGGAAGGCAACCACGGTTCGCAGCGGCCGCGCCTGCACGGCGGTGGTGCTGCTTTGCCGTGTCGTAAGCATGGTCATGTCCTCCGTACTGCGCCCGCAGTAGTGAGATGGCTGCACCTGATGGACGGTAGGATAGGACTTCTAGGATAAGACGCCTCTAGCACTTTCGGCTAGCGTAGCATTTACTATCTGCGCCAAAAAAATATAAATATCTTCTTTATGTTGATAATATTAATTACTTTCGTATTCTTGATGCACGCAGCCTTAGTGGATAACCCACTGCACCCCTAAGAGGCGGCCATTCCTTTCTAACGCTGGCCATCACGAGATGCTGGACGCGGTACATGGACAATGTCCTGGGCACGAAGCCGAGACTGGTTTTCTTCCAATGGGACCATCGGCCGAACGAGAGTGCGGCGAGGTTTCTGCGGCTGCATATGCAGCATCACGTCAAATGCCTGGCACTGTTCTTCGACGTGACCGTCATCAATTATGATTGCGACTATGCCGAGGCCTGCGACAGGCATCAGCCTGACCTAGCACTGTTCGAGAGCGGCTACCGGACCCACGGTTCGCGCCGGATCAAGGTTACCAACACACGGGCCCATCCGACCGTACCCAAGCTGGGCTTCCACAATGCCGATGCCTGGTGCGATCGGCGTGCCGGCTTCATTTCCGACATGGATCATTGGGGTATCGAGACCTTCTTCACGATTGCAGTCGCAATGTCGGAATACACACCGAGCATCGTTGACCGCCTGTTCATATGGCCGAACTTCATCGATCCGGAACTCTTCCGCGACTATGGCCAGCACAAGACCATTCCGGTGCTCCTGACCGGCCAGGCCTATGGCCTCTATCCCTGGAGGCAAAAGGTCTACCGGCTCCTCGCTGATTGCTTTCCAAGCCTGACCTGTCCGCAGTTCAGCTACGAAAGCAATGCGGCCCGGCGCATGATGCATGGCGAGGACTATGCCCGTGCCATCAACGCCAGCCTGTTCGCGCCATGCTGCGGCAGCATGGGCAGAGAAGTGGTGCGCAAGCACTTCGAGATCCCGGCAGCGAAGTCCTGCCTGATCACCGAGAAGACGCCCGTCCTGGTGAGCGCTGGCTTCGTCCACATGGAGAACTGCGTCTTTGCTGATGAGACCAATGTGGTCGACCATCTGGATTACCTCCTGGACCGGCCGGACAAGCTGCGCCGAATCACAGAGGCTGGCTATCGCTTGGTCCACAGCCGCCACACGCTCAGCCAGCGGTCGCAGATCCTCCAGTGGTACCTGCTGAACAGGCAGCGTGCGCCGCATCAGAAGATTGTCCAGACCGACCCGTTCGCTCCTCTGGCCCTGGTCGGCGAAGCCGCCGCTCACACCAGCCCACCCTTGATCGGGGACAGCCCCGACCGGGCATTGCTGAAGCAAGGCGACGCCCGGCTGTGGCAGGGAGAGATCGAAGCGGCTCAGTTTTGCTACCGCCAATGTCTGCACTACGTGCATTATCTTCCGGAGGCCCGGTTCCGCTTGGCCCTCAGCAGCCTGCACATTGGCGACGCGACCAATGCGCTCGCGCGCCTCGCGACGCTGATTGAGACGACCCTCGTCGACTACGGCGCAGCCGATCCCGATCCGGTCGAGTGGGCCTACTTCATCATTGCCCTGCTCTGCCAGGGCCGGATCGACGAGGCAGTCCGTTGCGTCAGCCAATATCCTCGCCTGCGCCATCCCGAGCTCGGCCACGTCCTGCAAGCTGTCCGGCGCCTGAACGGCCCGGCGGACGTGCCGGACGAAGAGGATGCACGCCATGACGGCATCCGGCGCAGCATCCACTATCTGCCGGATCGGAGCCATGATGCATGGGTGCGGCAGCTGGCAGGCATGTTGCGAGCGTGCGGACAGGATCTGCTGGCGGATAGGCTATGCCAGCTTCCTGCCCCCGTCATGTCGGCATCGGTCGGCACAGGTGTTCAGGCCGGGCCGGCGCGCAATCCGTGGCCGCGGGCGCGCTGGTATCGGGGGATCGACGCATTGCTCGCGCGATGGCCGACTTCCGCGCTGCGCCCGGGCGTACCGGCCATGCCGGAGTTCCGCTATCTTGCCAAGTTGGGCCGGCAAACTGTGAAGACCGTGGCGCCTCGTCTACTGGCGCGTCCGCTGCGTGGACTGGAACATATGCTTGGTCAGATACACACCTTGCCGGCCGCCGGCAGGTGGACGGGAAGCGCTCTCAAGTCCCTGGAAGCTATCCTGGCCTCCGAACGCTGCAGGAACGTCCTGCTGATCCGGGGTGACCAAGGACGGTCCGGAGGACCTGATGGTGAGATGCTGACCTACACCAGGGGCGCCACCGCCGGATCGGGCACAAGACTTCTCCGCGAGGAGGTCACCGGTTCGTTCGATGCCGTCATTATCGAGGATGCGAGCATGATCGACGACAGGATCATGGCAATTCTGCTGCACACACCCTTAGTCGCCTTGCAGAACATCTGTACCACCGACCGTTCCTGGGCCGCCTTCGAAGCCCTGTGCTCGCGTGGCGACTTCCAGGTCATCGACAGCGATCCGGCGGTTCACGGCGGCCATGCACTCGTCCGGCGGTTCGAAGGTCACCGCATCGCGGCCAAATAATTGAGTTATTCGTCTTGGCCCAGGTCTCATCGATGAACACCAACCGCTCGGGATCGAGGTCGATCTGGCCGTCAAACCACGCCTGCCGGCGCTTCAGGACATCGGGCGGTCCTGCTCGGTAGCGTGCCCGCTCTTTTTTTGCGTGTCAGCCCGTGACGGCGGAAGAACCGCTGCAGGGTGCCGTAACCAAAGCCGTGGCCGCGCTTGGTCAGCGCCGCGCGCAGTTCCTCAGGGGTGATATCGGGCGTTGCCTCGAGCAGTTCTCGGATCAGCCCGCCCTGCGCCTCAACGCGGGCGGAGCGGCGATCACCGCCGAGCGGACCAGGCCGCGGATTGCCTTGCGTCCGCTCCAGCGCGCGCCACCGGCTCACGCTCGCGGCGCTGACGCCAAATCGCGACGCTGCCGCTCGGTGGCCTGCGCCCTCAGCCACTGCCTTCAAAACACGCTCACGAAGATCGACGGAAAGCGCTTTGGACATCCCCGCCGGCCTCCATCCCGGCGGACATCTTGAATCAGAACCAGCGCCTCGTGGGAATCCCCAACGATTCAATCAGGTCGGCCGATGCTCTAAGAGAGCCACGACCAGTGCCGAACGCACCTGCAGCTCTTCGTGGGTGCCCACAACCACGTCCGAAGACTCAAGACTCTGCGCGGCCTGACCCTCTACGAGCTCATCTGGCAGGTTCAGGCAAAGGAGCTACCGGTTCAGGCTTGGCCCGTCACACCTCATCCCGGAACCAGATGATCGGATGGTCCTTGGTGGCAGTTCCTTCAGCCCCTCCAGGCAAGAGCCTCAAAGCGGCTCCGGTCGTAGAACCTGCCCAGATCCATCCCCCGATCTCAGCAAGCCTCCACAAAGTTGCCACTCGTCTGGTCCACTCAGCACCGTCATCCACCGCTGGCCAGTTTTTCTATGGTGTCTTCGCCACTACCCGACGTGACGCCTATGGCATCGATTCCCCATCTTCAGTCCACAACAACCCAGGCTACAAGACAAGGAGGCTGGGAGGACATACCACCACATACCTGTTGCAATAATCCACTGACTAGCTCCTTCGACTAGGTAGACGAAAGCGTCAACTCTTCATAATTTCCCTGCTCCATTGCCACCCCAGGAATGTCAGGATATCGCAGGCAACCGCAATGAACATAAATAAAAAGTACTTTAGTAAAAGCTGGTGGGAAGAAACTTTGCTTCCTAGGATGCGAGCATATAATTATACTATTGGCTTCAAACAAAAAATAATAGAAAAAACGATTGAAGGGGAAAAACTACGCTTCTTTATTGCTAGCCCTGAAGCTGCCGCTTGGTATGGTGATAAAAGTAGCGATAGCAGCATTGAGATGAAATTCGTTCGCGACAGGATGCTACGGCCGGGCGGCACGGTCATCGAGTGTGGTGCTCATCATGGATACGGGACGATTGTTTTATCCAGATGGACAGGCGACGATGGCCATGTATACGCATGCGAACCAGTTGATGAGAATGTTTATGTTCTTAAAAAGAATTTAGAAATAAATGAACTTACTAATGTCCATGTCATGAATGTTGCGCTTGGCAAAGAAACTGGCCATGTCTGCATCCGCAATAGATCCAATGGGGTGGTCGAGACGTCCAACATCAACACATATGCTACGGCGGAGCTAACGACGGTAGATGAAATATGTCGGCAAAATGATTTCAAACCTGATCTTATCAAGATTGACGTTGAAGGATATGAACTAAATGTTCTAAGGGGTTCAAAAGAAACGTTATTGCATCATCCTGCCCTTCAGATTGAAGTTCATCCGCATCAGCTTTGGAAATTTGGCGACTCATCCGAATCCCTTTGGTCGCTGGTCAATCTCGCAGCATATGAAATCTGGTATCAGGAACACGACCTAGCGGAGGTCGTGAAGCTTAACGAGCCACCGATGATACGCCGGCGATCACATGTCTATCTCATTCCCTTGAGTTCGCACTTCGATACCAAGCTCTCATGAGATCCGCCAACAGGCCAGTTCTTTGTAAGTGGAGACAGATCAGGACGAAAGCCGATAGAAGCATTACCCATAGCGGATGGTGAGCCTGCGCAAGCGGCAGCGCCAAGCCTGTTCCTGCTTGATGATCCAGTGCCATCATTTGAGCTTCTCGCTGCGCTCGACGCGCCGGTACAGCACCTGCGGCAAAAGCCGAAATCGTGCATGCAGTTCCATTGGCAGCTTCTTTGACCGCTCCGCACATTGATAGATCGATGGCGCCTCGATCAGCAGCCCCTGGAACCTACCGTCGCGCCCGTTTCGCGTTGGTGAGGAGGACGGTCAGCAGGATCCTGTGGGGCGCCGGCGAGAAGGCGCTGCTGAAGCAACTCGGTTCCAGCCGATCGCACCAGCCTTGCCGGTTGACCAGGATTCCGTAGCGAATCAGGTGCTCCCAGTACTTTTGATCCTCGGTGAAAACATGTCTGGTCTACAGGCAGCCACTGAGGCAGGAGTTGGAATGGCGCCCGGCGCAAGTCCTGCGGCACCAACGACACAAGGCCCAGTGGCAGTGGACGCGCAGCTCTTAAGGAATTGATCCTGCTAGTGGTCTGGGTTGGAGGTTCGTTGGCAGAAGCGAGCGACGCTGGCGAGAA
>VFQN01002567.1_pt1 | contig 27738 bp, 38 predicted proteins | sample 3512371 | NCBI WGS metagenome assembly VFQN01 (sample SAMN10412370, study PRJNA504923) | tailings metagenome | isolation source: Replicate 2 from Balatoc abandoned mine | place: Philippines: Itogon, Benguet | collected 2017-08-28
TACATTTTCTACGGGAAACTGCCTAGGAATCCTAATTTCGCTTACAATTTGGCCCCAAAAAATCCTAAGAACCGGCCTGGACGGCCGGAAAATCCGTAATATTGTGTAAGACCAACACTGCCAGCTGGTACACGTGCTGCCTTGCTGCGTGTGGCTCGGGCGCCCAGGACGGCTCTCACTTTTGCCCAGTGTGTAACACTGGATCATGGAAGCGCCAGTTGCGTAGGAGGGCTGCGCGGCGGCACAACAGACGTTGTTGACACACGACGGGCTGCGCTGCGACTGGGCATTCTGTATCCACCACAGTGTCCCAGGGCCTTCATGCAATAGCTTCCTACGGGCCCGCGTGCGGCTGGAGGTTGACTGCAACACCGATCGTGGCCAGGGGCCGTGGCATGCAAGGTGCTTCAGGTGCCTGCAGAAGGCGTGGCAGGTAGATGCAACAGCCGTTGGTACTGCCCGTCGGCACCTAGGTAAGTTGCCTTTGGAGCCACCTCCTACTGTGTAGCATGGGACTCTACGCACTGGGGCAGGGTCACCAGGGCAGAGCTCAGCCTTCGGGGCATGGGGCCCAGGTCAGGGAATGCCCATGGAAGTATGACCAGCTCGTGGACATGTCAAGAATATCAGCAAATTGCAAGTCTAATGCAGATTGATTGCAAACGTGATTAGCGGTAACGTCAACGCTCTTACTACGTTCCTTGGGCCTTGCAACAGGCTTGGAGCAAACCTCTTTACCTCGTCCAGCTAGCTTGCTAAACGCGGAATTGATCTGTAGACTTTCCTTCACAACCAGCGGAATTGAGTACAACATGCCGTTGTTGGCGGTCTAGAAGGCAGAAGCCCAGGCGTGAAGTTCTGGGGCCAACTGCAGAGGAGCAGACGGACGCCCTTTCGCCACAGCTTTTCGAACGTGACAGGATGCCAACGATGATGGGATTCAGTAAGCCGTTGACGAGTTCACATGTGGACTTGTCCTCGCCCCCGTGTCCCGACGCGACCGACGCGCAATCGTGCTGCAGGGCACGCCCCTGTGAGCAAAGGGCTCCTCTTCGCTACAGCTGGAGCTTCTATCCTCACCCAGGCAGCTCGAGCGTCACGGCGAAGGTTGCCAGGGCCGCTGCAGCTCGCGTCTCAGGCATTCGTGTTCAGAACACCCGCGGAGCTGCTCTTCGGGACCATGCTGATGTACTATTTCCGCGTCCTGGAGCGGTGAGCAACTTACGAGCTCAAAGGACACTCAACAAGGCTTAGCAGCGAGCCCTACCAGCCCAGAGGCCAGCCCTTTCCTGGCAGGGGCCGCACCGTTTGCCCACACCCGCCCTGCTCAGCTACCAGTACCTCAAGCACCGCCCCCCCTTGGCATCTGCATGCAGGCAATCAGGGTCACCTAAATTTGGCGCGTTCGCGTTTGTGGCCACGGGCCTATCAGGCGCACTGCAGTGGGCTGCCGCCAAGGCGGGGGTGCACGCAGCTGGCGACATCCCCTCAGGCCCGTACGGGTTCATTTTCGCCTGCCTGGTGCAGTACTACTTTGCAGTACCGCCCTCGTCAAAGATGTTCCTGTACGGCGGGTGGTGGCTGACGGACAAGGTGGGTCAGAGGAGGGGTAGGCGGCAGGGGCACGGCGGTGCATACGGAGGGGGGGCCCTATCTCACACCCCCTTCGCAGCTTCATTCATGCGCAAGCACAGCAATCGCGTGAAGCGTTATGCAGGTACTGCTCTTCGTGGGCTGGCGTCCCAGTCCAGCCAACTCCACTCCAGACAGTGTACTGCATAGCCCGTATACCGTCACGCGTGTGCTGGGGGCCCCGGCCCATCGCACACCACCCCAACTGTCTTCGCGATCACAGTATCCCGGCCTGACCCCAGGGTATTGCCGCTTATTGGGATCTCCACTCCATCCAAAGGCGTGCCCGTCATACCCCAATGCGATTCGCAATGACATGCCTCTGCTCTGTCAGGCAGGCGTTCGTGCCCTGTTTTCAATTTAGCACGGAACACCGCCCTCCACACACCCGCCTAAAGGTGGTTGGCGCTAATCTGCGTGTCCACGCAATTGCATCGCTACACCCGCCAAAAGGGTTTGTTTGTACTTACTGGTCCTGTAGCGCTGCTGCTGCGTACGGGACATCCTCTTGCACCACTCTCGGACGCACCCCCCAAGCCTTCAACTGCGTGCTGGGCCAGCAGCTGTTGCTGCTCACCACATTCCAGGCTAACCCACGCACCATTAACCCATACCCCAGATGTTCAAGTGTCTGCTGGGGCTGCAGCTGCTGCAGCCAACTGGGCTGCTGCCTTTCCCCAGTGCGCCACACAGAGCGTAACCCACAAACTACTAATCCACACCCCAGGTGTTCATGTACCTACTGGGGGGTTTCTCGCGTTTTTCGCGTACCTACTGGGGCTGCAGCTCCGGCTGCTCGCCGCATACCAAGCTAACCGACACACCCCTAACCCACATGCGAACAGGTGTTCACGTGCCTGCTGGGGCTGCAGCTGCTGCTGCTCACCGCATTCAAGCTAACCCACTCACCCCTAACCCACATGCGAACAGGTGTTCATGTACCTGCTGGGGCTGCAGCTGCTGCTGCCCAGCGGCCTCGGCTCCGTGCTGGCGGGCGCCAGCGGCCTGGCGGCGGGGCTGGCGTACCGCCTCAACGTCTTGGGGCTGAAGCGGTTCCGGGTGGGTGCAGTTGGTGCCCTCGGCGGGCGGGTTAGGCCAGCATGGGCGCCTACGGTAACCCTCGTTCCAGGCGGGCTGGGGGCCACTCCTCGTGGGGCTCGAGCGATACAGAGTGGTTAACACCTTGCATCGGGAATAGTGGCGGAGCTGGCATATTGCTGGCGTGGAAGCGCTGGCCGCAGGCCTCGCTGCGCACAGGGGGGACGCCGGGGGACCTTTGGCAGCGTGTAAGGAGCCCGCCGCCTTAGTGCCACATCTTTTACAGCAGGGATGTATGCCGTATTGACTCTGCATTATGTGTGTGCACACTGCCGCCTTGTGGTATCCAACCCCGCAACCCCGCTCTCGCCCACCTGCCCACGCTCCTCCCCAACCCCGCACCACCCCACAGCTCCCTAAAGCCGTCCAGCGCCTAGTGGCCAGCGCCCTGGGGCCGCTGCTGGGCGACAGCGACCGGCCACTGGCAGCAACAGCGGCTGGTGCAGCGGCCGCAGGCGGCGGCCGCCGCGGCGCAGCGCCGGCGGCAGCGGCGCGGCCCGGCGGGCCGGGGGCCGCGGCCGCCGCCGCCGGCGGCGGCGCCGCCGGCGGCGACGTCGCGCCCAGCGCGCCGGGGCTTCCGCCGCCGTCCCCCGAGGCGGTGCAGCAGCTGGTGGCCATGGGCTTCAGCGAGGGCGAGGCGGCGCGGGCGCTGCAGCTGGCCAACAACGACGTTCAGGCCGCCATCGGGCTGCTGCTGTGACACGCGGCACGTGGGGGCGTGCCGGGCTCGGAGGTGCTGACTGCAGCGGTCCGGGCCGGGCCGGCTGCACAGATTACTGCTACCACACGTGGCAGGCACGTGCAGTGGGTGTTGGGGCGGCGGTGTGCCGTTCCGGGCTGCGCCCATCGCCATCGTCATGCCATGTACCAAAACACGCTGTCGTTTCAGAGGGTTGGGCCGCCTGCGCCGCTGGCGTGCTGCGGCCTCGCCTTGCGGCTGTGAAGCAGCATTAGGACGCCCGCCGCGCCGCAGGCCGTACGGTGGCATGGGGGTGGCGGCAGGAGCGGGCAGCAGCAGGCGCACCTTGCTGTCGGCTATGGCAACTTGCCGGGCAACTGTGTGTGGAGGGGGACGGAAGCTACTGGAAGCTGGACGCTGTGGGGCCAGCCCCTGCCGCTGCTGCTGCTGACCAGGTGGCAGGCTGCGGCATCGTCGTTACGGCTTAGCACTGCTTGCTTGGACTGGGACGCCGGGCGTTGACTTGCTTGGCACGCAAGGGTCTCTCCTGGCCGGCCCACTGAGGGTGTTGGGGTGGGTTGCCGGGAACACGGTACGCTAGGGGACACGCCTTGCATTGTCATGTGGGGTGGAGGAAGGTGGCGCGTGGTGGCTCGCACGTGTGTTGCACAACTGCGGTGTGTACTTCGACTGCCAGGGGCGGCGAGCGCCTCTGTGTTGGGCGCCCTCGCGAGTGCAGGTGCGTGTGGATTGAGCGGTGGAGGCGATGTGGCGTGGTTGGCAATCTGGCAACGGGTTATGTCGGACCAGGTTGCCCATGGGCGCCTGTCTCGTATTTGGGTCGTTGCACTTGCGGAGGGAGGGCCCTCGCCCCGCCCAGCGTGTAACACGGACCGACTGACAGGCGCAAACGGTTCACCACAGCTACCACGGCAGGGAACAGCCCAGGGTAGCGCATTGCGAACGGTGCCTTACCGCCGAGAATGGCTGTGTGGACCCAATGCAGCATACCGTACCGTGCACACTGCCTATTTCTGCCACCGGTGCTGCTCAGGTATGCCGAGCCGCGAACGAAGAAGCAGAACATGCGTGTTGCACGTCATAGGCACTTAGGCTGTGCTTTACATGTGCTGGTTCACCCCCGCAACAGTCCGCTCTCGTAAGCCAAGCGTGAAAGGCGCAGCTGTGCCTGCTGACGGGCTTGCTGCATAAACGCTCTCCACAAGCACTCACCCTCACATTCTCTGGCCAATGCCCCCTGCCAAATGAGCATTCTCCCATGCACCCCACCGCCACCCCATGTCACCCCACGCAGTGCCGCGCAGCCCACCAGGCGGTACCTTTGAGCAGCCCTCCGCCAAATGCGGTCCACTCCACGTTCATTGCGAATCCACCTGCTTCGCCTTGCCCACAGTGCCACGTGTGCCCCTGGCACTTCCTCGCGACAACGAAGGGCAGCGACAATGAATGCGCCGCGTACTGCTGCTAAAATAGTTTCGGGGGCCACCGGTCTCTCTCCCTCTCAGACACGCGTATCCCAACAGGAGCAAATAGCATTATGCAACCACACGCGGACGATGCCACACACATGTTATCATCACCTGTACCTGTGCGACCTTCATGCTGCTCTGTGCCACACCAACGCCCTTACGACCGGCAGCGCAATCGCTTTTCCCTCATGCGAATGCAACAGCGCACAACATTTCGTCAACTATGACCGCGAAACACCTTGTACACCAATGCTTGCGCTCACTTGACCAGAACAAAGCAGCGCCCCAACATTCCGTCCCCCGGCAGGGCACACCCAGGGGAATCAGCTACAGGAGGAAGATACAAAGGAAAGGAGCAGCGAAAGCTTGTATCAGGCCGCTGCTGTCCCACCATTACTGCACACGCGTACAGGTACACACTCCACCCACACGGCTTGTTGAGCAAGGCAACCGTGCAGGCAGAGGCGAAGACAGTCCACAGCCCCAGCCGACCCATCCATCGCAACGGCCAACCTTCCCGTTTGTTCCAACTTTTCCTTGTACCGTGTGCCGTACGGTACAGGCCTTGCAGCAATCCCCATCCTTCCAGCCGCAAAGGGCGCGGGCCAGGAGTACACTATGACCCTGTCATGTTGTCACAGCCAACCAAGCCAGATCCGCAGAAAGGACTCCCCCGTGATAATAGCGACAACGTGCCCGGCACCTTTCGGCGCCCATGCATCGTTGCCCCCATCGCCACCGCAATCCTACTCCTGATCACCCCCGCCTAGGAGATGCCACTTTGGCCAACGCGGCAACCGTGGCAAGATACCGTTTAGCGTACCCAACGTCTGCCCTCCCCGCCCCCTGCCGCTTTGGCAATGGCATGCGGGCGGCCAGCCGCCCTTCAAAGGACAACAGCACCCCCAAGCAAGACTACGCCAGGCTATGTAGTCCTGAAATGGTCCCATTCCCATGCACCCTGTCCAAGGCCCCAACTAGGGCATTGCCGCGGATGCCAAAAGGACTGCGGGGCCCAAGCGCCCAGCCAGCGCCCGCATCAAGGTCACAGCTCCTACCCGCAACACCGCAGATGAACCACCGGAGCTGGACCATGGCAGGAGCACGATGCAGACGTACGACAAAACGGACGAGATACGGCACGATGACGTACAAACGCAACGAAGCACAAGCCGCCCGGGACGTACGGGCATACACCAGTACGGCACGGTGTGCGGCACTGTACAGCGTGAACGAATATATGTACCGATGCATGTGAGGTACGACCCGCCGCCCTGTAAGGACCTGTGCCGGTCAGAGGATGTTCCAACTGCTGCTACTGCAGTCGCCTGCTGCGGATCGTCACATGGGCCGCCAATGTACCTGCCGTACAGCATTGCCCGCCGTTCTATCCCCGATGGCCGCCCTACCGCTCCTCGTCAGACAACGCAACAGCCAACACACCAACCAACATGCACACTTGCAAACGACACAGGCAACCAGCCATACATGCGCCGCGCAGCAACAGCCCACAGGACACAAGCTAGTTACAGAGGTACACCACTACAGATCAGCACCAGGCGCCACATCGGTCGTGCGAGCAAAGCGTGTTCACCGGCCTGTTTGCGCCGTGCTCCCCCTGCACGCACATAGCGCCCTGGGCCCCGCGCAGCAGCTACCGTCGCCGGCTCCCGGACCTGCCCGCCCCAGCCTGGCCTGCGCCGCACGAATCCCTGCCAGCGCCGCTCGCGAACCCGTCCCCATGGTGTCTTGCCGGCTCCACAACATCCTGCCCGAACCCACGCCGCCATCCCAAGCCATCCAACCCAAGCCACCATTCCAAGCCTCGCACGCAGCCAATTAGCCGCAACCCCTATGCAGCGCCCCTCCGCACCCTGACGCGGGACGGCACTGCGGCACAGCGCTGGCCTTCAGCTGCCTTGCTGCCAGCCTGCTTCATGAACCACCAACCGCCTCCGCCGGCACATCCGCCAGCATCCAAGCGCCGTTGCCGGCCCGCCGGAAGCGCTGCGCCGTGCTACAGCACCAGCAGCTGCGCACAGGGCCTCAGTGGCTGACGCTCTCCGACCGCAATACCGGCGCTGCCTGCGGCGGTCCTCGACTGGCGCTCCCGCTGCGGTAACCCCCGCCAACCACACCCGCGCGCTGCGCCGCCAGCAGCTGCTGCTCCCTGGCGGCGGCGGCGGCGCTCTGGGCCGCGGCTGCTGCTGCTGCCGCCGGGCCAATGTTCGCGTGTGGATGCTGCTGCTGCATCTGTTGCTGCAGCAGCTGCTGCTGCGCCAGCTGCTGCTGCACGAGCTGCTGCTGGTACACGTGCTGTGCGTGCGCTGCTGTGTGTTGGTGGTGCACGTGCCCCTGCGCCTGCGCCTGCGCGTAGGCGGCGGCCGCGGCAGCAGCAGCCTGCTGTTGCTGCTGCTGCTGATGCAGCAGCTGCGCCTGCTGGTGGAGTGCGTGCTGGTGCCGGTGTGCGTGCGGCTGTGCCACCGGGTGCTGGTACGGCGCCGCCGGAGCCTGCGCTTGCGTCGAGCCCCTTGCTGCCTGCCTCCCTGCGTCGTACGGCTGCGTGCCGTGCGGCATCAGGTGCTGCTCGTCCACCGCAACGTCGTACTCCTGCCTGTCGCCCTCCTCCGTTTGCGACTGCTGCCGCGAGACGTCGTACACGCCGGCGGGCGGGAGAGCGCCGCCGTCTCCGCTGCCAGTCCGGTTGCCGCCTCCGCCACCACCGCCGCCGCCTCCGAGCCCTGCCCCTCCCTGCGACTGCGACACGTACTTGGCTGCCTCCGCCTGGAAGTCCGCGACCCACTCCTTGGGCAGCGAGGAGGAGGGGTAGATGCGCTGCCCGGCCTGGCCCCGCACGATGGGAGCACCTGGGGGATCGGGATGGAAACAGAAGGCGGTTTGGTCGAAAGCAGCGCAACATGACTACCGTAGCAAGCGCATGCAGGTGGGGAGGCTAGGTTGGACAGCTGGCCGCCCGCCCCCGCGACACCTCCGCATCTCCCCCCCCCGCGCCTCCGCCCGACGCCCCTGGCCACGGCGACCGCTGTTTCGCCCGAACCCACCACCGCCCCGCCCCTGCTGCACCCCCTCCCCTTTAGCGACGCACCTCCGTTCTCCAAGTGGGCAAACTGGCGCTTGAAGGACTCCAGCGCTGACGGGTAGTGGAACGACGGCCGTGGGCCCCCCATCAGGTAGTCCTTGAGCATCTGCGATACAAAGCATTGCAACGAGGAGTGCATGCACAGAAAGTCAACTTGGGCGTATGGGATGAGTACCGGCGTAGGCGATGCGTACCCAGTGCATGCAGCGCATCGAGCGTTACGTTAGCGTTACACGCCAGGTCACACGGCGAGGAGCGACCCAAGGCAACGGGCCTGCCCCAGCCCCACTACCAATGGTTCTTCCCAGCTGACGAGCTCTGCACCCACCCCAGGCTGACAGCAACCAAACATGTCGTACCAGACGTTCGTTAAAAACCCTTGCCGGCTTCCCGCTTGGCCTTCACTAAAAACACTGTTACAATGTCGCCACGCACGCATCAGTGCACACAGGGAAGGGCATTGTGTACTTCGTATGCACTCCAGTGATCATTCCAAGCCCCGCGTCCTGCACCATTACCCAGGACAGGCCCATCCCAGCACTGCATAACCACACGCTGCACCACCACACCGTGGTGCCCCCACCTGCGGGTGGTACTCAAGGATCTCCCTGTAGATGAGCTCCCGCACGTCCTCCAGCGTCAGCTTGCGCCGGTCGAACTCGAACGCCATCTTGCTGATGGGCTGCGCCACAGGCTCGCGCGCCAGGCAGTGCAGGCCTGCGGCGGAGGCAAGCACAAAGCGCGGCAGCTTGCCTTCAGAGTTAAGCACCGGCGCGCGTGGTCTAATGTGACTTTCTGCTATGGTTGGGGTAACAAACCTTGCTGACTGGCCAGTGTGCCTTTTAACATCGCTTGCAGGGCGTTCGTGCAGCTGCGTTCGTGCCACCGCAGGACCCGGCCCCTCGGAGGACCTTGTCAGGGCTAGAAGCTGCGCACTCAGTACCGACCGTGCGTCATAAGTACCACGAGCGGCCGCCACAACCATGCTGCCCCGCAAGCAAACCCAGCTGTTGCACAGCAGTCCCCATAACACAATTCCGTTTCGTGCGGCCCTCCTTGTCCTGCCGCCGCCCAATGCTGTGTCCCCGCCAGGCCTCGTAGAGAAGCAATGAACTCCCTCCAAAATGTACTCCGTGCTGTTTCGCCACGTGGGAAATGGAGCTGCTCCTGTGCTGATCCACCCAGCACTCCGCACCAGAGTCACAAGCGGGCAGTATCTCCCACCATGCACTAAGCACACCAAGGTTCGCCCCCATGCACCGAAAGGCTCCGCAGTCGCCTTCTCCTGCTCCTCGAGCCGCTGCTATGGTCCCCTTGGCTCTCGGATGCTCCTTCACGTGGCGTTAACTGTTTAACGGCTCCCTTCGGCCCATGCAAGCAAAGGACGCCGCCCTTACCCCGCATACCCCGCAAGCCCCCGCGCCGCTCCAGCCTACCCATGCGCTACATGCTGAACGCTGGTTACGGGTCTATCACCCTAAACGACAGCACAGCCAGACACGTGGCAACAACGCTCATCCCCATCCAGCCCCCCATATGGTGGGTAGCCCGCCCTCACCCTACCCAACGTGGTAGCCATGCTCTGGTAATCCCTAGCTACTTACACCGCTGTCATCCAATCACATAGATTACGGTACCCCTAGCATGGACTCTTTCCCCAAAGCTCACCTGTGACGTAGGGGTCCGCCAGCGCCTTCTCTGCCGTCGGCCGCTTTGCACGGCCCTTCTAGCGACCCACATGGTGGGTCGCCCGCCGTCACCCTACCCGTCGTGGTAGCCATGCACTGGTAATCCCTAGCATTCAGCGGTACTCAGGGCTCACCTGTGAAGTAGGGGTCCGCCAGCGCCTCCTCTGCTGTTGGCCGCTCCGCGGGGTCGAAGGCCAGCAGGCGCTTCAGCAGCCGCAGCGCGCCGCGGTCGGCCCGCGGGAAGTGCTGCTCGAAGGGCACGCCGGGCTTGGGCCGCATGTTGGCCAGGAAGCGCCGCGACTTCTCGTTGCGGACCTGCGGCGCAATGGGTGGCGTGGCGTGACGGACAAAGGGTATCCCCGGGCACAGAGCGGGCGATGGCAGCGAGTGAGGGCGGGGTCGTTTCCGCGTTGTTTCTGTAGAGGTGGCGACATGGTGGACACCAGCACAATGGAGGCCCAGCAGTACGGAGGACGCCTGAGCAAGCGCTGAAGGCCCCTAAGCATGCTCCACGCCTACGGTCACGAGCTCACGCGCGCCGTCTGACACGGCGCCGTGGATGTCCTCGGTCTGGGGCTCGCGCTCCCTCGCACCCCCGCGCTGACGCCCTAAAATGTGCCTCCCAGTGAAGCCCCACCAGGGCCCTGTCCCCGCCGACCGCGACCCGTTGGATGCGCAACTCAAAACTCGGCACTCGGTTGCCCCACCCCGTCCGCTCATGCCCCAGGCATCTGTGTCCCCACTCCCTCAACGGCACGGCCGCTGCATGCCTCGTCGTTTCCGCATGTATCCGAGCGTCAAGCAGTATATGCGCCACCGCTTACTCGGCTTCGTGTTTCATGGCACGGCCCTATCACTGCAATCTGCTGGCCGTTGCGTGCTGGCACAGCTCCTGCATTCCAACAATGCCAATACGACTCAAAACAAAACACCTCAGGCAGCCACACCCTAGATCTCAGCCATGCGATGACAATCAATCATGTGACCAGCTCCCCCATGGCCAGTCCCAGGGCTACCCCTCCTCTCAGAGCCTTTCGGTAGTAAGCGAGTCTCACCTGGGCGATGACCTCTGTTGGCGGCGTCCCCAGCAGGTCCGTAGTGAGCTTTCCCACATATCCCCTACACCCTTCGAAACCCTTCAGGAGGCCATGAGTGCAACCGGAGACTCTCACCTTGGCGATGACCTCTGGCGGCGGCGTCCCCAGCAGGTCCGTGATGAGCTCCAGCTGGTGCACCACGTTGCGCCCCGGGAACAGCGGCTTGCCCAGCAGCACCTCCGCGAAGATGCAGCCCACGGACCAGATGTCGATGGCGGGCGAGTACTTGGCGAAGAAGGAGCCGCACAGCTCGGGCGCGCGGTACCAGCGCGTGGCCACGTAGTCGGTCCAGAACACGGTGGTGGGCATGTCGGTGAACGCGGGGCGCGCGAGCCCAAAGTCGCAGATTTTGAGCTTGCAGTCCGAGTTGGCGAGGATGTTTTTGGGCTTCAGGTCCCGGTGGAAGACCTTGGCTGCGGGTGTGGGGGTTTGGTTGTGCGACGGGGGCAGCGGGGAGCGCGGGACAGGGGCGTGAGTGCGTGCAGCGGCTGGGCAGCTTTGCAGGGGTGGAGGGCGCAGAGTGCCCGCGGGAAGGGCGGCTGGGTATCAGAGGCTGACGCGCGCGCACGTCGTTGTTCATAACAGACGAAACGGTACCAGGTCAAGGTGAATTGATCCAAATGGACCTGGGCTGAGGCTCACCCGAGTGTATGTACTTGAGGCCTCGGAGCATCTGGTACAGGAAGAACTGGTGGTGCTCCGGCGTGAGGTCGTCGTTGGCCTTGATGACCTGTCAGGGGCAAGGGAGCGACATGACCGACTGCGCGTGTCCGCAACTTTGCGCGTGCACATGCTGCCACTGGCCAAAGCACTGCAACTTGCATGCAGTTCGAATTTCGCACCTAAGCGGATTGCAAGTTCAGCCCACCTGGTGGAGGTCGGTCTCCAGCAGCTCGAAGACGACGTAGATGTCCTTGAAGTCCTTAGGGCTGGGCGGCAGCATGATGTGCTTGATGTCCACAATGTCTGCACGTCATCATCAGCGCAAGAGCGCATCCTTAAGGAACACGTGCACCGGCGTACGGAGCAGAGTGGCCATGAGGGCATGGTACAGCGTGCCCAGGACGAATAAGGCGGGGTCCCAAGCAGAGGCGCGCTTCCCCTCCCCGTAATGCGTGCAGTAGCGCAGGCGGGTCGCAGCTGCCCCCTTCCACCCGGCTGGTGCCCGCTCCGCACTCGGAGTGGCAGCCAACAGACTCCCCGGTCTACGCGGATCGCATCCCGCACTCCCCCGCTTGTTGCCCGCAACGCAAGCCGTACTGCAGCCCCCATCCCTCCGCCGCTGCGTCGCCGTCCTCCAAACCCTTGATCCACCAGCGCCTCGCCTGGGTGTTTGAGCAGGCGGAGGAGCTTGATCTCCCGCACGATGCGCGTCGCATCCGACACGTGCTCGAACACGTTTGTGATCTTCTTAATGGCCACCTTCTCGCCTGTGAAGTTGTCCACTGCTGAGCACACCACGCCATAGCTCCCCTTGCCGATCACCTGTGGCCCAGGTCACGTGCGAGTGGAGGGTTAAGGAACATACGTGGGAAAGGACTGGTTGCTCTGCTCCATCACTTGGCACCAGCGGCAGCGGCTACGCGAGGGCAGCGGAGGTAGCTAGGCTGCAGGAAAAAGGGATGCCAATGCAGCCTTGCCCAGTACCAAAGCGCTGGCGCCACAGGGGCCCTCAGGCACCTCACAGGTACAGCGCAAGGAGAGGACAGGGTAAACGCCCCAGGGGTGGCGTGGGCAAGCTGCAACCACGACGTGCGTGCTGACGGGCTCGCTGACGGTACACAACGCCACCCGATGGCCCTGAGAGGCCCACCCAACGGTTGCAGGTGCACCTAGCAACTTATGCTACGAGCTTATGTGCTTCACCACTGTAACGTTATGTGACCGGGCTTGTAGCCGGTGCTTTGTGACCGTCAGTCCCGGTGGACACAGCTGCTGAAACGTGGCAAACGTATACTATGTCATGCACACAGTGTCAAGGCAAAGGGCTTGGGCTCATCTAGATGCTCTACAACCCAAATACCGTTTTGACGCGCATCACCTCACCTCCTTTATCGTGTAGCGGTTCGCCTCGGCGTGAACCGCTTCCGCAAAGAAATCTCTTGTATCAAGCATCGATTTACCGTTCGTCGGCCCGTTGCTGGGTGCCTGCGCACGTTGTGCGAGGTCGTTCAGACACGCGAGGCACCCAGTTTCAAGTCGTCGGCAACATAAAGCCCGACAGTATAGCATAGCAACCAGCAATAGAGCCATGCTCTCCATACGCCAAAAAGTGCATGACCTAAAGCGAAGCGAGAGCTTGGGCCGTGAACTGAACCCCGACATACTTGCTGTTGCCGCTGGGGTTGAGCTTGGGCCTGCGATTGCGGTTGTTGCTGCGCCTGGGGCTGTGTCTGCGCCTGTGCAGGAGGTTGTGCTGGTGGCTGTGGAGGAGGAGGCTGTGGAGCAGGCGGTGCAGCGCTAAGCTCGTCCGGCCTAACCGCTGCCTCGACCCTTGTGCTTGTTTCCGCGCTGCTGGCACGGGGTGCCGGTGGCACTGGTCCTGGCCCGTCTTCGTCTCCTGCTCCAAGCTTACGCAGCCACCCTTTTACTCTGTCCGCGAGGCCGCGCATGGTTATGGGAGGCGCTGCACAAGCATGCTCCCGCTCCTTGCTATAATACACTATCAAAGCAATGCATAAAGTACGTTATCGGTCATGTGTTTCAGGTGTCTGGTTGGGAGGAGCATTGAGGAGACGTTTTGGTTGACACGACAACGACGTCGCATGGGAGGGGACCTGGCAACAGCTTATTGGCCGTGTATCCCTTCTGTGACAAGCGGTAGTAGTGTATAACAGGGTTGGGGCAAGAAGTACAGACAGATCGTTGGGGTGTCGAGATAGTAAGCACAATCGAACGGGTAATTCCAAGACTGTGCTAGTGTGGTGGGAGATGAATAAGACGTTGTTGATCTGCAAACATCCATCAAGACGCATGTGCGTGTGGGGCGCTTTTTGCAATGACTTCCCCTTCCCGCCACCTCCGTTGTGCAGCTAGAGGCAGCCGGCATTCGGCCGAGCGTACAGAGAAACGCCGGTCAGTATGGGGCTGTCGTGTATATTATAAGCATAAGCGGCGCTTCCCTACACTCGGATGTGGAGCCCAACCGCCCGGGGTGGCAGACCAACGACTGTCGTCTGCGTTTTGGATCCGGGGTGACAGAGTAGCTGCTAGGCAGTATGCAAAAGTGCATTCGCCTAAAGGCCGAGTGCCTCCCGATCCCCATACTTGACAGCCTTACCTAGCTCGTAGCCATTCTGAGGCTTGCATGGCCGGCATGGGGTTCACTCAGCATGCAAATGACAGGCGGAGACAGTACTTTCCGGGGAGAAGGGTAGGCCACAGGGGGGGCCATCTCTCATGGCGGAATCCCCGAACCACATCCAACTACAAATTCCTTACGGCACGCAGCACAGGCGTGCAGCACTTCCATTCCACTTCACAGTTGATGCTTGGCATGTTATGGGGTTAGCATGCTGCAAAAGGCTGCTTGGTCAGGGCAGCACGTTCCCCAAAAGGCCTTCACCATGGCCACCTCACCAGCTGACACCTCCCAGCGCTGACGGGCCCGAACGAGAGGATTGGGGATTTGCCCTCCTTCAGGCGCCCATGGTCACAACGCCAACGAAACGCCCAGCACAGCCAGATCGTAGAACGTCATAAACCTCTTGCCGCAAACGTCAGCCTACGATTAGGCTCATCAGCATACTAAGAATCAGGGCTTGTCCGCCCGCAGGAATATAATGCGTCAGTCAGACGTCAGGTACGTCACTTGGTTGGCGTGCCACTCTTCAGCATTGAACTCACGTATTGCAGTAGCACCTCCACAGCTTGCTCCTCAGGTACGCAAGGCCAGTTTCGGCTGGTCATGCCCAGTTCGCCTGAGCGCTCCGGAGACAAAGGAGGCTTTGCATTTTTGCGCCCCCCGGCCTGCCCCATCCCGTCCTGCAGTCCGTCCCACGTCTGTCGGCTTGCCGCTACTTGCGCCGTCGCAGGTGGAGCTTCAGCGCACAGAACTTGACTTGCTCCTGTATGGGTGGGTCAGGGCGAGAGCATGCCGACCATGTTTGCGCGTGTAGTAGGATGTTTGCGCGTGTGCCTTCACCAGGCATGGGCTCACTGCCCGACGTGGGGCACACCGGGCACAGCTTGCCTGGCATGGCACACCCTGCCGTGTGACTTCTGGTATAGGTCTGCACGGCTTGTAAGAGGCAGGCAGGCTGTCATCGCGCGTGAAGACCCCTTACCCGTACCCAGGTCCTGCCCAGGGTCCCTGTCCAGGAATTGCTCCAGACCCACATACATGGCACACAAGGCATGCGCAGCTCTTTGCTGTGTGTTGAGATGCAATGCCTGGGCTGTGTGCCCCTAGCCTTCTGGCCGCTGACATACTTGGCACAGCTGGCGCATGATCCTTGATGCGGCGGCCTCTTGCGGGCAGTACATGACCCCTGGGTTTGCGTCGCCGGCCACCCATATGTCCGCAGACGCACCTGGAACAGGTGACGCAGGAACGTCTGCAGCTCGTCCCGGGATATCTCACGGTCGTTGTCCAGGTCCTGGGCAAGGGCACAGCGTACGTACACAGGACAGCAAGATAGGCGACTGCTGATGCACTAGCAGTGCGGCTGATGGGCCGGGTGTTACTAGGCAGGATGCAGGCAGTGGCGCAGGCTGCTGGGTGCGGGCCGCGTGCACCTGCATGGGTTGCCACTTGCCAGCCCGCACATGAGCGGGGCGGGCAGGCGGGCCTTGCAGGTGCGCTAGGACCAGCGCAGGACATGCACCCTCATGACAGCGCGACAAGAAAGAAGTGCGACTGTTTGGGGACCCTCCCTTGGGTCGCATATGAGCAGCGGACAGTGAGCTTGCGGCTCAACCCGTGGCTGCATCCACCTGGGCCCATTCAGTATGGTGAAACCCCTCGGCCTCGGGTGTACGGGGTGTGCACACCCCACCCTCAGGTGCCAGGCGCCTTGTGGCACAGAATGCCCCCTATGCCTACCAGCTGCTTGAAGATGCCATGTATCTGGGCGTTGTGAGGCTCTGGCACGCCCAGGGCGAGGCTCTGGCACGCTGCTGACACGTACGTGTCCAGCTCCGACATGTCCAACTTGCCATCCCTAACCGCAGTATATATGACAGTCAGTCAACACAGATAGGCTGCTAGCTGCGAGGTGCAAACGTCGTCGCGCTTGCCTGTTCACATCCATCGACTCGAAGACCGCGTTGAGCACCGACTCAAAGGCGCTATCATCTGTCAACAGCATGCTAAGGTTTTCATGAGTTTGTTTAAGTTCTGCAAGGTCATCGCCGTCGTCATACCGGCTCGCGGCGGTCGCCATGTTGCATGCTATGTGCCCTTACATCCCAAAGGTGGCTCTTTTACACTTATGCATGGTAGGCTGGTTCAAGTCATCATGGGTGTGGGAGTTGGAGCAGCAGGCTAAAACACACGCGTGTGCCACCCAGGTATGGCCCGATGGTGTGGGATCGTTGCCTTCGTTGGTACCCCCATGCAATTGTGTGCCCCATGCGAGCAAAGGGAGACCCTGGGCCCCTGGAAGCATGGTAACTGTGCTTATGCTACCCGCCGCTTACCAGCTTGTACCATCTTGTAATATGTAGCTGCAGTTCATTTTGCAGGACTCAGGGACCTTGGAGGCACGAGGCAGGGCAATGCCTGGCCAGACTAGTGCAGGGCGCCAGTGCGGGCGTACGCGTCGGTACGGCGGCCTTTGGAAAAAGCAACGCCCTATGAGCTGCGAAAACAGCAGCTTCCAGGCGCATGTAGAAGGGGCACTGAGGCAGTGCGACCTGTGAGCAAACGTGCCGGTACCGGATATTTGCCTTCCCGGACCTGCTCAATGCCCAGCTGTTGGCCACATGGACACGTGCACGCCTTCCTTGGGGTCGTGATACAGTACACACACCCTCATGGTCAAGGCATAGAAGCCTGTAAGGCAGCTCTTTGCGACTCCAGCGCAAGATACACAATATCGTATTTGCGGTGCCTGGTGGCTTGGCAGGTCTCAGCCTGCCGTTCCTAAGCAGCACGTTGCCCCCAGTGTTTAACCTGATCTCATCAGCAAATCTCCACTAACGTGTTGTGATGCACAGAACCTCCATCTCGGCATGCACGGGCGCTGCGCAGCGCCTTGCGCACTGGAGGCTCAGCCATGTCGTGGGCAGGGAGCACGGAGAGCATTCGACCCATGCACTCTCCTGAGTGGTCAGGCGGTCAGCATCACGGCATAGGGAAAGGGCCCTTTCATCTCTAATTTAATTGTACGTAAACCTTATATCTGTGTAGGAGAGCCTTCCGAGGTGTTGGGCTTTCCGGAGCTCCGGACTCGACGCCTGGTTCCCACTTTGTTGGGCAGGTCTCGAACATGTCAAGCTTCGCTCTGTAACATTTCACACGTTATGTAGCGATAACAAGTGGAAGGGGCCTGGAAAGGGGAAATGGCGGACCCCACAACCCCTTCTGAGGTGAGCACGTCAAATGGGCGGGACGAAAGCCTTCCGGCGCGCGCAGCCAAATGCTTACACGGCAAAAACACGACAGGTCCAGGATGAGGAGATGGACTTGAGCGTCCTGGATGAAGTTGTGAGTTTGGGTAATTTTGGGGCGGTGTTCTCTCTTTTGATATCATTCCCTGATGGCGTAGACTCAGTACTCTTATCTGATTGAAGATGATTGCGTTGCTTCAGAGTCCGTGTTTTGCTGGTAGGTGCGCTGCTCGCCGTTCTTCGCTTGCTAAACTCGGTGCTGACCCGCTGTGCCGGGCTCAGGTCGCTCGCCTGGAGGTGCTGGGACCCGTTTTGAGATGGCCGCGTATGGCCTATCTGGCCAAGTTCAATGAGCACGGCAGCTTCTACGCCTCGGTCGTCAGCACAAACAACACGCCCGCAGACGTTGGCAGGGCTCCGGGGTCAGCATCCCCTTCCGCTGGAGGGGGTAAGAATCAAGGGAAAGGGTCAGACAAGGGCCGTCCGCCTTGCCTATAGGGCGTGGGAGCGGCCCACAGGGTGTCCTGCGAGGTTTTCGTAGCTCCTCCTCCCGTAGGAATTCAGTTGCGTAACTGTGGCCCAAATAGCGCGTGTCCCCGCAAGCGCTCCCGTGCATCGGCTAACGTCTGCTGCATGCATCCTGCCCTGTTACCGCAGGTCTGCCCGGCGCAGGCCCAGGAGGGACCCCCGCCGGGACCTCCCCAGGCGGCCACCGCCCCGTCAGCACCTCCCCCGCCTCCTACCCCAACCCCGCCCTGCTGCACCGCAAGGGCCCCCGGGGGTTCAACATCCCGCGCCCCACGCCCCGGACCACCACCCCCGCCATCGCATCCGTGTCCCCGGACGTAGCTGGCGCCGGCTCGCGGCCGGGCGCACAGCAGGCCGGGCGAGGGGCAGCGATGCCCGGGGCTGGGGCTTCCGGCAGTGGGCATGCTGCGTCACCGGGCGCCCAGGGCAAGGCAGCCTCGCCCGGGCAGCAGGGGGCTGGTGGCGACGGCCTTAAAGCAGCACCTCAAGGGGCAGGGGCGCCAGGGGCGCGCCGGGGTCTGCAGCTGGGCCTGAAGTCAGGGGGAACCCTTGCTGCCGGGCCTGGGCGGCCGCGTCCATCGTACCGCCCGCCCTCCGTCAGTCCCACTTCCGCCAGTCCCGGTGCCGCCAGCCCCGGCGGGGCTGCCGGCTCGCAGGCTGCCAGTCCCAGCTGTGCTACGAGCCCTGGTGGTGCCGGCGCAGGGGCGGTGGTGGAGGGTGGGCGGCCTGACGGCGGCGTGACGAGGGCGCAGCCGGGAGCGGGGCGGGTGCCTGGGAGCCAGGGAGGGCAGGATGGGGCGGGGCTGGGGTCGGGCGCTCATGCTGGGAGCCCCGGCAGTGTGACAGGGGTTGCGGGGAGGGGCGGCGCAACTGCCGGGAGCCCCCCGGTGGTGGTGAACGGGCTGGAGGTGGGTGGGCGTGGAGACGGGCCGGGCGAGGCAGCTGTAGGGGGAGCAGCAGCGGCAGCAGCAGCAGCACGAGAGAAAGGTGCGGGTGGGACGCGCGAGGGTGGGGTGAAGGAACCAGAGGACGTGGCGGAGGCGGGTGGCACGAAGCACAATGAAGCAGGTCCAGGGGAAGGAGCAGGGGATGGTGGCGCTCCAGAGGTGGCGCAACTGGAGCTTGGTGCATGTGGAGACAAGCAAGCCATGGAGGTGGTGAGGGACCCAGCAGGCCAGTCTAATGGGCTGGTGGGGATACGGCGAGGTGCGGCAGCAGAGGAATTGCTGGCTGGTGCGGCTGGCGGCGAAGGGGCACCACCAGGGGTGGTGCATGGTGATCAGCAGGCGACGCACCCCGGTGACCAGGACGGTCATGGTGCTGATGGGGCAGGCGCTGGCCCTGACGATAAGGCCGCCCAAAAGGAGCAGGAGGGGCAGCGCGGTAGTGCCGTGGCGATGGAGGTAGAAGCAGGGGCTGAGGAGGAGCAGCAGGAGCAGGAGCAGCAGCCGGGGCTGCCAGGGGATGTCCACACTGCTGGAGATAAAGAGGGCCTGCCCGTGGGCGAGCCTGCCGCGGCAGCGGCTGGCGCGGGGGTGGCAGCTGCTGCCACGTCAGAGGCGGAGCCGATGGAGGAGGGGACGGGTGCTGTCGAGGTGGGTGAGGCGCCTTTTGCGCGCACGAACGCGTCCGTGTCGGCCTTTGCGGACGCCGCCGAGCAGCAGCACCTGGACATGCCCAAGTCCCCGGAAGGACGACAGCAGCAGCAGCAGCAGCAGCAGCAGGAAGGAGGGAAAGGCGCCGAGGCGCAGCAGGGCAAGTGCGCTGGGGCAAGGAGTGGGCCAGGAGACGTGGGAAGCCTGCAGGTGGTGACGCACCACGGCCAAGGCGAGGGGCAGCCGGATGCGAAGGCGGAGGCGCGGGCGGTGGCGGGGGGAATGGCACCTGCTGGCCCCCTGGCCGAGGTAGGGGAGGTCCCCACCCTGGCCCGCCCTGCCCCCGCGTTGCCCGAGGCAGCTAGCCAAGAGGACGGGGAGGCGGCCCCGGAGGGCGGTGGCGGCGCCACCACTGCGGCCACTGAGCCTGTGCCCGTGGACGGTGGGGTGCTGGCTCCACCTCCGGAGCACCAGCAGCTGCAGCAGCAGCAACAGGAGCAGGGCGAGCAGCAACAGCAGCACAACCGAACGCACGTCGACGGGGCGGAGCAGGTGGGGGTATCCGCTCTGCCGAAGCCCTGCCGCTCGCCGCAGCCTGCGGGGACTCCCCTGGACCCGGCGGCGGCGCGAGCCATGCCGCCGCCCGCGGCACTTCCGCTAGGCAGTGCCGCCAGGGGCCGGTCGGCGCCCCTGGAGGGAGCGGGTGACAGGGAGCGGGAGAAGGAGCGAGATCCGTTAACCACCCCTCGGGCGGGCTCGCTGCACCACGGCCTCAGCCTGACGCTGGGGCGCAACCCGTCTCTGTCGGGCCTGCAGGTGCGCCTATTGTTGCTGTTGGTGCTTGGTGCCGGTGGCGCGGCGTGGGTTGTGTCAGTGTGTAATCGAGAGCTTGCTGGTTGCACTGTTGATCGCAAGCCCCACGCCACCGCCGCTCCTCTCGCCCTACGCCCATACAGATGCTGGGCTAGCCATTGCAACCGCCTGCACCGCTGTGTATTTTTATCACCTGTTACATCGGAACCATGGTCAGGCTTCCACCACTGGCTGAGGCCTTCTCTATGCCTGCTGTAAGCCACCAGTTGGCTACCGCTCCACCCGTCTCAACCCACTCACCTTGCAACCTTACTGTCGTTACACCCCACACCCCATCCAGCCCCTGGAGTCTGGCGAGCTGCCCGCCTTCGGCAGCGTGCAGCAGGGCCCAGGCGTCGCCTCCAGCCGCCCCGCCGCCCCGCTATCCCTCGGCCGCGGCCTCAGCTTCACAATGGCGCCCGCAGAGTCAGGCGAGCTGCCCCTTACCCTCAGCGAAGTGGTCGGCTGCACGCCCACCAGCGCTGCAGCCCCAGGCAGCACAGCCCGGGGTGAGGGTACCGGCCTGGGACATGGGCACGGGCATGGGCATGGCCACCACCGGCCGGTGTTCGGGCGTGGCTCGCTGGGGCTAGGGGCTGGCGGCGGCGGCGCGGCGGCGGATGGGTCGCTTGCGACGCCGAGCTCTGCTGCAGCGCAGGCGGCGGGGCTGGCGGCGGGGAGCGGGGACGGGCGGCGGTTTGGGGAGGAGGAGAGAGATGGGGAGGTGCCGCCGGGTGGTGGTGGTGGTGCGGGGGCAGGGGCGCCGGGTGCCGCCGTTAGTACAGGGTCGCTTCCTGGGCGGGTGTCGCTGCCATCGACATTTAGCACCGGTAGCGGCGGCAACGGCCGACGGCACCGCTGGGGGGCCCCCGTCAGCACACCGACGGGCGCCGCCGCTGCCGGCGCCGGTGCAGCAGCAGCTGGGGCTGCCGTGGCGGGGCTTGGGGCAGGGCCGGGGGCTGGCAACAAACTGGACCTCACTTTTGCGGGGCGGCTGGTAGCGCACCTGTCGGCCCATGGGTCGTTGGAGGACATAGCACCCGTCAACAGCGCCGCGGCGGTGGCGGCGGCGGCCAAGCAAAGCGCATCGCAGCAACACACCGGCGGCGGCGGCGGCGCCCGGCGGACGTCGGAGCACTCTGGCGGCGGCGGAGGCGGCGCGCTTCCAGCAGGCAGCATAGGCAGCGGTGCTGCCGGGCGGCACAGTGTCAGCGGCGGTGGCGGGCGCGAGCCGGTGCACCGGTCTAGGTCCAGGTCTAGAGAGCGGCCCGCACGGCGGAGCAGCAGGTCCCCGTTGCGACGGAGAGGGAGCCGCAGCAGGAGCCGGTCGCCGGTCCTGGCACGCGAGCGGGAACGCGAACGTGAGCGCGACAGGGACCGGGATCGGGACAGGGACCCGTACAGGGAGCGGGAACGGGAGCGGGACTATCGTCGGGACGGTTCGTACCGCGAACGTGAGGGGTCGTACCGGGAGCGGGAAGGGTCGTACAGGGACCGGGAACGCGACCGGGACAGGGAGTGGGACAGGGACAGGGATCGAGACAGGGACCGCGACAGGGAGCGGGAGAGGGAGAGGGAGCGCAGCGGCAGCCGGTCGTACTGGGACCGGGATCGTGAACGGGACCGCGAGCGGGAGCGCGAGCGGGAACGCGACCGCGATCGGGACAAGGACAGGGACCGTGGGTACGACAGATACGACAGCCAGCGCACCCGCGACAGCCGCAACGGCAGCGGCGGCGGCGCGACGGCGGGCCGGCAGTACGGCAGCGGCGCTGGCGGCGCCCGGGCGAGCGTTGAGCGGGACGCCCCTGGGTATGGTGGCGGTACTGGCGGCGGCGGGGCAGGCACGATGAGCAGGACAGGCAGCGGTGCGCTGCGCGCCGCCGCCGCCTACGCCGCCGGCCGTGGCGGAGACACTGAGTCTGCAGGCAGCCAGCAGCTGAGGAAGCGGCGTCGGCCCGAGGACGGGGCCACGGCGGCAGGGGGGCAGGCAGCGCACCGCAGCGGCTCCCGGGGGGGCTCAGGATCAGACATGGACCTGGATGACTCGGACCAGGAGGAGGGCGTTGTGGGCCGAATGCCGCTGCCGCCTGTTAGTACCCGGCCAGCGGCACCGGCAGGCGCCGGCAACCCGCCGCTGCCAAGCGGGCGCCCGCCGCCGCGGATCCAGCTCGGCGGCGGGCGGCCGCCGCCACCGCGCCCGCCACCGGCGGCGGCGACGGTCCCTGCCGCGGGCAGCGCAGCGGCAAGCCCCGAGCCGAGCCGGCCGCCCAGCAGCCCGGGGGCGCTGTCGCCTCGCGCGCCGACGGCGGTAACCGGCGCCGGTGGCGGCGGCGGACGCAGTGCATCGCCGCGGCCGCCCGGCTACGGGCCGCCGCCGCCAGGGCGGGTCAGCGGGTCCGGGTTACCGCCGTCGGGCGGGGGCAGGTCGGCGGCAGCGGCTGGCGGGGGGCAGCCGGGCGCGGGCAAGGCGCAGCAGCAGCATCAGGGGGCAGGTGGTGGCGGTGCGTTGCAAGGCAAGGCAGAGCGCGCGCTGGCGAAGCTGCAGCAGGACCGCAGCAATGCCGTCCCGCGGCCCGGCTCGCGGCCGCCGCAGGGCCCGCCGCAGCAGGACCGCAGGCAGCAGCAGGGTAGGCAGCGCGTGGGGGACAGCGCGTCCCCCGCGCGTTCGCCAGGGCCGAACGCCGCCGGCGGCGGCGGCGGGTTGGCGTCTCCGAAGCGCCCGGCGGTGGCGGTGCCCGCGGCGGGGAAAGCCGGTCGCGCCGAGAAGGCTGAGCGTGTCGCTGCGGCTGCCAGGGCGCCTGCGGGGGCGCCGGCGGGACCGGCTGAGGAGGGGGAGGGTGCGCCGCGCGACCCGCCCAACTGCGCGCGGGTGGGCGGCGACGCGCCGCTGGGTGCGGGCCTGGAGCCCGACCTTCAGGGCTTCCTGGCTCTGAGCATGATGCAGGTGGGAGTCGAGATGAGAGGGAAGTGCAAGGCATGATGTGGGCAGCTAGGGGCCATAACCTTATGTTGTGGTGGGCCAGGCTTGTTTGGGGCTGGGTAGCTTATGGGTGGATTATGGTGGGGTCAAGGTGCTGAGCCGGAGGGCGCATTGGGTGAACGGGTACATATAGCGTGCAAGGAGCACGAGCAGGCCTGGAGCCGGACCTCCAGGGCTTCCTGGCGCTGAGCATGATGCAGGTGGGGGCCGGGATGCGAGGGAAGGCATGATGCAGGCAGCTAGAGGCCAACAGCTTAGGTTGTGGTGGGCCAGGCTTGTTTGGGGCTGGGTAGCTTATGGGTGGATGGTGGGGTCAAGGTGCTGAGCCGGAGGGCGCATTGGGTGAACGGGTACATATAGCGTGCAAGGAGCATGAGCGGGCCTGGAGCCGGACCTCCAGGGCTTCCGGGCGCTGAGCATGATGCAGGTGGGGGCGGGTTAGATGGTGTGGCAGGGGAGGGCGGTTGGGGCGGGGCCAACAGTGGGCACGGATGGGGTGGGGCCATGGCGAGCGCTTGTGCCTTCCAGTCCTCCTGCACTGCTCCTGCAGCCAGACCATTGGCACTGAGATTGCCTCGCCCTTGCTTCACCATCCCGCACGTCTCCTCCAGCTTCCATGTGCCAACTTTGCGTTTTACCTCTTAACGCATACCTCCCTTTGCCCCCTTCGCAGTTCTCGTGCAGCTTCCTGGGCGAGACCTCGCAGCTGCTGTTCAACCGCAGCTACATCCGCCAGCTGGCCGACGACGCGCGCGTGATGCGCTGCAAGGCCGACAGCACGCGCGAGAGCAACGGCAACAGGTGGACGCCGCTGCTGCTCACGCTGTACCTGCAGGTGCGGTGGGGGAGTGCATGCGGGGGAGGGCCATAGGGGTGGGCACTGCGTGCCACAGGGGCGCCAGCGTTCTGATGGTCTGCAGGTCCGGTGGGTGCGGTGGGAGCGGCCTCAGCGGAACAGGGCCGCAGGCGCAGAAGTGCGTAGGGTGCACTCCGACAACAACATTCGGGTACCTCTGCATGGCCAGGATGTCTGTGGGTACAGGGCCGGGGGTGTTGCTGCCCACGCTGTACCTGCAGGTGCGGTGTGAGCGGAGGGCCGTAGGGGCAGAAGTAGCACTAGGGTACAGTCGGGCACCGCTGCACGGCCAGTGTGTCTGTGGGTACAGGCCAGTGGAGCCAGTGGAGCATTACTGCTGACGCTGTACCTGCAGATGGGTGCGGCTCGGTTGATGGGGTCCGTTTGCACATCTGATAGCATACCGGTATGAGCAACAGGCCGCCACCGTTTAGCCCAGCACCCAGCAGTCGTGGGGCCCGCAACAACCCCTCCCTTTCGCCGTACCGGTGCTGTATGCTCGCGCATTGGTCCAGGCATTCCTCCTTCCTCTCTCCTTTCCCCTTCCTCTCGCTGCCGTGCACCCTCACACCGACACACCACTGCGCGAACGCCCATGGCAGCAATCCCGCACGTTGCCTTGTCGCCATCGCTGCAGAGCGCGCTCAAGGGCATGGAGAGCGCGCACGGCTACGAGCAGCAGGCCAGCCAGGAGCGCGAGGCGGGCGTGCGCAAGAGCCTGGAGCTGCTGGCACACTCCTCCTCCATGCTGGCCACCGTAAGCAAGGAGGCGAGCAAGCTGGCGCAGCAGCAGCAGCAACGGGGCAGCGCGGCGGCAGCGGCGGCGGGCGCGGCGGAGGATGCAAAAGGGCAGAAGCAGGGCGCGGCGGCGAGCCCCGCGGGCAAGCCGCCAGCGGCGGCAGCGGCGGCGGCGGGCCGGGGCACGCAGACGCCGCCGCCGTCGTCGCCGTGGGGCGGCGGCCCTCCCGGCAGTGCAGGCAAGCTGCTGGCGACGCCGCCGCCGGGGCCGGGCGGGACGCCGCCGCCGCCGCCGCTGTCGCAAGCGGCGGGCAGCGGCGACGGCGGCGCTGGCGGCACCGCTGCTGCTGCGGCGGCGGGCGGTGCGTTGCTGCCGCCTGAGCTGCTGGTGCTGGAGGCGATACGGCTGCTGGCGGTGAAGCTGAACGCGGTGTGCCGCACGCGGTGGCTCATGCTCAACCAGGAGGCGCTGGCGCAGGTGGGCCGGCAGGGATAGGGGGCCGTCGGTACGGGAACACTACAGCAAAGGCAGATGGGCGCAGTCAGTTGTACTAGTAATGTGCCAGCACTATGTCTCTGGGTCTCTTCGGTACCAGCACTTGCTGTTCAAGTACGTTCCTACCAGAGGACCCCGGCTACTGCGCAATAAGCAGTAGGAATCGTGCACGAGGGCGCAAGGCACACATTGTCCGTCCCTGAGGCGCCCAGCCTCTTGTACTCATGGGACATCGCTCTGGCATGCTGTATCGACGGCCAGGGCTTCGGAGCCCCATGTATGCTTTCTGTCCATTCCCGGCCCCCATTACGCCGATGCACGAGGCCCGGCACAGTTGGCGCTTCACTGAAGTACTGCCATCGCGATCTCGCCCTGTCCACGCCGGTTACCCCCACAGGCCATCAAGCTCCACGAAGCGCCCGGCCAGGTCAAAGGCAGCGCAGCGGACGCAGCCGCCGCCGCTGCAGCGTCAGCCGCCGACAGCAACGCCGGTGGCGGCGGCGCCGCCGCCCGCCGCTCCCCCAACGCCGCTGCCGCCGCCGCCGCCGACAGCGCCTCCTCCACCCTCGACGCCGCCGCCATCTCCGCCTCCACCCACACGGCCTCCATCCAGCAGCTGGCGGAGAGCGTGCAGAACTTTGCGCTGGTGGCGGACTCGTGGCGGCGCGCGGCGCAGGAGGGCCGGCAGCTGCACGCGGCGGTGTGCGCACGTGGCGCCGACCCCACGGCGGTGGTGGCGGCGGCGCGCATCATGTCGCTGGGCTACGAGGGCGGCGTGTGGGACATTCTGGGCAGCGTGAACCTGGCGCGCAAGGCCCTGGACTCCATCACAGGCATGTTCTAGTTTGTCCTGCCTTGTGTCCTGATGAATTCCTGCTCTCGGTTCTTGGGTGCGCTGGGCTGTCGGTGTCCAGGGCTGGTGGTGTACGGTATGGTGCCCTCGCATGCATGTACCGCTGGGAGGGCGGCACGCGCCACGTGTGTGGGCGGTGTGCAGCTCTTGCGGGCCTCCTGGGTGCACGTGCGCGGGCGGGAGAGTGTGTGCGCTCTGTGTTGGGTGGTGCGGGGTGTGGGGACGGTTGGTTTGGCTCTGGGCTGGTGGCGGGGCGCGGGTGACAGGCTGGCGTGCGATGTTGGTTGCCGTCCACGGACTCATGGTGGCCGGTACAGGTGGGCTGAGGTCAGCGGGGCACCGGGGATGAGTGTGGCATGCACGACAGGTTGCTATAACGTCAAGGCGGTGTGTTGAATGCCGGTATTGGGTGGCGGAGCGCCACTCGTACCAGCCGCTGTGCTGCTGCCGGTCCTGGCTTGTTGCTTGGGCACGCAGGGCAGCAGGGTTTCAGGGTGGAAGTGAAAAGCTATAACATGACGGACCGCGCTGTGTACGTTTGACGGGATGCACTTCGGGCCGGTCCTGGCCTAGTAGGTTCAGAACTTTGAGTGTGCATCGGCAGGTTGTGCTGCTAGGTTGCGCACTGCGGGTGGCGGCTAAGGGCTGCCGCCCTTCCACACAGCCGACAGGCTTGTTGGCACAGCGAGGGAGGTGCCCCTTAGAAGGCAATCCTTACAGGCAAGGAATGGCAGCAAACGCTGTCCATCATTAGTTAGACTACAGGGTTCGGGTAACGCCTGTCATGCGGAGGGCAGGCAAGGCCGCAATATCGTATTGTCCGGCAGCAACTGCCGCCTGGCCAGGGGACTGGCCGGTGTTTTGGAGGCTGAGTTGTGGTACTACATGTGTGCGTTTACCCATCAAAACCACGAGTATGATTTCATGGCGGAAAGCATAAGCCGAATGCTACCATACTAGGAGTTTTAGGAGCATGGTGTTCGACCGCTCGGCGTTTAAGGCTATGGCGTGCCGAAGCTTGACGGTGCTGTTGACGGAGCGGTGTTCGGAAGGGGCGTGCCAGTGTCCTGACAACGTCTAAGAGGAAATGGGGACTTGGGGAGCGACCAACGCACAGCTGCACAGGCTGAGGCCATGCACCCGCCTGTTAGTGCATGCGTTTTGCAACTGGCTCGAGCGTCAGCGTGCCCTTGTCGTCTCGTTCTGACCGTTCTGGCCTCAGCCAGGTACGCAGCCTCAGCAGCCTCCACCTCAATGATGCCGCACGCCCTCCTGCGCCGCCAAGCACGCTGCGTGCAGAAGTCAGGTGTACTAGCTTAAAAGGGCTCCCCTGCTTCTGTCCATTCTTAGTGATACGCCAAGACAGTGGCTGGGGGGGGGGCGCGGGAGCCAGGAAGCGTAGCGGTCCTCGGGATGGTGTCGTACCAGAGGGTGACATTACCGGCCAATCTGGCCCCCCGGCTGTCAATCGCTGGGCACGCAATCTCTAATCGCGTTACCC
>VFQN01002568.1_pt1 | contig 27733 bp, 28 predicted proteins | sample 3512371 | NCBI WGS metagenome assembly VFQN01 (sample SAMN10412370, study PRJNA504923) | tailings metagenome | isolation source: Replicate 2 from Balatoc abandoned mine | place: Philippines: Itogon, Benguet | collected 2017-08-28
AAATGATAGATGGGCGTTACGCCCATTTTTTGTTTTTGGACGTAGCGTTTTGAATTAAGGGTTCGCATGCAAAGTTTGCATTCGGTGGTTGAAAAGACAGTTACTCAGTTGGGATACGAGTTGGTTGATTTTGAAGCGGCCAATCGTGGCAAATTGCTGCGCGTATTTATCGACAAATTGACGCCGAAAGATAACAAGGACAGTGTGACGATTGATGATTGCGTGTTAGTAAGCAATCAACTGGGCAATGTGTTGACTGTTGAACTGGATATTGATTATGACCGCCTGGAAGTATCTTCAGCCGGTTTGGATCGTGTCTTACGCAAAGAGGGCGATTTTGTGCGTTTTGCCGGTGAGCGTGCCCAAATCAAATTGCGTGTCGGTATCAAGGATGATGGTCCCAAAGCCACTGAAACCAGTTTGCCCAGAAAAACATTTCTGGGGTTGTTGCAAGGGGTAGAAGAGGGCAAGGTAGTCATTGAGTGTGATGGCTGGGTTTATAGATTGTCGCTGGATAATATAGACAAGGCTCGTTTGAGCCCGGTCTTTGATTAATTTGTTTTAGCTAATCCGTACGGTGAGTTGGAGATTACGATGAGTCGTGAATTATTGTTGTTGGTTGATGCCCTGGCCCATGAAAAAAATGTGGATAAAGAGGTTATCTTTACCGCTTTAGAGCTGGCGTTGGCTTCAGCAACGAAAAAAAACCATGAAGAAGGTGCTGATATTCGCGTTGAGATTGATCGCGAGACTGGGGATTACAAAACCTTCAGACGTTGGCAATATGTAGAATACGACTTGCTGGAAAGCTCTGCTTACCAATTTGACGAAGAAGACGAAAGATCTGCTGGCAGACAGATTGGTGATTACTATGAAGAGCCATTGGAGTCTATCTCTTTTGGCCGTATCGGTGCGCAAGCCGCCAAGCAGGTGATTCTGCAAAAAGTGCGCGAAGCTGAGCGAGAGCAAATGATCCAGGACTTTCTGGCGCGTGGTGAGAGCCTGGTCACCGGTGTGATCAAACGTATGGAAAAAGGCAATGCCATCATTGAGGTGGGCCGTATTGAATGCCTGTTGCCACGTGAGGCGATGATTCAGAAAGAAAACCTGCGTGTAGGTGACCGTGTACGTGCTTATCTATCTCGCGTTGACCGTGGTGGCCGCGGCCCGCAACTGATTTTGTCACGCGTGGCACCTGAGTTTCTCAAGCGTTTGTTTGAACTGGAAGTACCGGAAATCGAAGAGGGTTTGCTGGAAATCCGTTCTGCAGCCCGTGATCCAGGTTTACGCTCCAAAATTGCGGTGAAAACCAATGACCAGCGTCTGGATCCAGTAGGTACATGTGTCGGTATGCGTGGTTCACGTGTGCAGGCGGTGACCTCTGAGTTGGGTGGCGAACGCGTAGATATCGTGTTGTGGAGCATGGATCCGGCACAATTTGTGATTAATGCTTTGGCACCTGCTGAAGTGACTTCTATCGTTGTGGATGAAGATGCACATAGCATGGACGTGGTTGTGAACGAGGAACAGCTTGCAGTAGCGATTGGCCGTAATGGCCAGAACGTACGCCTGGCGTCTGAGCTGACAGGCTGGAACCTGAATATCCTGACGGAAGAAGCCGCTGCGCAGAAGAGCCAGGATGAATATGCCAAAATCAGCCAGCTGTTTATGGAAAAACTGGATGTGGATGATGAAGTAGCCGATATCCTGGTGCAAGAAGGGTTTAGCACTCTAGAAGAAATCGCTTACGTGCCACTGGCAGAAATGTCCGAAATCGAAGCGTTTGATGAAGATACCATCAATGAATTACGCTCTCGTGCACGTGCAGCCTTGCTGACTGAGGCGATTGCCAAAGAAGAAAAAGTTGAAGAAGACACTAACGATTTGATGACACTGGAAGGCATGGATGCAGACACAGCGCATAAACTGGCTGCGAACGAGATCCATACCAGCGAAGACCTGGCCGAACTGGCCGTGGATGAGCTGGTTGACCTGATCGGAATAGATGAAGAGCGCGCCAAGTCTTTGATTATGACTGCACGCGCCCCTTGGTTTAAATAAACTATGCGGTCAAGCATCATGCAAATATCTTAATTAAAAAATAAAGTAATTGAACTGGAGCAGTACATGGCACTTTCAACCGTCGCACAATTTGCCGCAGAACTGGGTCTGCCAACGACCTTGCTCATCGAGCAACTGAAAAGCGCAGGCGTTAACAAAACGTCTGTGGATGATTTTTTGGAAGAAGGTGACAAAGCTGCCTTGCTGGATTACTTGCGTAAGGAGCATGGTGCAGGTACTGCCCCTAAAGGCAAAATTACCCTGACCCGCAAACAGAATACTGAAATCAAAAAACTAGATAGCTCAGGCAAAGCCCGTACTATTCAGGTTGAAGTGCGTAAGAAACGTGTGTTGGAGCGTCCTGAAATTGGCTACGACCAACCGGTAGAGACTGCCTCTTTTGAAGAGGTGGAAGAGGTCGCGCCAGAAGTCTTAGAAGAGTTACCAGCGGCTGTCGAAGAGGTGGTAGAGCTGCCACCTGTCGAAGAAATTCCAGAGGTGGTGCCTGAGCCTGAACCTACCCCAGTGGAGCCACCGGCTACCGAGGTGGTGCCTACTTTAGAGACGCCTGCTGTCGCGAAAAAAGCAGTCGTGTTGTCAGCACAAGAAATCGCCTTGCGTGAACAGGAAGCGGCGCGTGCAGCCAAATTGGCTGCCTTGCAAGCCGAAGATGTGAAGCGTAAGCAGGCGTTAACGCAGCGTCGTGCCGAAGAGGAAGCCAAGCGTCAAGCAGAAGCCGAGGCTGCGAAGAATAAACCTGCAGCCACCAAGTTGTCTGAAGGCACCTTGCACAAACCTGCTGCCAAAACGACAGACAAGCCGGAAAGCAAAGATAAAAAGGCCAAGACAGATAACCGCGACTGGAACGATAACGAGAATAAAAAGCGCGGCATTAAAACCCGTGGTGATGCTGGTGGAGCCAATCAGGGTTGGCGTACCCCTAAGGGCAAACATCACAAATCCAGCAAAGATGATCAACATGCATTTAATGCCCCGACTGAACCGATCATTAAAGAAGTGATGGTGCCTGAGACGATTTCTGTGGCCGATCTGGCACACAAGATGTCGGTAAAAGCAGCTGAGGTCATTAAAGCCCTGATGAAGATGGGCATGATGGTGACGATTAACCAGGTGTTAGATCAGGATACTGCCATTATTTTGGTGGAAGAAATGGGACATAAGGCCCAGGCGGCGGCGGCCAACGATCCAGAAAGCTTCCTGGAAGAAACTGATACTGTAGAAGCGGTGATGGAAGCACGTCCGCCAGTGGTGACGGTAATGGGTCACGTTGACCATGGTAAGACCTCCCTGCTTGACTATATCCGTCGTAGCCGTGTGGCCTCTGGCGAGGCAGGGGGCATTACCCAGCATATCGGTGCTTACCATGTGGAAACCCCCCGTGGCATGGTAACTTTCCTCGATACCCCCGGCCACGAGGCGTTTACTGCCATGCGTGCCCGCGGTGCCAAGGCTACCGATATCGTGATCCTGGTGGTGTCTGCCGATGACGGCGTCATGCCGCAAACGATTGAAGCGATTCATCATGCGAAAGCGGGTAACGTGCCTATCGTGGTTGCGATCAACAAGATTGATAAACCGGAAGCACAACCAGAGCGTGTCAAAAACGAATTGATTACGCATGAAGTGGTGCCAGAAGAGTACGGTGGTGACACCATGTTCCGTGAAGTTTCTGCCAAAACCGGAAAAGGCATTGATGAGTTGCTCGAAGCCGTACTGCTGCAAGCGGAAGTGCTGGAGCTCAAAGCGCCGCTCAATACACCAGCTAAAGGCCTGGTGATTGAAGGCCGCCTGGATAAAGGACGTGGTCCGGTGTCTACCGTGTTGGTGCAATCCGGTATCTTGCGCCGTGGCGACATGTTGCTGGCAGGCACTGCCTTTGGCCGTGTGCGCGCCATGCTGGACGAGAGCGGTAACGATATCAAGGAAGCTGGTCCCTCTATTCCAGTGGAAGTCTTGGGCTTGTCTGACGTACCTAGCTCCGGTGAAGAAACCATTGTATTGAACGACGAACGCAAGGCGCGTGAAATTGCCTTGTTCCGTCAGGGTAAATTCCGTGATGTGAAACTGGCTAAACAGCAGGCGGCCAAACTGGAAAACATGTTTGAGCAAATGGCTGAAGGTGAAGTGCAAACCCTGAACCTGATTATCAAGTCAGATGTCCAGGGCTCTTTCGAAGCCTTGACCACCAGTTTGCAGAAATTGTCTACCAGCGAAGTGCGCGTCAATATTATTCACACTGCGGTTGGTGCGATCAGTGAGTCTGACGTGAACCTTGCAGCGGCTTCCAAAGCGGTATTGATTGGCTTTAACGTGCGTGCTGATGCCGGTGCGCGTAAACTGGTCGAAACCATGGGCGTGGACCTGCGCTACTACAACATCATTTACGAGGCTGTGGATGAGATCAAGGCTGCACTGGGTGGCATGCTGGCGCCTGAGCAGAAAGAGCAAATGATCGGTACCGTAGAAATCCGCGAAGTATATCGCATCTCCAAAGTGGGTGCGGTCGCTGGTTGTTACGTACAGGACGGCGTGGTGAAACGTAATTCCAAAGTACGTTTGCTGCGTAACAATGTGATTATCCATACCGGTGAATTGGACTCCCTGAAACGCTTCAAGGACGACGTGAAGGAAGTGAAGAACAATTTCGAATGTGGTTTGTCACTCAAGAACTACAACGACATCGAAGTGGGCGATATCCTGGAAGTTTACGAAGTCGTTGAAGTGGCACGTACACTTTAATTTTAAGAGCAGTGACTTTTAAATCCGTCATGATGCAGGCTGTTTTCGAAGGGCACTATCCAAAAAATGTTCGCTTACATATGCCTTATGCTGCGCTCAATTTTTTGGCTAGCGCCTAGCCTCATCTAGTCTTTTAAAGTCAGGAAACTCATGGCTAAAGCATTTTCAAGAAACGACCGCGTCTCAGAGCAAATGCGCCGTGAACTGGCGGATTTGCTCATGTTTGAGGTCAAAGACCCGCGTGTGCAAATGGTTACCTTGACCGGTGTTGAGGTGGCTGGCGACATGGCCCATGCCAAAGTCTTTTACACGGCGCAAAAAAACAGCAAGGGTCTGCAGGCTGGGCTGGAAAAAGCCGCCGGCTTTTTGCGCTCCCAATTGGGTAAGCGCATGATGATACGTACCGTGCCGCAACTGCATTTTGTCTATGATGAATCCATAGACCGTGGCATGCATATGGACAAGCTCATTCATGATGCCTTGTCCGATACCCCTCCGCAAGAATAACTTTTAATCGCATTCAGCTATGCAGACAAAACGCATAAAACGCGCCGTTAACGGCGTGTTGTTGCTCGATAAACCGTATGGCTTTTCTTCCAACCAGGCTTTGCAAAAGGTCAAATGGTTATATCAGGCGCAGAAAGCAGGCCATACTGGTACATTAGACCCTCTGGCAACAGGCGTGCTACCCATTTGCTTTGGTGAAGCCACCAAGTTTGCCCAGCATTTAACCGACGAAAACAAAACCTATATCGCCACGGTTAAGTTTGGTGTGACGACGACGACTGGAGATAAAGAAGGCGATGTGCTCAACCAGGTAGATTGCCAGGTGACGCGCGAAGAGATAGCGCGTGTGTTACCGCAGTTTATGGGTGAAATTACGCAGGTGCCGCCTATGTATTCCGCGCTCAAGGTCAATGGCAAACCATTGTATGAGTATGCGCGTGACGGCGTAGAACTCGAGCGTGCACCACGCCAGGTCACGATTTATGATTTACGTGTGCTGGCTTGCGCAGATAATAGTGCCGAGATTGAAGTGTGTTGCAGCAAGGGCACTTATATCCGCACCTTGGGTGAAGATATCGGTAAGGCATTGAACGTTGGTGCGCATTTGACCGCTTTGCGTCGTACCGCAACAGCAACGTATCAGATTGCGCATACGGTGACCGTTGAAACGCTTGAGCAAATGACGGTGGAACAACGCGATGCCTTGTTATTGCCTGTAGATACAGCTATTAGCGCGCTGCCTAAAATTGAGTTGCATGCAGATGCAGCTTATTATTTCAAGCAAGGCAATCCAGTGTGGTTGTCCGGCAATATCCCGGCGGGAGAGTTACGCATCTACAGCGAGGCAGGCCTGTTTCTGGGTGTGGGCCAGCAGCAGCGCGATGGGCGTATCGCGCCCAAGCGCGTGGTCAACCTTTAATCTTTCGCAAGACCTTAGGCAAAGACTGCCTGCTTGCCGTGATTGCGGCAAGTTTCTACAATCGTCAGATACTTTGTTTCAGGGGCGTGCTGATGCGCATGCGTATTTCCCAAGCGTTATTGATGACTCTGCTGCTACCCTGTTTGCCTTATTCGGCTGCTCAGGCAGAAGACGGCTATACAAAATCTGGTAGCCAGCGTAAAGCTGCGATGACCATGCTTTACGATACACGTTTTGAATTACATGACCCGGGACCAGGTCACCCTGAACGGGCGAGCCGCGTGAATATGATTGTGGAGCGCTTAAAACACAATCCACAATTAAACGTTTTTTTACGCTGGCCATCTTTTACAGCAGCCTCGCGCCAAGATTTACTGCGTGTACACAGCCCTGCTTACCTGGATTTGCTTGATAAAGAGCAGGCAAGCGTCAAGCCTGGCCAGCATCACCTACTCAGTACAGGCGATACGATGTTGTCACAACATTCCCTGGCCGTTGCGACATTATCGTCAGGTGCGGTGATGGCAGGTGTGGATGCAGTGATGACTCAGCAGTCGCCTACCGCGTTTGCCTTGATCAGGCCACCCGGTCACCATGCCACGCGTGACCGAGGCATGGGATTTTGCCTGATCAACCACATCGCAGTCGCGGCGCGATATGCGCAGCAAAGATACGGTATCCAACGCATTTTAATTGTCGATATCGACGTGCATCATGGCAATGGTACGCAGGATATTTTCTATGCTGATAACAGCGTGTTTTACTTTAGTGCGCATCAGCACCCACTGTATCCCGGCAGCGGTAGACCTGGCGAAACCGGAACAGGCCTGGGGTTGGGCTACACCATGAATGTGGATATCGCGCCGGGTAGCAATGAGAGTCGCCTGCTACAGGCCATTGAGCAGCCGCTGGCGCAGGCGATGCAAGCGTTTCGCCCCGAATTGATCATGGTATCAGCCGGGCTGGATGCGCATCAAGGCGATACGCTAGGGGCACTGCAGTATTCTGACGCAGGCTATGCGACGGTGGCAAAAGCCATCAAGGCATTAGCGGCAGAACATGCGCAAGGGCGTATGGTATGGATGCTGGAAGGCGGATATGTGCCAGCCAATAATGCCAATGCGGTCGAAGCCATCATCAGTACACTTGTGACACAGCCTTAATGGTTCATTCGGTTGTCATAAATATATGTTAATATATTCAATATGTTAAAGCGTTTTTATGTGTCATTCCTGTTGGCATTTCTGTTTGCCATTGCGCAGACAGGGATGGTCACGCATGAAATCAGCCACATTCAGGAGCTGACGCAGCAGTCTCAACCAGACAAAAATCATCAGGGCAATGAGCCTTGTACGCTGTGTATCAGTCTCGCGCATGCTGCGGGCGCTTTAACGCAATCCCCGCAGTGGAGCCTTCCACCGCAAGCAAGCTTTCCGCTCTCAACCGCCATTATCACAGCGGTTTCAACCAGTCGCGTTGCAATCTATTCCGCGCGCGCGCCACCTTTCATTATTTCAGCCTGATCAGTGAATAAAGCTCCAGCTGGCATAAGCCTGTCTGGAACCCATTGTTTTGCGAGCAGTGCATGTCTGCATTGTTTGCGTATGTCTGGAATAAAAAATGAATATGACAAATCGTCTGGCGCCCTCAGTTTGGCGTCATAAACCACTGTGGCTGGCCATGATGGCGGCATTGACTACACCTGTGACCGTGACAGCAGCAGACAACTCTACCACCATCGACCTTGATCAGGTGCCTGTGACGGGCAATCCACTTGGGGTCGCTTCAGATGATATGGTAGTACCAGTCTCCGTGCTCGGTGGCCGCGAACTGAGCCTACGCCGTCAGGGCACGCTCGGCGAGACGCTGAATGGTATTCCCGGCGTGACTGCGACCCAGTTTGGCCCGAATGCGTCACGCCCGATTATCCGTGGCCTCGATGCTGAACGTGTCCGCATTATGCAAAACGGCGTAGGCGTGCTTGATGCCTCTTCACTCAGTTTCGACCATGCTGTCGGCATAGACCCATTGATCATTGAGCAAATTGATGTGGTAAGAGGTCCGGCAGCATTGCTGTATGGCGGGAGCGCGATGGGCGGCGTTGTGAATGCCATTGACCATAGGATTCCCAAGGAGTCGCTCAATGGTTATACCGGCCGTGCCGAGGCACGCTTTGGCGGGCCAGATAATACGCGTAACGGTGCCGCTGTGGTGGACGTGGGGAATGGGTTGTTTGCATTACATGCAGATGTTTATAGCCGTGAAACAAGTAATCTTGATATTCCTGGCTATGCCGTCTCAAAGCGTAAAAGCCTGGCCGATGGCACCGAGCGGGATAGCAAAGGTAAAAAGACGCTGAATAATAGCGCTGGTTTTGCCAATGGCGGTGCAATGGGGGCATCCTGGACCTTCGACAAGGGTTATCTGGGCCTGTCATATGCCGACTCGAATAACTATTACGGCACCGTGGCTGAAGATGATGTCAAAATTGACATGAATAACAAGCGCACAGAGCTGGCAGGCGAAGTCAGAGACTTGAAAGGTCCAATAGAAAAACTCAAGCTCAGGATGGCATATACCAACTATAAGCATGTCGAGCTGGAAAATGGTGAGGTAGGAACGACATTTAAAAACCGGGGCATGCAGGGTAGCCTGGAAGGCACGCACCAAACATTCCTGGGGCTGAATGGTGTGGTTGGATATCAGTTTCAGAATACGCGTTTCATGGCGCTGGGGGAGGAAGCCTTTGTTCCCAGTGTGACGACACAGGACCAGTCACTCTATCTTTACGAGGAGTATGCCATTGATAAGCATAAGATTACCTTTGGCGGGCGTACAGGCGAAACATCCGTCCGGTCTGCAGATAGCGACAATTTTGGAACGGGTCAGAACAAGCGTTTCAGCCCGAACAGTTTTGCTTTAGGTGGGTTATATACCATCGATGAGTCATGGGTCGCCACGGTAAACCTTTCCCATAATGAGCGTGCACCCAGTTACTTCGAGCTGTTTGCCGATGGGCCGCATATTGCGACTGGCCAGGTGGAGATAGGTAATACCTCGTTGAAGAAAGAGCGTTCAAATGGCATTGATGCGCAACTGAAGTGGAAATCTGGTGGCCATAGCATCACCTTGGGTGCTTATGCGACCAAGTTTAAAAACTTTATCGGTTTGTTTAATACGGGCAACGATAGGCTGGTCGATGGTGAATTATTGCCAGAAGCTGAATTCAGAGCCGTGCCTGCTTTGTTCAAGGGGCTGGAGTTTGAAGGCAAATTTGCCCTGAATGACGAGTGGGCATTGAGACTGCGCGGGGACTATGTGCATGCCAAAGATACGCGCAATAATGACTACTTACCGCGTATCTCGCCATTGCGTCTAGGCGGTGGGCTAGATTACCGTCTCGGAAACTGGAATGCGCGCATGGATGTGTTGCATGCATTCAAACAAAACGATGTGGCGGAGAACGAGCTCAAAACGGATGGTTATACTAACCTGAGTGCGCTGGTCGCCTACAAATTACCGGTTAAGTATCATGTGGAATTATTTGCCAAGGCCAATAACCTGCTTAATGACGAGATACGTGAACACGCCTCTTTCCTCAAGGATATTTCACCGGCGGGTGCGCGGTCAGTTCTGGTGGGTGCCAGGGCAGATTTTTAACCGGGTGAGTTAAATAAAAAAGGTTGGCAATGCCAACCTTTTTTATATTCTAAATTGCCTGGCTTAACCAAACAGAATCAATCCCCACAGGACGCACAGGTTGATCAGCGCCAATAATACGGCCGCGCTACCAATATCCTTGGCGCGCTTGGCCAATGCATGGCGCTCAATTGAAACACGGTCAACCACGGCTTCTACCGCAGAGTTAAGTAATTCCACAATCATCACCAGCAATACGCTGCCCACCATTAAAATACGGTGCAAGGCTTCGGCTTCCAGATAAAACGCCAGCGGGATCAGCACTAATGACAGCCAAACCTCCTGGCGGAAAGCGTCTTCGTGCTGGTAGGCGGCTTTAAAACCATCCATGGAGTAGCCAAAGGCATTGATTAAACGGCGAACGCCAGTTTTGCCTTTAAAAGGGCTTTCCTGGTGGCTGGATGATTGATTGTTTTGCATGGTTTATCTCTAAATTGCGACATCAGATTTTAACATGCGCTATGATAGCGCTTTTAGCAGTATAGTGAGGATCGAACATGGCAAGAATGGTGCAATGTGTGAAACTGGGCAAAGAGCTGGAAGGCATGGATTTTCCGCCTTATCCCGGTGAACTGGGCAAGAAGATTTATATGCACGTGTCCAAAGAGGCTTGGGCAGGTTGGCTTAAGCAACAGACCATGCTGGTCAACGAAAACCGCCTGAGTCTGGCCGACCCGAGTGCCCGGAAGTATTTGGCAGAGCAAACCGAAAAGTACTTTTTCGGCGATGGTGCAGATGTTGCCAGCGGTTACGTACCGCCACAATCTTAATTTCGTCATTGGGTTGACCAAACAAAAAAGCACTCCTGGGAGTGCTTTTTTAGTATGCGTGGTTAAGATTGCGTCTCGCGTTCGATATCTTCCAGGCTGGTATGGCGGATATCCTTGCCTTTGACCATGTACACGACATATTCAGAGATGTTTTTTGCATGATCGCCGATACGCTCAATCGCCTTGGCCACAAACAGCACTTCCAGTGACATGGAGATGGTGCGAGGGTCTTCCAGCATGAAAGTAATCAGCTGGCGCATGGCGGCACGGAACTGTTCATCCACCTGCTCATCCTGCTTGGCAACTTCTACGGTCTGGCTGACGTCCAGACGGGCAAAAGAGTCCAGTGAAGTACGCAACATCTCACGCACAATCGCAACCATGGATTTGATCTCGTTGAAGCGCGGTTTGTACATGCGGTCCTGCTCATAAATACGCTGTGCAGTACGGGCAATCTTGGTTGCTTCGTCACCAATTCGTTCCAGGTCGGTGATGGTTTTCACCATCATCATAATCATGCGCAAATCACGCGCTGCAGGCTGTCTGCGCGCGATGATATGGCTGCAGTCTTCATCGACCTGTACTTCGAGCGCATTGACACGGGTGTCACGCTCCATCACATCTTTTGCCAGGTTCACATCGGCACTGGTCAGTGCTTCCAGCGCATTGACAATCTGCTGCTCAACAAGCCCCCCCATTTCCAGAACCTTGGCGCGTACCGATTCCAGTTCAACGTCATATTGCTTAGAGGTGTGTTCGAATTGCATGACAAATTTTCCTAATAATTGTGCCGATGCAGGTTACCAGCACAATATGACAACAGTGTGATAATTTTTAACGTGATCAATTTCCAATTATTTTGTCAGCGTTTTGACGCCGTTTGGAGTCGCCAACAGGAGCACATTGGCTGGACGGGCAGCAAATAAACCATTGGTCACCACGCCGACGATCTGGTTGATTTTGGCTTCCATGGCGATTGGGTCACTGATGGTCAAACCATGCACGTCCAGAATCAGGTTGCCGTTATCCGTCGTGAAGTCACGCAATTGCGGTTGACCACCCAGTTTCACCAGTTCACGTGCCACATGGCTGCGTGCCATCGGTAATACTTCTACTGGCAGGGGAAACTTGCCCAAGACGGGTACGAATTTGCTTTCGTCACAGATACAGATGAAAGATTTGGCCACGGCCGCCACGATCTTTTCTCGGGTCAACGCACCACCGCCGCCTTTAAGCATATGCATGTGTTCGGTGATTTCATCCGCACCGTCTACATAAATATCCAGGCTGTCTACACTGTTCAAATCGAATACTTCGATACCGTGGTTACGCAGGCGTTGCGCGGTGGCTTCGGAGCTGGCAACTGCGCCAGTAATTTTGTGTTTGACCTTGGCCAGTTCGTCAATAAAAAAGTTGGCAGTCGAGCCGGTGCCCACACCGATAATGCCATCTTTCACGTAAGTGACAGCCGCTTTTGCTACTTCCAGTTTGAGTGCGTCTTGTTGTGCTTTATCCATCGCCATCTGCTTCAATCCTTGATTAATTCTTTATAATACAAACAATTCTCTATCATACACTGCAACCATGCGGTTTTAAAATCCAAACGCATTTCATGACCATCAACTACCGCGAAAAAATCGAACACTCACAAGTGTATGCTGTGGCCAGGCACACTCCCCTGGATGAGATGCCTAACTTGTCGGCACGCTTTAAAAACCGGATATTGCTCAAACGCGAAGATATGCAGCCCGTATTTTCGTTCAAGCTGCGTGGCGCCTATAACAAAATGGCTCACTTATCGCCGGAGGCGCTGGCGCGCGGGGTGATTTGCGCCAGCGCCGGAAATCATGCACAGGGGGTCGCGCTCAGTGCGCAAAAAATGGGTTGCCGTGCCGTGATTGTGATGCCGACTACAACGCCAGCGATCAAGGTCAATGCCGTACGGTCTCGTGGCGCGGAAGTGGTCTTGTTTGGTGACAGCTATTCGGATGCTTATGCACACGCGCTCGAAGTGGAAAAGACTGAAGGCCTGACCTTTGTACATCCCTATGATGATCCTGATGTGATCGCCGGTCAGGGCACCATTGCACTGGAGGTTGTGCAGGATCATCCAGAACCCATAGAAGCGATTTTCTGCTGTGTGGGTGGCGGTGGCTTGCTGGCCGGGATTGCCGCTTATATCAAAGCGGTCAGGCCGGAGATCAAGGTCATCGGCGTAGAAGCGCAAGATGCCGAAGCGATGACAGAATCACTAAAAAGCGGGCAGCGTGTCATGCTGGAGCAGGTGGGCCTGTTTGCTGATGGTGCGGCAGTCAAGCAGGTGGGTGAACATACATTTGCCCTGGTGCAGCAATATGTTGACGAGATGATTGTCGTCGATAATGATGAGATCTGTGCTGCCATCAAAGATGTGTTTGAAGATACCCGTAGCATTCTTGAGCCAGCAGGCGCGCTGTCGCTAGCGGGGTTGAAAGCTTACGCAGAGCGTCATCAGCTGCAAGGTAAAACGCTGATTGCCGTGGCCTCAGGGGCCAATATGAATTTTGACCGCTTGCGCTTTATTGCCGAGCGTGCCGAGCTGGGCGAGCATAGGGAAGCGGTGTTTGCCGTGACGATTCCAGAAACACCGGGTGCATTCAAGGCGTTTTGCCGCCTATTGGGTAACCGCAATATCACTGAATTCAATTACCGTTTTTCTGATGTCAGCCAGGCGCATATTTTTGTAGGTGTTGCCGTACATAACCCGGCTGAGGCGGCTGATATCGCCAGCAAGCTGGAAGTAGCTGGCTTGCCGACACTTAATTTAACCGATAATGAAATGGCCAAACTGCATTTGCGCCATTTGGTTGGCGGACATGCGCCGCAAGCGCAAAATGAAGTGGTTTACCGCTTTGAGTTCCCGGAAAAACCAGGCGCTTTAATGAACTTTCTTGAATCTATGGGTCACAACTGGAACATCAGTTTGTTCCATTACCGCAATCACGGGGCAGATTTTGGCCGGGTGCTGGTTGGAATGCAGGTGCCGCCAGAAGAGAAAGAGGCTTTTGAGCGATTCCTGCAGCAACTGGGCTATCCTTGCTGGAATGAAAGCCAAAACCCGGCCTACCGCTTGTTCCTGGGATAGGTGGCTGAAAAGAGCCGGATGGTGGTTATTTACAACCAGTTTTTGCCGTGATGGGCTAAAGCATGCCGGAATTAAAAGGTTTGTTTATGAGTATGATTCTTGCTGCACCCATAAGCTTTAATTAAAAAAATCAGGAGATAGATGCAAATGTTAAATTCACCTTTGGCGCGTCGTACGCGCATGAGTTTGTTATTGCTGGCGTTGGTTGCCACAGTCGCCGCCTGTAACAAACAAGAAGAGCCTGCGACAGAAGCCGCGGCACCTGCTGCCGAAAGCCCTGCTGGCGCAGTGGCATATGTGTCTACACAAGACGCAGGTGTTAATGTCATTGACTTGGCAACCATGAAAATTACCAAGCAGTTTGATGTCAAGGCCGAAGGGCCGCGAGGTCTGGCTGTGACGGATGATGGCAAGCAACTGGTGGTTGCTACGCGTGAAAACGGCAGTGTGTCAGTGATAGACACGGCAACAGGTGAAGTGGTCAAACAAATCGAGGTTGGCAAGAATCCGGAATTTGTGCGCGTCAGTGGTAATTTTGCCTTCGTTTCTTCTGAGCCAAGCTCCAAGGCAGGCCCACCCCCCAAACCTGGTGAAAAACCGGCAGAAGATGACGACGATGATGACGATGACGAAAAAATCCCGGCCAAAATCGCTGTGGTGGATTTGACCAAGGGTGAAAAAATCCGAGAAATCACCGGTGGCCCGGAAACTGAAGGCCTGGAATTTTCGGCAGACGGCAAGCAACTAGTGATTACCAATGAAGCCGATAACACCGTGACTGTGCATAACATTGAGACCGGTGAGCTCGTTAAAACCATCGCTACCCATGAATATGGCGACCGTCCTCGTGGCATCAAGGTGTCTCCAGATGGTAATACTTACCTGGCCACCCTGGAGTTTGGCAACAAATTCATGGTGATGGACAAAGACTTTAACGTTGTCCGTACCGTGGATACGGCTGAAACGCCGTACGGCATTGCCTACGACAGCAAGGGTGAGCGTATTTTTGTCGCAACTAATAAGGCCAAGCTCCTGCAAGTGTTTGATGCCAAGAGCTTTGAAAAAATCAAGGAAGTGCCTACTGGTAACCGTTGCTGGCATTTCAGCTTCACCCCAGACAACAAGAATATCCTGTTGGCCTGCGGAAAGTCCGATGCCGTATTTGTGATTGATGCAGAAAAACTGGAAGTTACCAATCAAGTGGAAGTGAAAAACATGCCTTGGGGCGTAGTCACTTTCCCGAAAGCCATGGGCAGTCTGGAAAACGTTAAGTAAATTGAGCGCCACGTGCGCTAAATTTGCGAAAAAGCCCGCCAGTATAGGCGGGCTTTTTTTATTAAATTTTTTTGGGTCGCCCTAAAGTTTTGTATTTAGCAGCCGTAAACCTACTTAGATAACAACGATTGCGTCTGGAGCATACAGTTTGCCGGAAGCCATGCCGGTAAACTGTAGGTCAGATTGAGTCCCTGGCTAGCCAGTTTGGCAACTGTTGTTCTGCATGCAGACCACGTTAACCCAAGGGTTAGCGTCGTTACTCACAGGGCTTCTTCGGAAGCCCTTTTTTTGTGCTGAAGAAAGTGCGCAGGGCGCGCGCGGGCGTGGTTGGTGGCTAAGCGCTTATTAGCGGACAACGACTTACTGGCTGCGCTTGCGGATTAAAAAGGTAAACACGCCGTCGGCTTCTTGCATGTCTAGCAGTGTGTGGCCAGTTTGGCGGCAAAAAGCATCAAAATCTTTTTTTGAGCCGGGATCAGTGGCCGTGATTTTAAGCACTTGTTCAGCGGTTAGCTCATTCAAGGCCTTTTTGCAGCGCAAGATCGGCAGTGGGCAATTCAGGTTGCGGGCGTCTACTTCTTTGTCAAAGTGCATGAGTATTCCTGAGGGTTGAGTTCAAGCGGCCTGGATGGGCAGTCCTGCATTGGCCCAGGCCAGGATGCCGCCTGCCAGGTGCGAAACGTCGGTGCGGCCTTGTGCCAGCGCGAATTCGCCTGCAGCAATGGAGCGCACGCCACTGCGGCAATAAAACACAATTTTCTTGTCTTGCGGAAACTGGTCAAATACAGCGGTCAGGTTGCCTAAAGGAACATGCAGCGCGCCCGGCAAAATGCCTGAGACGAGTTCATGGTCATTGCGGATATCAACAAGCAGCAATGATGGATCACTGAGCAGGGGGTGTAACTCATCCGGTGTTAAGTGTTTTAATGACATCAACGAACCCAGAAAAAGAAGTGCCGAAAGGCTGGTAAGGATTGGTGGCCAGAGGCAGAATCGAACTGCCGACACGAGGATTTTCAATCCTCTGCTCTACCGACTGAGCTATCTGGCCAACAGCAATTTGGGCTAGTCCCGAATCGCAAGACGCGCATTATAGCAAAGAACACCAAGAATGCACACAAAAGATAAAAAAAATCCTGATCTGCTTGCCGGACGCGTCTCTTATCGTCGCACGTGATGCCCGTTCGCGATGGATTTACATGAGTTGTGCAACAATATTGACTGCTTTAGGTCCCAAATTTAAGGGTAGTCGAGGCTACGGCTGCAAGAGTGAGCATAATAGGCAATTAAAGGTGAAAGTATGTCAGATTCGATCATGATCTTGGGTGAAGTGCTGGGGGATGTATTTCCCGACCAAACCGTGATAGGCGGCGCGCCTTATAACGTTGCCCGGCACTGTCATGCGTTTGGCTTGCACGTGCATTTACTCACAGGGATAGGCAGAGACAGCCTGGGTGAGCGTGTGATGGCTGAAATCCAGGCGAGTGGCCTGTCAGCAGAAGGCGTGCAGCAGTCAGCGCGTTTGCCAACCGGGCAAGTCAAGGTGCATCTCGGTCCACAAGGCCACCATTTCGAGATTCTGGATCAGCAGGCCTATGATGACCTGCAATGGCCACCTGTCGAGGCGCTCGCCTTGAAGTATCCTCCCAGGCTGGTGTATTTCGGGTCGCTGGCCTTGCGGCATGCGCCTATGCAGGCGGTGGCGGCGCAATGGTTAGCGCTCTGCAAGCCTGCTACCGTGCTCTGTGATATCAACCTGCGCGCCCCCTGGTATGACGCGGAGAGCGTGCGCATGGCTTTGCAGGCGGCCGATATCCTGAAAATCAATCATGAAGAGTTGCCAGAGGTCTGCAAACTGCTGGGCGTGCCTGGTTCGGCGGATATCAATGAGTTGGCCCGGCGTTTGTTAATGGTGTTTGGTTTAACCGAAATGTTTGTCACCTGTGGCGAGGAGGGTAGCTTCTGGCTGGACCGGTTCGGTCAGGGCTTTCGCGTGCCACCGGTGCGCCTGAGCGCGGCATTTGTCGATAGCGTCGGTGCCGGGGATGCGTATACCTCGGTGGTGATCAGAGGGTTGCTGGCCGGTTGGTCGCGCCAGACCATCCTGACGCGTGCGGCCAGTTTTGCCGCCTCTATTTGCGGCATTCGCGGGGCCGTGCCAGCCGCTGCCGACTTTTATGATGACTTTCTGTAAGGCTGCAATAAAGTGGGTATCTGTCAATTTAATTCATAAAAACAGAAGCTTAATGTGATAAAAGCCTATGCAAGGTTGGCACTTGCCGCTATAATGCGCGTTTCGTGTAAATTGAATGTCGGTGCGGTAGGCAAATGGGTTGTCTGGCTGCGACGATATTGACGCTAACTCAAGGAAAATAAAGATGGCGATTACCGCAGAACAATCCGCAAAAATCATTAAAGATTTTCAACGTAGCCCTAACGATACAGCGAGCCCAGAAGTGCAAGTGGCTCTGTTGACATTCCGTATTACTTACCTGACCGAACACTTCAAATCCAACAAAAAAGACAACCACTCACGCCGTGGCTTGTTGGCTTTGGTTAGCCAGCGTCGTCGTTTGCTGGACTACCTCAAAGGTAAAGACGTTAGCCGCTATCAAACGCTGATCGAGCGCTTGAACCTGCGTAAATAATTTGGCTAAAAGTGACGTTTAATCCAGTTCACTTTTAACGAAATAAAAGCCGATGGCATGGTGACTGCCTCGGCTTTTTTGTTTTAAAAATCCTCAGATTTTGAATCTTTTGGATTTTATTCTCACCAACCGGGGTGGCTTCTGTGAGTGCGTTTTGTGCCTATTTAAAACAAAAAGCGTGCTGATGGAAGTCACCGCATAATTGTAGAGAGATTGGCTATTGGGTAGTGAATAGCCATGGTAGATAAAGGAAAAACAATGTTTGAAATTACGAAAAAAAGCCTCCAGCTTGGGGCGCATACCCTGACCATTGAAACCGGGGAAATCGCACGTCAGGCCGATGGCGCAGTGATGGTGAGCTATGGCGATACCGTTGTGCTGGTGGCCGCGACAGCGAAAACCGAAGTCAAAGAAGGTCAGGATTTCTTTCCATTGACCGTGGATTACCAGGAAAAAACCTATGCGGCTGGCCGCATTCCAGGCGGTTACTTCAAGCGAGAAGGCCGTCCTAGCGAAAAAGAAACCCTAACGGCACGTTTGATCGACCGCCCTATGCGTCCACTGTTCCCAGATGCGTTCTATAACGAAGTGCAAATCGTCGCCACGGTTTTGTCCATCGATCCAGAAATCGACGCGGACATCCCAGCCATGATCGGTGCGTCTGCTGCTGTAGCGTTGGCAGGTATCCCTTTCTACGGCCCCATGGGTGCAGTAAAAGTGGGCTATATCAACGGTGAATACGTGTTGAACCCAACCGCGACACAGTTGAAAGAGTCCGAGCTGGATTTGGTGGTTGCCGCGACTGAAACTGCCGTGATGATGGTGGAATCCGAAGCCAAAGAATTGCCAGAAGACGTGATGCTGGGTGCAGTCGTGTTCGGTCACGAGCAAATGCAACCTGTGATCAAAATGATCAACGAACTGGCTGCTGAGGCCGGTAAAGATGCCTGGGACTGGACACCGCCAGAGCCAGACACTGCGCTGATTGCAAAAGTGGAAGCGATTGCCGCTGAAGACATCAACGCTGCCTTCAAAATCAAATCCAAAGGTGAGCGCTCTGCCAAGCTGGACGAAATCAAGTCCCGCGTCATGAGCACCTTGATCACTGAAGAAACTTCTACTTTAGAAGCCAACAAGATTAAAGACGAATTCTTTAAGCTGGAAGCGAAAACCGTACGTAGCCAGATTTTGAACGGCGAGCCACGCATTGACGGCCGCGATACACGTACTGTGCGCCCGATCACCATCCGTTCCGGCGTATTGCCACGCACCCACGGTTCTGCCCTGTTTACCCGTGGTGAAACACAGGCATTGGTCGTGACTACCCTGGGTACAGGCAAAGATGAGCAAATCATTGACGCGCTGGCTGGCGAATACTACGAAAACTTCATGCTGCACTACAACATGCCTCCGTTCGCCACTGGCGAAACTGGCCGTGTCGGTTCACCAAAACGCCGCGAAATCGGCCACGGTAACCTGGCTAAACGTGCATTGAAAGCCGTCTTGCCTAAGAAAGAAGACTTTGACTACACACTGCGTGTCGTGTCCGAGATCACTGAGTCCAACGGTTCCAGCTCCATGGCATCTGTCTGTGGTGGTTGCCTCTCGATGCTGGATGCTGGTGTGCCATTGACTGCACACGTAGCTGGTGTGGCCATGGGCCTGATCAAGGAAGGCAACCGTGTGGCGGTGCTGACCGACATTCTGGGTGACGAAGACCACCTGGGTGACATGGACTTTAAAGTGGCTGGTACCGACAAAGGCGTGACTGCCCTGCAAATGGACATCAAGATCACTGGTATCACTGCACAGATCATGCAAGTGGCACTGGCACAAGCCAAAGAAGGCCGCGCGCATATTCTGGGCCTGATGAAGCAAGCCGTGTCTGGCGTGAACACTGAAATGTCACAGTTTGCCCCACGTATCATCACCATGAAGATCAATCCGGACAAAATCCGTGACGTGATCGGTAAAGGTGGTGCGGTGATTCAGGCATTGACCAAAGAAACCAACACCAGCATCGATATCGAAGATGACGGTACCGTGAAAATTGCCTGTACCAATGCCGACGAAGGTGCAGAAGCACAACGCCGTATCGCACAGATCACCGCAGAAGTGGAAGTCGGCCAGATCTACGAAGGCCCAGTGGTCAAGATTCTCGACTTTGGTGCTGTGGTGACCTTGCTGCCTGGTAAAGATGGCCTGGTACACATTTCACAAATTGCTCACGAGCGCGTGAAAGCGGTCAGCGATTACCTCAAAGAAGGTGACGTGGTCAAAGTGAAAGTGGTTGAAATCGACGACAAAGGCAAAGTGCGTTTGAGCATGAAAGCCCTGATTGATCCACCAGCAAGAGAAGAAGCGCCAGCGGCTGAATAAGTCGTTAAGCTATCAAAAGCCCGCGCAAGCGGGCTTTTTTACGTCCATGACTTTTTCCTGACAGTGTCCTCTTCGTCAATTTACGTATAAGACCACGACTGCTTTTAGTGGATAATGCCATCGTATGAATAATTAATAAAAAATCATACGAGAAGAGAGCGACCCTTATGAAAAAACAGTCAGGCATGTCTTTGGCACTGGTGGGCCTGTTTGCAAGCATGCCCAGCTATGCCACAGAAACAGTGGACCTTGATGAGGTCGAAGTCCGTGCGCATTATGATAATGCAATTGGCTCTTCAGATGCCGCCAGTGAAGGCAAGGTGAACGCCAGCCTGATCAAAAGCCGGCCCATTGCCCGCATCGGCGAGATTCTTGAATTTGTCCCCGGCATGATCGTCACCCAACACAGTGGTAGCGGCAAAGCCAACCAGTTTTACCTGCGCGGGTTTAATCTTGATCACGGCACAGACTTTGCCACTTATGTGGACGATATGCCCGTGAATATGCGCACGCATGCACACGGCCAAGGCTACACCGATTTGAATTTCCTCATCCCTGAGCTGGTGAGTCATATCCATTACAAAAAAGGCCCCTATTCAGCACAAGAAGGGGATTTTTCTTCCGCGGGCGCGGCCAGGTTGCATCTGTTCAACCAATTGCCACAGGGCATCGCCAGCCTGACGGTCGGTAGTTACGATTACCAGCGCATGTTGCTGGCAAACTCGTTGGGGTTAGGGGAAGGGCATTTATTGTATGCGCTAGATGTGAATCACTATGATGGCCCGTGGCAGGTGGCTGAAGGCGTGAGGAAATATAACGGCATGTTGCGCTACAGTGAAGGCGACTCACACGACAGTACCACCTTCACTGCCATGGCGTACCACAACCGCTGGAACAGCACCGACCAGATTCCGCTGCGCGCCGTGCGTTCCGGGCAAATTGGCCGCTTTGATGCCATAGACCCCACCGATGGCGGCGATTCATCACGCTACAGCCTGTCATTTAACAAACAGCATCGTGACCAGCATGGCAGCTGGCAAATGAGCGCCTATGCCGTGCGTTCCGAGTTAGACCTCTATAGCAACTTCACTTACTTCCTCAATGATCCGGTCAATGGCGACCAGTTTAACCAGAGCGAAAAGCGCACCATGCTCGGCGTGAATCTCAGTAAATCGTGGCTGGGCGAGTTGGCGGGCGTGACTATGGAAAACAAACTGGGCATACAAACCCGCTATGACAAACTCTCCCCGGTTGCGCTGTATAACACGGTGAACATACAACGCATTTCACTGATCCGTTCAGACAAGGTAGAAGAAAGCAGCGCAGGTCTGTATGCGGAGAATACCGTCTGGTGGCATGAAAAGCTGCGCACCGTGGCTGGCGTGCGCTATGACCGCTACCAGTTTGATGTCAAAAGCAGCATCAATGGCAACTCTGGCAATAAAGGGGATGGCATTACCTCGCCCAAACTCTCCGTCATCTTCGGCCCATGGGCCAACACTGAGCTTTTTTACAATATCGGCAAAGGCTTTCACAGTAACGATGCCCGCGGCACCACGCAAACCGTGTTACCTGGTGGTGGCGTAGCCACGCCAGTGACGCCGCTGGTAAGTACCAGGGGCAGCGAAGTTGGCATCCGTAGCGAGTGGATTCCCGGTCTGCAAAGTTCATTGGCCGTGTGGCAGCTGGATATTGATTCCGAGCTCCTGTTTGTGGGCGATGCCGGTGAAACCGAAGCCAGTCGCGCCAGCCGCCGCTATGGCATTGAATGGAACAACCATTACGTCGTGAACGACTGGCTGTTGCTAGATATGGATCTCGCGCTTTCAAAAGCCAGATTCACAGATAGAGATCCTGCCGGACAATATATCCCCGGCGCCATCAATAAAGTCGCCTCACTCGGCGCCACGGTCACCAACTGGGGTAACTGGTTTGGCAGTGTGCAATTGCGCTACTTTGGGCCAAGGCCACTCATTGAAGATAACTCTGTGCGCTCCAACTCCACCTTCCTCACCTACGCGCGCGTTGGCTATCGCTATAACCCACGCACCACGCTCGCACTGGATGTATTTAACCTGTTTGACCGTAAAGCCAGCGATATCGACTACTACTACGAATCACAACTGGCCGGTGAAGCAACCCCGGTGAACGACAAGCACTTTCATCCGGTGGAACCTAGGTCAGCAAGGTTAACTGTCACCTATAACTTCTAAAACAAATTACCTCTGAATAAAACTCGCATGGATACTGTGCGAGTTTTATTTTTGCCTACGCCGCCACAATGCTCACAAAAGGTTTTTCGGTATATTAGAATGACTAACGCCCGAGCGTGACGGGCAACTGTTCACTTACTATCCAGAGACACTTTATGCGACGCATTACAATTTCGGTGGAAGATGACCTGGCCGATGCCTTTGACCAACTGGTCGCCGTTCGGGCCTACGTCAACCGCTCAGAAGCTTTTCGTGACCTCGTGCGAAAGGCGCTTGATGAAGCAGTGATGGAAAGTGGAGATCACACACAGGCCGAGTGCGTTGCCTCGCTCAGTTATGTTTATGATCATCACGAACGCCAGCTCGCCAGCCGTGTGAATCAACTACAACACGACCACCATGACGTGATTATCACTGCCCAACATGTGCATTTGGATCATGACAACTGCATGGAGACGGTGATTCTAAAAGGCAAAATTGCTGAAGTGGAAGCTTGTGTAAATGCGATCTCCTCACAGACGGGGGTGACGCATGCGAAGGTACATATTATTCCGAGGTAATTAGAGGCTTTTGCAATTGAAGCAACAGCGTTTGATAACATCATTTTTGAAATCTATAGGTATCAGATTCAAAATGATTATTAACTTTGGATAGGATTCTAGTATAGGTTTATGCCTTTAATCCCCGTTCTTACGCTGATTCTCAATCCACTGCCGATCAGCTTTAGCTTCAGCCTCACGATCCTTGGAACTAAACATATCAACACCAACTCTGCCGCCATTACGTCTAGTTGCACGTTCAAGAATTTCTCTAATTTTCTTAATTTCATTAGAAAGTTTATAAATACTATTCCCTCCAACTTCGCTCATTCCTTGAAATTGTGCAAAGTCGATTGTGAAGGAGTTACTATATGAATATCCAGTAACATCTTCGAAGTTGATGCTCATATTGATAAACGGGGAGAAAATATCCCCTTGTAACTTCTCACTTAACTCATGAAAGTTAAAAACGAAACTGCTAATTTCCTGTCCGACTCCCATTGTTTGAATACCTCGACGAAACATCGCAAGTTTTCGAAATTCGCTTACAACAATATCAGCCCCCTCTTGCACTTCGTTACCTTGCCGATCAAGGAATTTAATTAATATCTTTTTTGCAATACCTTTTCCATGATTCGTAATTTTGACGTCAAACAAATTAAATCCTACTGGATTAGGATTTAATTGGATTCCAATGTCGGGGCGAATGTTTTCCCTTTTGAGTTCTTCAAGTTGCTGAGTTTGAGCCTCTCTTAGACTCCATGTTTCTTTAGCTAAGATGAAAGTCAATATTGCGATGGCAACAGTAGCCATTGCAGAGAGCCATGATGATATTGAATCACCTGTCAGTGATGAGTTGCCCAGAAGTTGGTTTCCAACAACAAGTCCAAGAATAAATATTAGTGGAATCGACACCGCTACAGATGTCAGCATCAGAGGCATTAAGCTTCTTTCATTAGAATTCTTAATATTCATTTGCCCTTTCCTCTAGACTTTACGCAACGAGTTTTTCTGAGTTTATACAATCATTAAATATTCATCGTGGCTACTCTTTTTTCGCCAATCGCAAAACTATAATAGCTGTCCAAAATTAAATAGATATGTCCCGGCTTGTTTAATGGGCTAATTGGCAAGAGCTATTTAATTACAAAGGCTCCGATCAACATATCTTTTATTGCCTGATTTTGTAAAGGTGTAACATCCTCCTCTTGGCCCTCTAATGTATCTAGAACTGTCGAAGTTGTGTTGATTGAGATTTTCGGGGCTTGAGTAAGAGTGTTGAGGAGTTTGCAAAGATTTTTGTGCATCTTTTTTGGCCTCAAGTTCGAGAATTTCTTTCTTTAACTCTAACTCTTTTATTCTGAGTTTGATCAATTCAGTGTCGTCTTGCTTGGAATTTTCATCAGCAATTGAGCAAATAGGTGCAAAGCAACCAAGCAAAATGATTGTGTAAGAAACAAGTTTCTTGAAGTGGGTTCCTACTATGAAATCTCTTAGAAACATAGAGCCTCTCCTACAGTAGCTTTGTCCCCAGCGGAACTTCATGTTCCGGCACACATAAAGTCACTCTTCCATTAGCATCATGAAAACCCGTCACCAGGCATTCTGACATCAATGGCCCAATTTGTTTGGGCGGAAAATTAACCACGGCGACTACGAGTTTGCCAACTAGGCTTTCCGGCGTGTAGTGCGCGGTAATCTGGGCGCTGGATTTACGCATGCCGATTTCTGGGCCAAAGTCGATGTGTAGTTTGTAGGCTGGCTTGCGCGCTTCTGCAAATACCTCTGCCGAAATTACGCGGCCAACGCGTAATTCAACCTTGGTGAAGTCATTCCATTCGATTTGATTCATATGCACGGTCTTGAATCGATAGGAGTCCGTATCGATTGATTCAAACTTGATCGGAAAGACTGCGAATAAGCATATGCAACTCTGGTATGTCTCGACGGATTGTTTGCCAGACTAGCTCATAATCAATAGAAAAGTATCCATGCGCCAACCGATTGCGCATCAAGTACATATCTTCCCACGGCACTGTGGCATGCAATGTTGCAAATTCTGGATGGTGTTTTTGGATATTTCGAGCAGCCTCGCCGATGATTTCTATATTACGAATCACGGCATCTTGTACAAGTTTGTTGGTTAAAAAAGCAGCTTCGTCTATCTCTGCGGTGTATGTATCAATACGGTTTATTGCTTCGAGAATGTGCGCAATATAGTGAGGAACACGTAATGGATCCGTCTTCATACTGGCAATGCTTCTAAAAGCACTTTTTCTCTAAAGCTCTCTGGTAAGGCATTGGGGGTAAGCACATCCACTGAGACACCTAACAACTGCTGTAGTTGATGCTGAATCTTGGCAATATCCATCAGGCTGGTTTCTGAGGTGGGTTCTACCAGCAAATCGAGGTCACTGCCTTCTTGATCTTCACCATGGAGCACAGAGCCAAACACTCTTGCATTGCACGCACGATGCGACATCACAATTTGGCGAATGGCTTGCCTGTGTTGATTAAGCGCTTGGGATGGTTTCATGGAAACAATTGCAAATCAAAAAGTTAGGTTTGTCAAAATCTTAAATGATTATGTTTGTAAAAGCAAAATAACGGCGCTGAGTTTGCGCATGCCAATCTCGAGGCCAACGTATTGCTCAACCTTGGTGAATTCATTCAACCTGCCAACTCAAACCCAGCCTTGCAAAGCAAAAGGATTGAGGAACTGACGCCCCCACAAAAATGTGCGATCCACTTCGTTGAGATTGGCTTCATCGCATACGGCTTCCCATTGCTTACGAATGGTTTCAAGCTGTGCATTAATAATTGCGCGCGCATGGCCCTCTTGCAACAAGAAGTGTGCGGCAGCCTCCAGGCAAACCGTTAGCTGACTAAATCGGTTTTGTCCGGTAATCAACATGGCTTGTGTGGCCTCGCCGCCTGTGCGGCCTTGTGGGCAAATATCGTAAGCAGGCGTGAGTGTTAGCGCCTGGCCATCCCAGAATGCTGCATGGTTACGTGCATGATCATCGGTGTTACCACATAAGATATTAAACACAATCCGCCCAAATAGCTCTTCAAGGGTGCGCGTAGGTTCAGTAAAGCGGTGTCGGATCACTGTTGCAAAGACTTCATAACTGGCATAGCGTGCTTCGGTTTCGTCCAGCTCCAACATGGTGAGAGCGGATACCATGGCGCGGCGTGCCCAGCCATTGTTAACAGCAAAACGATCAAATCGCTCAATCAACAGTACATCTTTACCCAACGCTTGGGTCAGCTTCACTGGCGCAACATTCAGGCCTACCAGAGATGCAAGGCGCATGGCGACAAACTCTGCCTTGACCACGTTATAGAGATCATTGCTGGCCGAGAATTTGGCAATATATTTTTTATCATCACCTCCAATCAATGCCTTGGGCCGCGCGCCGCCCAGCGAAGTGCCATGTTGAAGCGCCATATCAAGTTCGCGTGATAATGGAACGCCTTGCTCTACGCGCTCTGCCGATTGCATTAATTCATTTAGCGTCGCGTTCTGGCGTTCTCGCGCCACATATTCAGTGGCTGAGGTTTGAAAATCCAATGCCCCGATGCGATCAGAACCAGATTCCAATAGATAGGTCAGTTCATCCAGTTCAACCGGCTCGGCTGCAAGTCCTTTGAGGCCGAGCGTTCGGTTAATAATGACGCGCCGCCCCCACGCATCGGGAGAGGCGTCACGGATACAGCTGGGTAATTGCATATTTTGCCGTAAAGGAATGGCACCGGCTTGCAATGGCAACTCCGGTGCATAAATCGCAATCGCATTTTTTCTTTTGAGATAACTTTGACCGTAGTTAAATACCAGTCTTCCATCATCCTGTCTGGCTACTCGACCGGCAACGACCGGTTTGATTTCTTTCGGCAGCCAAATCCATACATAAGCCTCATCAATACCGTGATCAGAAGTCATCTTTTACTACCGTTCTTTTTTGATGAATGGCTTTAGGGAGCAGGCGAAGTTTTTCTTCCTGTTCTTTGATGTGCATGGTCAGCGTGTGGCTGTTCTCTGCATCAAACAGAGGAACGCCTACAATCGCCGCAGCTTCCACAACAAGACCAATGCCACAGCGCGGATCCCCTTGCTCAATCCTTTGCATCATATCGCGCGAAATACCCACGCGCTCAGCCAGCGCCTGAACACTCAGTTTGCGTTCAATGCGATGAATACGGATAAGATTGCCGAGCATTGTCACCGCTTCCCGCGCATAGCGGGAGTAGATACGTACATTTGTTGATCCTTGATTACTCATCGCATCTAAACCTTATTAGCATTAGTTTACTTTACCGGCAAGCACTGGCAGTGTCAATTAAATTGACTATATATAAGTCATAATATATAAATATGACGTTTTTGTAAGTCAAAATATTGTTTATGGTGTGGTTAGTGTGCGATTATCATTACCGAATTTTTTGCGGTAATGATTGAGTGGGTTGATTACAGCACGAGGAAATTTTTGCCAATTAGTGCGGTTCTGTAACAGGTGAGTGCGGTGATGTCTTACCGAATCAGTGCCGATACGGCCTTGAACTGCGCATGCGTCGCACCTTGCATGGGTTCAAATAGCATGGACTCGGTATTGGTGATAATGCAGCCTGCGCTGCGCATTCTTGCTATGGCGTTGTTGCGGTTGGCTTCTGTGCGTGAGATGACGGCGTCTTCTACGATAAACACTTGTTTGCCCGCAGCGACTGCATCTAGCGCGGTTTGCAGCACACAGATATGGGTCTCAAGCCCAAATAGCACCACTTGTGGGGCGACGCTGACGGAGGATTCCTGAAAAGCGGATTCGTGCCATGCAGAGAAGG
>VFQN01002569.1_pt1 | contig 27720 bp, 19 predicted proteins | sample 3512371 | NCBI WGS metagenome assembly VFQN01 (sample SAMN10412370, study PRJNA504923) | tailings metagenome | isolation source: Replicate 2 from Balatoc abandoned mine | place: Philippines: Itogon, Benguet | collected 2017-08-28
CACGGCGAACGACACGCCGTCGAGCGCGAACACGCCCTGTCGGACGGAGACACCGTCGAGTTCGATCATGGGCCTCCCGGGTCAGCCCGCCTCCCGCAGACCGAGCGCCCGCGTCAGCACGAGTACGACCACCGCCACGCCGATCATCAGCAGCGACACGCCGAGCGCGGCCTCCAGGTCGCCGGTGCTCAGTTCGAGGAACACCGTCGTCGCCAGCACCTCGGTCCGCATCCGCGTCGCGCCGGCGAACACGAGGACCGGCCCGAACTCGCCGAGCGACCGTGCCCACGCCAGCGTGCCGGCCGTCAGGACGCCGCGCCACGCCTCCGGGAGCGTGACGAGCCAGAACGCCCGGCCGCGCGAGCAGCCGAGCGTCATCGCTACCTCCTCGGTGCGCGGCGAGATCTGCTCGAAGGTCACGCGCATGGTGCGAACGGCGAACGCGGCGGCGACCGTGAACTGCGCGAGCACCACCGCCGGCACCGCGTACGTGACAGTGAGGTGCCACTGGAGCGCGAGCATGGGCGGCGTCTGGAACAGGACGAGCAGGCTGAGCCCGACGACCATCGGCGGCAGGACGACCGGCACGTCCACGAGCAGATCGACGACCGCCCGACCGGGGAAGTGGGTGCGGGCGAGCAGGTAGCCAAGCGGCACCGCCACCCACACCGACAGCAGCGCCGACGCAGAACAGGTGAGCAGGCTGAGCCAGACCGCCGCGCGGATTTCCGGGGACGCCAGCGCCCGTGCGACGTGGCCGGGCGACGTGTGCGTGACGTCCGCGACGAGCAGCGCCGCGACGAGCGCGACATACAGCCCGCCGATCAGCCCGAGCGCGGCGTAGAACGGCGCCGGGCCGCGCGCGGTCACTTCGCCCCCTCCCACGCCGGACGGTCAGGCGCATCGATCACGGCGAACCCGGCGGCGCGGAACGTCGCGAGCCCGCGGTCGGGGGCCGTGAGGAAGCGCACGAGACGCTGGGCCTCGTCGGGCTGGGCCGACTGGGTCAGCACCGCGACCTCGACGCGGCCGGTCGCGCCGGCGAACTCCGGAAGGTCGAGTACGGTCTGGTCCTTGTAGTTGACCGTGACCGCGTCCCACACGACCGCCGCGTCCACGCTGCCGACCTTCGCCGCGTTGGCCGCCTCGGTCACCGTGCCGGTGTCGACCGCCCGCCGCGCGAGCGCTGTCCACTTCCCCTTCGCGGCCAGGTGCTCGCGCGCCACCTTCCCGACCGCCGCACCCGGGTTCGGCACCGCGACGCACACGCCGTCGCGCAGCAGATCCGCCCATGCCGCCAGCCGCTTCGGGTTCCCCCTCGCCGTGAGCACGACGACGCGCATGGTGGCGATCGGCACGCCCGCGCCGACCAGGTCGCGCTCCCGCGCCAGCCTGACGTAGGAGTCGTCGGCGGGGAGGAACACGTCGGCGGGGTCGGCCGGGTTCGCCATGCCGGCCTTCGTGAGGATGTCTTCGGACGGGCCGAACCGCATCTCGACGCGCCGACCCGTCTCGGCCTCGTAGTCGCGGGCGATGGTTTCGAGCGGCACCCGTACCGCCGGTGCCGCGTACACGACCAGCGGGTGTGCGTCGGAGCTGGAGCGAGACTGGCGTTCGTGCCACCACAGCCCGGCGCCGACGAGCGCGAGGACGACGAGCGACACGACGGCGGTGACGGTGGTGCGCGACATCCCCGTCAGCATACTGGGGCAGCGCTAGAACAGCCGACCCTGGCCGCGGGCGTCCGGCGGGCGGCGGAAGTGCGAGTAGTCGTAGGGCGGCAGGCCGCCGTCGAGACCGAGGCGGCGGGCGAACACGCGGAACATTACCCCGATCTGCTCAGCGAACACGCCGGTGCCGGTCATGCGCCGGCCGAACGTGGCGTCGTTCAGCTTACCGTCGCGCACGTCGCGGATGCGGGCCAACACCTTGTCTTTGCGGTCGGGGAACGTGCGGTCGAGCCAGTCGAGGAACACCGGCGCGACCGTGAGCGGCAGCCGCAGCAGGATCGACCCGGCGGCCCGCGCCCCGGCCTCCTTCGCCGCAGCGAGGATTGCCGGGAGTTCGGAGTCGGTGAGCCCCGGGATGACGGGCGCGACCAGCACCCGCACCGGCACGCCCGCGTCGGCCAGCGCGCGGATCGCCCGCAGCCGGGCGGCCGGCGCGCCCGCCCGCGGCTCCATCGCGCGGGCCAGCGCCGGGTCGAGCGTGGTGACGCTCACGTTGACGTGAACCAGACCGCGCTCGGCCATCGGCCCAAGGACGTCGAGGTCGCGCACGACGAGCGGGTTCTTGGTCACGATCGTCATCGGCTGCCCGGCCGCGGCCGCGACTTCGAGGCAACGCCGGGTGATGCCGAACTCGCGCTCGCCAGGCTGGTACGGGTCGGTGACGCCCGACAGCCCGATCACGTGCGGCTCCCACTGGCCACGCGCCAGGAAGCCCCGGAACAGCGTCGGCGCGTCGTGCTTCACCGCGATGCGCGTCTCGAAGTCCAGCCCGGCGTCGAGCCCGAGGTACTCGTGCGTCGGCCTCGCGTAACAATAAGAGCATCCATGCTCACACCCGCGATACGGATTGAGCGAGTAGCGGAAGCCGACATCGGGGCTGTGGTTCTCGCTCACGACCGAGCGCGAGCGGTCCGGGGAGAACTGCGTCGCCGGGTGGCGCGGCGGATCGTCTGGGTCGGGGTCGATCAGGTCGAGCGGGACCGCGTGCGAGTGGCCGGTGAAGCGGTTCGGCGGGCGAATCCCGGCCCCGCGGCCGCATACTGGACGCTTGTTCCCCATGTCGCCATCTTACCGCACCGGCGGCACGAGGCCAGTGAATACGCTGCCGCGGGCGAAGTCGTGAGCGGTCACGAGCGCGCGGATCACGCAGGCGATTTTCGCGCCGCCGGCCGCGGACGGCTCGATCGGGTTGGCGTAGTCGGCGGGGTCGGTGAAGACCACACGGAGGTCGATCACCGGCAGCCCGCGGCGCACTGCCTCGCGGGTGATGACGTCGTTGAAGATCGTGAGGCCGGCGGCGCGCAGTCGCTGTTCCAGCGGGTCACCGGCGCGGCCGTCGTAGATCGTGCAGACGGCAGTGGGCAGAGCGCGGGCGAGCACGGCGTCGAGCATGTCGCGGTAGTCCTGCGCGAAGCGCTCGCGCACGTCGGCGATTCGCTCGAACACCTCAGCCGCCGACCGTACCCGCATGGTCAGCAGCCCGGTTTCGCCGAGTGCGTCGTTCCCGCCGGCACTAACAACGACGTGGGACGCATCGGCCGGGAGTTGGCGAATCTGGCGGTGAACGTCGCGGGTGACACTACCGTCCACGGCGAGGAGCGTCGCCCGCCAGCCGGACGGGAGTTCGCCGCGCACCTGGTCGATGACCGCCGGGTCGCGGCCGACGTAGGCGCCGTTGTCGAGGATCGAGTCGCCGAGCAGTACGACGTGGTTGCTCATACCAGTCCCTCGCGCGGCTGCGGTGAGCGGTCGCTTCACCCGCAAGAGGACACCTGACCGGGCCGGGTTCGCCGCGCTACGCGAGCAAGTCGGTCACGACGCGGCCTTCCTGGCCGTTGAGCAGCGACAGTTCGGTCGTGCCGCGGCGGTAGACGAGGCGCTTCGCGTCGAGCCCGAAGACGTGCAACAGCGTGGCGTGCAGGTCGTGCTGCGACACCTTGTTCTCGACCGCGTGGTGCCCGAACTCGTCGGTGGCGCCGTACACCGTGCCGGCCTTGAACCCGCCGCCGGCGAACCACCACGTGAACCCGTAGGTGTTGTGGTCGCGCCCCACCCGGGCGGCGCCGGCGTCGTTCTGGACCACCGGCAGCCGGCCCATCTCGCCGCCCCACGCCACCAGGGTGCTGTCCAGCAACCCCCGCTGCTTCAGGTCGGTCACCAGCGCCGCGCTCGGCTTGTCGGTCTTGCGGCACACCGCCGGCAGCGACGTGCGGATCGAGCCGTGGTTGTCCCACTGCTGGTTCGACGTGAACACCTGCACGAACCGCACCCCGCGCTCGACGAGCCGGCGGGCGATCAGGCAGCGGGCGCCGTACTCGGCCGTCGCCGGGTCGTCCATGCCGTACAGCGCCTTCGTCTTCACCGACTCGCGCGACAGGTCCATCGCCTCCTTCGCCGCCGTCTGCATCCGGGCGGCGAGGCCGTAGCCGGCGATGCGGGCGTCGAGGTCGAGCTCGCCGGGGTGCTCCGCGAGGTGGGCGCGGTTGAGCTCGTCGAGGTAGCGCAGGAGCTCGGCCTGCGGGCGGCCGGCGAGGTGCGGCGGCGGGTCGAGGTTCGGGATGCGCGGGTCGCGCGGACGGGCCACGGTCCCCTGGAACACCGACGGCAGCCACCCGTTCGCCCAGTGCTCGACGCCGCTGACCGGCAGGCTCGCCGGGTCGGGCAGCGCGACGAACGCGGGCAAGTCCTGCGACTCCGAGCCGAGCCCGTAACACACCCAACTGCCGACGACCGGGTGGCCGGACACGATCCGCCCGGTGTTGAGCGCGTGGATGCCCTGGACGTGGTTGTTCACGCCCGTGTGCATCGACCGCACCACGCACAGGTCGTCGGCGACGCGGGCGGTGTGCGGCAGGAGTTCGGACACGTCGAGGCCGGCCTGCCCGTGGCGGGCGAAGCGCCACGGCGAGCCGAGCACCTTCGAGCTGGCCTGGGCGGCGTTGTCGTACTTCACCGTGCCGGGGAACGGCTGGCCGTCGAGCTGGTTCAGCCGCGGCTTCGGATCGAGCAGGTCCATGTGGCTCGGCCCGCCCTGCATGAACAGCGAGATCATGGCCCGCGCCTTGGGGGCATGGTGCGGCGGCTTCGGCGTGAGGTCGAAGTGGGGGCGTTCGAGTTCGGGCCGGGGCGGCTGCGCGAGGAGGCGGTCCTGCCGGAGCAGGTACGCGAGCGCGACCGACCCGACGCCGAACGTGGTGTCGCGGAGTAGGCGGCGGCGGGTGAGCATGGGTAGCGGCGGGGGTTGAGGGCTTTCCGTCTGGTGGGGCCGGCGTCCCGCCGGCCGGAGATGTAAGGCCGGCGGGACGCCGGCCCCACCAAGTCAGCGTGGTCACTCCACGTACAAGAACCGGTTGCTGGCGAGCAGCGCCTGGCAGAACGCCGCCAGCGCCCGCGCCTCCGGCGTCGGCGGCGCGGGGGGTGGCGTCCCGGACGACTTCGGCGGTGGGGGCGGGGCGGGTTGTGCGGCAAACGCATCAGTCGCGCCGCGGAGGAACGACAGTGCCGCCGCGACCTCGCCGTCGGTCGGCGCCCGCAGGTACGCCAGCTTCCACGCCCGCACCACCTGCGCGTCGGCGTCCGCGCCGGCGTCGCGGCGGACGCGGGCGGCGAACGCCTCGGCCTGCGCGGCGGCGAACTCGCCGTTCAGCAGCATCAGCGCCTGCGGCGTCGCGGTCGAACTCGGCCGCATCTCGCAGTTCGGCTCGGTCGTCGCCGGGTCGAACGCCGCCAGCACCGCCAGCGGCCGCGACCGCCGCACCTGCACGTACACGCTGCGGCGGAACTCCTCGCCAGTCGCCACCGACTCGTCGCCGAGCTTGTACCCGGCGCCGTCGCGGTTCGACCTGCCGATCACCACCAACCCGGCGTCGTCCTCCATCACCGGCACGGGCGGACCGGAGCGCGTCGGGTTCAGTTTCCCGCTCGTCGCCAGCGTTGCGTCGCGGACCGCCTCGGCGTCGAGCCGGCGCAGCGGGTAGCGGCCGAGCAAGCGGTTGTCGGGGTCGACCGCGTCGGTCTTCGCGTCGCGCACCGACGACTGCCGGTAGGCCGCCGACGTGACGACGAGCCGGTGGAGGCGTTTCACGCCCCAGCCGGTGGCCACGAAGTCGGCGGCGAGCCAGTCGAGGAGATCCGGGTGCGTCGGGCGCTCGCCGAGGCGGCCGAAGTCGCCGGGCGAGCCGACCAGCCCGCGCCCGAAGTGGTGCATCCACACGCGGTTCACGAACACCCGCGCCGTCAGCGGGTGGCGCGGGTCGGTCAGCCAGTTCGCCAGCGCCAGCCGGCGGCCGCTCGTCCCCGTCGGCGACAACCCCTTCGGAATCGTCAGCGGCAGGGCGTCGTCGAGTACGGTGAGCCCGCCGGGCGGCACCACGCCCTTCGGCTGCTCCACGTCGCCGCGGTGGAAGAGCACCGTTTGCGGCACCTTCCCCGGCACCTCGGTCAGCGCCCGGACGAACTCCTCGACCGGCTTCTTCTTCCGCATCGCGGTGGCCGCCTCCGCCATCTTCTTGAGCGCGTCGGCCGCCTTGGCGTCGTAGAGGTACAGCGACCCCGCCGCCACGTTCAGGCTCGGGTGCTCCTGCATCAGGCGTTTCTGTTCGGGGGTGCGCTTCGCCTCGGGCGTGTCGCGGGCGGCCTTCGCGGCGGTGCGGCGGTCTTCGGGAAGCTTTGCCAGCTCCTTCTCGAACGTGGCCGCGATGAACTCCGCCTGCTTCGCCACCCGGCCCTTGTCGAGCGTCGCCGCCTCGGCCTCGATGGCGGCGGCCATCGCCCGCTCGTCGGCGGTGTACAGCGACACTTGCCGCGCCGCCGGCGCCTTCCATGCGGTCAGGTCGAACCCCGGCTCGAAGGCGGCGCGGAGGCGGTAGAAGTCGGTCTGCGGGATCGGGTCGTAGCGGTGGTTGTGGCACTCCGCGCACCCGACCGTCAGCCCCAGGAACGCGCTGGCGGTGATCTTCACCGTGTCGGTGAGGACGGCGTTGCGGGCGAGCTTCTGGTCGGCGGCCGCGGCGGCACCGGTGCCGTCCGGCGCCATGCGGAGGAAGCCGGTGGCGACGAGCGCGTCGAGGTCGGCGGGCGCGAGGTTCGCGTACGGCGGGCGGACCAGTTCGTCGCCGGCGAGTTGCTCGCGCACGAAGCGGTCGAACGGCTTGTCGGCGTTGAACGCGCGGATGACGTAGTCGCGGTACTTCCAGGCGTTGGTGCGCACCGGGTCGTCCGGCGAGCCGCCCTCGGAATCCGCGTAGCCGGCCACGTCGAGCCAGTACCGCCCCCAGCGCTCGCCGTACTCGGGCCGTGCCAACAAGCGGTCCACGAGCTTCTCGTACGCCTGCGGGTCCGGGTCGGCGGCGAACGCCTCCGCCTCCTCCGGCGTCGGCGGCAGGCCGACGAGGTCGAACGTAACGCGGCGGATCAGCGCGACCCGGTCGGCCGGACGGTTGAACTTCAATCCCTTCCCGCGGAGCTTCGCCAGCACGAACGCGTCGATCGGATTCCGGATTTCGGATGTCGGGTTTCGGACTTCCGGGACGGCTGGTCGCTTCACCGGCTGGAACGCCCACCACGCCCGGTCCTCGGGCGCGATGGCGAGGCCGGGGGCGAGTTTCTCGGGCTCCGGCCCCTCGACCACGGCACCGCCGGCGACCCAGCGATCGAGCACGTCGATCTCGGCGGCGCTGAGCTTCTTCTTCCCCGGTGGCATGTCCCCGCTCTTGACGCGCTCGACGAGGAGGCTGTCGGCAGCCTTCCCGGGCACGACGGCGGGGCCGGACTCGCCGCCGGCGACGGCGAGGCGGCGGAGTCGCAGGTCGAGCCCGCCCTTGAGCTTCTCGGCCTCGCCGTGGCAGTCGGTGCAATACGCCTTGAGGATGGGTCGCACGTCGGCGTTGAACGCCGGCGCGCGTGGGGTCTGCGCGACAGCGGGACCGACAAGGAACGCCGCGGCGGCGAGCGCGAGGGCGGTGCGGGTCATGGCGGGCCGAAAGTGAGGGATGCGGCGGGCCGTCGGGAGGGATGTGTATTCTCGCCTGAACGCCGCCGCGGGGCAAGCCCCAGATCCCTGTGGTGCTCGCCCCACGCGTCCGTCGCATGTGTTGCTACGGGGCAAACCGCGGGCTCGCCACCCTCCCCCCCCTTGAGGGGGAGGTCGCCGCGCTTCGCGGCGGGGAGGGGGGCACCACCTGAGCGGTGTTACCGAGGGCTTGCCCCCATCTGACACCGTTTGCGTGGTGCCCCCCCCTCCCCAGCCCTCCCCCTCAAGGGGGGAGGGAGTCGGCGGCGATGCCGCCGGACGAAGACACTGCCTGCCGCGAAGTCCGACCGTTCCACTGCCCGACCGTCAGTATTCCATACCCAGTTTCCCGCCGGCCGGCGGCCCGGCCATCGGCAGTTCGACCACCGCCGGCGCGACCTTCCCCGCCTCCCACGCCGGGAACGACAGCGCGAGACGGGCGGTCGTCCCGGCCGCGCCGCCGGGGAGCGCGACGTCGCCGTAGAACGTCGTGCCGCCCCGCTCGCGCAGCACGTACTTCGCCGTCACCCGCTTCCGCGGGTCGCGGGCGGACGGCGCCGACATCTCCACGGCCGGATGCAGGCTGGCTGGGAACCCGCGCTCCGCGGCGACGGCGGCGAACGTCCCCCGACGGATCCCGGGCGTGCCGACCTGAACCCCGAGTGTGATCACCCGCTCCCCCGGCTTCAGCGGGTAGGGAACGTCCTTGCCGTCCGTGCGGTCGGTCCGCAAGTCGATGATCCCGCCGGTTTCCTCGGACAAGTCCTTCAGCATCTTCCCGTTCCCCCCGGCGTACTCAACCCAGACTTCTTTAACCCGCAGCGTCAGCGGCCCGTTGACGTGGATGACCGGCGCGTCCTTCGGCGCGTCCGCGAACGACCCGCCATCCTCCCCCGAGGTGCCCTGTCCGAGCGTACCGCGGACGTCGTTGACCAACACGCCGTTCACCAACCGCCCGTACTGCCGCGCGAAGTACTGGTACACGATCAGGTCCGAGTGACGGGTCTTCACGTCCGCCTCAGTGAACGGACCGGCGCGGAACTCCAGAAAGTCCGAAGCCTCCTTTCGCTTCGCCGCAACCCGCTCGCCGGGCTCGGTGAGATCGCCGTTCCCGTTCCGGTCCACGTACAGCGTTTCGCCGTCGATCACCAGCCAAACCCGCGTCTCCGCCTTCGGCCCGAGTACGAGCAACCCGTAGCGCGGGCGGCCGGCGTAAACTGGCTCCTTGAGAATCGCCCGGCTGAGCTTTGTCAGATCCGCCGCGGGCGGCGGGGCGACCGCCTTCCCGTGGGCCGGCGGTGCGGGCGGCGCCGGGCGGGTCGGGTCGTCGGCGGTCGCCCCGGCGGCCAGTATTGCCGCAACCACCAGCCCCGCGGCCGTGGCGTGGAGCTTCGTCAGAATCGTCGGCTTCATCATCCCCTCCGTGAGTGCGACCGCCGCGGGCGAGGCGTCCGCCGCCCGACCGGTCGCGGCGCGAACGGTGGAAGAAACCAGTTCCGGCGGTACGGCCGGGGCCACCGCGTCGGACAGCAGCAGCGCCGACAGCGACGCCGACCAGCCGACCCCGCACCGCCTCAGTCGGCGGCCGAGCGCCGCCCGCGCCTCGCCAAGCCGGTTGCGGAGCGTGGTCTTGCCCCAGCCGAGCAGTGCGGCGGCCTCGTCCTGGGTGCGGCCTTCGAGGTAACACAGCACCAGCGGCAGCCGCCACTTCTCGGGCAGCTGACGCAGCTCGGCGTCGAGGATCGCGCGCTCCTCGCCGCGGGTCAGGTCGTCCGGGTGCGGGTCGGGCACGGGTGCGGCCTGTCGCTCGTGGCGCCGGCGCGCCGCGGCGCGGTCGCGGGCCTGGAGCGCGACCCGGTGGGCGACGCCGTGCAGCCAACTCGCCAGCGAAGTGTGTCGGCGGACCGTGCCGAGCTTGCGGGCAAGGATCAGGAACGTCGCCTGGAAGGCGTCCTCGGCGTCGTGGTGGTGGCGCAGCACCCGCCGGCAGACGCGGAAGACCATCGCACCGTGCCGTCGGACGAGCGCCCGGAAGACCGCCTCGTCCGGCCCGGCCAGCGCCAGTTCGACGAGCTCCCGGTCGGTCCGGTCGGCCAGCGCGTCGGCGGCCATCCGCCGAGTCAACCGGTCGAAAAACGTACCGACGTCCGCCGCGGCCATCCGTGTGCCTCGTGCGTGCTGCGTGTCCCCGCGGAGTAGTCCGTCCGCGGGGTGGGAAGTGTCAGATTATTTTCGAGGTGCGTTCGCGCGGACCAGATTTCCGCCGGTTCGACCCGACCGTCGCCGGCTACTGCTTCCCTTCCCGCAGCGCCACCGCCGCCTCGCCGAGGGCGCGGCCGATGGCGAGCATCGTCCGCGGGCTGCCGAGGTAGTGGTAGGGGTAGTCGCTGCCGACCCGGTTCCACGCCTCCAGGTTCTCGCGCCAACCCTTGCGGAAGATGGCGTCCGCCTCGGCGTCCCACAGCACATCCGTCTTCACGAGCGTCGCGTTCCCCTGGAACTCCGGCCGGTCCAGCCCCGCCGCCTGAGCAGCCTTGAACCGCTTCACGTTGCCGTCCGCCTTCTCGCCGTCCACGCCCATCTGCCCGAGCACGACTGGCAGCTTCGGGGCGTTCAGATCCTTCCGCACGTCGCGGATCAGGTGCCCGAGGTTCGCCGCGTACTCGGCCGTCGCCTCCGCCGAGATCATGTCGTTCCACCCCTGGAACCACACGAACCCCGCCAGTTCCGTGCGCCGACCGGCGAGCGCGGGGAATTCCTTGCCGAGGTCTTTCAGCGTGGTGCGGTATTCGTCGAGCATCGCCCGGTACGAGGCGCCGAACGACGCCGTTACGTCGGCCTCCGTCGCCTTCGCGTTGCGCTTCTGCTGGTCGGCGAGCAGCGCGTCGAGTTTCTCGCGCGGCGGCAGCGCGGCCGACGGCGACCGGAAGTCGCGGTACAGGCTCCGCCCGCCCCACGCCGCCTTGATGAGCAGCACCGGCTGCGGGTAGCGGTCGCCGAGAACCTGCCCGAAGCCGAACTCCGGCCCGATGCACCCGGGCGAGCCGAACCCGACCGTGAGCGGGCCACGGCGCGCCAGGAACTTCACGAACACGTCGTCGCGCGCGGCCCACCGGTCGCCCTTGCGGAACGGCGCCCACAGTTCGCGCGTGGCCGGCTGTGTGGCCTGGAAGTCCATGACGGACACCTTAGCCTTCCCCTCCATGTTCGACTGCCCGGCGAGGAGGAAGACGAGGACCGGCGGCCCGTCGGCGTACGCCGCGGCGGGCACGGCAAGAAGGGCAAACAGGGCGAGGAGGCGGGGCATGGGAAGGGCTCGCGCGGGGGGAAGACGCGCCCACTGTCGGTGACCGGGAAAGCACCGTCAAGCGCCGACCGCCCCAGAACTTCAGTTGTTTTCGCTTGACCGGCCGAAATAGCGCGGCTATGGCCCCCCCGCTTTCTCACACACTCTCGACGCGGGGGCCGGCTGCCCCGTGCCTCCGGTCGTAGCAACCGGGGCAGCGTCCGGGCCGACGTCGGGGGACGTCGGCAGGGACGCGGTGCGGGTCTTCACGGGGAGGGGAAGGAGGCCATGGTGTTCCAGGCGACAACAAGGGGCTGGAGGCGGATCGCGGCCCGGCTGCTGCTGGTCCCGGCACTCGCCGGGGGGGCCGCGGCCGTGGCCTTCGCCCAGCCGCCCCGCCCCGGCCCGGCGCAGAAGATGCCGGCCGCCGGTGGCGACCCGAAGGCGATGCTCAAGGAGGGCCGCAAGGCGCTCTCCGAGGGCCGGTTCAACGACGCCCGCGACCTCGCCCAGCGGGCCGAGGCGAGCAACCCGACGGGCAAGTGGGGGCTGTTCGACGACACCCCGAACTCGCTCCGCCGCGACGTGGAGTCCGGCCAAGAGAAGGCGAAGGACGCCGAGGTCGAGAACCTGACCAAGCAGGCCAAGGCGCTCTCGACGCGGCCGGCCCCGACCGACGCCGAGAAGGCGCGGAACCTCGACCAGGCGCTCCAGCTCGCGCGGCGCGCCGACCAGCTCCACGGCACGAACTACTCCGTGTGGGAGATCGGCGGCCGCCCGGACCGGCTGGTGAAGGATCTCGAGGCCGCCCGCGCCAAGCTCGGCCCGGCGACCCCGCCCGCGGCGCCGGTTGCCGGCGGGTTCAAGACCAACCCCGCGCCCGCCGCCGGGAACAAGGCCGGCATGCCGGTCGCGGCGGGCAACAAGGCCGCGCCGGTCACCCCGGCCGTCGGCACGAAGGCGTCCGGCGTGACCACCGCCGCCGGCACCGGCCGCGGCCCCGCGCCGGTCACCCCGGCCGTCGCGTCGCTGCCGCCGGTCTCGCGGCCGCTCGTCGCCCCGACCCCGGCCGGGCCGATAGCCCCGACCGCCGGCCCGACGGCCCCGACCGGTGTCAGCCCGCTGGCGCCCGCGGCGCCGACCGCCCCGGTCGCGGCGGCCCCGCAGCAGACCGACGCCAAGAAGGCGGCCGCCCAGCGGCTCATGGCCGACGGCAAGCGGCTCGCCGACACCGGCGACTTCGCCGCCGCCCACGCCAAGCTGACCGAGGCGGTCCGCGCCGGCGCCGAGTTCAGCGCGACCGAGCCGAACCCCGGCCTGGCGCTGCAAGACCTGAACGTCCGCGGGGCGGCCGCGATCGAGCGGATGGTCCGCGAGGCGAACGCCCAGACGGCCCAGCGCGACTTCGCCAAGGCCGAGGCGGCGCTCGACGGGGCGGCCCGCATCGCCACCGCCCTCAGCCTGTTCCCGCGGCCGATCGAGGAGGCCCGCTCCGCCCTGCGGTCGGCGTCGAACGGCACCGCCGGCGGCGTCCCGCCCGGCGGCCTCGCCCCGGCCGGCGGCCCGGAAGCCCTGGTCCGCGTCAACGACCCGGTGGCTCCCGCCGCGCCGCTGACGCCGACGGCCCAGGCTCCGGCGGCGCCGACCGGCTCGACGGTCACCGGCCGTCAGCTGATCGACCAGGCCACGCTGGCGTTCCGCCAGGGCGACTTCGAGGCCGCCCGCCGGATCGCGCTCCAGGCCCACAACGTCGGCGGCGCGCAGGCCGAGGCCCGCGGGCTGCTCAACCAGATCGACTCGGAGGTCCACGCCGCCAAGCAGCGGACCGCCGTCCGGTCGCTCGACGCCGCCGCGTCCGCGGTCCAGAACAAGGACCACGGCCACGCCCTCGGCGTGCTCGTCCTGATCGACCCGAACCTCCTCCCGGCCGAGGGCAAGGGCCGCCGCGAGGCGCTCATCGCCGACTGCAAGACCGCGCTCGACAAGGCCGGGACCGGCGTCGTCACCGCCGCCGGGACGCAGACCCCGGCGGCCGAACCGCCGGCGGCAGCCCCGATGGGGATGCCGATGGGCGGTACGCTGGACGCCCCGGGCGTGGCGCGCATCGCGCCGGACGCGACGAAGAGCGGCGCCCCGGGGAACGCCGCCGGGCAGGCCGACGCGATGCGGCGGGTGGCGTTCCAGAAGCTCCGGTCCGACGGGCTGAAGGCCCAGGCCGACGCCCAGGCCGCGTTCGGTCGCGGCGAGACCGACCTCGCCATCCAGATGCTCGTGGACTTCACCAACCGCGTCCGCGCCGCCAACCTGGAGCCGGCCAGCACCGCCCTCCTGCTCCGCCCGGTGGACAGCCGGCTGGAGATGTTCCGGGTGATGAAGGGGCAGGCCGACGCCCTGGCCCGCGAGCGGACCGACCGGACCGAGGCCCGCGCCCTGGTCACCGGCCGCGGGGCGGCCGAGGAGCAGCGGAAGGCCGAGGTACAGCGGCTCGTCCGCGAGTACCACGTCCTCGTGCAGCAGAGCGACTTCGCCCGCGCCGAGCACGTGGCCCTGCGGGCCAAGACGCTGGAGCCGGACGACCCCGCGGTCGCCGCGCTGGCCCACATGGCGAAGATAACCCGCCGCGTCCGCGAGGCCGAGCAGATCAAGGACGGCAAGGAGCGGATGGTCCTCAGCGGGCTGAACGACGCCGAGAAGCAGGGGCCGTTCGTCAGCATCGACAACCCGGTCGCCCTCCAGATCGAGGCGAACCTGCGGGCGAAGAAGCGCGGCAGCCTGGACGAGTCGTACCAGCGCACCCGCACCCCGACCGAGTACCAGATCGAGCTGAAGCTCGACCAGCAGGTGTCGCTCGACTTCGTGCAGACGCCGCTGTCGGAGGCGGTCGAGAACGTCCGCGCCATGACCGGCCTGCCGGTGTCGTGGGACATGGACGCGATCACCAAGGCGGGGGTGAGCACCGCCATCCCGGTGAGCGAGCGGGTCGGGCCGGTCTCGGCCCGGAACGCGCTGAGCATCATCCTGGAACGGGCCCGGTTGGCCCACGTGATCGAGTTCGATACGGTCCGCATCACCACGGTCGAGAAGGCGAAGGGCCGGCTGTACACAAAGGTGTTCTCGGTCGCCGACCTGGTCACCCCGATCCCGAACTACGCCCTCCCGGAGTACGCCGACTTCGGGAAGATGATCGGCAAGAACGCGCTGAACTCCGGGAACGTGGTGATGCCCGGGCTGACCGGCCCGCAGGGGCCGGCGAACGTCCGCGGCGGGCTCGGCGGCGGCGTGCCGGCCGGCTCGCAGGCGAGCATGCCCGGCATCGCCGGCGGGCAGGTGATCGGCAGCGAGAAGGGCACCCTCCAGAACGACCCGCTGCTCGGGTCGGCCGGGTTCGCCTCGGCGGGGGTGACCAAGGAGCAGGAGCTGATGCGCATGATCCGCTCGCTGGTCCGCCCGAACACCTGGGACGGCCCGGCCGGCGGCCCGGGGAAGATCGAGTACTACGACATCGGGCACGCCATGGTCGTCAACCAGACGGCCGACGTGATCCGCGAGATCGACGACCTGCTCCGGTCGCTCCGCCAGCTCCAGGACCTCGCGGTCGCCGTCGAGATCCGGATCATCTCGCTGTCGGAGACGTGGTTCGAGCGGATGGGCGTGGACTTCTCGATGAACATCAAGACCCACAACACCCGGTTCGAGCCGCAGCTGACGACGAACCAGTTCCGCCCGGAGCCGTTCATCAACGACATCAACAACAAGGGGGTGACGGTCGGGCTGACGCCGGCCGGGAGCTTCACCCCGGACCTGGACGTGCCGATCCGGAGCACCAGCTTCAACTACGCCATCCCCGGGTTCGGCGGGTACCCGAACAACCCCGGGGCGAACGGCGGGCTCAGCCTCGGGCTGGCGTTCCTCAACGACATCCAGGTGTTCATGTTCATGGAGGCCGCCCAGGGCGACCGCCGGGTGAACGTGATGCAGGCCCCGAAGATCACCCTGTTCAACGGGCAGACGGCGAACCTGTCGGTCCAGGACACCCAGTTCGTGGTGACCAGCGTGTCGGTGTTCTCGGTCAACGGGCAGATCGTGTTCGTCCCGCAGAACACCCTCCTGCCGACCGTCCCGGGCGGCATCGGCGGGGCGCCGGGCTTCCAGGACCCGACCGGCCAGCTCGGCCTGGCGAACGTGGCGATCTCGGTGCAGGCGGTGGTGTCGGCCGACCGCCGGTTCGTCCGGCTGAACCTGCCGATCGCGATGGCCGCGCAGTCGGGGGCGACGATCCCACTGTTCCCGATCACCACGTTCATCACCCCGATCTTCGAGGGCGGGAGCCAGGGGCAGCCGATCCCGTTCACCCAGTTCCTCCAGCAGCCGGCGTTCACCACCCTGTCCGTCCAGACCACCGTGGTCTGCCCGGACGGCGGCACGGTGCTCCTCGGCGGGCTGAAGACGCTGGGCGAGAGCCGGAACGAGTTCGGCCCGCCGTTCCTCAGCAAGATCCCGTACCTGAACCGGCTGTTCAAGAACGTCGGCATCGGCCGCGAGACCCGGCACATCATGATCATGGTGACGCCGCGGATCATCATCAACGCCGAGGAGGAGTACACCCAGACCGAGGGCGGCGGCCCGCTGGGAAGCCGCTGACGCGCGGGTGAGTGGAAACGCCGACGCCCGGGGGCATGACCCCCGGGCGTCGTGCGTTTACCCCGGCGACCGGTCGGCGTCAGCCGGCTGGTGGTTGCGCGGATCACGCAACCGGTGGGACAGAACCACCACGGGCCGCGACCGCCAGGGAGCGGCCGCTGAACCCGACTTCGCCGCGTGCGAAGATTTGGTTCAGCGGCCGCTCCCTGGCGGTCGCGGCTCGTGGGTAGTGTCTCAGTTTGGTGGGACCGGCGTCCCGCCGGTCATTGCCCAGACCGGCGGGACGCCGGTCCCACCAAACTGAGACACTACCGGCTCGTGGCGTCACCGGTTTCCGGTTCACGCCGCCGGGACAACGATCAGCCGGCTCACGCCGGCCGTTCGCCCGGGCGCTTGTTACTTCTTGGCCGCCTTCTCGAAATACGCCTTCGACTCCTTCACCCCCGGCTTGATCGTCGCCGAGCCGGGCTTCCAGTCGGCCGGGCAGACCTCGCCGTTCTTCTCAAAGAACTGCAGCGCGTCGAGCACCCGCAGCGCCTCGTCCACGCTCCGGCCGAGTGGCAGGTCGTGGACGGTGGCGGCCCGGATGACCCCGGTCTTGTCGATCAGGAACGTGCCGCGGAGGGCGATCCCGCCGTCGAGCAGCACGCCGTAGTCGGCGGCGATCTTCTTCGTCAGGTCGGCCACGAGCGGGTACTTCAGCCCGCCGAGGCCGCCGGTGGCGCGCGGCGTCTGGATCCAGGCGAGGTGGCTGAACTGGCTGTCGATCGAGCAGCCGAGCACCTCGGCGCCGCGGTCGTGGAACTCCTGGATGCGGTCGGAGAACGCCACGATCTCGGTCGGGCAGACGAAGGTGAAGTCGAGCGGGTAGAAGAACAGGACGACGTACTTCCCGCGGTAGTCGGAGAGCTTGAGCTGCTTGAACTCCTCGTTCACCACGGCGGTGGCGGTGAAGTCGGGGGCTTCCTTCTGAACCTGCGCCGGCATCGGTGGGTCTCCTGGGTTCGGGCCAACGCTGAATGATTAGGGACCGCGGCACGGGTTTCCACCGCCCGCGGGTAACGGGACGGATCGGCCGGGCCGATACCGGTCGTGCCGACCGGTCCGGGGGCCGGCCGGGGCCGGCTGAACTTGGGTGTTGACCCTTCACACGTTCTTCATGTATCCTTACGGGTGTTGTTTTTAGGTGTTGCGTGGTGACTCGCGAGTGGCCCGCCGGGGGTGACTCTCTCCCACGTAGCGATTCATTCTCTCTCCCGAGGAACCCATGCGTCCCCCGCTCGCCCGTTCCGGCTTCACGCTGATCGAACTGTTGGTCGTGATCGCCATCATCGCCATCCTGATCGGGATGCTCCTCCCGGCCGTCCAGAAGGTCCGCGAGTCGGCGGCCCGGGCCAAGTGTCAGAACAACCTCAAGCAGATCAGCCTGGCCTGCCACAGCTTCCACGACGTGTACAAGATCACCCCGCCGTCCCGCGTCGCGTCCGGCGGGTTCCCGCGGCTCGACGTGCCGGCGAACGCCTACCAAGGGTGGGCGGTCTGGCTGCTCCCGTACATCGAGCAGGACAACGTGCGGAACGCCTACAACGTCAAGCTGCACTTCGGCGACCCCGCCAACGCGTCGGCGGTGGCGACGAAGATCAACGTCTTCCTGTGCCCGTCCGGGATCAACTCGGACCGCAAGGCGACGACGTTCACCCACACCGTCGGTAGCACCACCTACACGATCAAGGGCGCGGGGGTGACCGACTACACCGTGATCCGTGAGGTCGGTACCGGTGCGAACGACGCCATCGGGGCGCTGGCCCAGACCAAGACCCGGCCGGTCGGGCCGCACTCGTTCAACAGCGGGACCAACACCCGGACGTTCGGCTTCAACGCCGTGCGCGACGGCCTGTCCAACACCATGTTCTACGTCGAGATCACCGCCCGGGACGACCGGTGGGGGCCGGGCGGGAAGGAGGTTTCGACCAACAGCCTCCGCGGCGGTGCGTGGTGCGACGAGGCGAACGAGATCACGTTCAACGGGTGCGACCCGGCGCTCGACTCCGGGAACGGCGGCGGGGGCGGCGCCCTGCCGATGAACTGCACCAACAGCGGCGAGCCGTACGCCCTCCACACCGCCGGTATCAACGTCGCCATGTGCGACGGGTCGGTCCGGTTCGTCCGCGAGTCGATCCCGCTGTCGGTGTTCGCCGCCTCGGTCACCGCGCTGGGCGGCGAGTCCCTCCAACTGGACGACTGACGTCGATCGAGCCCGTCAGGGTGGGGACAATCGTGCCCCACCCTGGAGCACACGTCAATACTCCTGCACCAGCAGCCCGCCGTCGGCGGCGAACCAGCCCTGGCCGTCGATCTGGTACACGCCGGCAGTGCGTGCCGCGAGGACGCGGCACGCCGTCGTCAGCACCTTCTCCAACGCCACCTCATCGCTCGCGTCCACGGGCTGCCGCAGCACGACGAGCTGCTTCGTCAGCGCGACGTGCTCGACCAGCCGCGGGGCGTTCGGGCTGTAGTCGCACGTCTCCAGTTCCGCCGCGTGCGCGTTCAGCTGGTCGCGGATGTCGTCTTCGGCGGCGAGGTAGCGGTCGAGCGTCACCGGCGTGTTCAGACCGGGAAGGTGTAATTCGCCGGAGGTCCAGCCGAGGTCGTCGCCGCGGAAGTGCGGCTCGACGGGCAACCCGGCCGCGTGGAGTTCCGCCGCCAGCGCCGACGGCGGCACTTCGGCCATTTCTCGCCCGAATACCCGATACCACATGCCGTTGCGCCTCTGCGTGAAACTCGGAGGCCATCCTACGAAGTATTAGTGGGTGCCGACCGACCTGTTACGGATCGGTCGGCGTGGCTAAGATCACCCCAACCCGCCCGTGCAGCCGGAGCCGCGATGACGTCGACCACGCCGACCGCGAACGGGGAACTCGTCAGCCGGGTCCAGCAGCTCCGCCTCGACGGCCAGCTCGGCACCGAAACCGGCCGGCGCGGCGGCGGGTCGTGGCTGCCGTGGCTCCTGTGCGGCCTCCTGGCCGTCAGCTGGGTCGGTGTCGGCGTTCGGTACTACCGCCAGCCGAGCGTCACACGAACGGCCGAACCGGCCGACGGCGCGAAGCAACCCGGCACACCAGCCTCGTCGACCGGCGGGACGCCGGCCGCCCCGGCCGCGGCCCCCGGCGAGATCGTGCTCCAGCTCAAGGGGAACCTGATCCCGTTCCTCCAGATCGCGGTCAGCCCGCGCGACGTGGCCGGCGAACTCACGGGCATCACGTTCTGGGAGGGGAAGCTGGTCAAGCGCGGCGACACGCTCGCCACCCTGCTCGACTCGCAGTACGCCAACCGGTTCAACACCGAGAAGGCGTCGGTGCTGTCGGCCGAGGCGCAGGTGGCGAAGGCCGACGCGGGCGAGGTGGCGGCGACCGTGCGGGTGGCGAAGGCGAAGTCGTCGCTGGCCGCGGCGGTGGCCCGGGTGACGAAGGCGGCGGCGGTGCAGGACCGGGCGACGAAGGACTTCGAGCAGGCCCGCCAGCAGCGCGCCGGGAACGCCATCTCGGCGCAGGAGTACCAGCGGTTCGAGGCCGACAAGCTGGGCGCCGACGCCGACACGGTGGTGGCGAAGGCCGACGTGGAGACGGCGACGCGGGAGGTCGAGGCGGTCGAGGCCGAGATGCGGACGAGCAAGGCGAGCGTCCGGGCGGCGCGGGCCGAGGCCGCCGCCGCCGAGGCCCGCCGCGACGAGGCCAAGCGGCTCCTCGACAACTGCGTCATCATCGCCCCGATCGACGGCACGGTGCTGACGAAGAAGGCCGACCGCGGCAGCCTGGTGAGCCCGGCGGCGTTCAACGTGTCGGCCAGCCTGTGCGAGATCGCCGACCTGCGGATGCTGGAGGTGGAGGTGGACGTGCCCGAGCGGCAGATCACGCGCGTCCGCCCGGGGATGGAGTGCCAGGTGGCGGCCGACGCCGACCCGAACCGGGTCTACCGGGGGGTCGTCCACCGGGTCATGCCGATCGCCGACGACAGCAAGAACGTCATCAAGGTGCGCATCCGGGTGTTCCTGCCGCGCGGCGAGGAGGCCGGGTCGTTCCTCAAGCCGAAGATGAGCGTGGTGGCGACGGTGGTGAACCGGCAGTTCAGCCCGAACGGCGCCGACCAGACGTGGGAGTGAGAGTGATTCCGGCGAGCCGCGACCGGAAGGGAGCGGCTGCTGAACCGAACTCCGCCGTCCGATTCCGGGGTGTCAGCCGGCCGCTCCCTTCCGGTCGCGGCTCGTGAAGCATGTAGATGGAGCGCGAATGCCGGCCATCGTCGAAGTCCGCGACCTGCACAAGTCGTTCACCCGCGGCACCGAGGCCATCGAGGTGTTGCAGGGGCTCACGCTCGACGTAGGCGCCGGCGAGTTCCTGGCGCTGATGGGGCCGTCCGGCTCGGGGAAGACCACGCTCCTCAACCTGATCGCCGGGCTCGACCGGCCGACGAGCGGGGCCATCACCGTCGGCCCGAACACGATCTCCACCATGTCCGAGAGCGAGCTCGCCCGCTGGCGGACGCGGCACGTCGGGTTCGTGTTCCAGTTCTACTACCTGCTCCCCGTCCTCACCGCCTACGAGAACGTCGAGTTGCCGCTGCTGCTGCTCCCGCTCACCAAGGCGCAGCGGCGCAAGCAGGTGGAGACGGCGCTCGACCTCGTCGGCCTGTCCGACCGCATGACGCACCGCCCGGGCCAGCTGTCGGGCGGGCAGCAGCAGCGCGTCGGCATCGCCCGGGCGCTGGTGACCGACCCGACGCTGATCGTGGCCGACGAGCCGACCGGCGACCTCGACACGAAGAGCGCCGACGCCATCCTGACGCTCCTGGAGATCGTGCGCGGCCAGTTGAACAAGACGATCATCATGGTGACGCACGACCCGAAGGCGGCCGCCCGCGCGCAGCGCACGCTCCACCTGGAGAAGGGCCGCCTCGTCCGCGACACGGCGGACGAGGCCGAGCCGAACGACACCCGTCTCGACGTGCCGGCCCGCTGACCAACTTGCGGTTGCACTCCCCTTCCCCGTTCGGCGACAATCCGCCGCCCGAGGGAAGGAGTTCCACCATGCGCGTCGCCGTCCTGGACGAAGAGTTGCCGTTCCCGCTCACCTCGGGGAAGCGCATCCGCACGTTCAACCTCCTCGCCCGCCTCGCCGACCGGCACCGCGTGACGGTGCTGTGCCACAAGAACCCGGACCGCGACGAGGCCGCCGCCGCGGACGCCGCGTTCCGCGGGATCGGCGTGGAGACCGTGGTGGTCGAGCGCACGGTGCCGTCGAAGTCCGGCCCGGGATTCTACGCCCGCCTCGCCGGCAACCTCCTGTCGCCGCTGCCGTACTCGGTCGCCACGCACGCCAGCCCGGCGCTCGCCGCCGCCGTCCGCGACCTCGCCGCCGCCCGCCGCGTCGACGTGTGGCACTGCGAGTGGACGCCCTACGCACAGGTTCTGCGCGACGCGCTCGGCGACGACGGCCTCGCCGCCGCCCGCTGGGTGGTGATGGCGCACAACGTCGAGTCGCTCATCTGGCGGCGCTACACGGAGGCCGAGCAGAACCCGGTGAAGCGGTGGTACGTCCGCCGCCAGTGGCACAAATTCGAGCGGTTCGAGCGGTGGGCGACCGCCGCCGCGACCACCGCCGTCGCCGTCAGCCCGGACGACGCCAGGCTGATGCGCGAGCGGTTCGGCGTAGAGACGCCGGCGGTGGTCGAGAACGGCGTCGACACCGCGTACTTCCGCCCCCAGCGTGACGTGGACCGCGACCCGGCGCGCGTCCTGTTCCTCGGCAGCCTCGACTGGCGCCCGAACCTCGACGCCGTGAACCTGCTGCTCAACGACATCTTCCCGCGGGTCCGCGCGCAGGTGCCGCACGCGACGCTCGCGCTGGTCGGCCGCCACCCGCCGGAGTGGCTCCGCACCCGCGCCGCGGCCACGCCGGGCGTCGAGCTGTCCGCCGACGTGCCCGACGTGCGGCCGTTCCTGGCGACGTGCGGGATGCTCGCCGTGCCGCTGCGCATCGGTGGCGGGTCGCGGCTGAAGATCCTCGAAGCCCTGGCGACGGCGACGCCCGTGGTCAGCACCCGCGTCGGCGCCGAGGGGCTGGAACTGGCACCCGGCCGCGACCTCGTCGTGACCGACGGCCCGGAGGGAATGGCCGACGCGATCGTCGCCGGCATCCACCGCCCGGACGAGTTGCAGGAGACGGCCGAGCGCGGGCGCGAGGAGGTGCTGGCGAAGTACGACTGGGGGCCGCTCGCCGACCGGCTCGACGGCGTGTGGCGTGCCGCCGTCGGTCACGAACCTGTAACGACCCGCCAACGCCGGGGAGGCGCCGCCGTTCGCCGCGGGTAGAGTGACGCGCGGCGCCGGGCGGCGCCACGTCCTCCCCCGAGGGTTCTCCCATGTTGCGTCGGAAGCTGTTCTGGAGTCTGCCGCTGGCCGGGGCGATCGGGACCGGCGTCGCCGCCGACCGGTTCCTCGCCGCCGAGGCGCTCGCGGACGCCAAGCAGGATCTGAAGCCCGCCGTCACGCTGCCGGTCACCCGCGTCGTCATGTTCAACAGCGGCGTCGGCTACTTCTCGCGCGGCGGCGAGGTGGAGGGCGACGCCCGCGTCGACCTCGCGTTCCAGGAACTCGACATCAACGACCTCATCAAGAGCATGGTGCTCGAAGACTTCAACGGCGGGCGCATCTCGGCCGTGAGCTACGACAGCCGGGAGCCGATCGAGCGGACGCTGGCGAGCTTCTCGATCAACCTCAACGGCGACCCGAGCTTCGCCAACATCCTCCAGCAGGCCCGCGGCGAGCGCGTCGAGGTCACGACCGCGCCGTCGGCCCAGAACCAGCCCGGCAAGCTGACGGGCGCCATCGTCGGCATCGAGCTCCAGGCGGTCGCCGTCGGCGCGGCGCAGATGCCGGTGCAGGTGCTGAACTTGTGGTGCGCCGAGGGCATGCGCTCGGTACGCATCCAGGAGGTGCAGCAGCTACGGTTCCTGAACCCGGTCATCGAGAGCGAGTTCCGCCGGGCGCTGGAGGTGCTGGCGCGGAACCACGACGCCCAGAAGAAGGCGGTGAGCGTCCACTTCGCGGGCGACGGCAAGCGGCGGGTGCAGGTCGGGTACGTCATCGAGTCGCCGATCTGGAAGACCTCGTACCGCCTCGTGCTCGACGCGCAGGGCAAGGGCGCGAAGCCGTACCTGCAAGGGTGGGCGATCGTCGAGAACACCACCGACGAAGACTGGAACGGCGTCCGCATGGCGCTGATCTCGGGCCGCCCGATTAGCTTCAAGATGGATCTGTACGACCCGCTCTACGTCCCCCGCCCGACCGTGGAGCCCGAGCTGTTCGCGTCGCTGCGGCCGCCCACCTACGACGGCGGGTTCACCCAGCGCGGGATGCGGCCGGACCCGGTCGCGGTGCAGAACTCCGTCACCTTCAACCCCGCCCTCGCCCTCCAGAACGGCCAGTTCGGGAATAACTTCGCGTTCCAGAACGGCCAGTTCGGCGTCGGCGGCGGGATCGGCGGGGGTGGGTTCGGCGGCGGGCAGTTCGGGAACCCCCAGTTGAACTTCGCGGCGCCACAGGGCGCCATGCCAATGGCCGGACCGCAGAACGCCCCGCAGGCGGGGATGGGGCTTCAGAACGGCCGGATGCGGCTGGCCGAGGCGCAGCAGAAGGCGCTCGGCGACGCCAAGCAGAATGCCGCCGTACTCGGCCGCGAGCTGTCCGATCGGCTGGCGACCGGCGCCGTCACCGACGCCGCCACGGCCGGGAAGCTCGGCGACTACTTCCAGTACGCGATCGACCACCCGGTCTCGCTGGCGCGGCAGAAGTCGGCGCTCCTGCCGATCGTTGGCAAGGACGTGGAAGGGACGCGGGTGAGCATCTACAACCCGGGCGTGCAGGCGAAGCACCCGCTCCTCGGCCTGCGGTTCAAGAACACCTCGGGCGTCCACCTGTCGCAGGGGCCGATCGCCGTGTTCGAGGGCTCGACCTACGCCGGCGACACCCGTGTGCTCGACGTGCAGCCGGGTGAGGAGCGGCTCGTGTCCTACGCCATCGACCTCGGCACCGAGGTCGATCCGCAGACCGGCCCCGGCTCGGGCCGCATCACCAGCGTGAAGGCGAACAAGGGGATCGTGCGCACGGTGACGAAGGTGCGGGAGGAGAAGAAGTACCGCATCGCCAACCGGTCGCAGACCGACCGGACGCTGGTCATCGAGCACCCGAACCGGACCAACCAGCAGTTCAAGCTGGTCGAGACCGACCGCCCGGTCGAGGACACGAAGGACGTGTACCGCTTCCAGGTCGCGGTGAAAGCCGGCGAGGAGAAGACGTTCGTCGTCAACGAGGAGCGGGACGTGGCGACCACGGTCCAGCTGTCGAACAACCCGGACCAGACGATCCGGTTCGTGATGAACCTGAACGAGGCGTCGCCGGCCCTGAAGCAACGGCTGGCCGAGGCGATGAAGTTCAAGGCGGCGTGGGACGGGCAGGTGCGCGAGCTGGCGGACGTGAAGGCGAACCTGGCCCGGCTCGGCACCGACCAGGAGCGCATCCGCAAGAACCTCGCCGCGACGCCGCGGGAGGCGGAGGTGTACAAGACGTACCTCGACCGGCTGGCGACCCAGGAGCGCGAGATCGACGGCCTGACCGCCCGCGAGAAGACGGTGATGGCCGCCGAGTTCCAGGCCCGCAAGACCTTCGAGGACTACCTGACGGCCCTGACGACGGACTGACATCTCCGGTAGATAGCGGCCGGCTTGCCGGCCGTGCTTGAGGAATGCTTCAAGCACGGCCGGCAAGCCGGCCGCTATGTACCGATCCGCTCCCCGCCGACGTACACCTGTTTCACCCCCAGGTCCGCATCCATCACCACCAGGTCGGCCCGCTTCCCGACCTCCAGGCTCCCCACGTCCGCGTCCACGCCCAGAATCCGCGCCGGCGTCAGGCTCGCCATCCGCACCGCCTCCGGGAGCGGCACGCCGGCGCGGTGCATCGTACGAACGCAGTGGTCCATCCCCATCACGGCGGACGCCAGCGCGGTTCCCTCCAGCGTCACGCCGACGCCGTCGCGCTTGAGGATCTTCTCGCCGCTCCCCTCCGCGCCGAACCAGTACTCGCCGTCGGGCATGTCCAGGGCGCGCATCGAATCGGTCACGAGCGCGAGGCGGTCCGGCCCCTTCAGCTTGTACGCCAGCCGGAGTAGCTCCGGGCTCAGGTGCTTGCCGTCGGCGATCACCTCGGTGGTGAGCTCGTCGAAGTACAGCGTCGCCTCCATCAGCCCGGCGCGCATCGGGAACGCCTGCGTCTGTCGCAGCCGGGCGCGGTCGGACATCGCGCAGAACAGGTGGTCGACGTGCCGCACGCCCCACCCCACCGCCGCCTCGACCTGCGGGAACGCCGCGTGCGAGTGCCCAGCGTTGAAGCGCACGCCGCGCTGCGAGTACGTCCGCACCAGCCACTCGGCGTTCGGGATCTCGGGCGCCACCGTGACGACCAGCGGCATCCGCTCCGCCAGTTTCGTGAAAGCGTCGGCGTTCTGCTCGTCCGGAGTCAGGAACTCCTGGTCCGGGTGGCAGCCACGCGCCGGGCGGGCGAAGTACGGGCCGTAGAAGTGGCACCCGACGATCCGCGCGACGCCCGCCATGCCATCGTAAAGTCGATCGCACAGTTCGAGGAAGCGGAGGTATTGCCCCATCCGTGCGACGGTACTGGTCGGGGTCAGCGACGTGGTGCCGTGGCGGGCGTGGCAGTGGCAAACGGCGCGGAACGCCTCCGGCGTTCCGTCCATGAAGTCCGCCCCGTCGCCGCCGTGGACGTGCAGGTCCACGAACCCCGGTGCCAGGTACGCGCCGCCGAGGTCGATGTCGCCGGTCGATTGGGGGCCGCCCACCGTCGCGATCCGACCGTGCGCCACGGACAGCGAGCTGTTCGGAACGAGCCGGTCGGGGAGGACGAGCGTCGCGTTCGTGAAAATCGTTACGCCCATCACGACCCTCCGGGTTCGCCGGTGCTCCCCACCCTGCCGGCGCAGCGGCGGCCGGGCGCCGCCGCTACAACACACAGGGTACGAACCGCGAGGGGTGAGCGATGCCGCGTCGGAACCTGAACGGGCTGCGGGTACTGGTGACGGGGGCGTCGCAGGGGATCGGCCGGGCGCTGTGCGTGGTCGCGGCGAAACAGGGCTGCAAGGTGCTCGCCGCCGCCCGCTCCCGCCCGCTGCTCGACGAGCTCGCCGCCGAGGTCCGCGCCGCCGGTGGGACGATCGAGACCGTCGTCGCCGACGTGACCGTGCCCGCCGACCGCGCCGCGATGGCGGACGCGGCCCGCACCCACTTCGGCGGGCTCGACGTGCTCATCAACAACGCCGGCATCGGCGCCACCGGGCACTTCATGGATTCCGACCCGCAGGTGCTCCGCACCATCTTCGAGACGAACTTCTTCGGCCTCATCGAGACGACCCGCGCCTGCCTGCCGCTCCTGAAGGCGGGGGTGACGCCGGCGATCGTGAACATCTCGTCGGTGGTGGGCAAGCGGGCGCTGCCGGCGCGGTCGCTGTACTCGTCGAGCAAGTTCGCCGTCGCCGGCTTCAGCGAGGCGATCCGCGCCGAGCTGGCGAAGGACGGGATTCAGGTCGTGGTCGTGAGCCCGGGCCTGACACAGACGAACTTCTCGAAGAACATGCTGGAGCAGAAGGCCCGCATGCAGATGGACCACATGCGCGGCATGACCAGTGAAGAAGTCGCCGAAGCGACGCTGAAGGCGATCGCCGCGGGCAAGACCGAGGTAACGCTGACGCTGAAGGGGAAGCTGCTCGTGCTGGTGAACCGCTTCGCCCCGTGGGTGGTGGACTTCTTCGCCCGCAAGAAGGTCCGCGAGCTGTTCGCCGAGGAGATCGCCGCCCGCGAGAAGCGCCGGGCGCAGGCGGTGTCGGCTTCGTAGGTCGGGTCGAGTCTCCGAGACCCGACGCCGCGGCACGGGGGGCATCGGGTGAGAATCGGAAACGCGAACCCGTGTGGTTCGCGTTTCCGATTCCGGTTCATCATCTGACAGATCGTCTCCGCGGAGGCTCACCGTGTTCGACCGGACGTTCATCGGGTGCGCGATCCTGGCCGCCGGCCTCGTCGCCGGGGTTGGGCGGGCGCAGGACACGTCCCGTCCCGCCGCCCCCCGACCGATCGGCCACGCCCACAACGACTACGAGCACGAGCGACCCCTCCTGGACGCCCTCGACCAGGGCTTCGTCAGCGTCGAGGCGGACGTGTGGCTGACGAAGGACGGCCTCCTCGTCGCCCACACGCCCTTCGGCCTGAAGGTCGGGCGGACGCTCCAGGCTCTGTACCTCGACCCCCTCCGCGCCCGCGTCCGGGCGAACGGCGGGGCGGTGCTCAAGGACACACCGCATTTCTACCTGCTGGTCGACGTGAAGTCCGAGGCGAAGGCCACCCACGCCGAACTGGCGAAGGTGCTGGCCGGGTACGCCGACGTCCTGACGGTGACCCGGGGCGGGAAGACGGAGTGGAAGGCCGTGACGATCGTCATCAGCGGGAACTGTGACCGGGACGCGATCGCGAGAGGGGCCGTCCGGTATGCCGCGATCGACGGCCGGCCGCCGGACCTGGACGGCGCCGCGACGGCCGACCTGATCCCCTGGGTCAGTGCGAGCTGGGGGTCGCAGTTCCGGTGGGACGGGACGGGGGCGATGCCGGACGCGGAGCGGGCGCGGCTGAAGGACTACGTCGGGCGGGCGCACAAGGGGGGGCGGATGGTCCGGTTCTGGGCGACGCCCGAAACGCCGGCGCTGTGGCGGGAACTGGTGGCCGCCGGCGTCGACCTGATCGGCACCGACCGCCTGGCGGACCTCCGGGCGTTCCTCCGGACGGAAGGCGGCACGGGTACGGGGAAGGAATGACGCTCGACCCTATGCGCGGAACCCGAGCGCAGGGTGTGGCGTCCGCCCGGGTCTGATACCGAATCGCGTTGAACGGTAACGCTGGTTCGTCGGAGCCCGGAGCGTGAGCGACGGGGTGGGCTA
>VFQN01002570.1_pt1 | contig 27712 bp, 41 predicted proteins | sample 3512371 | NCBI WGS metagenome assembly VFQN01 (sample SAMN10412370, study PRJNA504923) | tailings metagenome | isolation source: Replicate 2 from Balatoc abandoned mine | place: Philippines: Itogon, Benguet | collected 2017-08-28
GCGGGGGACAGGGCAGCGGCCGTGGCAGGGTCCTCCAGGGCCTTGGCGTCGGACAGCAACGCGTTAAGCCGCAGCGTCAGGGCCTGAGGTGGGGAGCAAAAGGCGGGGACCTGCCGTACTGAGGTTGTACCGAGAAAGGGGTGTACTGAGATGGGCCGCAGCTGCCTGTCAGTTGAAGGCACTGTGGCGGTGTACTCAATCGGCATACGCCTTTGGTTGTGGCCCATGTGGGTGCCCCAGAAGCTCCTGCTAGAGTGACCTGGCCCGCAAAGGTAGGTGCTGCTGGCCGGCACCAGCCTAACACTGCACGCGTGCTTTGCGTCCCCACAGCAATAAGCACTAAGGTGTTCGGCTGTCTACAACTGTCTGTTGCAAACGGACATTATGGCATCTGCAAGGGTCGCTTCCGCGGGGCGTCTGATGTGCGCCTCAAGCTGCATGCTCATTGGCTTTCCAAGTCCTCAGTGTGGAACCACTGCTTTGATCATGCCATGTTGCGCCAACCTCACCTGCGCCATCCAGCGGCCGAAGTTGTACGGGTTCTGGGCGCCGGCAGGGTTGGGGTCGCACACGCCGCCAGAGCCCGCGTTCGCAAACACCACGCTCTGCCTCAGCGGCAGCCTGCTCCGTGTCACGTCCAGCCCGCCCCGCTGCAGGCGCAGGAAGCACTGCAGCGACAGCGGGTCGGCGAAGGACAGCTGCGGCCCGCCCGGCAGCCCCAGGGCCAGCGGGCGGCCGGCGGCGGCCAGGGCGGCCCACAGCGCGCTCAGGGCGGCGGGGGCGCCGCTGCCGTCAATGGTGCCGGACCAGGCAGGCGGGGAGAAGGCCGTGAAGGGGCAGCCGCCGGACGCGTCGGCGGAGAAGCAGGAGCCGGTCTCGCACTGCTCAGCTTCATGTAGCTGCCTGTTGTTGCAGGAGCAGGGCCAATGCATTGGGCCTTTGTGGCCGTTGGCAGTTGCCCTGCTTCGCGTGAGGAGGCGTTTTTTACAAGCCTAGCAGCAGGCGCGGACTGGAATCCATGCATCACCAATGGCATGCCTTGCGGTAACGATCTCAGCGGCACGTGCAGCCTGTTTGCCCCTATATGGTGCACGAACCTTGAACGCCGGGGCCAGGCCTGCACACGTGGACGTCCGTGCCAGGCACCGACTTCGCCACGCAGGTCTGCGGATATTCAGACGCGATTCGCTTACTGTCATCAACACGTTGAAAGGTAACAAACAGGGAAGGGCACATCGCTGCACACATCAACGTAGTATGCCTACGGACTGCCTCACATGTCAGCGAAACCTGAACAAGGAAACGCCCTCACCGGGGCCTGCCGATGCCAATACACTTGTTGTCATAATTCTGCAGAGCAGTAGAACGCCGCGTCCTTTCATATTAGTTGTGTTGCACGACGTGGACGTGGATGTCTGGAAATATACCGACGGCGACACCCTGTTGCCCGCGGAAGCGCTTCCTCGGTAGGTGCACCAGATTATGTTGCCAGTTGTCTCTTACGCATATCTGTGTTGCAGCAGGTCAGGATGTTGTAGGTGACTACTACACGACTGCTCGGGTTGTGAGTACTCGTGCTTTGCCCACTCTCGCCAGCGCCGAGCTATTGCTACCACATGGCGAGCCAAGAAGAACGCGCACAGTAGCTGCAGAAACATCTGGGTCGACGAAAGGTGACAACCGCCCATACCTCTGCGGGGTAGCCGCGATCCCACTGAGAGTAGACTCGAGTATTACGTCCAACTCCATTTACAAATGTGCCATTAATACGTTGGAAACGCTGGGACTCTGGCTACTCCTACACTGTATGGGCAAACTAGCCCCACGCGGGCGTCGTCGTACACCGCCCACCACCAAGAACTCAGCGCTTGCACGCTAGCGAGCTGCTGCAAACGCACTTCTTTTCAATACAATCAGTTGTTTCTAGAGCTCAAAGAAGCAGGCATGAACTAGAGTCGCACCTGGCCCGGACTGGCGCTTTTTGGCACTCAGAAACGTGCTCATACTGCACAGCTCCTGGACGGCTATAACTTAACCGCCTCGTTCATTCAACGAATTTATGGCGCAAGTCGTCGCACCTTGGCCCTTGTGACATCAACTGAGGCCGATGGGGCGTTAGTGGGAGCTCTGGGCGAGGCCTTTCACCATGCGGGCTAGCAGGCCCGCACGGGCTTGCTTTGTACTACGTATTGCATTATGCCTAGGCGTGGCTGGTAAGGCTGCCACAGGACTGCGACCTGCATCCCGCGCCACGTTACCGCGCCTCGCCAGGCGCCAGAAGTGCACATTAATACACGCAACTGGAGGTGTCCTGATGTTTTATCAATGCAATTCCGGAAATGGAGGATGCTGTGACGGTTGTTGTGATGGTTAGCCGACTGCTAATAACGGCGTCTGCTTGTCTCCCGCTTGTCTCCCGCGTCTGCAGCGCACTGCGTCATCGGACTGCCAACTCCATACCGTCAACTGTGAGTCCATAGACACTGACTGGCAAGTGTGGTAGCCCCTTGTTGGCCCATTTAATAGCCTCACAAGCCGTGGTTACGGACAGCACAGCTGTGATGCACCTGTACCATGCTTGTTGCCCCTGCCTACGCGGACGCCGCAGCCACTCCTGTCCACCCTGCGAACCTTCCGTCAAAGCGATGCGAGCCCCTGCTGTGCACTCCTCCACCTCTGTAACACCCTGTGCAGGTCGGAGGCCACACGCTCAACCCTGGACGCCCAGGCCTGCCCAGCAAGCTGCACCAACGCCGTACCGTGCCCCCAGCCGATCCTATCCTCCAACGGCTGGGCCCTGCAGTACGGCAACACCCTTCTCACCGCCGGGTGGGACGGCATTACTAATGGAACAGGCATGCTCTCCCTTGGACAGCCTGGGGAGCCCTCCTTCGTCTTCACCTCCCCAACAGCGGTGACCTGCTTCCTAGACAAGCAGGTCACATGGACTGACGTTGACCCGGTCGCGCTGCCACTGAAGCGGTCGGTGACCGTGCACGCTGATGGGGATGGCGTGGAGTGCCCCAGCATGCCGTATTACGGTCGCTGGGCGGCGGACATTCTGGCGCTCAAGCTCAACGTCCTGTACACAGCTATGCTCAGCCAGACCACGGAAGGGATAGCGCCGCTGGCGGACGCTTTCATTGCAGGTGCGCGTGGGCTTGGGGTTAAGGGTGCGTTGAGGATGGGGATGGGGATGCAGGCTGTTGCTTTCGGCATGGGGTGGTCAACTGGGTGGAGTAAGGGCCGGCTTCAGGTGCACGGCTGGGCATGGCATGATAATACTCGGCAACGCCGGATTGAGCAGCACAAGCGTGCTTGGTTGGTTGGGTGCCCAGTGCCCAGTGCAAGCGTCAAGTGCCCAGTGAATCCATGGCGGTATTGGGTTCAGGGTTGCCGGAGGACAGGATGTCAGGGACATGAGGTTGGCGATGAATGGGGAAGGGGAAGAGCTCCTCTTGGACTTGTCCAGGGCATGCAGCGGGAAGCAGCAGGTGGGAAGGGCGACGCACAAATGGCTCCAGGACGCTTTGCAATGATCTGGGTTGCAGCTTTATTTGCCCGGCAACGCGAGGGCTGGGTCGAGGTATGAAGCATGTGGGTACGGCAGGGTTGGTGTCGTCGGGTACAGGGCTGGTGGTGCAACGGGCAACGGGGGTGCGGTGGAGCGTGACAGTGGGAGAGCAAGTGGCATGTCACGGAGGGGTCAGCGCGTGGGCACTGACCCGCTGAAGGGCAAGTCAGTACTAGGATACCGGAAACATGCTGTGATGCACACCTACTCGGGATTCAGCGCCGTCGGCATGAACCCTTCTGGGACCACTGCAAATCTTGGCGGGGGTACGCCCCTTTGCGCCATTCCATGTGCCTGACCTTGCGTTTCATGTTGCCCCTTCATTTAGTCATGACCTGGACTTCCTTACACGCAGAAACCTACGGCGTGTCATATTGCACGTGCCGTACGGTGGGCACGGTGTTGGACCTCGCCGAGCAGTACCTGTCGGGCAACATGGAGTTCGACGGGTCTGCAATCGACACGCCGTACCCGCCGTACGACTGGTGCGCGTACGACATTGCGGATGCGTACGGGAGCTCAACGTGCGAGTCCTTCTTTTCGCAGTGGTTGTGTGCCGCAGGCAACCTCACGGCGCCGGCAATCAAGCCGGCCCCGCCTCCGCCTAGGTTGCGACCGCCTCCATCCCCACGGCGCTCACCCAGCCCGCCCCGATTCCCTCCATCACCACCTCGCACGCCACCGTCGCCCCGCCCACCACCCACCGTAAGATCAGCTAAGCCGCCACCCAGCCCACCGGCCACTCCGGTACGTGTGCCACCGTCCCCACTCCCGCCACCCACCGTACGATCACCTCGTCCGCCGCCCAGTCCGCCAACCGCCCCGGCACGTGCGCCACCGTCCCCGCGCCCTCCGCGGCCACCGCCTCCCTCCCAGCCCCCTACCGAGCCCTCTCCTCCTCGCCAGTCTCCACCCCCATCTCCCAGACCCCCCCGGCCCCCACCCAGGGTGGTCGTTTTCTCCCCCAGGATGCCATCCGTACCCCCTCCACGTTCGCCTCCCATGGCCTCCCCGCCCCCTGCACGCCCTCCCCCACGCACTCCCCCGTCGCCGTCACAGCTACCGCCGCCCCCTAAGCGCTTTCCCCCGCGTCCCCCGCGGAAACCCTCTTCGCCCAAGGCCTCCCCCTCACCACCTCCAGGGGGGCCCCCATCCCAAAGGCGGTCGCCCCCGCCCCCACCGCGGCAGCCGTCATCCCCCAAACGCTCCCATCCCCCTCCCCCGCGCCTCCCCGCCTCCCCGAGGCTGTCGCCCCCTCCCCCTTCCCGCACCCCCGCTGCCCCGCGCACGCCCGCTGCCCCGCGCACGCCCGCCTCACCCCGACGCCCATCCCCTCCACCTCCCTACAACCCCGGATACCCACGCCGCTCCAGCCCACCGCCACCCCGGCCAGCACTACCCAGGTGGCCGTCGTGGCCCTCCTACTCCCCACCCCCTCCCCGATGGCCTTCCTGGCCCACGGCCTCCCCACCACCTCGCAAACGCTCCCCACCGCCTCCCAGTGTGCCCAATGTGCCCAAGCCGCAGCGGTCCCCCCGACCCCCACCCAAGTCCTTCTCTTCGCCCCCGCCTCCCTACTGGACCCGCGCCCCGCCTCCCCCGCCTGCGTCTTCGGGCAGCAGCCCCTTCCCGTTCGGCTCCTGCATGTCGAAGAACGTGGGCAGGGCCTTCCTGCTGTCGTACGCCAACGCCACTATGAACGGTAGGCTGGTTAGGAGCACCCGAGTGAAAGGACGCAATGGGTTCCAGGGGGCTCGTGGTGGGCCGCGAAGGCCCTGGTCGTGGTTTGCATTCTGGAATCTGTGTCTGCCGCAGAGCAGGGGCATCAGCAGCTCAGCCTTACCTCGGCTGCGTTCCTGCATCCTTACGTTGTTGGGCACGCCCGTTGAGCCTGCGGGCTCGCAGCAAGAGGCATGTTGTATATGTACCAGTCTAAAACCAGAGTCGTGATGTTGTAGGACGGAACCTGGTCTTGGCATGTTGTATGTACGTTCCGCATGGGACAACGCGCCCCATGGGTTCCATGCAGCCGGTCTTGACCTCAGGACGCCCGCCCCGTCCCCGCGTCCGCCTGCAGACATTGGAGACTGGACGTACTGCTTCGACATCTCGCACATGTACTGCAAGGCGGCGCGCTGTTGCAACATCATGCTGGACCACGTGCAGTTCCTCATCGGTGAGACCAACAGGATAGCCAGCTGGCCTGGGGACAGTCGTGTGCCTGGCAAGCAGGTTCTAAGCGCGAATGTGGTCAATCGAGCACTCCCATACGTAAGGTATGCAAGGAGGTGTGTGCTAATCCCTGTTAACGTTTACCGGAGCTGTATGGGTTTGCCAGACAGCTGGCGGTTGCGACAGGCTTCACAGACATAGGGCGGCCTGGCAGGCAGCACTCAAGGTACTATCTTGCACCATGCTCCATGCGCAGATGACTTCTGCTACGGCGCCCTGTACGACATTAAGGTCAACGGGCAGTCCCGCAGCGCTGTGTACAACGTGTACGACGTCAAGGGCGTGTCGTACACCACTGCCAAGTTCTCGGGCATGCGGATCAGCTACGAGGAGGCAGAAGTGAGTTGGGACGTGCGGTTACGGTAGCGCATTACGTGGCACGCACCCGACGGCCAACTCCTGAGGTGCCAACGTGCTGGCGCCGGGGCGCTTGTAGCCGTAGGCCCGTAGCCCTCGCACACCTGCATGCCGTACTAAAACTTACCATGCCTCATGGCCCCACTCCATCAACACCAGGTTCCGCCCAATTACGGCGCGGCTTCCGTCTGGACCAAGATACCATAACCCACTCATCTGAGCGCTTGCAATGCAGCCTTGCATGTGCACCGCACGTGGGCACGTGACAAGACAGCTCACCGCATGCGCCCACGCACCCGTTGGAAACCCGTTATCATGCGGTCTCGCCCCCACCCTGCGATACAATTTGGCGCTGTCCTTGCGCCTTGTCACCCCATTATACATGCACGCTTAACAGCTTCCTCCATCCCCTCCATGTGGCCCCAGGGCTCCTCCTTGTGCTTCTCGCTCAACGCCGCGGTGTGCCCCAACCTGGCTTCAATGTGCAAGGGCCCCACCTGCTCGCTGGCGCTGGGCAACGACCTCAGCAAGGGCCGCAACAGCTGCTGCCCCACGCAGAACTACTACATCCCCCGGTAGCCGCACCCACACGCGCAGTGCCTGTGGTGTGAGGTCGGTGGCGAGCCAACCAGAGGTGGTCAGCGGCGATGCCGGCCGTACTTTGGTACCCGACATGCAGCCTGTGGCGTCAGTTCACGAGTGGTAGAAGGGCGTTTGCATGGCTGGGCTGCGTCCTCCGGGTAGTGTACGGCACCGTATTGGAAACCCTAATGCTCTTTTTGTTGGGGCCGTGGGTCTGTCTAGCAGCTGCAGGATGCGTGTTGGCAAGTGCTTCGCTTGCGATACGGCAGGCGCTTTGTATTGATTGCGAACACTGTGACATTGATTGTTTTCATCGCAAGCTCTGAACGCTCGATACCTGCTTTGGAGGGACATGCGCGAACTACTGGTTTCCCCCCCTGTCCGCCGTGCACTCACGCACGTGTCGCAGCAGGCTTACGCTCATGGGGTAAGCGTCCAGCTGTACTGGATGGAAACCATGAGCATATGTTCAGCGCATCCGATGCACCCTAGTCGGACACGTTCTGCGTCCAATTGACACGTGCCGTACGGCTTTGGCGCCTCGGCATTGACCATGCACACGCATCAGATGTCATCCGACGCACCAGTGTCATTTTTACGAGTAGCCACATGCGTGGCTTGCAGGTGTTGTGCTGCATAGAGAACTGTGACGCTTGTGGACTGCTTTCATGCACTGGGCGGCTACGGCATACATGACGTAGGCCATTAGGTCCCTATTGATTGATGCGAACTTGGCAGCAGGCTGGATCAGGGCTGGATGATACAGCTTGGCAACGCCAGCTACGTTGTGATGCGGCTCCGCATGTTCCTCGTAAACTCCCAACGGCCCGACGCCCGACCCGTGGCCCATGTGTGCTGAGCGTAGTGCGCATACGGGACGGTTACATGAATGAGCCATGGACCTTGGAGGCTATTGCGCCACTCTTGCGCTCTTCTGGACCTACCGGTACATACCGGTATGTAAACGCAGCTGCCTGCCATACTCTGCGCCAGAAATGCAGCGGCAAACGCAACGGTGGTGAAGCCTAGACCGGAAGAAAGATGGGGCTCCATGCGTGCTAGCCTCCGCAGCCCCCAGGTAGCCTGCCGCTACACGCGGGTCCTTTCCCTTCCACAACGTCCTGCGAACTTAACGGGCACCGGTGTTACACAAGCCTTGCTGCTCAACAGCTTACCGCTCGCAAACTGTTCAACCCACAAGCCAAGCCTCGACAGCAGCGCCTCTTTTAAGGGTATTCGTGACTCCACCCCGCGACGCGTTCCCATGCTGGCAAAACGAGCCTTTAGATACCGTAGCACACGGCCCTTCATGAGGATGAACAACCATTGCCCGTGGCACGTGCAACCAGGTGCGACCAGGTGCGACTGATACACAGCGTGCTCAGTTTCCCGCTGCATCTCCCTCGCTCCCGGCCCCAGACAGCAGCCCCTCCAGAGTTGCTAACGTCGCGTCATCCGTACCACCGCCCCCGCCCCCACTCTTGTCCTTGTTGCTGCTCGCGTCCTGCCCGGCAGCCGTTGCGTTCGCCAGCGCTTGAGCTAGCTCAATCTCCCGAATGCTGGTGGGTAGAGCAAGCAAGGTATGGGCAACGGCATACGCGTCACTCACAGCAGTGTACTACCGGACAACGTGATGACTCATGGAGTTACCTGACAGGGTGCAACGTGTGCTGGGCGAACGCTGGCAGGTGCATACGGTCACGCCACGTGCGTGGCACGCTCTAAACAGCCGTGCAAGAACCCCTTGGCCTTCCTAGTACTTTCCCAGCTCACCGATTGCTTATGTACCGCCTTCCGTAGCAGTTGACTGGTAGGCCACTTGTACGGTACGTGTACAGCTCGTAGCACGTGTCAGCCGGCATGATGGCGTTGTAGTACATGAACTTGCCTGTGCAAGGTAAGGCACAGGAACAGGGCACACATGCAGAGGCCGACACACACACGGATGAGTACCCAGACTTGCAAAGCCATGCAGTATGATAGGTGTGGAAGCGAAGGCGGTACGCTGCGCTCCAACCACGAACAATGGCAGACCGCCATATACGCGGTGAGGGCCACACAAACCGCCCCGTGCTCCCTCCCGCAGTCACGCAGAGATCATCCCTGGCACGCCCGCACTCCACTCAAAAAACCTGTCGGAAGAGTTCTCGCAAACCTGTCCCGGCCAGGGCTCAGCCCCTGGAAAGCCAACGTTTCCCATGCTACCGGCATCCTGCATGTGGGCGCACCCACCCTCGCACTCCTTGAGCTCGCACATCACGGCCGTGTCATTGGCGCAGGGCGACTTCGTGACGGTGGGGCTGCAGCGGTCCACGGGGCAGCTCGCGGGGGAGCGGCATGCGCCGTTCACCTGCACGCAGCAGCCGCGCATCCAGGGAGAGGGCAGCGCACCGAACTCCTGACCGGGCTGGTGGACATGCGTGCGACGTGTCGATGCGCTTCGGCCGTGTAATTAAGCTGCTGTCGTGACAGGGTGCTGCTGTGCATGCCCTGCACCCCGATCGGGGTACCATGTAATACTGGCCCCGGACCGTTCCATGATGCAAGGCTGAGGAGCGCAGGCTGCGCTGCCGTGGAGTTCCGTGGCCCGCAGGTGTGCAGACACCGTTACCTTAGTGTACGACTAGGCTTGGAACTTTGGCTCACCTTGGTGGTGAGATCGTCCGCGGCGGGAAAGGCGGGGTAGAAGGAGCAGCCGGTCCCACCCAGCGGCCGCCGTATGGTATGATAGGCCCGCTCAAACATGGCCAGGTACAGGCCGGGACATCCAGCCGTCTGGTTCTGCGGACAGCACACGCAGGAACCAAGCGAGCCAGTCAGGCACCGTACCGTTCACAAACGACTGACGGCGAAATAATGTCAGTTTGATGTTAAGCGGTGTACGGGCTGTGGCCCCACAATGGGACTTATCCAACGCACCTGCAGGAAGAACATGTAGCGCTGGCCCCCCGTCAGGGCGCACGGCTGCGAGTCGGGCAGCACGGGCGTCTCCACCAGGACGAGGCAGTCCCCCGCGTCCTCGTCGTTGGTGCGGCACTGCGTCGGGGGCACGGAGGTAGTGACTTCCGGTAGTCAGGTATCTAGTGGCATTGTGGCCCTGTGTGGTAGCAGCAGTGGGATGACCGCCTTTTGGCAAGCCCGGCGGAACGTGCGGGGCCACCCGAGGAGTTCTCGAAATGCGGCAACACAGTGGAGCAGCCAAGGCGGCAATTAAACAACAGCGAGCAACTGTCCACGGGCGTCGGTAACGCATACTCCTCATCTCGCCCCCCCCCCCCGTGGAGCTTTTTCAGTACTATTTACTTTAGTAACTTCTTTCCCCCCCATTGTGCACGGGCTGGGGACATATGGGCTTCTGCGGGTGCGGGAAGTTCCGGACCGTAGCAGCATCCCGCGCCAAGTCTTCAGTGTCCCCATAAGACGTGCTTGCTACATTTCGTCCCACGAGCGCCCAACGGACCTCAGCAGCACTGTGTGAGCCATGTCCGATCCCAAGCGTGCCATCCGTTCAGGGTTTCAGGAATCCCCTGGTTGGTCCCCACCTCAACCATGCCCTTGTGCACGCACTGCAGCCCCAGCAGGATGAAGCTGGTGCCACTGGCCGCCTCGCCCGCCTGGTCCAGCCGCGGGGTCAGCGTGCCGTTCTCATTGCACAGCCCTGCGCCCGGGCCTGCAGCGCAACAGGCGGCAGGAGCGGTGCACATCTGGTACCGATCCTTGCGCCCGGGTGGACCACCAAAGTAGGCCCATAGATGCCTGTCGCAGCGCTTGACTGCGCAAGTACATACACTGTGCCATGCCTTGGGCTCCTGTACCAGCACGTGTACGTACACCTGTCAGGCTCGCTTCGTCTGTGGCAAACATCACGCCCTGCCACCGGCCACGTGCTCAGTCCCACCACGCTCACCCGCTGCCAGAGCAACACCTGGGCGGTGTACAACAGTTGCCGGGCATGGGGGCATCAGGGCGTCAGTAGCAAATGGTACGTGGTACCGCAACAAGTAAAACGACATTGATTGTGCCGAAGGTTCGTAACGGTGACTGAGCCCGGGTGAGCCCCCTTGAACAAACACTGCCGAGCCGGCTGTCGGGTTTGCTGGCATCCGGAGCACACGCAAGGCCTACGGCGCGTGTATTGCCTAGGTACATGCAGGCTCAGGGTGTGAAACACGCCGCTGCAGCACGAAGGTTTAACAGTACCTCACCCACCTGTCACCACTACATCAGCCTGGGTTGCTAGCGCGAGCTGCGTGGCGCTTATGGCCACGTCCGCGCATTCCGTACGCAGCTGCTGGCCGTTGGGCTGCTGCCCCTGCTGCTGCGGGGGGGTCGCTTGCTGCTTTGGCGTTTCTTGTTTGGATGGAGAGCCTTCCGTTGACTTGGGCGGGGATGAGCTGCGAGGAGACGGCGATTGCTGCTGCCGCGGAGGCGGAGACTTTGAGGCAGCTGTGACGCGCAGCGGCAAGCTCGCTGCCAGCACCACGCATGCAAGGAGGCAAATGGGAGAAGGGGTTTGTCGCGACATGAGGAGGAATCTGAAAGGCTGGCAAACCAAAGTTCGGACACTCCGCAGGTGGGACAAGGCCAAGGGGAGGAAGGGCGTGGCATGCACTGCGGGACGGTCCAAGAAACATGGGTCGCGGCGCGTATGCACCCTGAGACGTGGCTTATGCGTCATTATAATTCTGTAATAGCCGCATTGAACGGCTGGTTGCAGGTGAAGTAGCGCTGAGTGCGAGAGGCCTGGAGCCGAGGACGCGGGAAGAGGCGCAGCGTTGTAACTGCTTAGGATTTGTTACAACGTTTCCGAATAGTCTGTCAGTCATACGCCTCGCATAGCAAGGCCTACAAAACCCTCCTCGCTAATGGATCACGCATGGCAATCCAACACAGGCATAACAGCCATGCAGCGGGACAGGCCGTGCCAGGGCCTCGGCCGTGCCTTGGGTTCCGTGCATGTAGCGTGCAACCTGGTGCAACCTGGCGTCGCGTCTACGGTGATCTTACTTGCTGCTTTGTAAGCTAGAAGTAATCCAGAGTGCCGTGCTCATACGTCATAGCCCAATCGGTCACCTGTGCACGTCTACGGAGGAGAGCGTCACAGGACACGCACAGTGCTGCTACAGGTGCTCCAGGCCGAGCCCAAACAACGCCCAATCCAGTGGCCAGACTGTCGACAATTTGCTTCCCCTTCCCAGTACAACTTGCAGAACCTTGAATTCCCAAGAGAAATTGCTGGAGAAGATGGCGGCGGCGGATGGCGGTGTACGTTGTCGGTACAGAACAATGGGTGGGTCCCTGCCTATCCCAAACCACCCCACCCCCACGTCAAAGCATACCCTGCTGCACGGCGTTCTACGTTAAGCTTCAGGCTAAACAACAAGACTCCTGCACCTGTGACAAGCCGCACAGTTGTCGGGGTGACCACTGTTTCCAGGCTTAACTTCGTGACCCTGCTCAAGGCCTGTCACGCCCTGTCAGGGCGAAGTTGGTGAGCACCAACACATTACTCGCCGCCTAGCCACCGGAAGGTCATCTTAAGGCATACGAGCCCGTCCGCTGATTGTTCTCATTGCCTTGCTGAAAGGGGCAGGCTGGTTACATACGCAAGTGCGCTTTCCACGAGGCGCCACGTGGAAACAAAAGCGCACGGGGGCCGGAAGAGACATGCATGTGCCTCTCCGGCCCCGCAAGAAGCCAGTAAACACGCAGTGAAAGCCAATACCTTCAAGGGAAGAAACAGGCCCGGCGCTCGGCTCTGGGCCCAGTGGCCGGCACGACATGGCAGGAGCGCAGCCCCATATTACGAGCGGCCGTAAGCGGGACAGCGGCACGACTGGTGTCGGCGCACTCGGCATCAAGTTGAGAAATCTGCATCAGAGGACATTGCTGTGCGACGCCCGACAGGTTGACAAATTCGCCCGACAGGCTTAGTGGTGGTAGGCGTGCAGGGGAGACCCGCCTTTTGTGCAATCTCGAACTCAGCTGCTCTGCCTGGCTCCGCACCAACGACAGACGAAAGCTATACTGTCCATTTTGCCCTACTTCGTCAATGTCAGGCTGACGGTCTGACCGTATGTCTAGGTGGTGGCGCGTGCCTTGACTCGCCGGGGCACACGCCAATTGCAATGCAGGGGCTGACATTCGTGGGAGCATGACACCAGTGATCGAACGGTTCTTTCATAAACTTACAATGGAGTCATACTAGTTTCATAGTTGTTGACGTCTCCAGGGTCCCTAGCCTGCACATAGACCGACCGTCTCTTCACCGCGCCTTGCGGCCGCAAAGGCCGCGCAAGCTGCATCACAGCAGGCGCAGTGCTTCAATAGTGTTTCGTTAGCGCATTCGGGCGTGCAAGACAGCGTTGCGCATTCACACTAGGTTCACTCTCCGTGCCTCGAGTTACTTCTCTTGCTGGGACTCCACTCTACCACTGTCTGTCGACTCGATAGCTGAGCGTACTCAGTTTCGTTGGGGAAAATGGCTGATCTAAACTCGTATTTTTCGGTACTCGCGCTCTTCATTCTCTTCCGTGAGACCATTGAGGCGTCTATCATTTGTGGCGTCCTTCTACAGTTCCTCAACCGCGCCAAGCCTGCGCTCAAAAAAGCAGGTGCGGTACAGGCGTATGCGTGCTGTTCGCGCGTGTGGCGGCTGTTGTGCCGCTACGAACGTGTGGGTGGGCGCTGTGGCTTGGGTTCGTACACACCCCTCCACACGCCCCTCCTACCTCCAGCGTTCTCTCCCTGACGCACGGGACACGGGTCGGACGCTGAGTTCAGCCACGGAAGCACTGTCTCTCCTTGCCCACGACCCTAGTACACTGCGTCCCACAGCGTTTCCGTTTCGCACAGCACCGCGGTGTATGGCGCCTATGATGCATGGATCAGCGCTGTGTTGCATTGCCAGTGGCAAGAACTGCACCCTCGCTTGCGTGTACGGAATTCGTTGCGGCATCCACGGTGCCGGGCCTCATATAACTCGTTCTTCACCCTGTTGGCCCTACCTACGCAGTGTGGTGGGGCGTGGCAGCTGGTGTGGGCGTCAGTATTATCTTCGGCGTAATCTTCATCTCCATCTACTACACAGCTCAGAGCAACTTGTTCAAGGGCAAGAACCGTGATTGGTTCAAGGGCATCATCGCATGGATCGCCGCCGTCCTCATCACCATTTTGGGCTTTGCCATGCTTCGCTTCCTCGGCTGGGAGGAGAAGTGGAAGCGCAGGCTGAACGCCGCGCTCGCTGACAAGGTGAGCTAGCCTTGCAATCGATCTTGGGGCTGGGGGCAATGCTAGGGGGTGCGCGTTCGAAGTGCAGTACAGCCGTTGCTTCTGGAGGAAGCGCGCGAGTGCAGGTTCTGTTCCGTAGCCGATACTGTGACATGCACAACGGACTTCCTGATGCAATTTACGGACTACCGCTGTAGAACCAGATTCCACCGCCCCGTTCAGACTCCTTGTACACTGCTTCGTCCTCCCAACGCAGTTGAAGAAGGACGAGGAGGCCGCTGCTGATAAGGCCGCAGCGGACGCCGCCGCTGATAAGGCCCGCAGTAGCTCGGACACCGATGCACTCGGGTCCCCTTCCGACGAGGCCGGTCTGTCTAGCCACTCGAACGAGGCTCTGGCCAAAGAAAGCCCTGAGAAGCCCCTGGCCTCTGGTGCCAGCAAGTCCAAGGGCTCGCAGGGCCCCCCTCCTGTTGCGCCGTACGGCCACGTGGGCAACCTGGGCCGCGTGTCCTCTGGCTCCGCTGTGACTCCCTCGCCCTCGGTGGACGCCACCACCGCTGCTGCCATTGCCGCGGCGGCGGGCGTGGTGGACGGCGATGCCAAGAAGGGCGAGGTCGACCTGGAGGCCGGCAAGCTCATGTCCATCGACGAGGCCACCGGCGAGGTGACGGAGCTGCAGGTGGGTGACTGGGCATCAGCCGGCGGCTACAGGGCAACTGTTGGGGCTTGGGCTGGACGGTTTGGCTGGTGCTGGTTTTGAGACATGTGCAATCAGTGTTAAGGATGAAAGGGCTACCACCCCATTACTGCCATCCTGTGCATGCGTAGCCTCGCCCCTTGCCCCCTCCGCCCATCCCACTTGTCCGCCTGGCCCTGGCCGCCCCCACACGTTGCCTTAACATCGCTCCCACCCTCTGCCGCATCGCGACGCAGGTGGACAAGGACGGCCGCGACATGTCCCCCGCCACCAGGCAGGAGAACACGAGCATCTTCGTGCTGGTCTTCACCACGGTGGTGCGCGAGGGCATCGAGTCGGTGGTGTTCCTGGGCGGCCTGGGCAACGTCAAGCTGTCGGCCGTGCCGCTGCCCGCCTTTGTGGGCATCGTGGCGGGCGTGCTGGTGGGCATTTTCCTGTACTACAGCGGCAAGACCGTCAAGCACATCAAGTGGCTGGTCATCATCATGGCCGTCATCATCTTCTTCATCGCCGCCGGCCAGGTCAACCTGGGCACCTTTGCGCTCATGAACGCCGGCCTGTTCGGCTACTGCTCGCCCTGGCTGGACGAGCGCCCCTGGTTCATGATCCCCTTCTACGACTGGAGCTACTGCTGCAGCGACATTGACCCCATCGGCACGGAGCCGACCAACGAGCAGAACAGCCGGCGCTTCTTCGCCCTGATGCGTGCCATCTTCGGCTACCAGGACAAGGGCACCCCGCTGGAGGTCATCATCTACTGCTGCTACTGGGGCTTGATGATCATTATCGCGCTGTTCAAGCTGTGGCGCGGCACGCTCTTTGACGCCGACTACAAGTACACCCGGGAGCAGAGGCGGCTGAAGAAGGAGGCGGAGCAGAAGGCGAAGGAGGAGGCGGAGGCCGCTGCCGCTGCGGCGGCGGCGGAGGGCGCGGCGGTGGCGGCGCTGGAGGAGGGGGCGGGCAAGGGCTTTGGGGAGGTCGAGGCGGTGAAGGGGGAGGCGGAGGTGGCCGTTGCAGCCCCGGCGGCTGAGCCGGGCGTGCAGGTGGCGGTTGAGGCGGCAGCCCCGCAGCAGGAGTCGGGGCTTGGGAAGAATGTCTAACGATGCATCGGCAATCGCTTGTAGTACGTGAGCGTGCAAGTTTGATTTCACAAAGCAGTGCACGTTGTTTGCATGCAGGTTCATAAGAGCTACAGGCGCTCTTGCATTGCAGGCGCCCATAGAGTGTGTGGCGTGATCCCTTCAGGCGCCGTTTGTCCCTTTGTGCCACGGCCGCTGTCGGTCATTTGCAGTTTTCAGGTGCTCAGAGCGTGAGATAGAGAGAGTGATACGCAAGCAACACTGACTCTGCAGTGCCCATGAAATGGGCGTCTCAGAAACACGGATGCCTGTCGGCGTTCGTAGTGTGCCGTCAGCGTTGCGGTGCAAGCAGGAGCACCTAGGATGCCTACCTGCAATGTACGTGGACGGCACAGATGCTGTGTTACACATGACGCGTGCATCCTAGGCAATGTTATGTTGGTAGTATCCATGATGCACACGGTCAAGCGTGAGGCATTGTACCGGTGGCATAGTACCGATGGCACGGCATGTTGGACACGTGTTGTTGCCTCGGTGTGGTCTGTGGTGGCCTTGGCCACAACTTGAAACCCAACCCTTTGGTGTGGCTCTTCTTTATTTCACACTGCGCTTTCCGCAGAGCGAGTTTTTGGTTGTCTAGTGCTGTTGTTTCTGCCTACGGGACCTTTGTTCTCAGGGGTCGCGGGTCGGCTGACCTCGAAGGCTCCGCTGACCCGCCAACAGGACTTCAGGGTGTTGCAGGCTGGCTTTTGTCGCGTACTCTTGACGCGCTGATGCACCTGCAGGCCATGTGTGTTGACTGTCTTGTAAAACTTGAGCGCATCCTGCATTCCTGCTACACACTTGAGTGCATGTCCGAGTCTATGCCGCTCCGAGGCAGGCGCCATGCACAGGATGGGCAAGCAGAGTCAGGGTACTTCAGTTCCTGTGAACAGTGCATATCGATATTTAACCGCAACGTAACTGAGAGTAATAGTAGCTTTCCCTCTTCCTGGCAAATGTGCGTATGCTGCAACCCGCAAACTAGCGAGCAGAGTCCGCTCGGGTGACGATCATGCTTCGTTCGGCAATAGATGACAATGCAAAGACAGAGCCTGTGAGCATTGATGAGACACAGCGGAGTGAAGGAAGTCATCCGCTGCCCGCAGTCAGCTCGCCTCCGACAAGTTTCGGCTCTGCCGGAAGCGACGCATTGCTGGGCGACGTAGCCTTGGCGGCACAGCTGGTGCTGTCCGGGCAGCTTGGCAAGCAGCAACGCTATCGCGAAGCAGCAAGCAGGTCAGTAGCTTGACGGCACAGGCCGAGGGAAGCCGGCTGACAGGGCTTCCGAGGGCTCGTTGGCGCCACCACGCCCTTGTGAAGGCGAATTTCCGCTCAGTGACCGCACAGTGTCTGTGACTGGCAGTACAACAGGGAATGCAGAGGCATGCGAGCTTGGTTCTGGCCTGTAGGCCGGAGTAAGGACCGGCCCGAAGCTGCAGCAGGATTACAGGATGCAGGAATTGTACAGCAAAAACTTACCATTCAACTTGAATGCCGCCCGGTTTGCGTTATTGTGTCTTTCCCAGGTACTGACCCACGGGTCGGCAAGGCCGCACCAAGGCCGATGGTTCCCGGCGAGGAGCACGGCCTGGACTTCACGCTTCACGATATCATGCCAATCCAAAAAGCTACTGAGGCGGCTTCCGGCGTTCCAAATCTACGGGCCGGCGATGACGTGCGCGCAAGCGGCAGCCCCCTCCCAGCAGAGTCCGCGCGCGACGCTGCGCCAGCCGGACCAGAGGATCAGGGTGAGGAGGGACTACATGTACACGCTAGCAATGAAGCTCCAAAATGTGAAGCCTCGTATCGGCGGTGAATTAGGGGCGTGCTGTTAGGCCCTGGCAGACACGACGCCTTGAGTGCTGCTGGGCGGCGTATCGGCAGCGGCTTGACCCGCCACACCGGGCCATACCTCATAATGCCCCCGCATCAGACACGGCCCTCGGCACCTGACACGATCCTGGTAATCAGACACGACACTGGCTTCTCCCTTCAGGTTACTTGGTTGCACAGGGGCCCCTGCACCAGCCGCAGTCGCACAGCTCCCCAGCGACCGCCACCCCCCAGCAGCAGGAGCAGCAGCCCCCGGCCGGCCCCCATGACGCCACGGCCAGCGATGTGGCGCTGCTGTACGGCATACACGACTCGGTTGCCGCCGCCGCCGCCGCCGCCGGAGCGCTGGTGCACGTGGGCGAGAGTGTGGCGCGCGCCGCCAACATTGCGGAGGCCGCGTTGGACCCTCCAGGTGAGCGCTGGACCGGGCCGTTGTACCGTTACGCCGCCACATCATTAGTTGACCGGGCCTGAATAAAAGCAGCAGGGCCGTACCGCATTGCCGTGGTCATTGCGCATCTGCCCCAATAACTGTTATCTTCAGGCACTGGTCGGTCGTTACGGACCAGCGCTCTGCGGCCTCAGGGCCGCCTGCAACCCGTGCCCTGTACCCCGTGCCCTGTACCCATATGCCAAATGTCGCTTCGCACGCTTGCCCTCCAGGCACTGTGGATTTCGACTCAGCCCGTACAACCTACCACCCGGCGGCAGAGCACGCGACCAGCGCCGCCGTAGTTGGAGCCCCAAGCGGCGCCGCTAGCGTTCCGGAGGACAGCAGGGACGACGACCTGCCCGGCATGCAGCTGCCTCCTTTCGGCAGCACAGCCTCCACGGCCGCCTCAGCCGCCACACCTACTGCAGTCGCTCCTCCAGCTGCGCTTCCTGCGCCACCTGTGGAAGGCGCTGACGCAGGAGGGCTTGGTGTTAACGCGAGGCCACCTGAGGAAGGTGCGGGTGGGAGCGGTGTTGCTGGCCTCCCAGGTGTAGGCCTTGGCGCTGGGGCCGGCACTGCTGGGGAGGTGGGGGCGAGCGGCAGCAGCGGCACAGGTACCGGAGGCGCAACAGCTGCTTCGGCGATCAGCTGCTGGTTCCACATCTTCACGGAGCTCCAGCGGCGCCGTGGTGCCATCCCAGGTGGGGCTGGTAAGTTGGGTCCACTCCACGCATGGGATTTGCGGCCATGTTACGCGGCCAGCTGTGAAGTGCTACTCGCTGCATATGTTGTGTCCTTAATGAAGGAGATTTGTGAGTTATAGTTGCGACACAGCGTTGCCCTTTTTGCAGCAACCTGTTCAACGTTTGAACCATCCACCATACCCCATATGACCTGTGTTTCTAGTATGACATACGCATAATGGAACAAGAACATCAGGTTTTCAGGATTACAAGCATATTACCGCGGCTGTACTTGTGTCAGCAACAGCCAACAGCGCAAACAACCGCGCACGCGCACTTGGATTACATATCGTAACATGGACCATTCCCTTAAGCTACCAGACAGTTGTACCAGGATGCCTACAATGCGCACGCCCGGTTGTGAGTCTTGTGACGTTGCCCCCATGCCTACCCTGGCGCAGTGTCGGACTCGGCAGTGTCTCTTGCGGCGTCCTCCCTGGACGCTGACCGTACGTCAGACTTTGCGGGCCCCTCATCCGGAGGTTCCGACCTACTGGGCCATGGCGCCAGGGACTTGCTCGAGGCGTCCCTGGAGCGGGGTACGTTCCCTGGAGCCATGGGGGCAGCTGCCCTTGCGGCCGCAGCCGAGCCGTCTCTACTGGCAGGGACGACAGACCAATCCCTGCTGCTCCTCGGTCTGTCAACGCTGACTGCTCTGGGGGCGCCAGCTGGCAGCGGCAGCTGTAAGAGCGCCGCCTCGGGCCGTGGAGTGGGTGTCGCTGGGGCGCCCTCTGGCGGCGGACTGCAGGGTGGAGGCTGCGAGGGGGCAGGGCCGTCGGGGTCTGTGTGCGCCGCCAGCAGCACCGACACCGACATCGCCGAGGGCGGTGCAGCTGGGGGCTTCGAGGCGGTGGCGGGCCTGGTCATGCCGACCTCGGAGCTGGAGGCGCAGCAGCAGGTGTGTGTGCGTTGGGAACCTGTGAAGTGCTTGGAAATATGCATGTGAGTGCTCAGGGTTGCTGGTGTGGAACGCAGTAGGGAGTACCAGCGGTGCGCGCGGAAACATGGTGCTTGTATGAATGCTGGATGAATGCACTGTGGTAAATGCTTGAAGGTGGATGAACGCCACGTGTCGGACCTGGCTACAACGTTTCTGGCCTTTTCATAGAAAGGGCCTACCTGAGGCCATACTACGCAAGAGTCCGTGAGCCCCTAATAATGACCCGCACCCACCCCATCCCCATCTCAGGCCCAGCTGCGTGCGGTCGCTGGCCGAGCGGCGGCTGTAGCTGGTGCGCTGGTGCACTGCGGACAGGGCGTGGCGCGCGCGGCATCCCTGGCCGAGGTGGCCGTGAAGCCGGGTGGGTAGCGGGTGGGGCGTGTGGCCCAAGAGAGCGGGAGCAGGTGCTGCGTGGACAGGCGTCTGATGTGACGTTGGTAGGGTAGGTGGATGGGGAGGCTTGTGCTCCCGCAGACCTTTGACTAAGGGCTCTGGGTACCGTACATGTCTCTCACATCCAAGCTTTCTGAACATCAAGAACAGAAAGCTGGGTGGACAAAGTCCTAGCTATGAGGGGCGGTGGGCGTTGGGCCAGCCCAAAGTGCGGGTGGCTGGTGGGCCAACTACCGTACACGGGCCAAAAGGGCGGGTGCGTCGGGCAGTCGTGGTTCTGCTGACAGGCGTCCGCGTAGCAGCTGGTAAGATGGGCCGACGGCCATGATTAGCCTCCCTGTATGGACAACCTGCTCATACTCTCGCCCGACAACCAGTGTGCGAATGGTGAACCGGCCGGCTGAAGCTCACACCTCCCTGCGCTCGGCCCCAGGCCGCGGATGTTGCCGGTGTGGTTTCGCCCCGCTTAACCTTTGTGCCACCTGGCTTACTTGCGTTGCAGGTGCCGCCGTGGACCAGGACTCCGCCCTCCAGGCCACGGGCGCGGGCGGCGGCAGGGAGCAGCGGCCGCAGGAGGAGATGGCGCCCACGGCCGCCGAGGCCGCGGAGGAGACCGTGGAGGCTGAGGCGGCGACGGAGCACGAGATGGGCGATGACGAGGAGGCCGCAAGCGACACGGATGAGGAACAGCTGCTGGCAGGTGGGTGCGGGTCAGCGGAGCCTCGCCCAAGGGTGTTGCGTCACTGCGGGAAAGGTGAAGCACCCCACGAAAGCATGTCAGCTGGTCTTCCGATACCCATGCTCGAGCATCCAACCAACCTTGGGGAGCAATCCCCGGAGTGCTGAGACGTAAGGGTGCTACTGCTTTTTATGTTTTGGAGGAACCGTCTGTCTGGTCCCCTTCAGCCGTGTTATCGCTTTGCACCGTGCAGGGCTCCTGGAGCCTGAAAGAACCGGCGGTGCATCCCCCGGCGGCGTCGGCAGCCCCACCACTGGTACGGCTGCAGCTGGCGAGGCCGCAAGTACGAGGCACGAGGCGAGCCTCCAGCGCAGGCGGCGGAAGGTAGCGGCGGCGGCCGCCGGAGCAGGTACGCGTTTGCGTGCATGGGGACAAGGGACGCAGGCAGCTGTGCCTGAGGCGTACTGTACGCGCAAGGCGCCACGCTATCTGCTCTTTGCCACCTTCTTGTCTCCATCTACTTAGCATAGAACGCATGTCCAGCGTATGCCGTTTGTAAAATGCCTTATAGTCTAAAAGGCCAACTGCTGCTGACCCCGCCGATTGCAATGTCGCTTCCGTAGGCATATCAGACCCATAAACCATGTTCCAGTACCGGTATCCCTCTTTCCGTAATTTGCATTACACTGTGCCCTGGACCCGTTATCCCTTGCCCTCACAGCTGGGCTGCTAGCGGCCGCTTCTTCGGCTGCAGCTGACAGACCCTCGCCCGCTCCGCCGAGCCCCGGCGCAGCCGCCAACCCCAGCCACCATGGGCCGCACCACCTCAGCATCCTGCATACGGGCGGCGCCCACCAACCCCGCCACCCCCAGCAGCAGCAGGTGCGCGTTGCAGCGCTGCTAGCGGAGGTGGCACTGGGCCCTGCTGCTGCCGTAGACTCCTCCGCTGCACACACGCCCGAGGACCTGCGCCTTGACCAGCAGGCCGCAGAGATCCTCGACCTCCACATGCCAGCCCCGCGTGCACCTCCGCGGACGTCTGCGGCAGGGACCAGTGGCAACCCGGGCAGTGGGGCGGCAGGGGAGGTTGCGGGTGCCAGGGCGCCGGCGGCAGGGGCTGTGCATGCAGAGGCGGCGGGCATCGGCATGCAGGAGACGCTGGAGAGCGTCGCGAGGGCGACGGGCCTTGCCGCGCCTGGGCCGCATGCCGCCCCGCCCTTGGTGCAGCCGGATGAGCAGCAGCAGCAGCAGCCCTTCCCCTGGTACAAGACTGGTGCAGGTGGGGCGTCCGCCCCCACGCCAGGGGTTGCGTCGGAGTCGGAGGCCACGCGCACGGTGGTAGGCCTGCTCCCGCCACCGCCCAGCGGCCTACCGCCTCCCGTAGCTCACAGCGTAGCTGCCGCCGCAGTCTCCACCGCCGCTGCTGCCGAGGGCATTGCAGAGGAGATTGAGCTGCTGGCGGAGGCAGCAGCAGGCCACACACCTGCATCAGGCGGCGGCGGCACGGGTTCAGGTCCAGTTACAGACCAACCCGTGGTGAGCGCTTCCGATGCCGCTGCGGCGCTGCCTGCCCCTATGACGGAGCTGCTGGTGGCCGACCGCCGGGTGCTGCAGCTGCACGGGGACGTGGCCAGCAGTGCCGCTGCCGCCGGCGGCCTGCACTACATGGGCCTGGAGGTGGCGGAGGCGGCGCGTACGGCAGAGGCCGTACGGCACGCCGCCCGGGAGGTCGAGGCGGCGGCTGCAAGGGGCGCCGCGGCGGAGGATGCAGAGCTTGGCTTTGCGCGCGCGGGGCTGGGTGGTGACGACGCACTAGGCCGCACCTTATTCGATGGAAGCACCGTCGTGGCGGCAGCTCCTGCCGGTGCATCTTGCCCCGAGCCGTCCGCTCCGCCGCTGTTCAGCACCGCTGGGCCGCCGTATCATGGGGTAGCGGCGGCGGCTGCAGCTGCCGCGGCCGCCAGCATCCCCGAAGGCGAGCCCTTCATACCCATGGCACCCAGCCCCGTGCGACGCAAGGGCTCCATCCTACGCAACTCGCTTCCACCAGCAAGTGCTTTAACAGGCGGCCGCCTTCCGAGCGGCGGCAGCGTTGGCAGTGCGACTGGCACCTGCCCGGACTCGCCGCTGTCAACGTTGGGTGGGCGTTCGGTGCGCTGGGCGGACCAGGACGCCTCGGGCGCGGAGGCTGCAGAGTCGGTGAGCGGTGCGCGGCCCAAGGATGAGGCGGCAGCAGGAGCGAGCTCACTGGGGAGCGGCATGGCGGCCCAGCAGCAGAGGTGGCATGAGGCAGGGGCTGGTTCACCGGCTGGTGCGGCTATGTACACCTGGCCCAGCCTGTCGGACATGGTGGCTACACCCGGCGGTTCGGGAGAAGGCTCGTCGGGTAGCCTTGGGTCCTCCCCGCCAGCTGCAGCCCGCCATGCACAGTTTGGGTCCGGGGCAGGCCTGGCGCAGCCCGGTGGCCGATATGTGCAAGGCGTGTACGGCAGCAGCGGCAGCAGCAGCACGAGCAGCGCCTTTGCAGTTGCTCCTGACGTTGCAGCGAAGGCAGCGGCAGGCACAGATGAGCCTGCGGGGGACACGGGCAGGGAGGTGCCTGAGCGAGTGCGGTCATTTCCCCTGGAGGACCTCAGTGACAGTGACGATGTGGAGAGGGAGGACGGCAGGGATGCAGCCGCTCAGGCGCCGGTGGGCGCCAGTGGAACAGCAACGGGAGCAACTGACTCTGGGTACACTGGGGATGCGGAGGTGGAGGCCCAGGAGGCGCTGGAGGCGGAGGTTGAGGCTGAGATGCAGTCCGCCCTTGTGGCTGCAGAAGAGGAGGCTTTGCTGCAGGAGGTAGAGGCGGCGGCAGAGACCGAGGCGGAGGCAGAGGGCGGGGCTGGTGCAGCGCACATGGTGCAGATGCTAGGGGGCAGCGGGGACCCGGGCAGCCTGCACGACGAAACAGAGGAGGGCTGCATTATTGGTTCCGGGGGCGTGGGTCATCAGCTGCAGCAGCAGCGGGATACGCCGCGCTTGGGCTCCCCTGTCCTCTCTCAGGCACCGCCCGCGTCCACTGCTGCTCCAGCGCCTGCCGAGGCTTGGAGCGCTGGTGGGGCGGAGGCGGGTGGCGCCGTTTCGGGTTCCGAGGGCGAAGCCGGCGATTCTGACGCAAGGGCGGAGCGCGCAGCGGAGAGCGGCGGCTATGAGAGCGACGACGACACGGACAGCGCTGTGCCTCGCACGCCTACTGCCACACCTGCCAATCTGTCTACTACCGACCCGGGTCCAGCTGGGGAGCCTGCGACAGAGCCGGTCGCGGCCGCGGGCCGGCCGGCGCAGGACGAGGCACTCGCAGCACAGCTGCTGCGGGTGCCGACGCGGGAGCTGCAGCAGCTGCAGAGGGCGCAGCGTGAGGAAGAGGAGGGTGGTGGTGGTGGTGGTGGGGCCAGCGAGGGGGCCGTGGGCGGTGAGAGCAATGAGGGGCCCTTTGACGACATCACCCGGGAGCTGCTGCTGAGTCCGTTTTACACGCTGACCCCGCCAAGCAGCCGCGGCAACCTGCGGGCAGTTGGGCGGCGAAGGGCGGCGAGCCCTACCTATTCTCGCCCGAACGCAGGGCAGCAGCGGCGCCAGGATGGAAACCCGGGAGCACCTGGCCAGCTTCCGCGCTCCTCCTCCGGAGGGGCGCTTAAGTCCTCTGGCTCCGCTCTCCGCTCGGCAAGGCGGGTGTCTGCCAGCAGCGCGGAGTCGGGCCGCCACGTGCGCATTGCGGTGCCCGACAGCGGGCTGATTGTGGACCCGGGCATGAGCAGCAGCGACGAAGCTGAGGTGCAGGTGCAGCAGCATGTCAGGAGGGGCGGAGTGGAGCAGCCCAGGGCTCCGCGCGCTGGGCGGGATGCAGGGATTGAGGAGGCGGAGGAGGAGGCGGAGGAGCTGGAGGCAGCTGCGGACACAGCTACGTCTGTGGGTGTGGCGGTGGTGGGCGACGAGGCGGTTGCTGAGGAGGGAGACACAGAGAGCAATGTTGGGGATGCCAGCGTCTGCTATGGCCAGGGAGTGCCGGTGCCCGGCCACCCGTCGGATGCTGGGGCTGCATGGTCCCATGCACCCATTATGGAAGGTGAAGCAGGGCCAGGTGCTGTGGAGATGGGCGGCGCCTCCCCTGGCAGCGCCGGCCGCATGGCGCGCCTCACTCCTGCCACCCGCCGCACCCGCCGCTTCAGCCCTCCTGCCACCAGCAGCCTGGCGCCCTGGCTTACCCAGGCACCTCCAGGGCTGCGCCACAGCGCGAGCGGCCTCAGCAGCACGCCCCCGGCCTCTGCTGCTTCCGTGCAGGGCTCTGCCACGCCCGGGGTGCTGCCCGACACGCCCCTAGACGACTCGGAGGCATCCGAGAGTGAGCTGGTGGATGTCGTACCGGGCTGGGACATCCCAATACCACCAGCGCCCCCTTCGGCCTACGCAGCTTCGTACGGTTCCGCGGGAGGCGGCGCGGGTGGCATCGTGGCGCCGGCGGGCGGCGACAGGGGACTGGGGGCTGGCGCCACCGGCCGGCTGACTGCCGGTACACTGGCGCAGCCTGGGGGTGGTGGTGCGGGCGGCGAGGGTCGCAGCGGCCACCACAGCATGGCGAGCGTGAGCAACATGAGCACGTGGGGCGGAAGCACGTTCTCTGACATGATGGACAGCCCTGAGGAGCCGTTTGGCATGGTGGGAATTCACGGGGACCCGTACGGACAGCCGCACGGACTGTACGGCAGCGCGCCTGCTGGATTTTCCGCTCGCGGCCAGGAGCAGCTCAGGAGCGCGACTACGTCTGAGGACCGCAGCCACCGCAGCGGTGACAGCGGCAGGTGGCACGGGGGCGCGGCCAGCACCGTTAGTGAGCCGGTCATTGGGGCGGCGGGGGTGGCGGCCGGGGGCCGCCGGCGCCGCCGCAGCAGCCTGCTGGGCCCTGTGGTGGGCGACAGCAGCGGCGTGAGCACGGCGCGTGAGCACCTGCTGGAGGTGGATGAGGCGCTGCACGGTGAGGCGCCGCGCATGGGTGTGGCGCGTACAGTAATGGAGTGTGCACGGCGTTCTGTCAGGGTGTGTGAATGAGGAGGCCCCTGTGCGACTGGCTCGTAAAGAAAAAGGGTTGCTGACATGCGCTGACTTTGGTGGCTGAACTGAGCTTTCCTCCGTTCAGGCCCGTATAACACGGATTGTCGGGCCTGCGCGTCACCTCAGTCGCCTGCCTTACACCGCCCCCTTGCGCCTCTCCCTGTCCATGACCCGCAGGAGGCCTGTCCGAGCGCACCGTGGATCCCACGCCCCCTGTGGTGCCTGTGGGCGCCTCCCTGGAGCTGCTGGAGGCGCACGACCGCGCCGCCGCCGAGGTGGCCACAGCCGCCAGCCTGGTGGCGCTGGGCGAACCCGTGGTGGCGGCCGTTCAGCAGGTGGTGGGAGGAGGAGGCGGCATTGCTGTACAATGCAGACGCCAGATGATGGCATTCTGTGACGGTAGTGGCCTTGGATGTAGGGATGACTACCGGGTCATGTATGTCCGCAGGGTGAGGACTGCTCGCCTACCAGGCCAGGGCTTGTCAGGCAGCCCCAAAGGAGCGTGTCCTTTGCTGCATCCATTCGGCACGTGCTTGCCTGCAGTGGCCATGCTGGACCGGTACGCCACCCGCCTGTACGTAACCAGAAGCTATCACGTAAATGTGCCGTCCTGTCGGCCCTTACAGGTCGAGTCCCTCGCCACCCTGGTTGAGGAGGCTGCGGCCGCCCACCAACGCGCCGTGGAGGCGGAGGTGGTCCTGCCCGTGGTGCTGTCGCCCATGGCACCGCCGGAAGCGGCGGCGGCCGCGGTGGCTGCCGCCGCCGCTGCCGCTGCCGCTGCCTCCCCGGTTCCTAGTGATGATGAGGGGGGAGGCGCGCCCGAGGCCGAGGGCCTGGCTGGCGGAAGGCTCAGCCCGGTCGTTTCTAGGGCGGAGGCTGTGTTCCGGACGCTGTCCATCAGCGCTGGCGATCAGCTGGGAGAGGCGGCCTCGGGCGACATGGACTGGGCCAGCCTGGCCAACATTGCTGTCGAGGAGGGCTTCCGGGCGTCTGGATCACATGCGCTTGTGGGCGAGCTGGAGGCTACGTCGTCTGGAGGTCAGGCTTCCAGGAGCTGGCAGCACGCCGGCCTGGCCGCTGAGCTGGCCCACAGCGGCAGCGGCCCTCTGTTGGCCCGGAGGCTGAGCCGTGCACTGAGCCCGCTGCCTAGTGAGCGCGTGGGCAGCGTGACGAAGCACGGGGCGGGTGCGGAGGGCGGCGGCAGCAGCAGTGCGGTGGGCAGTGGTGTCGGCTGCGGCGCTGGAGCCGGTACGGCGGTGGGGGCAGAGGCGGAGACGGGGGCTGAGGAGGTGCTGGCGCGGGCGGCGGCCCTGGGAGGCAAATGGGTGGGCTTGGGGAGGCAGGCGGCGGGAGCGGCGGCGCTGGTGGCGCTGGGGGAGCCGGTGGAGGAGGCGGTGCAGGTGGTTGAGGAAGTTGTGCCGGTTGAGGGGGGCAGCGGTCAGGGGGCGGGAGGTGGCGGTGCAGGGGACGCAGAGGCGTTCAACAGGGCGTAGGTGGAGTAGGGCGCGAGGTATCAGCAAAAGTTACGAAGGGCTTGCCAGCATGCTTGCTGGTTGTCAAGTACTGACCTGCATTGAGTGTGCAATAGTGATGGTGGTGCTGTCGCGTCGGAATCCCGTGTTGGGTTGGACGAGAGGCACTTAATGGAGGACGGGAGGCACACATGGAGGATGAGGGCACAAAATTCGAGTCTCATATGTAGCAGTTCTTATCCATCGTGTTGATTGTTGATCTCGAGTTGCCTGGATTGAGGAGTCGCTCGTCCAGCTCAACTAGCAAGGCCTAGGTGCCAGTACCGGACACATCT
>VFQN01002571.1_pt1 | contig 27700 bp, 48 predicted proteins | sample 3512371 | NCBI WGS metagenome assembly VFQN01 (sample SAMN10412370, study PRJNA504923) | tailings metagenome | isolation source: Replicate 2 from Balatoc abandoned mine | place: Philippines: Itogon, Benguet | collected 2017-08-28
CTCTTCGCCTCTAGGTGTGCCCTTTTGCGGTTGGGGTTCACTGGGTTTGGGTCTTAGGTGGTGCTGGTGCTTGCCTGTGCTGGTTGGGCTTTGGTCTCCCGCTGGCCTGTCCCTTCCCGTCTCCTTGTACGTATAAGAGGGGGTAGGAGTCAGAGGGGCGGCCCTTTCCACAGAAAAAAAGCATACCATACGTACCACAGCACGCAGGCTGCACAGGGGAGGCTGTTCCACAGTCATTGAGCCCTTGCTCCTCCTGCTACACATCGTGCTCACTCACGCGTATGCATAACGTCGAGACAACACGAAGTACGAACAATTCCTCTATCGCCTACACCATCCCGGCAACTGCATACCAGTACGGTGCAGTCACAAATGGCATGCATGGACACATGGCATTGATTTGCGCTTCAGCACCACCTGCAGACACGGCCGCCTGCCACGCAACACACCCAACAGCCGCCCAAACCCAAACCACAACAGCCCCCGTCGCACGCTATTACCGTAATTGACGACGCATGCAGAATGCAGCGTACGAGCTCAGTTCCTGAAGCCACAACCCGCGGACGACACAAGTTCAGAGCAATACCGGTTAGCCACATCGAGCTTAGTAGGTATCTTGCAAATGTACGCTCATTCCAACAGCAACGACGCGGCAGCCCTGTCCACGCAAGACTGCAGAACCCCGCAATCCGGCAGACCGATAGCTGCAACCCTCTCTGACGCAGCGCACTTGGCGTATCACAACTGGGGGCGACCGTGCACAGCTGCGTGGGGTGCACGAGAGCCCCACCACAGCCTGGCCAGCAGCGCGCCCACACAGCTAGGCCGCCTGCTGCTGCCCGCCTGCCCCTGCCCCCGCTGCTGCCCCTGTTGCCACCTACGCACCTCAAGGCTGCGGGGGTTGCGCACCTCAACGACCGTGCCCCAAACGCAGGCCACTGCCCTTGCTGTCCATTAGCGACCAGAACAGCAAGGCTGAGCATTGGCCCCCGCTCTGGCCCATGCAAGCGGCCCGCTGCATGCACGTACGAATGCAAGTACACAGATGCACTTGGACGCAAGGCCATATACCAGTAACCCAAAACCAAAATGCATGAGTCTGAACCGTAAACAGCAGCGCCCACCGTAATCAGCGGCATCACGTGCGTCCCCAGCGCCATCAGGTGTAGTTCCTGTACCACATGCGCCACAGCATGCCAATGTCCCTTCTCTTTTTAGCTGTTGCTTCTCAACCCTCCTCCCTGCTACAGTACGTCTCCAACCGCCTGCCGTGCTTCCTCCCACCCTAACCGTAAAAAGAATTACTCCGCTGGCTCACAGATTAAACGTGTCCATGATGACGCACAGTGTCCATAGTATGAGTCGCTTTCCAGTCCACAATATTTACATGAACCCCACTCACCTTGTGCCCTCCGAACAGCAGCAGCAGCAGCAGCAGTCCAAAACACGTCCATCTCGGAACTGACACCCGTCTCCTGAGCACCGTCCAGATGACGCGTTCATACACCTCCAATGCCTCACCACCACGCATTGATACCGGTAAGCAGCCTGCCCCGCGTCCTTGTGTGCCCCTCAATCCCCACCTCTCGCCAAGTCCCCTGTTGCCGAACTCAACTCCGTGGCGCTGACGGAGGCAGTGCACGGCTCCGACGGTGCGCCCTGCGAGATGGGCCCGCCCGACGGCGGCGCCAGCAGTCCCGGGACCGACATGGGGCCCGCATCAGTCATGGCCGTGGACGTGAGCGACCCGTGGGTCTCCAGCTGCTGCAGCATGAGGCTAAGCCGCTTGGCGACCTCCGTGGCGCCCGGACGCTTGCGCGGGTCCTGTGGCGGTGAGGGTGTGGAAGGTAATGCGCAGCGGCGGCACGGCAGGGTGTAAGCAGGCCACCAGAGCGGAAGCCGTTGAGTATGACTGCATCACAGCACGACCGGAAAAGGTAGGTCCATACGGGCATGCCTTCGACTGCCGCCATACACAGCTCACATGCTCACCCTTCTTGCCAGCGCTCTGGCGCAGAGGCAACACCAATATGGCCTTCCGCACGCGGCCCGATCAAAGCACTGTCCCTTCTGCGCAAACCCGCACGCCGCCCGGCTACACGCCCCCGCCCTCTGCGCGCGTGGCTCACCTTGTCCCAGCACTGCAGTATGAGCTTCTTGAGCTTGGCCGGGAAGCGCTCCGTGTCCTCCTCGGGCAGCCTCAGCTGCTGGCCCTCGTAGCCCACGGCCAGCGCAACCTGATTGGGAGGCGAGCAAGTGTTATCGTACTTCATAGCAAGCTCTGTCGTCAGTGGTACATACGATGAGCATATGCATTGCCGTGCAGGTGTCCAGCAGGTAGCAGTGCAACCGGTTTGCAGCGTGTCCACCAAGCGCGGATGGGTAGGTGCTGGCCGCAGAAACGTCAAGGGACTTGAGTGGGGGGAGAGTACGGTACCCCACCGCTCGCGGCCGCACCTGTATGGAGGTGAGCCCCCGCCAGGGCCGCTCCCTGGCCAGCATCTCCCACAGCAGCACGCCGAACGAGTAGATGTCGCAGTGGTGGCTGATGGGCGCGTGCGCGGGGGGGTCCATGCTAAGGCTGCTGCTGAAGCACTCGGGCGCCTGAGGGTGGCAGCATTGGTAGTAGGTGACCGGCCGGTGGCAGGGGTGGAGTAGGGTGTGTAGCGGGTTGCACATGCTGTGTAGCCCGTATCGCGGCACGGCAGCTAGGCGGTGGGCATGATGGCGGGTGACCCTGGAGGGCGCGGCACTCAGCCGTATCGCACGGCCGGCAGCCGGCGGGACAACGCAGCCGAACCGCAGGGTCTCGCGTCCAGAGTACAGCGGACAATGGCGCCAGGTGCTATCTGGGCGCCCCATGTTGAGCACCAGGCAACCGGCCCCGCCCCGCCACCCGGGGCCGACCCTGCCATGCCTCGCCCCCGGCCCAGTGTGCCCACCATGTACTGCACGGTGCCTACTGTGCGCCAGGCCAAGCCCGCCTGGCCCTGGCCCCGCCCCGCCCCCTTTGACCCCGTCCCACCATGTACTGCACGGTGCCCGCCTCCGGGTTGGCTGTGTGCACGGTGGAGGCCCACAGGCGCGACAGCCCGAAGTCCGTCAGCTTGGCGGCGCCGTGGCCGTCCAGCAGCACGTTGGCGGGCTTCAGGTCCCTGGGGACAAAACAACACATCACGTCACAACCTGCCAATCTTCACAACAGATGTTCACAAAGTGTACAAATGCGCTTGGCCCAGCGGTGCACATGCATGGAGGCTCCTGGGATGCAGTAAGTTGGGCACCGTATGCGCTGCAGGGGGTGCTAGTGGGTGGCCGGCATGCAGGGGTCCGGTGCACCGCCAAACAGGACCCATCGGCGCGGATCAAGCGGCGCTGGGACGCACGCTGTGCATGCACCGTGAGGTGCGGAAGGGGTGTGCAGCCCGCAGTGTTGCTCAGTCCTGCCGCACCTGTGTATTACGGTGGGGTGCAGGTAGGCCAGCCCGGCAGCAATGTCCCGTGCCACCGCCAGCACGCGCGGCAGCGGCAGGCCGGGCGCCTCGTGGCAGGCGCGCGCCAGGTTGGTGGACATCAGCTCCTGACGGGGGACGTCGTGTGGAGGCAGGAGGTGTGCGTTCAATCAGCATGTAAGAAGTGCATTGGAGGTGCTGCAGCTACAACCGAGGGCCAGGACATCAGGCCGCATGAGGCGATGGCTACAAAAACACGCGGGCAGGGCGGGAGGAGTGCCGTGGTCCACCTGATTTGAAGTTACGCGGGTTGAGGCAGGGCCAGGGCCAGGGGTACGACCTGGTGTGCGCTTGCCAGCTCACGGAACGGAATAAGCCAGGTGCGCCCTGAGCGTCGCGTTGACAGAGCCTCACAGCGACGCCCTACGCGCTACCATCAGCACCGAATCGCTCGCGTGCTATCCTGCGCCCTCCACTCCCACGCGAGCACGGAGTGAGCGTGCTGCACACGTACGCATGAACGGGGCTCCCCTCCTCACCTCCACCAGGAACACCTCGTCTCCCCCCACGGTGCTGCCCGCCCCCAGCAGCGCCACCACGTTGGGGTGCTGGCAGCGGGCCAGGATGGCCACCTCCTGCGGGGCAGGGAGGGCAGGGGCAGCAGCAGGAGGGTTGGGCGGGGAAGTCAGGACATACACCCACGCCGTGGGCATACTCTGGCGGTGGCGCCAGTAGCTGATCGGCATTCACCAACAACAATCGTGCACGTATCAAGTGCAGCAGTGGAGCAAGCCGCATGCTGCTGCACCCCGACGGGCACCCCTACCCTATCCACAGTGCCCGAGCACACGCAAGGAGCGGCCCCTGTGCCCCCTCTCCCTTACAACGGCCCCGCCCCTGGCCCGGCATCTTGTGCAGTGCCCAGCCGGAACCAGCTCCCTAGGCCCACCGATCCCCCATTACGGCAGGCCCACCTGTTTTAGGCCTTTGAGGTCCTCGGCCGTGCCCCCCAGCACGTCCCGGTGGAACAGCTTTATGGCCACCTCCCGGCCGCCGGGGAGCACGCCCTGCGGTCACACGAGGGGGCGAGGAGGGGCAGGGCACACGGCCGAGGCTTAGTTGCCCCCATGCACCGCGGGCGCACTACAACAGGAGCGACGGCCAGCGGTTTGCAGCAAAGCATACAGCCCTGTGCCCAGTGCAGATACCCTCGCGGTCCGCGCTGCGACAAGGCGCCGTGTGTGCTCACAGCTTGCATGATGCATACAACCAAAAGCCCAGCTCCGCCGCAAGCCGGACTACCACTGAGACTCACGTGCACGACGGTGGCAAAGGTGCCCCGCCCGATGACGTTCTCCCGGTCCGCGATCAGGTCCTGCCCCAACACCAGGTTGAGCGGAATGTTGATCACGTGCGGCTGCGGCCCGCTCGCCAGCAGCGGATTCCCCAGCACCCCCTCCGTCGCCGCCGCCGCCCCGCTGCCCAGGTGGCCGTACCCCGAGCTGCCCTGCAGCGCCCGCCCGCCGTTCAGCGACCCGTGGGTCTCCACGCTGGCGTCCGTGGTGCTCGTGACCAGGCCGGTGACCACCAGCGTGGCCCCCGCGTCCCCCGCCGCACCCCCTGCCGTGCTGCACGTGGTGCTGTGGAAGCTGCTGGGGAACTTGTGCGATGCCGCGGCCAGCTGGGTGGCGGCGCCGTCGCGACCGGCGCTGTGCTGCGGCTTCAGCAACGCGAACGTGAGGGCCGCCGGCGTGCGCGCCGTGCCGCCTGGGGCGCCTGGGCCGCGCGGAAGAGCGGTAAGAGGACGGTACGCGGGGCTGGTGAGCATCAGTGCGGGAGGGGGTGCTGTGCAGGCTGGTCGCACGAGAACCCAGGAAACGTGCGACACGCCCCCATGGCACGAGCACACCGCGTATGCCTGCTAGTCAGCTGCTCGCGCTCCGGAAAGCAGCATGTGACCCACTCGCAAGCTGTGCTCCTGCCCCTTTCACCCCGGCGCCCCGGGCGCGCACCTGGGCCCTGCCCCTTGGGTGAGTCCAGCGCCACCTTGACTGTGCCCAGCTCCGCCACGCCCTTGACCACTAGGCCCTGGCCCATGAGGGCACCATCGGGGGTGGAGCGCGCGCTGGCCAGGGAGTCCTCGGGGCCACCGTTACCACTGCGGCTGCTGTGGAGCAGCAGGGACCAGAGGGTGCGGCGAGCATTGGGTCAAGGACGGTGCAGTTGTGTGAGCAGCGGCCGGGGTGCTCTCAGTTTCGACTCACCAGGACCTCCGCGCCCACCGTTTCCGCCACTGCAGGCCCCTACTACGTTTCCTGACGCCCAGCTACTCAACAACGGCAAGTTACGGGCATGCACCATCTCCAACGCGTTATTCCTGCAACCAAGAGCACTGCCGCCACGGCTGTACCCACTGCCCCAGCCACCGCTGGGTGGCCACCCACGCCCAGCCAATCCCCACCCGGCCGCCACACTCACGAGGCGTGCATGATGTGCACCGCCGCCAGGGTGGCCTGCTGCGAGCGGCTGCGGCGCCACAGCAGCACCGCGCCGCCCACCAGCAGCGCAGCCACGGCGACGCCTGGAAACAGCGTGGAAGGAGAAGTCAGCGCTTAGCAGCAGCAAGCAATAAAATGCACTTCTGGCACTGGCACCGACAGACGGCGCATACGCTAACGTGCGGTGTGCACTTTTCAGCGAACCCAGGCGGCTGTGTGCAGCATCACCGTCACTGCATGCGGCTTGTCCAGCCCAGCACAAAGCCCAGCCATGCCACGCTTTGATCCCCCCATGCCCATGCGGCCGAGCGCCCCGCAGCAACTGATCCGCCCCGTTCCCCCTCACCGCCCAGCACTACTGGCAGCACCGTCTTGAGCGTGTTGCTGGAGCCGCCCCCACCACCGCCTCCCCCGCCGCCGCCTTCCCCGCCGCCGCCGCCGCCGTCCGTATCCCCCGGCCTGGCAGTGGGCAGGTCGTACGTGTCGTACACCGATAGGCTGCGGTTGGCCACCGTCTCGGCCACGCAGGTGGGCAGCCCCTTGGCGGCTATGCAGGCGCTGGCCACCGCGTACTTGCACACGAACACGGTGTTGAGGTTGAGCACAGCGCCCATGGTCAGCCGCACCTGCGCAGCCGCAGGTAAGCAGCATACACGTGATATACCTGAATAGAGTAGCCTACAAGTACGTGCAGCCCACAGCGTACGCACTGACATCGATGCCGTCCCCTTCAGGGCGAGGATCTGGGCCGAGGTGCTTGTTAGTACTTGTCGACAATGAAAAAGAACGAATAAAGTGGTATATGAAGGCATGGGTGCTTGTGCTGGAGAAAGCGTACAGGCATGGCGTGCCCCATAGTCCTGCCCATAGTCCTGCTGGCAGCCTTACCCCTTGGGGGTCAAGCCGCGACCCCGCGATCCCGAAGTCCACCATTTGCAAGCCCCCGGACCAGCACGTGGGCGTGAAGGGCACGGTGTCCGGTACGCAGAACGTGGTGTTGATGAACCGTACGACCTGGAGGGCGAAGGAGTTGGCAGGTCGGGCGATGGGGAGTTGGCAGGCAGGGCGATGGGGAGTTGGCAGGCAGGGCGATGGACACCCCAACCAGGCGCGCCTGCTGCCATCGTGAATCTCTGGCCCTCCTCGCACCTCCCGACCTCGCCGCCCATACCAGGTCAACCTGTCACACACCCTGCCCACTGCACTTCCGCACCATAACGCCGCAGTGGGCACGGGTCTCAGTAGCGGACGCAACCGCCACGATAGCCCCCCGGCTGCTCCCAGGCGGCCTGTCCTCCCAAGTAAAACCCCTCTGCCCCCCGCATCCCACGACTTCAGCCAATACAGGCAGCCCCCGGTCCTCCCTGACCTGCTCCATGCTGTTTCCTGGGACGTTGGCTGGCGGCAGGACCGGCGGGCGGGCGACGGCGGGTGCGAACCTCGCCGAGAGGTCCAGCGGCGCACACAGCGTGAAGTGCAGCACCACGTCCTTGAGCACCACCGTGGAGTCGGGGGCCATGCTGATGATGTCCAGGGAAGCCGCCGATGTGGCGCCGGGCTGCCGGCAATTGGGCACGAACAGGTTCTCCACCTGCGGGACCGGGAAAGCGCCCATGGGCGATGTGGGTTAGGCCGGCTCGACGTGCGGATGGGATTGTCAGGGTGCCAGGCACAGCGCGGTGCATTCCGCACTTCAGTGGCGAAACAGGAAGGCGTCCAGGGCTCCAGGCCCCTCCACGCAAGAGGTGATTTGGTAGCTGGTTACGTGACGGTGGTGTGAGCAGGCCCTGTACTGGGGTGCAAAAGGAGGGCGACTGTCCATGCACCCTCCCCGCCCACCAGTATGCAGGCACCCAGGGCACACACACAGCCCTTCATACGCAGTCCACTTGCCTGAAACGTCACATTTGCTCCGAGCAGGATGCGGCGCTTGAGCCAGGCAGGGTCCAGCATGGTACCAGCGTTAGGCCGCTCGCCACGGACGACGACCGAACGGCCCTCCCGGACGAACACCTTTCCGGACTCCACTCCTCCGGCACAGGTAGTGCAGTCAACCGTGCTGGCCTGGTCAAAGTCGCTTTTCAGGAGAGTTAGCCCAGCCCCGGCTATTAGCACGACGTCGCAGTGTGTGTTCTGCAGCGCCTCTGCGAACTGGGACGTGCTCGCCACGGAGCATGCCTGCCCCTCAGCGGCGACCATTGCTGGACTAATTCCATGTTGGCTAAGTAGCAAGGCTGATAAGAGGCATAAGTGCAGTCTCCACAGTACCGCAGCAAAGTGCGATGTTGCTGCTCGGCAGCGAAAGACCTCTGGTTTGTTCCTCGCAGGATTCGCAGGAGACCATTCCTCTTTCTGTAGTTTAAGCTTCCGTCTGCGCATGACCCTTAGTGATGCTCTGACTGGCTGACTTGGAGCATGCTGCGCTACACCTTTTCGTCAAGCCACGAAACTTGCGCACTGCTTGCTTCTAGCACTGTGTTCCTTGCGGAGGAGTATATGTGACGGTGGGAAGCAGCCCTGGTGGGAAGGTGCGCTTGTGACAGCGGCTCAAGTCTTCTGTCTCGCTCGTTTTCGTTCGGATCCTTATTGGAGGATAACTTCTGACGTTCTGGGTAGTATGTACAGGCAGATATAGGTAGAGGGCTATTGCTATGCACGCTCACGCGAAGGGCTTTAGTAAGCCAGCATCCAACTTCCGCGAGGGTAATGCGCCAAAACAAGATATCACAGGGAGTATGTGATGTGATTAGTAGTCCGCCGCTGTCATAGGCTCTTGCCTCTGGTGGTGCAGACGTGCAGTGCGACGTATGGTACTACAATGCTGTACTGGGCACGTGGGCAGCAGCAGGCAGCAGCGCAAGGACCAAGGAGCGACCAATGACATAGCTCGGCACTTGCAGCTAGCTATCTGAACTTGTAGACGGGCTGTGTAAAGGAAACAGACTGGATCTGGACGTCTCGCCTTAGTGGTCTGACAGCGAGTGTATGGCCCGCTAGTTGTGAACAGCTGGGTGACCCAGCTCAGCACGAGCAGCCATGCAGCTGACAAGCTCTGCTTAGTGGTTGACCACTGGCGTAGCCAAGTGGTGTATGGCAGGGGCCCAAAACACAAATCGCCCACATGGAGAGGCTGCCAGGAACGGCCAAGGCGCCATGCAGAGGCAGTACGCCGTCCTGCGCCGTCCCATGGTCACGCTCGGGTGGACGGGCCTGCGCACGCACCCGTGCGCCCACAGCCACGTAATGACAAGGTATACACTTGCTAAGGTAACAGGACATGTCCCGATCCGGGCTCTTGAGGTCTTCGCGTGGGGTACTGCGAGCCGCTCGACTGCTGCTAGTCGGCTGCACATCGAGAACAATAACAGTCTCCTCGCGAATGGTGATGTTTGTAAGGATGATGCCCCAGCTTCAACCCAATCATGTGCCGGTATTCTTTGTTCCACCAGGCGCGTGTGACTTCCGCCCAACGCTTGCTTGTTACTGCCAGCACGCAGTGCACCTGCTGATCAACTCTGGCAGGGTCAGACAGCCTCCTTGTGGGCTCTGGGCCTGGGTTGACTCATGCGTCAACCCTGCGGCAGAGGCCGGCATGGGAGCGCGCCAAAGAAAGATGCTCACGGTTTCAGTGTTTAATGCCTCAATCGCCATTCTGCTTGCTTTAATTCGCGTCGCCACGTGCGCACCAGCCCCAAAATTCACGCTCTCCTACATACGTGGCACTTCCCTACCGACAGCATCTGCTCGCACCTGCCCGCTCGCTTGCATGTACCGTACTCGATGAACGTACCCACAGCTCTACCCGTACCTCCATTGCACCATGCTGCACCATGCTTGCACCGGCACCATTGCATCAGCAGTACGCCCTCACCCTCCATTGTTACCCACGCACCGAGACCACCACACACACCAGGCTGCCCCTCCCCCTCCCCGCCCGCACGCACACAGCGTCACTGCTCGCACGCCGCCAGCATCTGGTCCACCCGCTGCAGCTCCGTGACGCGCTGCTGGATCTCCGCGCGCACCGTGTGCACCGTCTCCAGCTTGAGCCGCCCCGCAGACTCCAGGTCGCGCAGGAACTGCCGCCGCTCGTCGATCTCCTGCGGCCGTACGGTGCAGTACCGTGGGTGCGTGGGCAGCTTGGGGCGTGAGAAAGGGGCAAGCGGTTTGTCCGTGAAGGCTTTGGGAGCAGCATCGGGTAGGGCATGTGGGTTCAGGGCAGGGGGTCAGCACGCAGCCCTTGCCCCCGCGCACGTACCTGCACAATGGCCGCAAACATCTCCTCCAGCTGCTGCTTCTGGCTCTTCTTGGGCACTGCAGGTGCGGGAACCGGGTGAGCGCTGTAAGGGGCATGAACGCATACAGTGGCGTATGCGTCATTCTGCCGGTGCAAGGAATGCTCAGTGGCAAAACTGATGGCTGCTTTATACTGGAACACGTGCAAGTTGCACCTGTCGTGTCACATGCAGCCAGCGCCGGAACCCGAACAGTTCCCCGACTAAGGACATAGGCAGTCCCTTACCATGCTTGGCGGCCGCTGCCTGCTGCTCGGGCGTGAACTCCGGCATCTTGCCCCGAAACCGCATCAGCTCCGCTAGCCGGCTCTTCTCCCTCTCATCCAATAGCGGTCCTGCACAAAAGACACCGCCACGGTACACAGTATTGCTGCCAGCTCACTATGCTAGCAGCGCGTCGCATGGTTGAGGCTCGGTAGCTAGGCATACTCCATTTCAGGCACGTCAATCCCAATGCTAGGCTGGTGACCTGCACAGTACTAAGGAGCTGCGTGCAGGTTGTCCAAGAACCGGGACCCCACAAGGCCGACGCCGTATGGGTGACACCCTGGGCACGCCAGGCCCATAGCTCCGCCCAGCCCAACCCCTCGCCGGGCACAAACAATGCTACCCCGCAAGAAAGTTGGCTAGTCCGTCTGTAATGGCTTGCCAGTAGACGCCAGTCCGCCGGCTGTGGGCTGCAGCCCTTGAACTGACATCCGTCTGCCGGCCGTGGGTGGCAGCCCGTGCACTCACTGCTGGGCGGGGGCTGCGGCGCACACCGCATGCGCTCGTACTCGGCGTCTATCTCCGCGCGAATGGCCTCCAGCGGCCGCCGCCGGGGTATGTAGTGCACCCGGGCCGTGTCGTAGTCTATTCGCTTGGGGAACTTGGGCACCTCAACCTGCAGCGGCAGGAGAATTACAATGTGGCGCCTGGGATCCTATGCGCTATTGCACAAGCTGCATACCGTATGCATTGACGATGGGAGGCACAGTTTGTACGGCATCCTGGGTGCGGTACACGTGGCAGATCGATCGCACGATCGGAAACCTATTGGTGGTGTTGTGAAGCCTTCACCTGTGGCCGCTCGTACTTGGGCTTCGGAGGCTCTGAGGACGCGTGCGAAGGGGTGCATGGGGCAGCACGATGGGGCAGGGGGAAACCGAACCACCACCTTTCAGCCCAAAGCCTGGTTGTGTGAGACCTACTGGGGCCCTACCGGGAACTGCGGAAAGCGCCTAGCACCTCTCAGCTCCCGCACATAGCGGCATGCAAGCGTGCCCTCGACAGTTACTCCCAAGTCGCCAGGTACCTGTTCGTCCGTCTCAGTCCGCCGCCCATCCCCTAACACGCACGACCCGAAGCCCAGCGCACGCCCTCCAAGGCTTGCAAATCCAACCTCCAACGATTCCCGCCAAACTACTCCGCGGCTGCCCCTTCTTGACTTACTGCTACCAGGTATGCTTCCCGAGGCCCGCCCGCCCACCTGCCACCGGCGGAGGGCTCCAGCCCGTCGCCACCTTCTTGTCATGCAGCTGCTTGTTGCGTGCGTGGAAGGTGTTGCCCACCTGGCGCACAGCAGAGTGCAACTCCCGTTAGACAACTACGGATGAGCGTTAGGATAGTGTTGGTCCTGACCACTTGACACAGGCAGACGTGCTGAACGTCAGCGATGGCCAGCACGGTAGGGCCAAAGAGTAGCAGCACCTCACGCACACACTGGCGCAGCGCATGGTACGCACAGACGCATCTACGGGGCTCGGCTCACAGAAAACGTCACAGGTTGGTTCTGCTTGGCGCGGCAGTCGGCTCATTGCATGCCGTACAGCGCAACGACCTGTCAGTTGTCGGGGGGCACCCTGCCTACCCCTGCCCAAGCTGCGCCCTGTCAATCCGACATGTGCTTACAGCGGCAGGTCAGACCATGTGACCTTCGTCCTGAGGTATATGATAAGCTGCTCGACATGCTGACCTGTTTTGTAGCGTCCTTGTTGTAGAGCTTAAACAGTGCTTTCCCCGCAGGATTGTCCCTGTGGGTTGGGTGCAGCAGTTAGGGGGCGTTTGGGAGCCAGAACAATGCCGATAGTTGTTTGTTCGGGCTCGTAAGTGGGCGCGTGGTGCCCCATGCAGGTGCACGGCACTTGAGGCGTTGATGAGGTAGTATTCTAGCCTGTCTCCCATGCGGAGACGCAAGGTTGTTTTTCTGCAGAGCTGGATACAAAGCAACAGCAGGAGGTGGATAGAAGGTGGACGCACTGTTGCACGGATGACTGCCGTGTCTGGACTGGCTTAGGTTTGTGCGGCCCCCCACCCACACAGGTCGACTGGCACTCAGCACCCCACCTGCCGAAAGCTTTCCATGCCCCAGTCAGGTCGTCCGCTCCCCGTTCTCCAGCCATAGATGTAGTGCTTTGGAGCACCTGTCGATGGCTTACTACTACGTTCTGCGGTGTTGCCAAGGGCAAGTCTTGAAAATGTGCAGTTGTCGCGTTCAGAAGGCCTATAGGCGAACGACAGGGTCTAATGGATTTGGGTCTAGCGCGTCTTGAACTAAAATGGTACTGCAGGTGTCCGTGGCACTGTCATCGGTAGAAAATAGAGTGGTGGTTCCAAATCGTACCTGCGCTTAGTGAAGGTAGTGGCAAACGTCCAAAGGCCGAGTCAACTAGCATAGACGTTCGCACGTGGTTGTATTCTAACGTAATCAAGCTTGCGAGGTGCCCCGCGACCCATACAAACGAAGTCCCTTTCGCGCGGGGGGGAACTCCTACACCGTCAGTCGCTGCCTACAACCGGAGTATCACCAATGGACGATAACCTGAAAAGAGTAGTCTCAGAGGCCACCAGGCTCTGTCGGGAGCGAGGGCAAAAGGTGCAGCCATGTCGTGCCCAGGCATGTTACGGGCTGCTCTTACACAGATTGTACGTAACCAGATGCCCCTTTCGCATCATTCCCATATCAGGCGGATCCATACATCTTAGCCTATGTAGCAGCCCTAGAGGAAGTGCGCGGCGCGCTGGATGCACTCGCACCTGGTGCTCAACTTGAGGGAAGCATGCCTGCAGAGGTCGTTGCTGCCTTCGGGGAGCACATCTCCAGAATGGCAATGGACACGACCGACCCGCGCGTCAGGACAGCGGCGATGCAGGTTGGTTGGGCGTGCGGCACGGCACGCCACCCAACGCCCCTTCCCGTGCTGACCACGACACCTCCGGAGGCCCAAACTATTCCAAGCTGCAGGGGATCCCTCACTTACCAGTTCAATATACACTAACAACTGCTCAGCGTTTCAGCCTATGTATGCCAATATCCTTTGGCGCTACAGCCTGCGCACGTCCTGTCACCCGCACACCCTCCTTGCGACCGGGTGCACATTCGTCCGCCTGCACATCTCACTTAAGCATGTCACCCGCAGCCAATCCAATCCCGCGCCACACAACCCACCCCTGACCCAGATCATGATGGAGGTGACGTACAAGCAGCAGCGGGAGCTGGTCGAGAAGGAGACGGGGGAGCAGCAGGAGCGGGCGGGCATGCTGCAGCGGGGTGAGGCGGGCGCACCCGGGGGCTGGGGCACAGGGGTCCCCGCAAGCGCCAACGCACCTGTGTGCGCGCCATTGGCCTCTAGCCTCCAGCCGACCCGTAAAACAGCAGCCAGGTGCTGCAGGGGGGGCCCGAAGCACCCCGCTAACACACACCCGCTTGGTCTCGACCCTTGCCCTTGCCCTTGCGCTGCGCCCCCGCAGCCGTGACGCACCCGCGCGCGCTCAAGGGCAACACGCCCGACGCGTACGACAGGTTCTACAAGCTGGTGCTGGAGGCGGTGTGCGTGGAGGCGGGCATGGAGCTGGCGGTGGGGGACGAGGCGGCCAACGCGGAGGTGGGGGGGGCCCCGGGTTGCCGGGGTGCCGGTGTACTGCCGGTTTGGGAGCCGTGTGAGGCGTTAGGGAGTCATGGAAACGCTGGTACCTGCGCCGGGGTGGCGGGGTATTGCCGGTTGGGCAGCCGTGTGACGTGACTGGTAGGGAACTGAAGGTACTAGTACGGTACGCTGCGTGCTCGGGCAGGTGCGGTGGGGCTGGGGCATGCCGCAGGAGGCTGAATGGCAGGCGTGGTCAAGTGGTTAGGGGGTGCAGGGCTTGTGTTGCAGTGCGGGCTAGCAAAGCGGTTGACTTGGCGTGCCCGAAAGGCGCAAGGGGCACGTGGGGCGGGCTGCTACGGTACAGGCGTGCCGTGCAAAATGCGCACCACCATGGGCCAGGGCAGCCGGCTGGCTTCCTGCTGATTTCTGTATGACAAGCCGCACGGGCATTCAAGGGGCGGGCGGGGTGGTTGCATGGCGCTTGACAGCTGGGTGCCGCGCAGACTCGCCCGCACCCCACGGCACGCCAAGCGCCCGCCGTCCTGCCCCTCACCTTCCTGCCCCTCACCGTCCTGCCACCCACCGTCCCCACCGTCCTGCCACCCACAGGTCCGCGCCGCGCTGGAGTCTGTGTTCCCCGTGTCTGCCGTGGCGCGCTTCGCCACCCTGGGCGAGGCGGAGAAGGTTGCGCAGCTGGGAGAGCTGGGCCGCATCGTCACCGGCATTTGCCTGTACAACAGGTGGGAAGGGGCAGTCTGCACTGCCTGGTTACTTCCTAGGTGCACATGCCGTTAGCATCCGGGGATGCCAGCTGCGGGACACAGGGCGCTCCGTTGCCAGCATGTGCCCGTACGGCAGGTGTGCCTGTGTTGTCCTGGCGGCTGAAACGCCTCGCAAAGGATACGTGCTGTCCTATGGCGACAACCTGAATGCTAGACGGCTATGCAAGAAGTAGAGGAAACGCGGAGCTGCGGCTGGCGCTTCTGTCAGTGATTGCGTCCCTACCTAGCTGCCCGACGCACGACAACCCATGCGTGTGCACTCGTTCGTGACGCACGCTAACGCTATTGTTCATGACATCATGCAACGGCGCGGCTTTGAATTAGACTGGTCCAAAGTGCAATTGTGTCTGTTAACAGGAGCCTGGGCAAGGGCGGCAGTGCGCTGCCAGCCGCGGCGGCGCAGTACCTGCCTGCGGCGTCGCGCCTGCTGCGAGACCTCAGCAGGTGGGGTGGCGGAGGGCAGGGTCAGCAGGGCGGCGGCCCGGGCGGGTCACGGCCGTTGCAATGGTACTGAAGCTGTCTGTCAGACTTGCACTAGTCTTGTCAGATAGCTCCTCGATATCCGCTGCCAGTGGCCCGGGCGGGCGCTGAGCGGTTTGGCCCAGGGGCGCCGAACGAGGCACACCAGTGCCGGCTCGCCCCGGCGCCACGGGCCAACGCGCACCGAGAGGGTCTGGCGCAGTAAGGCTAGACGCACAATGGGCAGCAGAATCCTAACCCCATGGACCAATATGTCCATACGTTCACACCGCACATGCAGATGCTGTGCGTTGTTGGCTTCTCATCGCTGACATGCCACCTGCTTCATATTGTGCTGATGTGTCCCCGCAACTGCATCGCTACGCATGCAGGTGCTGTGTTGAGGCCAATGAGCAGCTGGCGCAGCTGCATGCGCTGGTGGGTAAGCTGCCGCCGCCGCCGCCGCCGCCAGCGGCCCAGGGGGCAGCAGCGGAGGGCGGGGAGGGCCAAGAGGGGGAGGAGGGCCCTCCGGCGCTGCTGGCGGCGCCGCTGGGCGGCGGGCTGGCGCCGGAGGAGCAGCGGCGGGCGCGGCTGCACGCCGAGGTGGTGCACCGGGGGCAGGCGCTGCAGCTGTTCGAGTCGCTGCAGGTATGTGTATTAAGAAAGGCACAGTATTGGGGCGGCCTACGAGTTGGATGTGGACAGACCCATTACCGGTGTGTGGCGCCGGTCCATTGCTACATACCAAAGGGATGCAGATGCCCTGTTGCTTGCTGGGCCCACATGCCCTGTGTCCGGAACGGCACGGCTTGCTTTTGCCCGGGCTTAAATGTGTCCGTGCGTAGAACGCGCAGTGCTCCTTGCTGGGCCCACATGCCCCGTTTCCACGCGTTGCATGCATAGAGCTCCTGCAACAAGCCCATGCCTGTGGTCGCTCTCCTCCCCGGGTGGTCCCCGACGCAATCCTGCCCCCTGCCCCCTGCCCCCCAGGCCGACCTGCAGGAGGGGCTGCAGGCGGCGCAGCAGCTGGACGCCGAGCTGGAGCACACGCTGGCGCAGGTGGGGTAACAGCAGGGCAGCAAAGTTGGCGCAGGTGGGGTAACCGCACAGCGGCAGAGAGGGCGCCGGTGGGGGTGTTGCAACGTGAGATCTGAACTACCGGTACATGACCCCGGATACAAGTAAGGCAGCGGTCAGGTTACATAGCTTGAGGTGTTGGTGACACAGACCAAGGACTCGTCAACAAGGAGTGGGAATGGGAGGATGTCGGAGGGGGGCCGGAACAGGTTCTCTGCCCTGTGACCCCCCGCGGCCATTGCCGACAACACTGTTGGCAACTTTACCCGCCGCCCGCTGCCCCCAGGTGCACGAGGCGGTGGGCAACTCTGCGGCCGTGAGCAAGGACCTGGTGTACCCCTTGTTCGACAGGTGGGTAGCAGTGCAGCTGTGGGAACCAAAACAAGCATAGCGCAAACAGGTAGTGGGCGAACCGGCGCCCGCAGCATGGGCCATGGCGTTCGACACGTGGGCGCTGGGGACAAGGCGGTTTTGGGGTGGTCACAGATGGACAAGGAGTGGGCCGGGCCGGTTGCCCGTCAGTGCGTACTGTGTACCAACCAATGCATTGTTACGTGAGCCCCTTGGGGGCTTACCAGGGGCTCACCTTGCGCCGGGTCCTTGCCTCCTCGCCTTCCGGGCCGGTGCCGTACCGACTTGCCACGTCCTGCTCGCTCAATCCCCGTGTCCCTCCGCCCCTGCTTCCCTCCGCCAGGCTGGGGGCGCTGCACGTGGGGCTGCACCAGGAGCTGCGCATGCTGGTGGTACGGCAGCGGCTGTACGACGAGCTGACGGAGCTGGCGGCGCTAACGCCGCGCAGCGCGCTGGCGCCGCCGCTGTCGGCCAAGGGCACAACGCGCACTGCGGGGACAGGTGCGCGGCAAAGAAGTGCTGTGTGTCTAGCGCAGGGCGAGAAGAGCAGCTGCTTCCCGTACACCTCGGTGCTTAAACGCCGCGCTTAAAAGCAGTCAGCTGACCGCAACTTAAGAGTTGATGCAGACAAGTGTGCATCCAACATAACTAGGCTGAGTTAGCCCACCGTGTTTGCGTCCCCGTGTGCCCCCTAACCCACTCGCCACCGCTGGCCCAACGCAGGCGTCGGCCGCACCACCGGCACCTCCACCCCCTCCTCCAAGCCCTCCTCCGCCACCGCCGCCGCCACTTCCGCCGCCGCCGCCGCCGAGGCGCTGGCGGAGCAGCTCTCCGAAACCACTTTGGCGGCGCTGGACCAGCTGGAGAACGCCCGCGCCGCCGCCGCTGCCGCCGCCACCGAGGCACCCGACGGCGACGCCGACGCCGCTGCTGCTGCGGCCGCCGCCGCCGCGGGCGGGGGCCTGGAGTACGTGCGCTCCGCGTCGCACACGCAGCTGATGACGGGGCTGGCGCTGTGCGGCTTCTGCCCCTCCACGCTGGCCAGGAGACCCACGGGTCGGTGGCCGCTGCTGCGGCGGGCCAACCCGCGGCTCGGGTACCTGGCATACCAGGTGGGTAGGCCTGCCACGTCAAGCCACCAGTGCAGCTTTCTGATTGGGGTCAGAGCAAAACCCTAAACCTGGTTACCTCTCACCTTAGACTTCGCACTTCGCTGCACTTCAATACCACAGCCTACATTGAGCGTTGCGAGGAGTGAGGGCTTCCCAGCCATGCCGCAGCATTCGTACTGGTACCCCACAGCTGTTACACCCACCAAATCTAAGAGGCGTACTCCCTGACCCACCCCGTTAACTCCCTGCCCTGATCACCCCCACCCCAACGTCAACCCAGGGCCTGGTGTACGGCTTCCACTCCAACGCCGACCTCATGGCCTTCCTGGCCGACCCCGCTGCCACGCTGGAGGGCGTGGGGGCGGCGGCGCGCGACGAGCCCCTGCTGCTGCGCCTGTTGGGCCTGCCGCCGCCGAGCGCACCCGCGGACGTGCACACCGTGGTGCAGGTGGGTGCGGAAAATTAGCGAGTGCTCGGGCAAGCATGGGGTTGCCTGGGGATACAGGGCCGTCTGCTGTCTTGGGCAGCTAGTGCTCTGTCTACCGACGCGCCGTCGCTTTGAACCCAGTACTACCCCTACCGCGAACCCCAGCTCCCCCCTCCCGCCGCCGTCCTCCAACTTAGGCCATGTCCGGGCCCCTCAAGGTGGACTTCGGCTGCCAGACGGTAGTGCACCTGGTGGAGAGGCACATCGACAAGGTGCGCTCCTGGCCTGGAGACTTGCTCAGAGCGTGTGACCCCTTGGCCCTGTAACCAGCTGTAACGCCGCCATCCAGTGCCCTACGGCACTCCTACCGCCGGAGCTGCTTGTCCAGACCAGACAGCCCGCCCCAGCAGGGTCCTCCTGGTCATGCGTTGTTGCGTGTTATCCCTTCCTTCTTTCCCCTTCCTGGGCCGCGGCCGTGTACTTACCTCCATAGCAGATCGTGGGCATCTTGGGTTCCAGCTTGCTAAGCTATGTGTTTCTCAACCCCCCTCTCCATCCACTTTCACCTGTAGGACTACGAGTGGAACGTGTGGGCGCTGCGGCGTCGCGCCCTGGCGCTGGCCAACCTGCGCGGCAAGGCCACCCACAGCGCGCAGACGGCGGAGAGCCACTTCAAGCGAGACAACGACACGCAGGCGAGTGGGGGCGGAACCTGGGTCGCCGCCCTCATCCCGCACCTCGCCTCTTGTCCCCCTCTTGTCCCATGCAACCGTCCTGCCATCCGGCCGTTACGACGCACGCCCTAGACGCCATGGTGCCTGCCCTCCTCGCGCTTGCATTTTCCCTGATCCACTACCTTCGCTCCTACTCAGCACAGAGCCGCCATTGGCGTGTGACATGTTCCATGTACGATCCTCTAACCCTGGCTGCTGCCCCATGCATGGCGCTGCGCCCCTCGCCCTCCCGTACCCACGCAGGTGTGGAAGCCCAAGGAGGCCACGGTGCAGACGCGCGTGAACAAGGGCCAGGCCATGCCGCGCAAGCTGCAGTACGTGGCGGGGCTGCGCGGCGCGCCGGACGTCAAGATGAACGTGGTGCGCCTGGACCTGGACCTGGGGCAGCCGCACCAGCACTGAGTTGGAGGCAGCATCCTGCTGGTGCTCTGTGTATAAAGCGACTGTGCACGTAGCACAGGGGCCGTTGCGCCTGGACCTGGACCTGGGGCAGCCGCACCGGCACTGAGCAGCGCCGTGCTGGTGCTGTGTTGTGCTGCGTGTGCAAGCGGCCATGTACATGGTATGGTGCATGGGGTGGCCATGGTGCATGGGGTGGTGCGCCTGGAGCTGCGCACGAGGCAGCCGCACCGTCACTGAGCAGCAGGGGTGCGTCCTGCTGTGACTTGTCGCTGTGTGTATCAAGCAGTTGCGCATGTGGCACACTGGCTGGGCTGGGCGTGTGACCGTCCCTGTGGCAGCAGCCTTGGACTGGTTTGGCTGCTGGACAAAGGCGGCACGCGGCAGCGCTAGGGGTGACGTACATGCGTCTGTGTGCACGGACGGTGTGGAATGGGCCTGGGGCGTCCGCACTGGCGTATGGGTGCAGGTGCAGGGCATCGAAGCCGCATGAGGATACGTTCTCCGTATACTTTGAGATGGCACCATGTGGAGAGGATGGTGGGGCTGGGACCGGTGTGCCGGTTGCTGGACCTGCACCGGGACCGGGAGATTGGGCAGCCGCGCGCCGGCTCTGGTGGCCCGTGTGCGTTGGGGCTACTACCGGGTAGCTTGTAGGTATGGCGGGGAGTTGGACGGGATGCTGGTGTAGGCTAGGCGGGTCAGTGACTGTGGTAGTGCACCATGTACATCAGCTGGGGGTAGGGGAGTTGGGTACGCAATGGTTGTGGGCCACGTGGCTTTGGGCTCTGCAAACGCCTGGGCAAGCATGCATGGAGCATGGCTTGACAATTCCTGCAAGGGAGCGAAATCAGCAACCTGAAGCTGGCAAGTGTGACAAAAGGGTTGGGCGGCATGGTGACAGTTGGTGGTGATGCTGCAGCACACGCCTGCATGACGTGCGATCATGTGTACATAGGGAGACTGTGGACTTCTGGGTACCATACGGGTTCAGGTGGCAGGGTCAAGGAGCTGCAACAGGCTCATGCTGCCACCTAGGCCCTGTCGGTCTCCCGCCAGTCGTGTTGCCAGCTGTCGCGCTGTATAACACCATTTGCCAGCCATGTGTGTCTCAGTACCAGTAGGTGAATGCTTGGCTCTTTCATAGCGAGGCCCCTGGGGAGGGGGGGTGATTCGGGGAACCCTCGTCCTGTGCCCGTCCATGGAGCCGATGTAGGAGGCTGTGACGCCTCAACACTGTCGATATCGTAAGGTAGGGCCGCGACCATGCATGGGGTGACTGTGGGTTATGTCGTGCTGCTTGTGCAAGGACAACGCCTGGGCCTGAGCCCCCAAGTAGGCCAGGGCAGCGGGGTGCCACCTGAAGCCTCTGTGCATGTTCGTCGGAACCAGAAGCACATGGCATGGTTACCCTGTGCGCTGGCGTACGGCTACTGCACAAGAGGACTGGCGATCAAGGAACCCGTGCTGGCGACTGTCCGTTAAGTGTTACACCGACTCAGTTTATTAGAGACCTGCACCAGGGCCACACTGCCCGGGCAGAAGCACTGCGAGTTCGGTCACGCTCACCCCGTACGGAGCCACAAGGGCTGCACGCATCTCTGCGACCAGACTCCTTCCGTACAGGTGGCCAGCCCCAGAGGTGCCCACCATCGCCTTCAGCCTTCAACACCTTCCTCTACGCACCATCAATGAAAGAGGAGCCCTCCTGAGTAATTCCAGAGCTTTGCTCCTTGGCTTTGTCCAAGCCGCACCACAAGTCCACAACGCCAGGCCCGCGCCTTTTCCAGCACGGCCCACTCGCTGAAATGTGATAGCCAACATGTAATCACAGTTTCTGTGACATCGCTATCACCCGCTATGTCAATTAACGGCACAACGATGCACACCCTGCATCGTAACGCACAGTCGGGCTCATGCAAGCAAGGCACCACCAACACAACTGATCACTGCCGAGGCACAGGAAAGCGACCTCGCCAGTCGGCTCTGGTGCTGCAAACAGCCTCTCGAACGCGCGTACAACCAGTTTATCCATGAATGGCTTTCCTGTCTCATGCATGGACATCCATGGCACCTGGACCTGTTCAAATTGCGGCATGCGACTGCTGCGCACACGTCTGGTTCCGTTCCGCATTCTACTTAACGCCTGGTTCCGTTCGCAAGGCCACCCTATGCGACCTGTGTCCAACACCCGCACGATCCAGCGCACGCAGCGATTTGCCATGTCTCCTCGCAGCTGCGCCCATTACCCTACCAGAAACGGTCAACGGATCGGCAACAGCAGCAGTAGCACTTGCCGTCCCGTGTCCATGAAATCAGTCGCAGGTCCGCACCAGGTGCCGACGCAAACATATTTATTGCAATCTGCCACGCTCCAAACCACGCAGCGAAGCCCGACCGCCGGCGCAACAGCCACACCTGCAGCATACCCGTATGCCGGGTACGCATGCAGCTACACCAGGGCCTCCAAGACCACTGCGGCGCGCAGCCTGTCAGGACGACCTTGGGCCGGCAGCCGTAGCCGCGTAACCATCTCCTTTTTCCACACCACACCTCATGCAACGCCAATATGTGCACGGCCATCGCAGGCCGCCAGTGAGCACATGCACGTGTAAGTTATGCCACCTACACCCATGGCCCCTTGGCCAATCATGTTACATACCACGGGTGACTACACGCATCCACGTGCTCCATAACGCCTTACATCAACTCAGCACCGCACACATACAGATATAGGTCTAGGACGAGGCCTAGGCCGCCGCGGCCGCCCCGCTGCACGCCACCCACGCAGCGCCCCTGCACGGCATCATCCCGTGGGCGCCGCCCGAGCGCCACCCAGGGCACTGCGTGATGTCGGTCTCTGAGCCGCCGCAGTGGAGCTCCGAGACCACCCCCAGGTAGCTCCCCTTGGCGTCCACGCTGCCCCCCTGTACGGCAAACTCGGGCGTGCCGGGCTGCACGGCACTCGGACCGTCGTACACCGTACCGCGCTCGTACCCCAGCTGCCGGCACGCCACGTTCGCCACGTCGGGAGTGAAGGACTTGGAGCGGCACACCGCGCCGAAGCCGCCGCCGCCAACCGCCGCCTCGAGCCGCACGAGTACGGAGCCGTTGAGGGCAGCGGTTGGTGCGAGCGGGTCGTCGGAGCTGAGTACGGAGCCGGAGAGGGCCGGCTGGGCTGCGGCGCGGAGGGTGATGGGCGCGGCTGCGTCGCCAGAGTTGCAACTGACGCCGCCCAGCATGGTGCACAGACCGGCGGTGTCGGACCAGGGGGCGGCCATCTGCCAGGCCTGAATGCCCTTCTCGGGCACGGCGTACACGGGGCAGCGCGAGAGGGACTGCGGGGGAGGGGGAGGGGGAGCGAGGACGACACCGAGTGTGGGGAAGCTAGCTTAGCTGAAGTGTTGGGCAGCGCAGTTCACCACACTGCGTTGCTGGTTGGCGCCACAGTGGCCACAGGTGCCACACGACCGCGTGCTGCTACCGGCATGCTGCTCCGCCGTCTCGCCTTTAATAGAGAAGCCGAACTGATCGCCGAAGCGACTACACCCGGCTGCGCGCAACGACGACGGCGCTACCTAAGGGCCACACGCCTCGGAGCCATCGCAGGACGTGAAACATGCCTCCCGGCGGTGATGTATGCACCTCTCCCGTACACGGGCGCTAGCAAGCGCTGTTATGCTCCTGTCGTTCCCTCGCAACACTCACCGCCTCAGTGCCGTTGCAGGCGATGCGGCCCAGCAGCAGCGCCGGCAGCGCGCCCTGCCGCCACGTGCGCACCGCCATACCGCCCGCCACGTAGCCCGACTGGCGGCAGGCGGCGGAGGCGGCGGCGTCGTCCCAGCCCGACCAGGGGTCGCCGCACACGTACGACCAGTTGCCGTCGGCGGCGCGGATCTGCAGAGTACCGACAGCAGGAGCAAGCAGGACGCGGGTTGGTCCGGTGGGGCAGGTGGCTGAGGCTCGGTAAGACACGGTGAGCTGCGAATGGCAAGTGAGGGCTGCAGCGGCCAGATGGGCATACGACCAGTCAGCTGTCAAGGCGCAGGCAAGGTAGCATGAACCTGCACGTGCCTCCTGATGTTGGCCGGGTGCCGGGTGCCGGGTGCCGGGTGCCGGGTGCAGGGGCCAGGGTAGGGGGTCTGTGATGCACCCGCCCTCACAGCCACCTTGACCAGGCCCACGCAGCCCACACCAGTTACAAGGACATCGACTGGCATGGCTGCAAGGCTCCATGTGCGCATGCCGTTTCGGCTCATCAGTGCACACGCAGTCGCACCTTGACCAGGCCCACGCCGTTGACCGCCGCCACCTCCACCCCGTTGGGTGTGGGCGTGGCCACCACCAGGGCTGTGTCGGTGGGGGGCATCTCGTTGGGGCCCAGCGGCGGCGGGGCCAGCGGCGGCGAGGGCGGGGGCGTGGAGGGCGGCGTGGAGGGCGGCGAGGGGTAGGCGGGGGGCGACGAGGGGATGGTGGAGGGACCGTAGACTGCGGGAGGAACGGACGGGAATGGGGAAGCGAACGTGTGGGAGGAGTGCCGGGGGTTGCGGGGCCGTGAAGAGGGGTGAGGAGGGGCCCTGGCTGAAGGGTGGATTTGCGCTTTTGAAGTCGGCTGGCACCATTGCAGTGCTTTTCACGGACAGACGGCTACCGTTTACCGTCTGCCGTTGTGGCGGTAAGGTGCTAGGTTTCTGGCCGCCTGCCTCATGCACCATGCCTGACATTTAGTGTGATCACAAGTGGGTCCCCTGGGTGGACCCACCCATTCCCAAAAAGGTGCCTGTGCTCTGCACAAATCTGGTACGTCTTGCGTGGTGCATGCGTGATGCATACACCTTCCCGAACGTTTGTGACAAAGCGCATTAGTGCTTAGCCCACTACTCACTGGGCGGGGGGCTGCTGCTTGGCAGAGGCATGGTCGGCAGGGGCGACGGCAGGGGCGACGGCGATTCGGGGACCGGCGGCGATGCCGGGGCCAGCGGTACTGTGGGAATGGGGAGGGGAGGACACAGCCGAACGTTAGCAACGTCGAGTGGTAGGTGAAGCCACCGTGCTCCATACCGGTGCCGCTGTAGGAAGCATGGTGTAGAAGATGAGTGTTAAGCCTGTCCTGGGGTGAGAGCGTCTGTGGCCCTGTCATTGACGACATGACGAGACATACATTTGGGACTCAGCACTTCCGACTGCCGCAAATGCAGCACGGTGAATAATGCAATACTAAGCCAATACAACAGGCAGTGATTTTTTGGTTGTATTGGGGTGGAAGGCCACCCGGCTATGAGGTAGCGCGGAAGCGGAAGCGGCATGCGACGTCCAGCGGGCCTCGCGCAACATGAAGTGCTAAACCAAGCTATCTACTGACCGTATAATAGCATGAGCACAAAGCTAACGCCGAGAAGCGGCCGGCGTGTCATCCGTCCGCTCTCCGGAGTCGTGAAGGAAGGTCGCGCGCAGTCGCGCACGTGGTTTCCGCAGCTTCTGTATGTTTGCCACTGTCAACTATATATACAAAGGTAAATCAATATAGTATTGGAGCTGTCCCTGTCCGCTTGCCAGTTGGCAAGAAACATACATGTACGGTCCCATCCCTGACATCCCTGACATTTGACGAGCAGCTACCGCGCTCGGCCGGGCCACCCCTTACCTTACCCTGCGCACCCGAAAAAGCCTCCCCCCTAACCCCCCACCTCCCGCCCAGCCCGGACTCACCTCCCCAGCACATGACGCCCGCCAGCGACGCCCCGTTGCCATTGCCGCACTTGCCAACGTCGCCCATCTCGCCCCGGGCGCACGCCGTCAGAGACGCCTCGTTGCCGATGCACTTGAAGCCCGACAGCACTGCGGGGACCGGGTCGTCGGCCTTGGTCAGGGCGCTGTCGTACGTACGGAAGCCTCCCGTACGGGCAGCGCCGTCCTCGAAGCCCAGCTGCCTGCACACCACACGCGCTGCGGCGTTGTTCCAGCTGTTGCTGCTGCTACCGCTGTTGCTGTCATCGTCCTCCGACTCGTTGTCATTGTCTTGGTCGGACGAGGCGCACACGGAGCCCCACAGGCCGGCTCCAAGGTAGAGCTCGACACGCCCCGAGGTGCTGTTGCCGCCCACCAGGCGCACTGCGTGCAGACGCCAACATACACGGGGCGTTGTACATGTCAGCTGGCACAGAAGGAACACCAGCGCGGCCCACATGGCAGTCGCATGTAGGTCCACTCAACATACCGTACCACACGTTAGAAGCAAGACCCCAGCCTTCACCCAGAGCGAGCACCACTGCCATTGCGGGGGCCTCGGGACCTACTTACGACACCGGCACGCATTTCCTAACCCACATGCACCTCCTTTCCCACCCGCACTGCGCCCTTACCCTGCGAGCCGTCCACGCGCTCCAAGCACACCACCCCGGCAACGCCGTCGTTGGACACGCAGTCCTGCTGGCCCCACGACCGCCGCGCGCACTGCTCCAGGCTGCTCTCGCCGCCCTTGCACTGCTGCACGTTGAGCAGCGTAGTCGACTGGCCGCTGGGCACGGCGGGGGCGCTGAAGGACGCGTCGGCGTTGGCGGCCGTCACGGCCAGGCCCAGGGCGCCCAGGCCCATCTGGCGGCAGGCGGCCGTGGCCTCGGTGGCGGTGTAGTGCTTGACGCACACGGTGCCCCAGGTGGCGCCACTGTCAGCAGAGGCCTGCACGTTGGGAACAGGTGCAGAATGGGCACCCCAGGTTGCGTTAGCTGATGGCGAACCGGCAGGGAACACTGCGTCGAGTTGGTGGTGCTCGGCACGTGTTGCACGTGCTCTTGCGGGGGCACGATTGCACACGTGCAAGGGCGTGTGGGGTGGGGTGCGAGCCGATCAAGCAGCGAGTCGTAGGCAGGGCGGTGCCCTGACCCTGTGCACACGCCACGGTGGCCAGCCTCCCGTCACTACCTCCACACGTGGTCTTCGCCCAGGAGCCAACAGGGGCGCCACATCCAGCACTGCATAACAAACACCACCGAGCACCGATGTGCGGCCCACCGTCCGGCGCCAACCCCATCCCATCCTGCTCTGCATTGCCCCAGCTGCATCCCTCAGGCACCCGGCCCTCACCCCTACCCCTGCCCGAGCCCCTAGCCACACTGTCCTTACCCCTACTCCTGCACGTGCCCCTAGCCGCACTGTCCTTACCCCTGCACCTGCCCGTGCCCTTAGCCGCACTGTCCTTACCCCTACCCCTGCCCGTGCCCCTAGCCGCTGCACTGTCCTGACCCCTACTGCCCCTAGCCGCCGCACTGTCCTTACCCCTACTGCCCCTAGCCGCCGCACTGTCCTCACCCCTACCCCTGCCCGAGCCTTGATATGCTGGGTTTCAAATCCTGTCATGTACCAACCTAACAGAGAGCTGTAGCACACCCACCTGCACTAGTACCTGCTTATTCCTATGCTACGTTGTCCACATCGCTACACCCACCTGCAGCCAGCCGAAGTGCACGTCCCCCTGGGTGCGGCCCTGACCCGCCAGACGCAGCTGAAACGGCGGCTTGGGGCCACTACCGTCATCAGATCCCCCGTTGCCGTTGTTCCCGTTGCCGTTGCCATTGTCTCCGTTGCCGCTGTTTCCGGGGCTGCTGCTTTTTGGACTGGCCTTTCCAGGACTGGCCTTTCCGGGACTGCTGCTGGCAGGGCTGTTTCCGGGGCTGCTGCTTCCGTTGCCGCCATCCTCATGGCCATTGCCGTTCTTGCCGTTGCCACTGTTCCCGTTGCCATTGCCATTGCCGTTGTTGCCATTGCCATTGCCTCTGTCCTCCTTGCCGTCGCCGCTGTTTTCGTTGCCGCTGTGTCCGGGGCTGCTGCTTCCTGGACTGGCCATTCCGGGCCTGCTGCTTGCAGGGCTGTTTCCGGGGTTGCTGCTTCCGGGGCTGCTGCTTCCTGGACTGGCCTTTCCGGGACTGGCCTTTCCAGGACTGCTGCTTGCGGGGCTGTTTCCGGGGTTGCTGCTTCCGGGGCTGCTGCTTCCTGGACTGGCCAGGCCGGGACTGGCCTTTCCAGGACTGGCCTTTCCGGGACTGCTGCTTGCAGGGCTGTTTCCGGGGCTGCTGCTTCCTTTGCCGCCATCCTCGTCGCCATTGCCGTTCTTGCCGTTGCCGTTGCCACTGTTCCAGTTGCCATTGCCACCGCCATTGTTGCCATGGCCATTGCCGCTGTTCTCCTTGCCGTCGCCGCTGTTTTCGTTGCCGTCGTTTCCGGGGCTGCTGCTTCCTGGACTGGCCTTTCCGGGACTGGCCTTTCCAGGACT
>VFQN01002572.1_pt1 | contig 27697 bp, 36 predicted proteins | sample 3512371 | NCBI WGS metagenome assembly VFQN01 (sample SAMN10412370, study PRJNA504923) | tailings metagenome | isolation source: Replicate 2 from Balatoc abandoned mine | place: Philippines: Itogon, Benguet | collected 2017-08-28
GCGCCCATCGAATGTCCGATCAGGACTGGCCGGGCGCCCTGACGCGCCGCGGTCACCGCTGCGGCCGCGATCGCCGCGACCTCGCCATAGGGGCGCAGAAACGAACCCTGCGCGTGCACGCTCGCGGTCACGCCTTGAGCATTGAGCTTGCGGGCCAGCACATCGAGCCCACCGGAAAAATGAAAGGGCTGGCCCCCGGCCAGCCCGCGAATGAGAAAGGCGCGCAGCGTCGCGCCGCCGTTATCGTCTGTCATGGCTCAAGACTCTCGTTTTGTGACAACTTGATGAAAGGCGGCCACGTTCGGACGGATTGATCCGCGAGCTGCGGTCATGCTTGCCTAAGCGCCGCCCCGGCTTTACAGGGCACGTCGAGCGGCGCTGCGACGGGTGGTCGCGCGATCACCGCCGCCGGAGGGGCGAATGCGCATTGCAATGATCGGCTCGGGCTATGTCGGCCTCGTCTCGGGCGCCTGCTTCGCCGATTTCGGCCATCATGTTGTTTGCGTCGACAAGGACCCGCGCAAGATCGATGCGTTGAAGCGCGGGGAAATGCCGATTTTCGAGCCGGGGCTTGCCGAACTGGTCGGCAACAACGTGCGCCAGGGCCGGCTGTCCTTCACGACAGAATTGAAAGAGCCGGTCGGCCGCGCCGACGCCATCTTCATCGCGGTCGGCACGCCATCGCGACGCGGCGACGGCCACGCCGATTTGACCTATGTGTACGAAGCCGCCCGCGAGGTCGCGCGCGCAGTCGACGGCTTCACCGCCGTCATCACCAAGTCAACTGTCCCGGTCGGCACCGGCGATGAGGTCGAGCGCGTGATGCGCCAGGCCCGTACCGACGCGGATTTCGCCGTCGTCTCGAATCCCGAATTCCTGCGCGAGGGCGCCGCGATCCGCGACTTCAAGCATCCCGACCGGATTGTCATCGGCACCGACGACGAGCGCGCCCGCGCGGTGATGGCGGAAATCTACCGGCCGCTCTATCTCAACCGTGCGCCAATCATGTACACATCGCGCCGCACCGCGGAACTCATCAAATACGCGGCGAATGCATTTCTCGCGACCAAGATCACATTCATCAACGAGATTGCGGATCTTGCCGAAAAGGTTGGCGCCGACGTGCAGGAGATCGCGCGCGGCATCGGTCTCGACAACCGCATTGGCGGCAAGTTCCTGCATGCCGGACCGGGCTTCGGCGGCTCCTGCTTTCCGAAGGATACGCTGGCGCTGATCAAGACCGGGCAGGATTACGAAGCGCCGCTGCGGATCGTGGAGACCGTTGCCGCAGTCAACGATCAGCGCAAGCGCGCGATGGCGCGCAAGGTGCTGGCCGCCGTAGGCGGATCCCTGCGCGACAAGACGGTCGCGATCCTCGGGCTAACGTTCAAGCCGAACACCGACGACATGCGCGATTCACCATCGATCCCTTTGATCACTGCCTTGCAGGACATGGGTGCGCAGGTCCGCGCCTACGATCCCGAAGGCATGGCGCAGGCGCGCGAGGTCCTGAGCGGCAGCGTGACCTATACCAGCAACGCCTACGAATGCGCGCAGGGCGCCGATGCTCTGGTGATCGTCACCGAATGGGAGCAGTTCCGGGCGCTCGATCTCGATGCGGTCAAGGCGACAATGAAAGCGCCGGTGATGGTCGACCTGCGCAACGTTTATCCTCCGGACGACGTTATCGGTCGCGGATTTTCATATACGGGTATTGGCCGAGGCACTGCGCTCTGAGCCTACATCGAACGACGTAAGCGGCACACTCTACGCCAGCATCGCCGTCGCGACGCCCAAGCTCGGGACTTCATGCCGCCCATGGAGCGCAGTTACGATATTGGCAATCGTTACATCTTCGCGAAGCTGCCCCGCCTCCAACAAAGCGAGACGCGACTCCCGCGAGAGGATCGTCCGCTCGTATGCACTCTTCAGGTCGCCATTACGGAAAATGTCGAACCACGCGCGCCAATGAAATCCGATATCCTTTGACAGCCTCGTGTTGCGTTCGAGCGCGGCCCCGCCCTGGGCGACCTTCATCTCGAACTGGGGAAAGCTCCTGATTGGATAATGGTAGATCACCGCGCCGGGCAACTCCTCGACATTTTTTTCGGTGCCGAGTTCTACGTCATGATTTCCGGAAGCCACACTCCGCAAGTGTGCGGCCCGGCACATCACCTTGGGGCCGAGACGCCACAGCATGTAACGATCCATGTCGGATATTGCGGGCTCACCGCTCCAGGACATCACCGCGGTCGTCATCTCCGCGACCGGAAATGCCAGCGCTTTGGCAATCGGAAGGCGCCCTGCTTCTTCACGTGGAGGAAGAGGCGGCAACATATTGCGGCGATACAGTCGCAGGACGTTTCCGGCACAACAACGAACCGCGTCTTTCAGATTTCCGCCGGGCGGACACCAGAATTCGTCCGCATCCGCGTTGACGATCCAATCCGCCGCATACCGGTCTCGCGCCAACAGTGCCATTCGCGTGACCCATTCCGCCTGCGAATGATCGTGCTGCGGTTCATGGATCAGATTGGCGACACCCATGCGCACGAATTCTTCAACGATCTCGGTTGTGCCATCGGTCGAAGCGTTGTCGGTGACGACGATATGATCGACGCCAGCGTGCAGGTGAAAACGCATCGTATCGCGCACGATGTCAGCTTCGTTCCTGACAAGAAGTGTCATCACGACACGGGACGCGCACACGACACGCTCACAAGACTTGACGTGATGCCGAGCCGTCTCAAAACCAGATCGCGGCGGACATCCGTCGGCTAATTGCTCGACGAAAATTACCAACTGACCGGAAGAAAATACCTCTCCATTAAACTACCTTGGTACCACCGCGTCAACTCAGTTGTATTGCGCCCCGGTTGCTACCGTCCCTGTGACATCCCCCGGAAGGTAGGTTGCGCCTGCTCCTCCGACGAAGACCACCGCGTTGGTGTCGATCGCGTAACGCTTGCCGGTGGCAGAGCCGGAAAAGGTGTTTCCGTTTACGATCGACATGCCGGCGATCTGGTTATTGATGAAGCCCGATGAGAAAGCTGGCGTGCCGACCAGCGTGACGGTCCGGCTCTGACACCGCAGAACGCCTCCGCCTACCGAATTCCAATGCGATATTCCGTTTCCGGTGATGCTGTAATTGCCCGTGCACTGGATGCGGCCGAGATCCTCGGCGCGAATATGATGATGCGCACTTGGGCCGATGCGCATGTTCGAGAAGGTCAACGCACCCCCGGTGCCGGCTTGCAGGCAGGTGCCGGCTGTCACGGTCCTGACCTCGAAATCCTGGACATGCAGCGCGGCATTACTCGATACGCGGATCGTCGACGCGTTCGTGGCCGTCACCACCACATTTTCGGGATGCGCCGCGTTACCCTTGATGGTCACCAGCCCGGCGCCGACCTGCGGTGATTGCTGCCACACACCTGCGGAATAACTGCCATCGGCAAGCTGGATCGTCACGTCGAACCCGCCGAGATCGAGCCTGCCGAAGACCACCTCGACCGCCTTCTGAATGGTGAGGAAGGCGCCACCCGAGGTGTTGGAGAGCCCGTCATTCGCATCATTGCCATCCGTGCGTACATAATAAGTGCGCGCCGCGGTCAGCTTCTCGCGCACGCCGGTCGCGCCTTGCGGGAAGCTCACCGCGCCGGTGGCAGCCGCGATGACGATGCTGTCGCGCCAGGTTGAGCCGTCGCCCGAAACCTTGATGCGCAGGTCATCATCTCCAATAAGCCCTATCTCGGCGCGCGCCGACCAGCCGGTCTGCAGCAGCAGCGAGAGCACTTTTGACGACGCTTCCTTGTTGAGCTTGTAGCGCAAGCTACCGTCGCCCCCGTCCGCATCGTAGCGCGCGGTCCAGAGCGCGTTATTGAGCTTCGCGGCAAAGGGGTTGGTTTCATCCGCTTCAGTTCCGATGCCCAGAAGCGCCAGATTCTGAATGACTGGGTTCTCACCCAGAAGCGGCGTCCACCCGCCTCCGTCGAAGACGAGCGGCATTGCTTCGTCTTCGACGTAGCAAATCCAGCCGGCCTTCGGGGCATGGAACGCCCAGCCGCCGTCGCGATAATGTGCGATTTGCCCGTCCTTGCCGGCAAACGCGCCGCTTCCCGTCGCCTTCACCAGAAAGCGATCGCCCTCCGCAGGAGAACCGGGCGGCGCGGACAGATCGCGATCGGCGACGGCAAGCATTACAACCGCATCGAGAATGCGAAGCGTCTCATTGTGGGTGACGTGCTTCTGCGCTTGTCCGGCCGCGATGTAAGGCAGCGCAAGATGGATGCTATCGCTCATGTCATTTTTCCCTTATTGCGGATGCCCCGTACCGGCTCGCAAAGGATTGCTTGATTGATGAACAAGACCGCCACGCCGCTGCTGATGAAATCAGAACTGCTGCAAGGCGAAGAGCTGCTGCAGAGTTTTGGCGCCAACGCGTTGTTGCCCTTGCATCCGGACGCTGGTGGCGCCGGCGCGCCGCCTTACGTCTTGGGCGCCTCAGCGCCGCTGAAGGTGCTGGGCATGTTGCACCTCACGAATTACAGGCTGAAGTTCAAGCCGGCCACGCCATCGGAAGCCGATTTCTCGATCTTCCTTCCGGCCATCTCGGGTGTCCGCAACGTCTCCTCGTGGTTCGTCTGGAAATTCCGGATCCGGATGCATGACGAAACGTGGATCGACTTTTTGCGATGGGGCGTCCGGCCGGTGATCGTCGCGGTGACCGCGGCGCGCACGCATGCGGAGGAACTCGACTGGAAAGCGATCGGAGCCGACATCAGCGCTGCGCCGGACAAGCTCGGTGCATGGTCGATCCTGCCGCCCGACGATCAGCCGACGCTGAGCGTCGCCTCGGTCGAATAGCCGCGGCCGGCGGCGGCAGAGACCTGCGCCACACGAACTTTGATGCTCGTGAGCGGCGCGCCGAAGTCGTCGATCTCGTCGGCCGCCGCATAGAGCACCTGCGGAGAATCCGTATTGAGAACGCGCCTCACATCCGCTCCGTCGAGAATGTCGATCTCGTAGCGTTCTGCCGCTTCACTAAGCGGCACTTCGGCCACTTCCCAGGAGTCGCCATCGAACCGTGCGCGCCGGATAAAAGACAGAACGATCCCAGCCTCAGCGCGCGCGGCTTTGAGATGAACCGGTGCATAAGGCCGCAACGCCGTATCTCTCGGTTCGGTTTCGACCGCGACCGCTGCTGCATCACCGTGATCGCTTTGCGCAGCGATCACCCGCAGCGACAGCGGCCGACGCAACATGCCGAGGCCGTGCGCAACCGGTACGACATGATCGTCGAGCAGCACGAAGCTCGACCCGGCCGGGAGCGGATCGGCGATCGCCCATTCAGTACCGCCCTGCCCGCGCAGCAGGCGGGACAATTCATAAACGCCATAGCCAATGAGTTCAGCTCGTCCAAACTGGATCACCTCGCAGGCCCCGTCTGCGTGCTGCAAGGCGGCGATGTTTGCGCCGCCAAGAAGCGCCAGGTCGGAGGTCGATGCGAGTGCGCCGCCAAAGAGCCGCACGCGCAGGATATTGGCGTCGTCGAAGCGGAAGGCCGGCCCCTTCGGCAACGGATCGACAGTTTCGCCGATAATGGAGGGCGCCAGAGCGGTGGCTGCACGTTCGTATGAAGCGCCATCCCGCGACCGCCAGATCGTCACCGGCCCGGGCCACGGATTGGCGAACACCGCCGCACGCGTCAGCACCACCGGGTCCGCGCCATCCAGGCTCGGCAGATGAAGCAGTCGCACCTCCGCCGGGCCGATCGGCGCCGGCATGGGCGGTACGATCGCCACCTCTGGCTCGAGTGGCAGGTTGAAGATTTCAGGGTCGATCGACCGCGACTTGATCGCGCGGAATTGTGTATCCACGATATCGCGAATCTCGAGCACTCGCCGTCGTCCGTCCGCGGTCAGCGCGACGACGTCGCCGGGCGCAAGACCGAGACGGCTCGGCGGCAATGCGAAGTCGGCGCTCTCGCGGCCGGCCCACAGATCCTGCAGCCAGATGTCGGCGCGGCGCTCCGCGGCCTTGCTGGTCGTGACCATGGCCACGTCGCTTTGCACGACCCGTGTCGATGTTCCGACAAGCCGTCGCGATGCCGCCGCGCCGCGACGATAATCGCTGCGGCAATCGACAAAGCCGAGTGCGATCTCGCGCGGCAATTCGGTTTCCTGCGCGCGGGCGAGCCGCAGCGGTACGCCGCGATCCGGCAGAACGCAATCCGCATCCGTCAGTTCGACGATCGGCATGCCGCCGCGCGGGCGGAATGTCAGTTGGCCCTCTTGCTCCGCCGCGTCGAAGGCAAAGGTCCGCGCCAGCGGTTCGATCGCAGCCCGCGCGCTCATCGGACGATCGATCACGTAACCTTCCGGGCCCTCTCCGAGCGCAGACACATCGCAGCCCGGCGCAGCGGCGTCCGCGATGATTGCTCCGATCAGCCCATCCATCGCGGCGCTGCCGAGCCGGCCGGTCAGCCAGTGACCGGTCTCCCAGTTGCCGCCATCGGTCCATGCGTCGAGCGCCTGCGGAAAGACAGGATAAGGCCGCGCGTCCCAGGTCCAGACATGGACACCGGACGGATCGACCATGCGCCCGTCATACTCCGACGATTCCGGATTTCGGCTGCCGGTCGCGGCGAACGCCTGCAATACCGCTTCGAGATAGCGTCGCTGGACCAAATCGTCTCGACGGCCATTCGAGAAGTACGGATAGCCGCCGCTTGCCGATCGTTGATCGGGGAATACGCTCGGCTGGTTCGCGCCCTTGTCGACCGCGGGGCAGCCGGTCTCGATCAGCCAGATCGGCTTCGATTGCGCCACAAAGTCAGTCGAGGACGGCAACTCGACGCCGGCGACACGCTCATGGTGCGGTTGCGACCAGAAGCTCCAGATGTCCTTTTGCCGGAACATCCAGGGCTTGCCGAGAACGTCGGCGATCGGCGTGCGCACCTGCATGTCGCGGTCGGAATCGCCAGCGTAATAGAAATCGAAGGCCTCACCGCCATCAAGATTGCCTGAAAGATAGTCACGGTCGTGTATCGCATCTGCAATCACGCGGTCAGCATGATCCGGGGCATCGCGCCAGTCAGACAAAGGCGGATAATAATCGATGCCGATGACATCGATGTCGGGCGATGCCCATAACGGATCGAGCGGGAAACGCACCTCCTGCGCCATCTCATCCACGACATGCGCGCCGTACTCGGTCCAGTCCGCCGCGTAGGTGATGACAGTATCGCCGCCGAGAACGCCGCGGACGTCCGATGCAAGCGTCACGAGCTGGTTCACCGCCGGATAGACGCCCGGCGCTGACCGTACCCGCGTCAGCGCCTTCAGTTCGGACCCGATGACAAACGCCTCGACCCCGCCGGCCTCCACTGCAAGCGCCGCGTAATGAAGGATCAGTCGGCGGAAATTCCAGTCGGACACGCCGCCGCCGTCGAAAAAGGAGTTGACCTGATCGCCCGCAGCACCCGTTCCGTCCGGCGACCCGTCGATGCCCGGCGCAGGATCGCAGGTGATGTCACCGCGCCAGGGAAATGCCGGCTGCGGCGTCTCACCGGAGTACGGGTTTGGCAGGCCGTTGTCTTCCGGTATGTCCATCATCACAAACGGATAGAGCGTGACCTTGAGCCCGCGCGCTTTCAGCTCCTGGATCAGGTGACGCACACTCTCGTCCGACGGCGTGCCGCCATACACCGCGCGGTCGGCGACCTGCGAGACGACGTAGGCATCGCTGCGCCCAACGCCTGCGACTGACCAGCCCGCCCCGTTCGTATCCTTGCTGGCCCGATCGACACCGGGACGGATCAGGCAATGTCCCGCCCGCAAATCGTTGCCGAACCACGTCACCACGATCGCGACGCGCTCGAGGTTCGGACACAATCCCTGCAGTTCGTCGAGCGAGGCGATCACATCCGACGGCGCGTGGCTCACATGCCGGTTCTCCGGTTCGTGCGTTCCCGGCCCAACACTGCGCGTCACCGTGGCGGGCTCATATCCGAACTCGGTTGCGCCGGGTATCAATGTCACCGCGCGGATCGCGGTCTCGAGCGCTCCGACAGGCCTTACGATCTCGAATGACAATTGCGGAATCCGGTTTCCGAAGGCGCCGACCGGCAATCGCTCGAACACGACGTAGCAAATTCCGCGATAGGCCGGCGCATTCTCCGCACCTTCCTTGGCGACAATCAGCGGATCGGCGGTCTGGTCCTCGCTGCCCGCGTAAAAGCGCACATTCAGGCCGGACAGGTCGAGCGGCTTTCCGTCAGCCCAGATCCGCCCCAGATGCGCGACCGGCCCTTCCGCAAGTGCGACAGCGATATTGGCGAAGTAGGAATAGGTGTGCGTCGTGATTGTCTGGGCAGGCTGAGCGGCATTGCCGCCGCCGCCCTTACCCCCGGAATTTGCACCGCCCGTCGTTTCTGTCCGCGTGGTGATGCTTTCCTCGAGCGCGGTCGCCCAGATCACCTGTCCCGACACCCGCGCGCGGCCATACACACGCGGGATCGGCGCGCCTTCGCTCGAAACCATTACCTCGAGGTCGCGCAGCCGTGGTCCTTCATGCGTGCGTGGCGGGGCTGCCGAGGACGAGAACAGGCTGCGGTCGATCATCGTACCGCCGATGGCGCCCGCCAGTTGCCCGGCGAATGCGCCGACCGGTCCGAACAATGCGCCGCCGATCGCACTGCCAGCGCTTGAAAGCACGAGCGAAGCCATCACCGCACTCCGGGAAAGCGAAAGGCATAAGCGAGACGCCGGCGCCACCACGGGGCGAAGGCGACTTCCGCGACGGAGGCTCCGTCATGCGCATGAACCATCGACATTTCCGTCGTGAGGATGGCCGCGTGCTTGGCGACGAAGCCGCTGCGCCAGCGAAACAGCACGACGTCGCCTGCCCCCAACCGGTCCGTTTCGACCGGAACGAGATGTCGTGCGCCGGCATCGGCAAGCGCTTCGCGCGCCGTGCTTTCCGCCCAATCGCGCGCATAAGCCGGGATCCGCTCGGGCTCTTCGCCATAAACCGCGCGCCAGACCCCGCGAACGAGGCCAAGGCAATCGCAGCCGGCCCCCTTCAGCGATGCCTGGTGGCGATACGGCGTACCGATCCAGCTTCGCGCTTCGGATACAATGATATCGGGGGTGATGACTGACATGGTTTGCGTACCAATTGCCGCGACAAGCGCGGGCATGACGACGGTCACGTGTTCAAGCTCTTGCCGTCATGACCGGGCTCTCCCTCCAACGCGTAGCGCATCAGGAAATCGTTGCCCGGGATGTGCGGGAAGCCGCGAAAATTCGGAACATTCGCAAAACGGTCGCGGCACGTTGCAAAGCGCTTGTCGCATCCCGCGGTGACCGTGAACGTGTCGCCCGGCATGATGGATTGCCCCATCGCCTGCCACAGTTCCACAATGACCGCCTCGCCCGCGACCCGGTGCCGCTTCACGTCCATCGCGTCGCCGGCATTGGCACCGCTCGTGAACAACAGACGGCCCGCGGTAAACCAGCCGTCGTCAAATCCGGACAGGCCGCTTGCGACGAAAGCCGACACACCGGTCAGGTCCGTCACGACTCCCTCGCCGTGATTTTGCGGATCGTCGAGAGAAACACCGCAGCGTGCATCACCGAGATCGGCCGTGCAGGTGCGCGTGTAATAGCGTCCGGTCTCCGCATTCAGAGAGTCGGCGAGCCCGCGCAATTCGGCGGTGAAGGCCTTGCCTTCCCGCCGAACTTCGCCGATATGACCGCGCGTCATCAGCACATGAAGCGACGGCTCGCTCCAGTCGACGACATACATGTCGACCTGCGCCGCGTCGTACCGGCCGGCCGCAAGAGCGTCCTCGTTCAGACTGTTGTCGGCCAGAACGCCCGAGACTTCGAGACCGTCAATGCTCAGGCCCAGGCGCGCCACCGCCTCCGATCCGGAAAAGCCGGTATCGGCGCGGCAGACGATATCGTTCAGCAAAACATCGCGGTCATGATCGGTGAAACCCTGAATCGCGCCGTCGCGGCGCATGAGGATGAAGCAGCGGCACAGCGTGGTGACGCCGGAATCCAGCTTGGCCTGCAGGGCTGGCGGGATGACGCGCATTGTCTCACATCCTGATCTCGACGAGCGGGATTTTCGGGATCGCGCCCGCCGCGAACGCCGACAGATCGACTTCGAGGTAATCGGTGTCGAACCGCACCGGCACATCGAACAGAAAGCCCGCCGTGATCGCCTCGCCTGGGCCCGGCGGCGTAGCGAATGTCACGAGGCCTGTCGTTTCATCGACGCTGAACCCGTCATCCAGTTCGATGCCGTCGACGGCGACACGTACGCTGCCGGAAACCGGCTTCACGATCGGCCGCGCATAGGGCGCGAATACGCCGCCATAGTTCTTGGCCAGCGCGAACGCCTCGCGCTCGCCGTCGCCGGTGCCGAGCAACTGATCGAATGCCGTGACCGCAACGCCTGGTGCAGCCGAGGCGTGATCCAGCCGGTCTCGCCAGCGGAAGCCGTGCAGCATGCCCCGGCGCTCCTCGAAGAACGCGATCACCTGCGACAGGGCCTCGAAGGTCTTGATGCCGTATCCGGCATCGTAGCGGCGTCGCGAATGCGCCCAGCGCGCATTGCGCTCCTCGCGGCCCGAGGCAAGCGCGACGATTTCGGTGCGCCGCTCCGGTCCGCCGGCGCTGCCAAGCGCGATGTCGAGCGGAAACAGGATTTCGTGAAAAGCGGTCATGGCTCACATCCCGCGTTGGCCGCGTGCAACCGCCCGCGCAATCTGTCCGGTGAGATACAATTCGGAACGCCGGAACGAATCCGCGTCGGGGGTCGCGATATTCACAGTGATGCGCGCACCCCCGCCACCGGCAGCGGCCACGCCGAGCCGGCCATCGGGTCCGCGCGTAAGCGGCATGATCGCTTCGGGGCCTGCTTCGCCCGCGAGACCGACGCCGCCCGACCGCAGCGGAAAATAGCTCGGCGTCCCGATGATGCCGCCGGATGCGAACGGCTTCACCGCGCCATGCGCTGCCGTGAGTGATGCGCCGCCGGGAAATAATCCGGAAAATCCAGACGAGAGCGCCGTCTCCAGCGGCTTGAAGGCCATTTTCAGCGCGATGTCGGACAGCCGCAGGTACAGCGACTTCAGAACATCGTCGAGACTGCGGCTGCCGATCACGCCTTGCGCGAAAGCGCTCGACAGGCTGCGTCCGAATTGCGTCGCGCTCCGGTTGATGTCGCGCATGCCGCTGTCGATGCTGCGCATGTTGCGCTCCAGTTCGGACGCGCGTTCGGTGAGCGCCAGATCGTCGAACTCATTGGCCATCGGGATACCTCGTCATCAGATCAGCCAGATCGGATCGCTGCAAAGGCGCATTTGCTCCGGTCACAGCCGCAATCGCCAAGGCGAGTTCGCGCGGCGTCATCGTCCAGAACGCCGCAGGCGAGAGTCGCAGCACGCCGAGGCCAAACCCGATCGCCTCGTCCCAGGGAAAGGGCTTCATGCCTCAACCTTTCCGAACGTCGCCTCGATCAGCCCTGCCGCGATGCGCACATAGCCATGCGCGCCATCCGGAGCCGCCATCGTGGCAACGTTGTCGTCAGTGACGCTTTCACCCGCACCGCGCAAACCTGCGCCGATGATGCGGATCAGATCGCGCGCGCTCATGCGGCCTTTTGCGAAGCGTTCCGCGAGCGCGACCAGATCGCCCTCGCCGAACGCAGCCTCAAGTTCGGCAAGCGCGCCGAGTGTCAGGACCAGTGTGCGCTTGCGGCCGCCAATGTCGGCCTCGATTTCCCCGCGATGATGATTGGGCATGCCGGTCCCCGCTAGGCCGCCGCGAATGTCAGTTCGCCAGCCGATTCCAGCGCCATGTCGTAGGTGACCTCTCCGTCATGCTCGCCTGCAAATTCGAGGCTGGTGATCTGGAAAGGCCCCTGCACCGTGCCGAAATCCGGAATCACGACCTGGCAGTTCTTCAGCGCGCCGTCGAAGAATGTCTGGCGCATGAGCGCGTCGGTCGCGGCGTCCTTGAACAATCCGCGCCCCGAGACACCCGCGCGCTTGATGCCCGCGCCATCAAGCAATTCGCGCCAGCGCCCAGCGCTTTCCGCATGCGTGATGTCGACGGTCTCGGCATTGAACGCGATTCGCCGCGAGCGCAATCCGGCGACCGTCACGAATGACGACCCGTCATGCATCTTGATGAGAAGGTCCTTGCCCTTTTGCGCTGTCACGTCTCGATCCTCCTTAAATCACGCCGGTTCGGTTACCGCGCGAAACCGCACCAGAGCGTGATAGGTGCGGCCATCGGACTCGCGACGGATGTCGCCGAGCGAAAAGCGCAGGTTGATAAGCTGATGCCCCTCGGGCGACAGCGGCGCATCGTCGAGCGCCTGCAGCAACGCGCCGGCGATCATGTGCGCCTCCTTGTGTCCGCCCTGCCGCGACCAGGCATGCAACGTGAGTTGATGCTCCTGCAAAGTCTCGTCGCCCGCGGAGAAGTCGCTGATGCGCGCCTCGCCGAGCGTCACATAGGGAAGAGGCGCCGCAGCCGGCGGCTCGTCATAGATCTTGGCGCCGCCGAGCAGCGCCGTGAGCGCGACGTCGGCGGTCAATGCATCATGGATCGCCGCGCGCAACGCGGCGGTTGAAGTAGACATTTGTATCTCCGTGACTAGGCAACGATCTCTTCTGCCTCGATCGCGAGAAACCGCTTGCGGCCGTCGCGATCACGCAACCCCACGATGCGGAAGATGCGGGCGTCGTCGCGCAGGCGGTGCTTCGTCGTGATGTCGTCCAAAAAGCGAATGACGACGCGATGCGTGACGCGGGCGCCGGATCGCTCCGCTTCGAGCGAGCGCACCGCCGATAGCGGCGTTACCTCGGCCCATAGCGCCGCGACATCCGCGTAACTGCGCGTGACACCGCCTGCACCGTCGGCAGTCTCGACCGGCGCTTCCAGCACCAGCCGATGTCTCAACAGTCCGGGATTGCTCATAGTGACAGCACCCGGAACGGCGCGATAAGCGACGACACGGAGACCGGCATCGAGGCCACCTCCCCGCTAGCAGCGATCACGCCGCGGTTCTCGTACCAATGCGCGACCAGCATCTGGATGGCCTGGCGTAAAGGCGCGGGCACATCATCAGGCGTCTCGCCATAGCCGGCAGCGAGATCGATCTCGATCCCGGCCGCCAGCCGGCCCGGCGCAGGCAATGCGCTACGTTCGAAGGTCAGCACCGCAGGCGCCGACACGGTATCGATGGCCACGCCTTCGAGATCGACAAGCTGGGGCGGACCGTCGGCGCCGAATACCCGGATCGCCGTGATCTCGATCAGCGGCGCCGGAAGAACCGGCAGCCGGCCGCTCGCCGGCCAGACATCGCGGACCAGCCGCCAGGTCTGCGCGATCAGTGCGCGTCGTGTCTGCGCCTCGACATGCACGCGCGCTGCGGCAATCAGCGCCGCGATCACGTCGTCATCGTCGTCGTGTTCGACACGCAGGAACAGTTTCAAATCGGCAAGCGAAACCGGCTCGAGCGCCGGAGGCGTCAAGAGAATGGCGGACATGGTTTTGACCTGGTTGTTGCCGTCACCTCTCCCCGCTCCTGCGGGGAGAGGTCGACATGTGAGCGCAGCGAACATGTCGGGTGAGGGGCCGGCTCAGCGCTTGCCGCGAGTTCGCCCCTCACCCGGCTCGCTTCTTTCGATGCGCGCCGCCCTCTCCCCGCTTCACGGGGAGAGGGAAAAGAAAGAGCTACATTCCGCGGGTCAGTACGATCGCGATCGGCATGATCGCGACCATGGCAAAGGACGTCAGGACCAGCGTGGATGCTGCTTCAGTTTCGTATGCGGCATAGCGGGGCGCCAGCAGCACCGCGAAGGCCGAACTCGGGATCGCGCACATCAGGATCAACTCGCGCGACAGAGGATCGCTCACGCCCAATATTACGACGAGAAGCACAGCGAACAGCGGTTGCGCGATCATCTTGGTCGCCACGTTCGAGACGATCTCGAGCGTGAACCTCACCTTGTAAGCCGCAATGATCAGCCCGGCGGCAAACAGCGAAACACCCGATGTGGTCGAACCGATCAGCGATAGCATGTTGTCCACCGGCTCCGGGACCGGAATCCCGGCTGCCACAATCACAATCGCCGCCAGCGGCGCCCATACCACCGGCTTGACGAAGCTGCTCTTGAGCGCCGCCACGACCTCCTCGATAAAGCCAACCGCCTCGCTCGCGGCCGCCGCCCGCGCGACACGCGCCGCATGCATCTCCATCAGCAGCACGGTCATCGGCGCAATCGTCAGGTTGGCGATCACGGTCGCCGTCGTGACCGACAGCACGCCGGAATCCCCGAACAACCCCTTGAAGATCGGGATGCCCATGAAGGCGACCGACGGAAAGCTGAGCAGGCAGGCCTGCAGCGCGGCCTCGCCCAGCGAATGCCGCAGCACGACCAGACTGACCAGCAGCACGGCGATATAAAACGCAACCAGCGCCAGCGTGGTCGCGATCAAAAACGTGGTTTCGCCCGCCGGCGGATGCGCCGCCGTCCGGACGATACCCACAAACATGATCGCCGGCAGCGCGAAGTCGAGCACCAGCTCGTTGATGCCCTTGACCTGATCCTGGTCGAATTCCTTTGTGCGTCCGGCGAAATAGCCGAGCGCAATCACGAACAGGACCGGCAGCAGAACCGAGAACGAATTGACCAGCATGCGAAGATCGATGGGTGGGTGACGATGCGCCAGCCGACACTCGCATCGCTCCGCCCCCCTGCCAAGAGGCGACCGCGACTCGGCAGACCATCCCTTGCCCGTTGACATCGCGAGCGAACATCGCTCCAAGATCGGCCGTCATGCGCCGCACATCCCTCGCGATCCTTGCTCTGTCCCTCGGCATCTCGTCTGCCGCCGCGCTGGTCGGCGGCGCGCCTGCGGTCCAGGGCTCGCATTCCGCCGTTATGATCGTCGGCTCGCGCGGAAATTCCTGCACGGGCATCGCCGTCGCGCGCGATCTCGTCCTCACCGCCGCGCATTGCGTGCCGCCCGGTGCCGATTACAAGCTCGTCCAGTTCGATGCGCAGCGTCAGCCGCAACTGCGTGACACGCAGCAGATCGTCCGCCATCCGCAGTTCAGCCAGAAAACCTTTGATGCCCACCGCGCCACGGCCGACGTGGCGCTGATCAAGGTCGCGAACGCTACGGGCGGTGCTCCTGCCGCGATCCATGGCGAGCGGCTCAAGATTGCACCGGGCGACCGGTTTACCGTGTGGGGCTACGGCCTCACCCGTATGGGCGACGGCAAAAGCGGTGGGACGCTGCGCAACGCAGCGCTCACAGTCACCGGCCAGCCCGGCAATCTGCAGATCCGCCTGATGGACGCCGCCACCCGCAACGAGCGTTCCGGCCTCGGCGCCTGTACCGGCGATTCCGGCGGACCGGTGTTTCGCGACATCGGCGGCCGCATGATGGTGGTCGGCGTGGTAAGCTGGTCGACGGCCGCCGGCAACGAGGCCGGGTGCGGCGGGCTTACCGGCGTCACGCCGCTGTCATTATACTATCCTTGGATCGCGGAGACCGCGCGGAAGTTCGGCACGCCGCTCGCGCCGTGACGCTGCCCAAGCCGCTCTCCGCGCCGCTGCCATTGACAATACACATACCTTTGCGAACCTGCGCGCCCGTTCGCGATCAGAGGCGCAATCATGTTCCCGGTTCCCACGAGCTTTTTCCTCACCCGAGGCGTCGGCGTCCACCGCGACCAGCTCACCGCCTTCGAACTCGCGCTGCGTGACGCCGACATCGAGCAGCAGAATCTCGTCACGGTGTCCTCGATCCTGCCGCCCGAATGCGTGGAGATGACCCGCGAGGAAGGCGTCGCGACGCTTCGTCCCGGCGAGATCACTTTCTGCGTCATGGCGCGCACCGAGACCAACGAGCCCGGACGCCGCATTCATTCAAGCATCGGCCTGGCGCGGCCAACCGACAAGAAGATGTACGGCTATATTTCCGAACAGCACGGTTATGGCATGACCGCCGAACAGAGCGGCGATTATGCCGAGGATCTCGCGGCCTCGATGCTCGCCTCCACGCTCGGCATCGAGTTCGATCCCAACGCCGCCTGGGACGAGCGCAAGAAAGTTTATCAGACGAGCCATCTCATCTTTGGCTCGACCTCGATTACCGCCGCCGCCGTCGGCGACGATGCCGGCGGCTGGACCTGCGCGGTCGCCGCCGCGGTGTTCCGTTTTGCGGATATCAAGTGATGGCGACGGTCCCCACTTTCGCGACGCCGTCCACGTTTCTCGGCATCCTGCGGCTCCAGGACGACGCCGCATTCCACATTGCCGGTATTCCGCTCGACATCGGCACCACCAACCGCAGCGGTGCGCGCTTCGGCCCGCCGGCGATCCGCACGGCGAGCCGCATGCTGGTCGACGGCGACCATCCGCATTGGTGGGTCGATCCGGCAACGCTGCCCGTCGCCGACATCGGCGATTTCGACATTGCACTCGGCGACATCGAGAATAGTCTCGCGATGATCCAGGAACAGGCCGCGGCGTATTCACATCTCATCGCGCTTGGCGGCGAGCATACGATCTCGCTTCCTCTGTTGCGCGCGCGCTCGATCGCAAACGGAGGTCCGCTCGCGCTCGTGCATTTCGACGCGCATGTCGATACCTGGCCCGACAACTTCGGCCAGCTCTATGCGCATGGTTCGGTGTTCTTCCACGCCATCGAGGAAGGACTGATCGATCCGGAACGTACCGTGCAGATCGGGATCCGCTCGCCGGTGCAGAAGGATGTCTACGACTGGACCATCGGCAAAGGCGTCACCATCGTCACCGCACAGGATGTGCACGAAGCCGGACCGCAGGCCATCGCGCGACGCGTCACCGAGATCGTCGGCGACGCACCGGCCTATCTCTCATTCGACATCGATTGCCTCGATCCCGCCTTCGCGCCGGGCACCGGCACGCCGGAGATCGGCGGCCTCGCGAGCTGGCAGACGCAGGCGATCCTGCGCCGGCTCGACACCGTCGCCTTTACGGGCATGGATGTGGTCGAAGTCGCACCAGCCTACGACACAGCCGAGATCACCGCGCTCGCGGCTGCGACCGTGGTGTGGGAATATCTGGCGCTGGTCGGCAGGCAAGAGGCGTAGGCGCTACGGCGTTACTCGTCGAAGCCGGCATTGATCCGGTCGGTCCAGTCCACCCGGTCGATGCGGGACGCCGCACCGGTCGTATGTGCCGTATAGGTCCCCGCGGCAGCCGGATTCTTGACCGACCGCACAACGGAATAGGTGCCGCCGGCGAACACCGCCAGGCCAAGCGCCAAAGCAACAAGGATTTTCGTATTCAAGACGCGCATATCCAATCTCCAGTCTTTTTCTTGTTGCAGTGCATATAAGTAGGCCGGCGTGATTTGCATGCTCACGACCGCGTGACGGCATTGCAGCAATGCCGCCGTCGCATGAGTGGGCTCACGTCATTGCCGGACCGTCGCCAACCGGCGCGATCCGGCAATCCATGTCCTGCAAGAAAGATGACTGAGCGAAGCGCTACGCCCCCGAGAACTTCAAGAGCTTGATCGCATCGAAGTCCTGCACGCCGCCGCCGACGCGCTTCGTGGTGTAGAACAGCACATACGGCTTCGACGAATACGGATCGCGCAACACCCGCACGCCCTGGCGATCGACCACGAGATAACCGCGCGCGAAATCGCCGAACGCAATCGAGTAGCTGTCGGCCGCAAGGTCCGGCATCTCTTCGGCTTCGACCACCGGGAAGGTGAGGATCCCCGCCCGCCCGCCGACCTGCGCCGGCGGCTGCCATAGATAATTGTCGTCGGCGTCCTTCAGCTTGCGGATCGCGCTCTGGGTCTTGCGGTTCATCACGAAATGCGCGTTCTGCCGGTAGCCCGCCTTCAGCGCATAGACCAGGTCGATCAGCGGATCGGCCGGACCTTCGTCGGGGAAGCCGCCATCGACGCCGGTTTCGACGAAGCCGATCTTGGTCCAGGCCCAGGAGCCTTCGGCGACCTTGTCGTAGCTCATGAAGCCTTTCGGCTTGTTGGTGCCGTCGCCGTTGACGAAGGCCGCACCCTCCTGCACCGCAAAGACCTGCTCGACCTCGCTTGCGATCCACTCGTCGATATTGACCGCAGCGTCCTCCAGCAGCACGGGCGTCGCCGCAGGCATCGCGTAGAGTTCGGCCGCAGGGAATGCGAGTTCGTCCAGCACTGCCGAATTTGTGGTCGGACGCGACGCGGTCTCCGCCACCCAGCCCGTGGCTGGGCCAGTGGTCATGAACGGCTTCTTGTAGACGTTGCCGGAAATCTCGCGCACCGAGGCGATGGCGCGGATCGGCGAGATCAGGGCGAGCCGCTTGCCAATCTCGCGCTCGATTTCGTCGGGCACGAGATAGCCGCCATCCGCAGGCGTGCCCACGGACATCGCCTTGACTTCCAGCGCACGCAGCCCCGCACTTTCACCGGAACGGACATAGGCCTCGAACGCAGTCTTGTGTTCGCGCGTCGAGGCGCTCCGCACACCGGTCTCCAGTCCCAGGTGAGGCCCCGCCGACTTGAGCGACAATTCGTCGAGACGCCGGGTCTGTGCGTCGAGCGCCGCATCGATGCGCGCGACCTTCTCCTCGTGCAGCACGTCCGCCCCGCGCCGCTCGATCGCGGCCAGACGCTCGTCATTCGCCGCCTTGAAGGCGTCGAAGGTCCGCATCAATTCGGCATGGGTAACGGGTGCCTCCGGTATCTGGCTGCCCGGCGCGAAGCCGGCCTTGGTCTCAAGCATGTCGGTGACGTGATCCATCTCGGTCTCCTGGTGAATGGACAAAGAAAAAGCGCGCAAGGCGCAGGCCTGACGCGCTGGAATTGGCGATGTGACGGGGCCCCGCTCTCCTGCGGAGAGCGCCCGCCCGCAACGGGAGCGGGCCGGTTCAGAAAGCGCACACCTTATTGTGATGACCGGCTTGTGCGTAAGAATCGCGCTACGAAGTGTTGGTAATGCTGTTGCATGGCGGTCCGCCGCTGCCGCCTTCGATCAGGGATTCCATCATGCGTAAGATTGTAACAATCGCCATCACCGCCGCAGCCTTCGGCGCGGCCGTGGCAGCGCCAACTGCGTCACAGGCGCAGTATTACGGCAGCTACATGAACCAGCCGCGCGGATACGGCACGCCATACTATGCGCCGCCTCCACCTCCGCCCGCTTACGTACCGTCACGGCCTCGTGTGGTGGTGACGCCGCCAAGCTACGGCTACGGCAGCGGGGCCTATTACGACTACCGGAAATTCGGCGATCCCACGACGCGGGATTCACTTGCCACCTGCGCCTATTGCTGAGCGGCGCGGAAAGCGCGTCCGCTTCTGAAACAGACCAACGCGAGACGTAACATGCGCACGATCGCAATGCTCATCGCAACTTCGATCGTGATCGGCGTAGCGGCCATCGCTGCGCCGAATACGGCCGAGGCGCGCTTCGGAGCCGGCGCGATCGCAGATGCGATGACAGACGCATCGATGGTTCAGCTTGCACAACATCGCAGCCAGCGCACGCCAAGGCGCGCCAATCCGCCTCGCACCTACACACCGCCACAAGCCGACACTGTGTCGCCGTATCGCTATCCCGGTTCACGCGGCGCGCTGGACAGCTGTGCGTTCTGTTGAGGGGTCTCTTGCTGGACCGCAAGGTCAGCGAACAACTGCACCAGTTGGTCGGTCGTCATCTTGGAAAGCTTAACGCTCCTCATAATTTGATCCCGCCCGCGTTGCGCGAGCCTCGACCTACTCGGGTTTATAGATCCCCTCATCCAGAAACCCGAGTGACATTCCAGCATCGAGCGCCTGCGGTTGCCAGCCCGACGCCCTGATCGCCTCCAGCTGCGCCCGCGCGGCCTCGGGTGCAATTGGCAGTGTCGCCTTCGCCGCCTTCACGCGCACCTGCATATTCTTGTGATTGAACAGAGGCAGCAGCGCGGACCGCTGATCCCCGGGACGGGATTTCAACTCGGTTTTGATGGCTTCGAGCTTGTCGTAGATCTTGTTCACCGTTGATATGGCTCTCAAAAGCAGCGCTTTATCTTGCTCGACGGCAAATTCAGCAAATAACTCCACAAGCCTTTCAGTTGTCATCCTGGAGAGTGCTGCACCTTTCATGGCTTGAGCACTCCAACGTCCCTCAAAGCTTTAAGCCCGATATATCGTCTCTCGTCCCAGCTCTTGTTCTGCAGATACTGACGCGGGGTCAGTCCACCCAAGTTTTCGTCCTTGGTTCGGAACCACGAGTTGATCTCCCAATGCTTGTAGCGCGGGATAAGCACCAGATTGTCCGCCCGGTCGATTATCTTGTCAGGATGGCCATCATTGCGCTCCTGGGTCTACTCGACAATGTGGTGGACATCATAGCCGCGTTTGTCCGCCTGGAAAACGCCGTCATGCAATTCTCCCAGGCCCTTCGCCGCATTCTGACGATCGCACACCGCCGCATCGCGAGTCGAAGCCGCAGCGCGGTGACATTGCATTTCAGCCGGAGCAGTTCCGACCAGACCTTCGCGAGTGCATGCGTAGCGTCACACCGCGCGTTGATAGAGCACGCGTCGTCGCGCCGTCGGATCCCGCACGACCGGCTTGCGCGCCCGTGCGATCTCGGATCGAGGCGCGCTTTCACCGTCTTGAATCCGATCGAGGGCCGGCGGCCGAAACGTCAGGTCGGCTTGAATACGCCTGTCTCGAGATTCCAGAGACACATTCCCGCATCCAATGCCTGTGGTTGCCAACCCGACGCCTTGACGGCTTCGAGCTGAGCCCGCGCCATTTCTGGTGCAACAGCGAGCGTAGCCTTTGCAGCCTTGACGCGAACTTGCATGTTCTTATGGTCATAGAGCGGCAACAATGCGGAGCGTTGATCGCCAGGGCGAGATTTCAACTCTGCCTTGATGCGCTCAATCTTGTCATAAAGCCGATTAACCTCTCCTTGCGCTCGGTAAAGGAGAGCAGCATCCTGCCGGACAGCGAACTCGGCGAACAACTGCACCAGTTGTTCGGTTGTCATGGCAGAGAGCTTGACGCGCTTCATGGCTTGAGCACTCCAACATCGCGCAAAGCCTTTAGCCCGACATGCCTTCTATCATCCCAACTCTTCTGTTGCAGATATTGCCGCGGGGTCAAGCCGCCATAGTCCTCTCGTGATGTTTGGTACCAAGAGTTGATCTCCCAGTGCTTGTAACGCGGGATGAGCACGAGATTATCCGCCCGGTTGATGATGCTGTCAGGATAATTATCATTTCTTGCAGAGGCCCGCTCGACAATGTGGTGAATATCATAGCCGCGTTTGTCCGCCTGGAAAACGCCGTCATGCAATTCTCCCAGGCTCTTCGGCGCATCCTGAAATGACCTGATCTCCCAGTACTTTTCATTGAGCCAGTGCTTCGTCGACGTCGCGACCTCGGAGAGATACTCGCCAGCCTGACATTCCGCGCCACCTGTGCGCGATGGTGTTGCGCTCCTGCTGCGTCTTTGGATTTCCGCGAGTGAATGCTTGAGTCACACCGCGCGCTGGTACAGCACGCGCCGCCGTGCTGGTGGGCGATCTCGGCGCGCTTGCACACGCGCGACTTCGGTTCGAGACGCGTCTTCACCCACTTGACGCCAATCGAAAGTCCGTCGGCTGCGCCCTCGCGCTAGGTCGGCTTATAGACCCCACGATCCAGCTCCCCGAGCGACATACCTGCATCCAGCGCTTGAGGCTGCCAGCCCGACGCTCTGATTGCCTCGAGCGCCGCGCGTGCGGCTTCCGGCGCAATAGCCAGCGTCGCTTTCGCCGCCTTGAGCCGCACCTGCATGTTCTCGTGATCGTAGAGCGACAGCAGAGCCGCGCGCTGGTCTCCGGGCCGGGACTTCAGCTCGCTCTTGATCTCCTCCACCTTCCAAAAAATCCTATTGACCTCTCGTTGCGCACGGTAGAGGAGAGCGGCATCTTGCTCCACGGCAAGTTCAACAAACAACTGCACCAGCTGCTCAGTGGTCATCTTGGAAACCCTGGTGCGCTTCATGATCTGATCCCGCTAACGTCGCACGAACCTCGACCTACTTGGGCTTATATATCCCCTCGTCCAGAGAACTAATCGACATTCCCGCCTCAAGCGCCTGCGGTTGCCAGCCCGACGCCCTGATCGCCTCAAGCTGCGCCCTCGCCGCTTCCGGCGCAATCGCCAGTGTTGACTTCGCCGCCTTCACGCGTACCTGCATGTTCTTGTGATTGTACAGGGGCAAAAGCGCGGAACGCTGGTCTCCGGGACGGGATTTGAGCTCGCTTTCGACTGCTTCGAGCTTCCAATAAATCTTGTTCACTACGCGCTGCATTCTGCAAAGCAGCGCTACGTCCTGTTGAACAGCCATATCGGCAAACGTCTGCACTAGTTGCTCGGTCGCCATATCAGCAAGGCTGACGCGTTTCATGGATTGAGCACCCCTGCATCGCGCAGGGCCTTCAGGCCCATATTCCGCTTTTCATCCCAGCTCTTGCCTTTCAAATATTCCCTCGGAGTCAGTCCGTCAAAGTTTTTCTCCGGCGTCTCAAACCACGAGTTGATCTGCCAGTGCTTGTAACGCGGAATAAGCACGAGATTATCCGCCCTGTTGATCACGCTGTCGGAATAATTATCATTTCGCGCAGAAGCCCGCTCGACAATGTGATGAATATCATAGCCGCGTTTGTCCGCCTGGAAAACGCCGTCATGCAATTCTCCCAGGCTCTTCGGCGCATCCTGAAATGACCTGATCTCCCAGTACTTTTCATTGAGCCAGTGCTTCGCCGACGTCGCGACCTCGGAGAGATACTCGCCCGCAAGCCTGACATTCCGCGCCACCTGTTGAGCGATGTAGTTGCGCTCCTGCTGCGTCTTCGGCTGCGCGCCGGGAATGCTGTTCAGGGTCTCGATGGGCGGCAGGTTCGGCGGGCGCCTGCGCGCATCCGAGAAATCTGTCGCGTCGAGATTGCTGCGCTCTTCGTCCAGCGTGCCGCTGCCGCCTGCGCCCTCATCGCCGACGAATGCGCCGCCCGCATCCGTCCACCGCCCCGTCTCGTCCCGTGGCTGATCCGGATTGAACCCGGCCTTCAGCGCGATCGCATACCGCCGCATTGCGCGTTGAAACCACAACGCGGTGACATCGCATTTCAGCCGGAGCAGCTCCGACCGGATCTCGACCAGTGCATGCATGGCGTCACACCGCGCGCTGATACAGCACACGCCGCCGCACCGTCGGTTCGATCGCCAGAGGCTTGCGCGCCCGCGCGGGCGGAGCGAACGGGGGCTTCGCCTCCTTCACCGCGCGGACGCGCGCCCCCGGGAGCAGCGGGAACGTCACGATGGAAATTTCCCAGAGGTCGATCTCATGGAGCTTGCGCACGCGCGATTTCGGATCGACGCGCGCCTTCACCGTCTTGAAGCCGATCGAAAGTCCGTCGGCCGCGCCTTCGCGCAACAGCGCCAGCAATTCACGCGCACGCACCACATCGGGGATGAGCCGGCCGCGCACCCGCAGGCCCCGCCAGTCCTCGGCGATGTCCTGCCAGATCCCGATCGGCTCGGCCGGATCGTGCTGGAACAGCATCGGAATGCGGCGCACGCCGCGCAAGGCTAGGGTGTGCGCGAACGCGCCCGGCATCACCATGTCGCGCGCCTGGTCGACCTCGCCGAACAGGCTGGCGTAACCCTCGACACTGCCGTCTTGAAGGATCGCGACACGCGGATGGAGCGGGATGTTGTTGTGGTTTGGAGCGAGCATGGAAACTCCACTCGTCGTCCCGGCCAAACTGCGCAGAGCAGCGCGAGCCGGGACCCATATCCACCGTCGGCGGCTATGGGTCCCCGCTTTCGCGGGGACGACTGCGATTGTTGCTGTGACTAGACCTTGTTCCGAACTGACCGCTTCGTCTTGCGCGCGGCTTTCACGTCGCGCGCCGCATTCGCCTTCGAGACGCGGTCGAGATGCGAGAGGAATTCGCGAAACACCGTCATGTGATCGCGCGTATGGCTGCTCTTTCGCTTTGGCGTGGGACGCAACGAACGCATCACCGAATGCAACGTATCCATCATCGGCCTCCGAATTTCCTGTTGAAGCGCGCAAGCTCGCGCACGAAGTCGTCGAAGCGCCGCATCGCGGCAGCGTATTCGCGCAGCACGGCAATCAGCAGCGCGGTCGCCGACGCGGCCCACAGGAACAGCGCCAGGTGCGCGAGGTCGCCGCGCTCGGCGAAGATGCGGGTCAGGTCGGGCATGACTGAAAAATTCCGGCCGTCCCCGCGCAAGCGGGATTCCAGGCGTCACGTGCGGGTCGTGCTTTGACTTTCTCACCTGCGCGCGGACATCAACGGCGCAGGTCGCCTGCCCTCACCCGGCTGGCATTGTGCCGCTAATCGTTCTCGGTTCCCGGCCGGCTGCCGTCATAGCGAAAGCTGCGATAGGGCTCGGGCAAATACTCGCGCTGCAGACCGTCGATGATTTCGTGCGCGCGGATTTTGAGCCCCATCGGCGGCCACCCTGGCTTCGTACCGGGAACGTGGACTGCAACCGAAATCTGCCAGGAATCGCTTTCCGAAAGAAGGGATCTAAGCTGGGCAATAACATTGGGCGCAAGCATCTTCACATTGTGAACCTCTATATGCGTCTCCCGCCATCCGTAATTGTCGTCGACAACGAGATAGTCGCCGCCTCCGAAATGGTCTTCCACACCGAACACCTTCAGAACGTCTCGCACCGCCTGATAGAAGCGATCCCACGTATTCCACTGCTCGTCGTCATCGGCTGGGTCAGTCATCGGACGAGACGCTCCATGAGGCCCGGCGCTCCAACCATGCGGAGCGCGCGTAGCGGACCCGTTGTAGCATAGTCGAATATCGAATCGGTTCATGCGCGTTCGCGCCGCGAGACGCGGCGTCCAGATACGTGTTGGCGATTTTCAGAACGTCAGGCCGTCGGACAGCACATTCGGCATCACCCGAACTCATCGCCGCCTTCGACCGGCGTGTACCCGGTCGCGATCCGCTTCTCGTTCAGCGTCAGGAACGGCGCGGCCGTCACGCGCGCCCACAAGGCGGCGCGGTCGGCAGCGAGAGCCTCGATGCGGTCTGAATCGACCGCAAGCCGCACACGACCGCCATAGGCCGGCGCAAGCCAGTACGACAGCGCGCCGGCGATCCGCGTTGCCAGCGGCAGCACGCTGCCGCGCACGAAGGCGCGGTTCGCCTCCTGATAATTCGCGTAGGTGTTGTCGCCCGGAATGCCGAGCAGCATCGGCGGCACGCCGAAGCAGAGCGCAATCTCGCGCGCCGCACTATTCTTCGCCTCGAGGAAATCCATGTCCTTCGGCGACAGCGACATCGCCTTCCAGTCGAGCCCGCCCTCGAGCAGCAGCGGCCGCCCTGCATTCTTCGCGCCCTGATATTCGTCCGCGAGTTCGCGCTTCAGTCGCTGATACTGATCGTCGGTCAGCACCGAGGCTTCCGGCCCGGAATAGACCAGCGCCCCGGACGGCCGCGCCGCATTGTCGAGCAGCGACTTGTTCCATGCAGCGGCTGCATTATGCGTATCCACCGCGACGCTCGCGGCTTCGAGCGGCGCCAGTCCGTAATGATCGTCGAGCGGATGGAAATGCGCCAGATGCAGGATCGGCGGCAGCGCCTGCGCCTGGTCGAAGCGCACGCTGCGTCCCGCCACATGATAGTCGTAAGCCTCCGGCCACCCGTCCGCGCCGGGCACGACGCGCATGCGGTCCGGCCGCAGCGCGTAGAGTTCGCGCGGGCGGCCATCAAGCGCCACCGCTTCGATATAGGCGTTGCCCGCAAGCTGCAGATACGCGACCACGCTTTCGAGAAACGCCGCGCCGTCCTGCCGGGGATTCGGCCGCGCCATCAGATCGAGCAGTGGATGCGTTTCGTGCTCGGCACTGTCCTCGTAGGCCAGCCACACCACCGAACCGACCGCCTCGGCAAGACATTTCACCGCGCGATGCACGATCGCATTCTTCATATAGCCTTCGCGCGCGAGCGACGCGGTGTCGCGCGGCGTCCATCGCGCGCGCGCATGGGACTGGAACGCGATGAGCTGCCCGGTGCGCGAGGATTTTTTCTCCGGCGCACGGAACCAATTGGTGACATCGAACATGGCGATCCTTCGCAAGCGACACCGCGGTGCGGCGCGCATAACAAAAAGGCCCGCAAGATGCGGGCCTTTCGTTTCTGACGTTGATGATAAAAGCGCGCTTAGAACACGCCAAGCAGCGCAAGAACGATAATCAGGCTGAGCGGTACACCCAGCAGCCACAGAATGATCGGCATTGTCGCCCTCCTTTCAAATTCCTCAGGTGCGGCAACAACGCGGAAGGGCGCATGGAGTTCCCGCATTTTTGGCATCATGCGCGCGGGAGCCGCGACCTACTGCGCCGGAAGCGGCCATGTGCGAATCTCTTCCGCCACGTCCGGGTATTTTATCGCGAGCTTGTCGGCATCGCCGAGTTCGACATCCTGCGGCTCGACACCTGGCCATTCGGTCGATCCGCCGAGAAACCATTGCCGCGCGCCGATCACCCGCGCGGTGTGGAACGTGTTTCCCGGAATATGGAGTTGCACGACCTGCCCGGCGCGCAGATCCGGCCCCACCACGTGCTTTTGCGTCGTGCCATCGGCAAGCATCAGCAGCACCTCGATCGGATCGCCGAGATAATAATGATAGAGCTGGTCATTGCGGATCCGGTGCAGCTTCACCGGCTCCTGCGGCGTCAGCATGAAGTAGAGCGCCGATCCCATCGGGCGCCCCGCCGCGAACGGCACCGGCAATCCGCCCGGTGCAATCCGCTCCTTGCTCATGAACGTGACGCGCACCGAGCCGCAGGTCGCATTGGGCTCAAGATCAAGAAGGCGCGCTACCTCTGCCGCGGTCATGCGCTGAGACATCAGATGACCTTTCGCCGATTCATTGTCATGCAGCTCTGTCACCCTGCAACCGACGCTCCGTCGTACCGGCGTCGCCATCAGGATCCGAATATCCCAACACGACAACAGCCCTCTTACAACATCCGCACCCGCGGCCCCGGCCGCGCCGCGAAGGTGAGATGCGCCACCGCCCACACCATCGCGTCGAGCCTGTCCGGCGAGCGGCCGCTCGACAAACCATTCAGCCCGAAATCGCACATCTCGTCCTCCAGCGCGGGGAAGGCGCCGGCATGCTTCACCCTGCCCTGCTCGTATAATGCCGCGACCGGCTCGGCGCGCAGCCACTTGGCGCGCGTCGCGCGCACCGCGATCACCGGAACGCTCGCATCCGCCTCACGGATCACACTCTTCACCATGTCGCCGCCCTGGTTGACTTCCACCACCAGCGCGTCGGCCTGCACGCGGCGCCACAGCGCAATGGCCTTCGCTGCCCAGCCGGCAGGTGACAATCCCGCCACGGTGTCGTCGGCGATCACGTAGCACACGCCATTCTCCGCGCGCCCCGCCGCAACAAGCCCGCAGGCATCCGCGCCCTTCGATGCCGACGCCGGCGGATCGACCGCGACCACGATGCGCTGCAGGTTTGGCGCGGCATTCACGCGGCACCCTTCGATCATCGCGCGAGACCACAACGCATCGGGCCGGTCGTCCACGATCTCGCCATCCAGTTCCTGGCGGC
>VFQN01002573.1_pt1 | contig 27691 bp, 23 predicted proteins | sample 3512371 | NCBI WGS metagenome assembly VFQN01 (sample SAMN10412370, study PRJNA504923) | tailings metagenome | isolation source: Replicate 2 from Balatoc abandoned mine | place: Philippines: Itogon, Benguet | collected 2017-08-28
TGCAGTACCAGACCGCGCAGGCGATCCCGAAGTTTGCCGAGGGCGCGGCCGGCGCGGGTGGCGGCGGTGGCGGCGTGGTTGGCGACGCCATGGGCCTGGGCGCCGGTGTGGCCCTCGGCCAGGTGATGGCGCAGCAGCTGCAGCAGGGCCTGCAGGGCGGCGCCGCGCAGGCGGCCGGTGCCGCGGCGCAGGCCGTCGGCGTGAAGCCCGAGGAAGTGATGGCCACGATCGAGAAGCTCGCCGAACTCAAGGGCAAGGGCATCTTGACGGCCGAGGAATTCGACGCCAAGAAGGCCGAGCTGCTGAAGAAGCTCATCTAGCCCCGCCGGCGTCTTGGCCACCGAGCAAAGTCCGCAGCGCGGCTACCGGGCCGCCTGCCCAAACTGCGGCGCGCCGGTCGAGTTCCGCTCGGCCGCGTCGGCCTTCGCCGTCTGCAGCTACTGCCGCAGCAGCATCGTCCGCGATGGCGAGGCGCTCCAGCGCATCGGACAGGTTGCCGAGCTGTTCGACGACCACTCGCCGCTGCAGCTCGGTGCGGCCGGCCGCCACCAGGGCGCGCCCTTCGTGCTCGTCGGCCGGCTGCAGTACCGCTATGCCGAAGGCACCTGGAACGAATGGCATGCGCTGTTCGACAACGGCCGCTCGGGCTGGCTGAGCGAAGACAACGGGCGCTACGTCTTCGCCTTCGACGCGCCGCTGGACGGGCCGGCGCCGGCCGCGGAGTCGCTGCGCGCCGGCCAGTCGCTGGTGGTAGCCGGGCAGGCCTGGTCGGTGGCCTCGGTCTCGGCCGCGAAGCTGATCGCCGCGCAGGGCGAACTGCCCTTCAAGCCCAACCTCGAGCGCGGCTTCGTCGTCGCCGACCTGCGCAACACGCGTGGCGAGGTCGGCACGCTCGACTACGGCGACCCGGCCGCGCCCAAGTGGGCCATCGGGCGCTCGGTGGCGATCAGCGAGCTCGCGATGAGCGGGCTGGCAGAGGCCAGCGAGAAGACGCTGAAGGCGCGCGGCGTCGAGTGCCCGAGCTGCGGCACGGCGCTGGAGGTCAAGCTCTCGACCACGCAGAGCATCGTCTGCCCCAACTGCCATGCGGTGGTCGACGTCTCGCAAGGCGTGGGCGGCGAGCTGAAGCACTATGCGCAGGCCAACGGCAGCGAGCCGCAGATCCCGCTGGGCAGCGTGGGCACGCTGGCGCTGTCGACGAAGCCCGGCGACAAGAAGGCGCTGCCCTGGCAAGTGGTGGGCTACGCCGAGCGCTGCGAGGTCGACACCGGCACGGATGACGATGACGGCGACCAGACCTTCTGGCGCGAATACCTGCTCTACCACCGCACCGAAGGCTTCGCCTTCCTCGTCGACGCCGAGGACGGCTGGAGCTGGACGGCGCCGATCACCGGCGTGCCCGAGCGCGCCGGCGACGGCGTGAAGTACCAGGGCGTGGTCTACCGCAAGCTGTACGACTACACCGGCATGGCGACCTACGTGCTCGGCGAGTTCTACTGGCGGCTCGAGCGCGACGCACGCACCTACAACACCGACTACATCGGCACCGGTGCCTTCTCGGCGCGGCGCATCAACCGCGAGCGCACCGGTTCCGGGGACACGCAGGAGATCACCTGGTCGGCCGGCGAGACGCTGAGCGCCGACGCGGTGCTCAAGGCCTTCAAGCTCGCGCCCGAGAAGCGCGTGGCGCTGCAGCGCGACGCCACGCCGGGCTCGGGCAACGCCGCCGGGCTGCTGGCCAAGGTGTTCTTCTGGGTGTTCGTCGTGGTGGTGCTGCTGATGATGTTCCGCTGCGATGGCGACGCCCGCGACTGCGAGCAGGTGCGCGCCACCTACGGCGAAGCCTCGGCGGAGTACCAGAATTGCCTGCGCAGCGCGCGCAGCGGCGGCGGGCGCATCGGTGGCGGCTCGTGGGGCGGAGGCTCCTTCGGCGGCCACAAGTGAATCGACACTGAACGAGGAGCAATCCCATGATGGGCATCGAGTGGCTCAAACCCGCGGTCTTCTTCGGCTCCATGCTGTACGCCTTCATCGGCGTGGCGATCTTCTGGATCTGCTTCCTGGTGGTCGACAAGCTCACGCCCTACAAACTGTGGGAAGAGATCGTCGAGCACAAGAACATGGCCCTGGCGATCGTCGTCGGCGCCACCGCCATCGCCATCGGACAGATCGTCGCCGCCGCCATCCATGGCTGATGGCGGGCCCGCTGCTGCGGCGGCGGATGCACCGGCCGCGGCCGTGCCGATCCGCCCGGCCGAGGTGGCGCTGCTCGCCTCGGTGTTCGTGGTCGCGGCCTGCGGGCTGCTCTACGAGCTGGCCGCCGGCGCACTGGCCAGCTACCTGCTGGGCGACTCCGTCCTGCAGTTCTCCACCATCATCGGCACCTACCTCTTCGCGATGGGGGTGGGTTCGTACCTGTCGCGCTTTCTCGAGCGGCAGCTGGTCGCCCTCTTCCTGCGCATCGAGCTGCTCGTCGGGCTGATCGGCGGGCTGATGCCGGCGATGCTGTTCGCGCTGCACAGCGTGGCGGCCGGTTCGTTCCGCTTCGCGCTGTATGCGCTGGTGCTGCTGGTCGGCACGCTGGTCGGGCTGGAGATCCCGCTGGTGATGCGCATCCTCAAGCGCCACTTCCGCGAGCGCTATGCGCTCAAGGACCTGGTCTCGCAGGTGCTCACCTTCGACTACCTCGGCGCGCTGGCGGTGGCCATCGCCTTTCCGCTGGTGCTGGTGCCGCAGCTCGGGCTGATCCGCACCGGCCTCTTCTTCGGCCTGCTCAACGCCGGCGTGGCGCTGTGGGCGCTGTGGCTGTTTCGCGGCGAGCTCCGCGCCCTTGTCGCCCACGTGCTGGCCTGCGTGCTCACCGTGGGCGTGCTGGCCGGCGCCTTCGCTGGGGCCGATGCGATCACCCGCTGGGCGGAAGACCGCTTCTACGGCGAGGCCATCGTCTTCGCCGAGAGCAGCGCCTACCAGCGCGTGGTGGTGACCTCGGGCCACGGCCACGTCAAGCTCTTCCTCAACGGCAACCTGCAGTTCCACTCGCGCGACGAGCACCGCTACCACGAGGCCCTGGTGCACCCGGCGATGGCCGCGCACGGCGCGCCGAAGAACGTGCTGGTGCTCGGCGGCGGCGACGGCATGGCGGTGCGCGAGGTGCTGAAGTACGCCAGTGTCGAGCAGGTCACGCTGGTCGAGCTCGACCCGCACATGACGAAGCTCTTCTCCAGCGCGCCGCTGCTGACCGCGCTCAACGGTAACGCGCTGAACTCGCCGAAGCTGCGCATCGTCAACGAAGACGCCTTCGGCTGGCTGGAGAAGAACCCCGGCCACTTCGACGTGATCGTGGTCGACTTCCCCGACCCGACCAACTTCTCGATCGGCAAGCTCTACACCACCACCTTCTACCAGCGCATCGACGACCACCTGTCGGCCGGCGGTTACGCGGTCGTGCAGACCACCTCGCCGCTGATCGCGCGGCGCAGCTACTGGACGGTGGCCACCACCATCGAGGCCACCGGCCTGACGGCCACGCCCTACCACGCACACGTGCCGAGCTTCGGCGAATGGGGCTTCATCCTGGCCAGCCGCCGGCCCTGGCGCATGCCCGATGCGCTGCCCGAGGGCCTGCGCTTCCTGGATCCGGCCGGGTTGCCGGCGTTGTTCCACTTCCCGCCCGACATGGCGCGCGTGCCGGCCGAGCCCAACCAGCTGTCCAACCAGCGCCTCGTCCATCTGTTCGAGGAAGAGTGGGGCAAGGTGCAGCAGTGAGCACGGGGCTCACCCGGCGCAGCTGGCTCGGCGGCGCGCTGGCGCTGGCCGGCACGGGGGTGGCCGGCTGTTCACGCAGCGACGAAAGGCGATGGAGCGCGCGCTGGGTCGGTGCCAGCGATGACCGCGGCCACCGGCTGCGCGATGCGAAGAGCGGTGCCTGGCCCGCGCCCGCGGTGACGAAGCGAGCCGGCCTGCTGGTGGTCGGCGGCGGCATCGCCGGTCTGGCGGCGGCGCGCGCGCTGCGGCGCGGCGGCATCGACGACGTCCACGTCTTCGAACTGGAAGACATGCCCGGCGGCAACAGCCGCGGCCACACGATGGGCGGCATCGGCTGCCCGCTCGGCGCCCACTACCTGCCGACGCCGGGCGAGGCGGCACGCGAAGTCGCCGAATGGCTGGAAGAACTCGGCCTGCGCCGCACCGAGCACGGCCGCGTGGTCTACGACGAACGGCACCTGTGCCACAGCCCGCAGGAGCGCCTGTTCATCGAGGGGCAGTGGCACGAGGGCCTGCTGCCGCCTGTCGAGGCGCTGCCCGCCGCCGAGCAGGAACGCACGCTGGACCAGTACCGCCGCTTCTCGCGCGCGGTGCAGCGCTGGGTCGATGCCGGAGCCTTCAGCATTCCGACAGCGCGTGTGCCGTGGACGCCTGAGCATGCGCGGCTCGACGCGACCACCTTCGCCGCCTGGCTGGCGCGCGAAGGCTTCGATGCGCCGGCCCTGCGCTGGTACCTCGACTACTGCTGCCGCGACGATTACGGTGCCGGGCTCGCGCAGGTGTCGGCCTGGGCGGGGCTGCACTACTTCGCCAGCCGGCACGGCTTTCATGCGCCGGGTGACGAGGCCGGCGAGCGCGAGGGCGTGCTCACCTGGCCCGAGGGCAATGGCTGGCTGGCCACGCGGCTGGCGGCGCCGCTGGGCGAACGGCTGCATGGCGGCTGTGTGGTGATGCGCGTGCGCGAAGCTCGCGACCACGTCGAGCTCGACCTGTGGAACGAGCGCGAGCAGCGCGCCGAGCGCTGGATCGCACCGCAGCTGGTGCTGGCGCTGCCGCTGTTCGTTGCGGCTCGCGTGCTCGAGTCACCTCCGGCGGCGCTCGCCGCCGCCGCGGCCGCGATGCGCCACGCCCCCTGGCTGGTGGCCAACTTGCACTGCGACCGCCCGCCCATCGACCGCGGCGGTGCACCGCCCTCGTGGGACAACGTGCTGTACCGCAGCCCCGCGCTCGGCTACGTCGACGCCATGCACCAGAGCCTGCGGCCGCATCCCGGCGAGACGGTCTTCACCGCCTACTGGGCGCTGGGTGGCGACGACGCCGCGCAGGCCGCCACGGCGCGCCGTGCGCTGCTGGTCGACGGAGCGGACGCTTGGGCCACCCGCGTGCTCGCCGACCTGGTGCGCGCCCACCCCGACCTGCCGCGCCATGTGCACCAGGTCCACCTGATGCGCTACGGCCACGCGATGAGCGTGCCGGTGCCGGGGCTGCGCGGCCACGCGGCGCTGCGTGCGCTGCAGGACACGAGTGGCCGGGTGCACTTCGCGCATGCGGACCTGTCGGGCTACTCGGTGTTCGAGGAGGCCTTCTTCCACGGCCACCGAGCGGCGGCGCGGATCCTCGGCGCCTTCAATCGCGCATCAATCGCTCGATCTCGCGCGGATCCACCGGCACGCCTCGGCTGATCAGTTCGCAGCCGCCGGGCGTGATCACCGCGTCGTCCTCGATGCGGATGCCGATGTGCCAGAAGCGTTCCGGCACGCCCTCGGCCGGGCGGACGTAGAGGCCCGGCTCGACGGTGATCACCATGCCAGGCTGCAGCACGCGCGAGGGCTTCTTGACCACGCGCGCGCCGTAGCCGTCGAGCTGCTCGACCGGTTCCTCGTCGAGCGCGAGGTATTCGCCGACGTCGTGCACGTCGCGGCCCAGCCAGTGGCCGGTGCCGTGCATGTAGAAGGCGCGGTAGGCGGCGCTCTCGATCACCGCCTCCACGTCACCCACCTTGTCGCGGTTCAGCAGCCCGGTGTCGAGCATGCCCTGGGCGAGCACGCGCACCGCCGCCCAGTGGGCGTCCTGCTTGCGCGCGCCGGGGCGGGTGGCGGCCACCGCGGCCTGTTGCGCTTCCAGCACGATGTCGTAGAGCTCGCGCTGCGCCGGCGTGAAGCGACCGTCGGCGGGGAAGGTGCGCGTGATGTCGCTGGCGTAGCCGTCGAGCTCACAGCCGGCGTCGATCAGGCACAGCTCGCCCGGGCGAAGTTCGGCGTCGCCGGCCGCGTAGTGCAGCACGCAGGCGTTGCGGCCCGCGGCGACGATCGCACCGTAGGCCGGCGACTGCGCGCCATGGCGGCGGAACTCGTGCAGCAGCTCGGCCTCGATGGCGTATTCCGGCAGGCCGGCCTCGGCGTGGTCGCGGAAGTGCCGGGTCGAGAAGCGCATCGCCCGCGCGTGAGCGCCGGCGGAGATGCTCGCCGCGCGGCGCATGGTGGCCAGCTCGGCGTCGTCCTTGAACAGGCGCATCTCGGCCAGCAGCGGCGTCAGGTCGCGCTGCGACTGCGGCGTCTGCACACCGAGGTGGCTGCGGCCGCGCAGCGTGGCCAGCCAGCCGTCGACACGCGAGAGCAGCCCGTCGTGCACGCCGAAGGGCAGCCACACGGCGGCGGCATTGGCGAGCTTGTCGAGCGCGACCTTGTCCAACGCGTCGACGGGGTGCGCCTCGTCCACGCCGAGTGCGGCCGGCGCCGCCTCGGGGCCGAGGCGGTGGCCGTCCCAGATCTCGCGCTCGGCGTTCTTCTCTCGGCACAGCAGCGTGCTGCGGCCGCTGGCGTCGAGCAGCAGCCAGGCCTGCGGCTCGTCGAAGCCGGTCAGGTAGTGGAAGTGGCTGCAGTGGCGGAAGGGGTGGTCGTTGTCGCCGTTGCGCTGGCGCTCCGGCGCGGTGGGCAGCACGGCCACGCCGCCGCCCTTCGCGGCCATCGCCCGGGCCAGCTGCGCACGGCGTCGGGCGCACAGCGCGGGTTCGACCGCCTGGTGGCGACTCACGATTCGTCGTGCAGCTTGACGGCCTTGGGCACGTCGGGTGCGAGGGCGCCGGCGCGCAGCCTGCGCAGCGCCTGGCGGAGTTCGGCATCGCCGCCGGGCGCGGCCTGGGCGGCCTGCTGCGCGGCTTCGTGGGCGGCGGCTTCGGAGCGCTTCATCGCCTCGCGGTCCTCGAGGTGGCGCAGCCGCTGGCGCAGCTGGTTGGCCACCTCCTCGACGTCGGCCAGGCCCGAGTGCGCATCGGTCTTGGGCAGGGCGACGATGCGCTTGTCCTTCATGCGCACCTGCAGGCGGCAGACGCGGTTGTCGCGGCCGCGGCGCAGCGTGAAGCCACCGGCGTCCTTCTCCTCGATGTGCGCATCGCGGATGTTCTCGTAGGCCACCTGGTGCACCTTCTCCCAGAAGCCGCGCTGGAACCAGAGATTGTTCGCGCTCACCGCCACGCGCTCCCAGCGCTTCAGGTCGAACAGCAGCGCACCGATCCAGGCCAGCACGCCGAGACCGCTCAGCCACGACTGTCCGGCCACCGCCCCGAGCCACACCACCAGGCCGGAGCCCAGCACCGCACCCTGCACCTGCATCGTGGCGGGCTCGGCGGTGCGCCAGACGTCGCGCTCGTAGGCGTAGGCCTGCGGCTCGCCGGTGGACAGCGGCGACACCGACCACAGCACCGCCTTGACCGCCCGCGAGCCGAGGTAATGCGCCGCCCCGGCCGCCGCGACGGTCATGGGCAGGGTGAGAACGGAAGTGAGGATGTCCACAGACCGCACATTAGCCATTCCGCGCGACGAATCAAAGCCTTGCGGCCCCGCCGCGTGAGAAATGCACGACCGAACGGGCGTTTGCGCTGGCCGAACGGTCAGCCGCCGTGGTTCAGCGCCGCCAGCCGTTCGGGTGTGCCGACGTCGGCCCAGGCTCCCGGCCAGGCCGTGGCGCCGAGCCGACGCTGCGCGATCGCGGCGTCGAGGTAGGGGCGCAGGCGCGCCTTCGCGCCGACCTCGAAGTCGTTCATCAGTTCGGTGACGAACGCCGGCCGGAACACGCCGATGCCCGACCAGGTGAAGCTTGCGCCGGGCTCGCCCGCCACGGCCAGGCCATCGGCGATGCCGAAGTCGCCGCCCGGATGCTGCGGGGGGTTGGGCACCATCCACAGGTGGCCGAGCTGGCCGGGGCGGAGGGTCGCGGCCGCAGCAGGGCCGAACTCGAAGCCAGGCGCGAAGACGTCGGCGGCCACGTACCAGAAGGGGTCGTCGGCACCGAGGCCGAGCAGGGGCAGGGCCTTCTTCAGCCCGCCGGCCGTCTCCAGCGCGCCGCCGTGGTCGCGGCCTTCGAGCGAATAGCGGATGGCCAGGCCGAATCGCGCGCCGTCGCCCAGGGTCGCGACGATCTGTTCCTCCAGCCAGGCGGTGTTGACCACCACCTCCCGCACGCCGCCACGGGCCAGGGCTTCGAGATGCCACTCGATCAGCGGCTTGCCACGCACCGCCAGCAGCGGCTTCGGCGCCGTGTCGGTCAGCGGCCGCATGCGTTCGCCGCGGCCGGCGGCGAGGAGGATGGCTTTCATCCCGCCAAGTCTATCGGCGGGAATGCGCTGGCCTTATTGCAGCGCAGGCCCCAATCCAATGGGCGCGGGCGCGTTCTGCACGATCTTGCTGAACAGCGGCCGGTACAGGTCGGTCGGCTCGTGGCCGGTCAGCGGGTCGCGGTTGGCGAGGAAGGCCTGGTCGAGTTCCTTCCAGTCGGCATCCGTCAGGTGCTTCATCGCCAGCGGGAGCACTTCCTCCTCCTCGATGCGCATGTGGCTGAGGTAGAAGTCGATGTAGCGCTCCACCGCCTGCTCGAAGGCGGCGCGGCGCGGCTCGCCGAGCACCTCGAAGGCGAGCAGGTCGTGCTCGAGGTCGCGGATCGCCTTCTCGCCGCGGGCATGGTCACGGTCGAGCCGGTCGAGCACGGAGGCGACTTCGGGGCAGCGCGCACGCAGCTTGGGGAACAGCAACTCGCTTTCCTTCGTGTGGTGCAGCTGCTCGGGGAATTCGTCGACGTAGAACAGCATCGCGCGCAGCACGCTGAAGTCGGGCAGCGAGCCGTGCCGGCGGTGCTCGGCCAGCAGCATGGACAGCGAGCGCAGCATCGCCGACAGCGCGCCGTGTTCGTCGCGGATGATGGTGAGAGACGGGTGGGACATGGCAGGGACTCCGGGACGTTGCGGCAGGACTCCAGCGTCTCACCGCGGCGGCGCGGCCGTCTTGAGCCCGGTCAAGCCGGTGCGACGGGAGTGCGCGCGCCGCGCGCGATCGCGTGCCGCTCGGCATGCGCCGGCGCGAAGGCCTCCACCAGCGCGTCGAGCAGCGCGTGGGCGCGCTCGGAGTTGTCGGCGCCGAAATTGCACACGTAGACGTCCAGCGTCACCGCGCCGAGCTCGGGCCAGGTGTGCACGGCCAGGTGCGACTCGGCCAGCAGCACCACGCCGGTGATGCCCGGGGGTTGGGTCGCCTCGGCCGCCGCGTCGAAGCGATGAAACAGCTCACCCACCGGCGCCAGGCCGCTGGCGCGCACGGCATCCAGGCAGAGGCGGCGCAGGGCCGCGGCGTCGGTCATCGCCGCGTGCGCGAGGCCGCTGGGAAGGCAGCCGTGCAAGTCGGCGGTGAGGTGCAGTCCCTGCATGCGCCTGATCATACGGACGGCCGGAAGCGGGGCCCTAAAATGCCCGCTGCCCGCCCGTCCGCCCTCCCGCCACCCCTTCCTGCCGCGCTCCACCATGGCCGACCTCGCCGTTTCCACCGCCTCCGCCTCCTCCACCACGGCCCTGATGGCCAACGCGATCCGCGCGCTGGCGATGGACGCGGTGCAGCAGGCCAACTCCGGCCACCCCGGCGCGCCGATGGGCATGGCCGAGATCGCGGTGGCGCTGTGGGGCCCGCAGCACGGCCATCTGCGCCACAACCCGGCCAACCCGCACTGGGCCGACCGCGACCGCTTCGTGCTCAGCAACGGCCACGGCTCGATGCTGATCTATGCGCTGCTGCACCTGGCCGGCTACGACCTGCCGATGAGCGAGCTGCGCAACTTCCGCCAGATGCACAGCAAGACGCCGGGCCATCCGGAAGTCGGCGTGACACCCGGCGTGGAAACCACCACCGGCCCGCTGGGCCAGGGAATCACCAACGCGGTGGGCATGGCCCTGGCCGAGAAGCTGCTCGCCGGGGAGTTCAACCGCCCCGGCCACACGGTGGTCGACCACCACACCTACGTCTTCCTCGGCGACGGCTGCCTGATGGAGGGCATCAGCCACGAGGCCTGCGCGCTGGCCGGCGCCTGGAAGCTGTCCAAGCTGATCGCGCTGTACGACGACAACGGCATCTCGATCGACGGCCAGGTCGCGCCCTGGTTCGTCGACGACACGCCCAAGCGCTTCGAGGCCTACGGCTGGAACGTGATCCGCGCCGTCGACGGCCACGATGCCGAGGCGGTCAGCGCCGCCATCGCGCGTGCCAAGACCGCCGACAAGCCGACGCTGATCTGCTGCAAGACCACCATCGGCAAGGGTTCACCCAACCGCGCCGGCACCGCCAAGGCGCACGGCGAGGCGCTCGGCGGCGAGGAGATCAAGCTCACGCGCGCCGCGCTGGGCTGGAGCCACGAACCCTTCGTGATCCCCGAGCCGGCCTACGCCGCCTGGGACGGCAAGGCCCGCGGTGCGCAGCTCGAGGCCGACTGGGACGCCCGCTTCGCCGCCTACCGCGCCGCCCACCCCGAGCTGGCCACCGAGTTCGTGCGCCGCATGCGCGGCGAGCTGCCGGCGAACTGGGCCCAATCGGCCGCCGAGGCGCTGGCCGCGGCGCACGCCAAGGCCGAGACGGTGGCCAGCCGCAAGGCCAGCCAGCTTGCGCTGGAGGCCTTCACCAAGGCGCTGCCCGAACTGCTCGGCGGCAGCGCCGACCTCACCGGCTCCAACCTCACCAACACCAGCAGCACGCCGGCGCTGCGCTTCGGCGCGGATGGGGCCGGCAACGGTGGCCGCCACGTCAACTACGGTGTGCGCGAGTTCGGCATGGCCGCGATCATGAACGGCATCGCGCTGCACGGCGGCTTCATCCCCTACGGCGGCACCTTCCTCACCTTCAGCGACTACAGCCGCAACGCCATCCGCATGGCCGCGCTGATGAAGCAGCGCGTGGTGCACGTGTTCACCCACGACTCCATCGGCCTGGGCGAAGACGGCCCGACGCACCAGAGCGTCGAGCACGCCGCCGCGCTGCGCGTGATCCCGGGCCTGGACGTCTGGCGCCCGGCCGACACCGCCGAGACGGTGGTGGCCTGGCGCGCGGCGATCGAGAACCGTCACCGCCCGAGCGCGCTGCTGCTGTCGCGACAGAATCTTCCCTATCTGCCGAAAGGCCAGACCGACGACATCGCCAAAGGCGCCTACGTGCTGGCTGAGCCGGCCGAAGTCGGGTTGAAGAAGAAGGCCCAGGCGGTGATCGTCGCCACGGGCTCCGAAGTCCAACTCGCGCTGCACGCCCAGGCAGCGCTCGCCAAGGACGGCATCGCGGTACGTGTCGTCTCGATGCCCTCGACCAGCGTGTTCGACCGCCAGGCCACGGCGTACAAGCGCGCCGTGCTGCCCGAGGGCCTGCCGCGCATCGCGGTGGAGGCGGGCGTCACCGACGGCTGGTGGAAGTACGGCTGCGCCGCGGTGGTCGGCATCGACACCTACGGCGAGTCGGCTCCGGCCGGCGTGCTGTTCAAGCATTTCGGCTTCACCGCGGAGAACGTGGCCGACACCGTGCGTGCCGTGCTCGCGCGCCGCTGAAGCCTCTCGCTTTCAAACTGGAGGAAATGACATGACCATCAAGATCGGCATCAACGGCTTCGGCCGCATCGGGCGCATGGTGTTCCGCGCCGCCATCCAGAACTTCAAGGACGTCGAGGTCGTCGCCATCAACGACCTGCTCGAGCCCGACTACCTCGCCTACATGCTCAAGTACGACAGCGTGCACGGCCGCTTCAAGGGCGACGTGGCGGTCGACGGCAGCACGCTGATGGTCAACGGCAAGAAGATCCGCCTGACCGCGCTGAAGGATCCGGCCGAGCTGAAGTGGGGCGAAGTCGGCGCCGACATCGTGGTCGAATCGACCGGCCTGTTCCTCACCAAGGAAACCTGCCAGAAGCACATCGCCGCCGGCGCCAAGAAGGTCATCCAGAGCGCGCCGAGCAAGGACGACACGCCGATGTTCGTCTACGGCGTCAACGACAAGACCTACAAGGGCGAGGCGATCATCTCCAACGCCTCGTGCACCACCAACTGCCTGGCGCCCGTGGCCAAGGTGCTCAACGACACCTTCGGCATCAAGCGCGGCCTGATGACCACGGTGCACGCCACCACCGCCACCCAGAAGACCGTGGACGGCCCGAGCAACAAGGACTGGCGCGGCGGGCGCGGCATCCTCGAGAACATCATCCCGAGCAGCACCGGCGCGGCCAAGGCCGTCGGCGTGGTGATTCCCGAGCTGAACAAGAAGCTCACCGGTATGTCGTTCCGCGTGCCGACCTCCGACGTGTCGGTGGTCGACCTGACCGTCGAGCTGAACAAGGAAGCCAGCTACGAGGACATCTGCAAGGCCATGAAGGCCGCCAGCGAGGGCGCCATGAAGGGCGTGCTCGGCTACACGGAAGACAAGGTGGTGGCCACCGACTTCCGCGGTGAGCCCTGCACCTCGGTGTTCGACGCCGATGCCGGCATCGCCTTGGACAAGACCTTCGTGAAGGTGGTGGCCTGGTACGACAACGAGTGGGGCTACTCGAACAAGGTGCTGGAGATGGTGCGCGTGATGGCGCGCTGAGGCGGCCGAGGTTTCGCCACATGACGAGGGCCCCCGCGGGGGCCCTCGCCGTTTCCGCTGCACACGTCTTGGCGCGGCTTGGCAACACTTCCTTACCGCAGCTTGTCGACTCCGCACGCAGCTGCGCGCGGCGCCAAACCTACACTGCCAGGGGATGCATCGTCAGCGCGGCGGCCGTGCCGCGCGTTGCGTCAGAGCCCCCGAATCCGGAGACCGACTTGAAGTTCACTCCCCGTTCCCTGTTCGGCGCCATCGCGGTGGCGCTGCTGACGCCGCTGGTGGCGCATGCCGCCGCGACGCCCTCCGGTGCCGCCAGTGCGCGCGTGATCGTCAAGTTCAAGGCCGACTCGGCCTTGCTGCGCAAGTCCGCCGCCAGCGCCGACCAGGCGCAGCGCGACCAGGCGCTCGCGCTGGGGGCTCGCGTCGGCCTGCCGATGCGCGCGGGTTTCGGCATCGGCGAGCGCACCCAGGTGGTGTTCGTCTCCGGCATGAGCTCGGAGGCGCTGGCGGCAAGGCTCGCCGCCGAGAAGGACATCGAATACGCCGTGCCCGACCGCCGCAAGACGCGCGCGGCGGTGCCCAACGATCCGCTGTACGCCACAGGCGGCACACCCGACACGAGCAACCTGATCGGCGGCCCGGTGGTCGGGCAGTGGTACCTGAAGCCGCCGAGCAGCGCGGCGCGGTCGGCCATCAACGCGCAGTCGGCCTGGGACATGCCGGCGGCGACCAGCACGCCGGTGGTGGTGGCGGTGCTCGACACCGGGATCCGCGCCGACCACCCCGACCTCGCGGGCAAGCTGCTGCCGGGGTACGACTTCGTCGGCGAAGATCGCATTCAGAACAGTGACTTCACGTTCACTTATCTGACAACCTTCCTGACTGCGAAGGATGGCGACGGATGGGACGACAACCCGACGGACGAAGGCGATGGGATAACCGCTGCAGAAGCCAACGATCCTTCTGGTCTCTTCTATAAGTGCACGCAGCAGAACAACGATGGCACGTACAGAGAGGAGCCCAGTTCGTGGCACGGCACGCAGGTCAGCGGCATCATCGGCGCGGCCACCGATAACGGCCGCGGCATGGCCAGCGTGGGCCGGGAGCGCGTGCGCGTGCTGCCGGTGCGCGTGCTCGCGAAGTGCGGCGGTTGGGACTCGGAAATCATCGCCGGCATGAGGTGGGCGGCTGGCCTTTTCGTAGACAGTACCGTGTCCGCGAATCGGAATCCGGCAAAGGTCTTGAACCTGAGTCTAGGCGGGGTTGGTAGTTGCCGTGTCGGCGAATCTCCCTATCCGAGCGAAATTGCGGAGATCACTGCTGCGGGCGTCACCATCGTCGCCTCGGCCGGCAATGGCAGTGGCCTCGCCGTCTCCGAACCCGCGAACTGCCCGGGCGTGATCGGCGTCGGCGGCTTGCGCCATGAGGGCGACAAGGTCGGCTATTCAGACATCGGCCCGGAACTGAGCCTCAGCGCGCCGGCCGGCAACTGCGTCAACATCAACGAGGGAGAGCCCTGCCTCTACCCCATCCTCACCACCGCCAACGCCGGCCTGTTCGACCCCGTGACGCATGCGGCCGGCGGCTCGGTCTACACCGATGCCTTCTACGCCACCATCGGCACCAGCTTCTCGGCGCCGCTGGTGGCCGGCACGGCCGCGCTGATGCTGTCGGTGAACCCCAACCTCTCGCCCTTGCAGGTGCAGCAGCTGCTGATGAACACGTCGCGCGTCTTCCCGGCCTACAGCGACATTCCCACCTGCCGCGAGCCCGACGGCATCCCGCAGGAACAGTGCAACTGCACCACCACCACCTGCGGGGCCGGCATGCTCGACGCCGCCGCGGCCGTGCAGGCTGCGGCCGGCGGAACAGGAGGTGGCGGCAGCTCGGGCGGCGGCGGAGGCGCGCTGGGCCTGGGCTGGCTCGCCGCCCTGGCCGCGGCCGTGCTGGGCCTGCGTCGAGGGCGTCGCGGCGCGCAAACAGCGTGACGGTGCGGTGTTCATGGGGGCGCGCACTGCGCCTGGCGGGGTTCGCGCTCGCCGCGATCGGTTCGACGGCGCCGTTGGTGGCCGCTGCGGCGTCGGCCAACGGGCTGATCGTCAAGTTCCGTGAAGCCGTCGAAGCCACGCCCGAGTCGCGCGTGCGCCTCGAGCAAGAGCTCGGCCGCGCAGGCATGAAGTCGCGCCGCATCGGCGCGCAGGCCCGCCACATCGACTTCGGCCGGCGGCTCGGCGCGCAGGAGGCCGACGCCATCGCCGAACAGCTCCGCGCCTCGCCCCATGTCGAGTGGGTGGTTCCCAACGAGCGCGAACACCGCCTGGCGGTGCCGCAGGATCCGCGTTTCGCGGCCAGCTTCTCCAGCAGCGGCCAGTGGTGGCTGTTCCCGGCCGGCGGCACGAACGCCAACGATATCGAGGATCGGCGCCGCGGCGTGCCGGGCGTGCAGAGCGCATGGTCGACGACGACGGGCAGCGCTGCGGCCGTGGTGGCCGTGCTCGACACCGGCGTCACCGCCCATCCCGATCTCTCCGCCGGCGTGCTGCCGGGGCGTGACTTCGTCTCGACGCTGGAATACGCCAACGATGGCAACGGATGGGACGCCGACCCGAGCGACCCCGGCGACTGGGTCAGCGAAGCGGATCGCAGCGCCTACCCGGCGCTGTTCGGCGACTGCGAGCTGGCCGACAGTTCCTGGCACGGCACGGTGATCACCGGCATGCTCGCTGCCGATACGAACAACTCGCTCGGCGTGGCGGCGGTCAACTGGGACGGCCGCGTGGTGCCGGTGCGCGTGGCCGGCAAGTGCGGCGCCGACGTCGCGGACATCATCGTCGGCATGCGCTGGGCCGCAGGTCTGCAGGTGGTCGACGATCGTGGCCGCACGGTGCCGCTGAACCCGAACCCGGCGCGGGTGATCAACATCAGTTTCGGCGGCAACGCGGCCTGCAACGCGGCCTACCAGGACGTGATCGACGAGCTGACCGCACGCGGCGTGGTGGTGGTGGCCGCCGCCGGCAATGGAAACGGCAGCGTGTCGCGTCCGGCAAACTGCCGCGGGGTGGTCGGCGTGGCCGCGCTCAATCGAGATGGCTTCAAGGCCAGCTATTCCAGCTTCGGGCCGGAGGTGGCGCTGGCCACCGTCGGCGGCGACCCGCGCACCATCGGCAACTGGGGCATGGCGCTCGGCGACGACGGCCTGCTCGGCCTCGGCAACGGCGGCACCACGCAGCCGGGCGCGGCGGGCTACGTGCGCGAGGCCGGGACCAGTTTCGCCGCGCCCCTCGTCGCCGGCACGATCGGCCTGATGCTGAGCGTGAACCCGGCGCTGACGCCGGCACAGATCGTCGACGGCCTGCGCCGCAGCGCGCGGCCCCACGTGGTGTCGCCGAAGTTCGCCAACTGCTCCGACGACAACCCCGGGCGCTGCATCTGCACGACGGCCACCTGCGGTGCCGGCATCCTGGATGCCGCCGCGGCGCTGCAGTTCGCTGCCGACCCGCGGGCCTACGTGGCGCCGGCGCGCCAGCCGGAGGTGATCGACAACGCCGATGTCGACGCGGCAGTGGCGCTCGGCGCGGACCGGCCCGCGAACCCCGGTGCCTCGGTTCCGCCGCCTGCCGACGGGGGTGGCGGCGGCGCCTTCGGCGGTGCCTGGCTGCTGGCGCTCTTCGCGGCCGTGGCCGCGCTCAGCTGCCGCAGGCCACGAAGCCGCGGCCGAGCGCCGGCGAACGCAACGCGCTGAGCCGCTCGGCCAGCGCCGCGTCGGCATTGTCGGCGCGCAGCATGTGCAGCGTCGCAGGCGCGGCCAGTTCGACGACGCGCGCGCTGCGCACGCCGCGCTGGCCGGCCTGCTCGAGCGCCTTGTCGGCGGCCGCACGATCGTCGTAGCGGCCGAGCGAGAAACCCATCGTCCACTCCGTCGGCTCGGTCACCTCCTCGAAGGTGATCCGCGTGCGGCGCAGCTCTTCTTCCTTCTTCGCCATCGCCTCGCGGCTGGGGTAGCGGCCCATGTAGACCATCCAGCGGCCCGGCCGCTCGACCGTCACGTCGACCCAGCTGCCCGGCGGCAGCGGCGGTTGCAACGCCTGCAGTGCAGCCACGGCCGAGACCGAGGCGCCGGTGGCGAAGGGCCCGGCCTCCAGGCAGGCGCCGCGCTGCGGCGCGCTCGGCGCCGGCTCGGGGGCTCGGGGTGCGGCGGTCGCGCTGGCGGCGCCCGGCGGCAGCACGACGATGCGGTCGGCGTTCACCTGGCGCTGCAGCCTCTCGGGCTCGCGGTCGGCATGCGGCTGCAGGCCGGTGACGCCGTCGAGCCAGCCGTGCGTCCAGGCGAAGAACAGCAGGTTGGCCAGCGCCAGCAGCAGGACGATCGTGCGCAGCATGGGCTCAGGGCGCGCCGGCGTCGGGAGCCAGCCTCACGCTGACCTCGCCGCTGTGGATGGCGACCAGGCCGTCCGCCGTCTGCAACTGCAGCGCGCCCTGGGCATCGACACCGCGCGCCGTGCCTTCGCCGGCGCCCGGCTGCGTGGTGCGCACCGGCTGGCCGGCCAGCAGGTCGCGCCGCGCATAGCCCGCCATGAAGCCGGCGAAGCCTTCGGACTCGAAGCGGCGCAGCGCCTGCACCAGCGGCAGGGCCACGCGGTGCAGCACCTCGGGCGCGGTGGCGGCCGGGTCGAGCTCCTGCAGGCAGGCGAACCCGGTGCTGGCCTCGACGCCGCCGATGGGCTGCACGTTCAGGCCGATGCCGATCACGGCCAGGCGCACGCGGCTGGCCGACACCGTCTCGATCAGCACGCCGCCGAGCTTGCGGCCGCGCGCCGGGCCGTCCATCAGCCACAGGTCGTTGGGCCACTTCAGGCCGATGCGCGGCGCGCCGCCTTCGGCCAGCGGATCCAGGGCGTCGGCCAGCGACAGCCCGACGGCCAGCGACAGCCCCGACCAGTCGGGCCGGGCGATCGGCAACGACAGCGAGAAGGTCAGCGAGGCGCCCGGTGCCGAACTCCAGCCACGCCCGAGCCGGCCGCGGCCGCCGCTTTGGTGCTCGGCCACCAGCAGGCAGGGCTGCACGTCGGCGGCGCGGCGGCCGAAGGCCTTGCTCTCGACGCTGCGCTGCACCAGCACGTCGCTGTTGTCGGCTTCGGGCCGCACCTCGACGCGGGCTCGCTCGAGCAGCGTGGTGTTGGTCGAGCTGCAGCGCTCCACCACCTCGACGCTCAGGCCGGGCAGCAGTCCGCGCAGCTGCAGCCACAGCGCTTCGGCCCCCCAAGTGCCTTGCGACACGGCTGCTTCCCCTCAGCGCTTGGGCGCCAGCATGGTGCCGCGGCAGGTCTTGGCGCCGCAGTGGCAGGCGAACTGCTTCTTCAGCTTGGGCGTGTACTTCTCGTCGATGATCAGCCCGTAGTCGTAGAAGAGCTCCTCGCCCGGCTTGATGGCGCGCAGCGTCTTGATGAAGATGCGGCCGTCGACCTCGTCGGCCTCGCAGTTGGGTGCGCAGGCGTGGTTGATCCAGCGGGCGGCGTTGCCGCCGTACTTGGCGTCGATCACGTTCTTCTCGTCGACGTGGAAGTAGAAGGTGTGGTCCGGGTCCTTCGGGTCGTGCGGGTGGCGGCGCAGGGCCTCCTGCCAGTCGATCACCTCGCCCTTGTACTCGATCACCACCTCGCCCTTCTTCAGCGGGCGCAGCGCGAACACCCCCTTGCCGTGCACGCCGGAGCGGCGGACCTGGATGCGCCGGCCACCGGCCGCGTCGCCGGCGGCGGGGTGGGGCTTGCCGTTGGTTGCTTGCGCCTTCATCGTCTTTATGTACATTGAATTCATGGGCGCGCGCGCGTATGCGTGCGTGCGCGCGAAGCCCGGATTGTATTGACGCGGCGAGATGCCGCCCCTTTCACGCACTGCCTGGATGCCATGACCAAGTCGCTCATCATTGCCGAGAAGCCTTCCGTCGCGCAGGACATCGTCCGCGCGCTGACGCCGACCGCGGGCAAGTTCGACAAGCACGACGAGTACTTCGAGAACGACAAGTACCTCGTCACCTCGGCCGTCGGCCACCTGCTGGAGATCAAGGCGCCCGAGGAGTTCGACGTCAAGCGCGGCAAGTGGAGCTTCGCCAACCTGCCGGTGATCCCGCCGCACTTCGAGCTCAACCCGATCGACAAGAGCAAGGGCCGGCTCAACGCCATCGTCAAGCTGGTCAAGCGCAAGGACGTGAGCGAGCTGATCAACGCCTGCGACGCGGGCCGCGAGGGCGAGCTGATCTTCCGGCTGATCCAGCAGCACGCGAAATCCAAGCACCCGGTCAAACGTCTGTGGCTGCAGAGCATGACGCCGGCGGCGATCCGCGAGGGCTTCGAGAAGCTGCGCAGCGACGAGGAACTGCGCGGCCTGGCCGAAGCGGCGCGCAGCCGCAGCGAGGCCGACTGGCTGGTGGGCATCAACGGCACGCGCGCGATGACGGCCTTCAACTCGCGCGACGGCGGCTTCTTCCTGACCACCGTGGGCCGCGTGCAGACGCCGACGCTGTCGATCGTGGTCGAGCGCGAGGAGAAGATCCGCAAGCACGTGGCGCGCGACTACTGGGAGATCAAGGCCAGCTTCGCCGCCGAGGCCGGCGAGTACGAGGGCAAGTGGTTCGATCCGAAGTGGAAGAAGAACCCCGACGATCCCGAGGCCCGCGCCGACCGGCTGTGGAACGAGGCCGACGCGCAGGCCATCGCGCAGGCCTGCCGCGGCGAGCCGGCGAGCGTCACCGAGGAAGCCAAGCCCAGCACGCAGGCCAGCCCGCTGCTGTACGACCTGACCACGCTGCAGCGCGAGGCCAACTCGCGCTTCGGCTTCTCGGCCAAGACCACGCTGTCGATCGCCCAGGCGCTGTACGAGAAGCACAAGGTGCTGACCTACCCGCGGACGGACTCGCGTGCGCTGCCGGAGGACTACCTGCCGGTGGTGAAGAAGACCATGGAGATGCTCGCCGACGAGGACCTGCCCGGCCCGCTGCGCGAGCTCTCCGGCCACGCCCGCAAGGCGCTCAACGAGCAGTACGTGAAGCCCGCCAAGCGGGTGTTCGACAACGCCAAGGTGTCGGACCACTTCGCCATCATCCCGACACTGCAGGCGCCCGGGAGCCTGACCGAGGTCGAGGCCAAGCTCTACGACATGGTGGTCAAGCGCTTCCTCGCGGTGTTCTACCCGAGCGCTGAGTTCATGGTGACCACGCGCATCTCCACCGTGAAGAAGGCCGGCCAGGAGTACAGCTTCCAGACCAACGGCAAGGTGCTCGTGAAGCCGGGCTGGCTGGCGGTGTACGGCCGCGAGGCGCAGGAGGACGACGCGACGCTCGTGCCGGTCAAGCCCGGCGAGATGGTGCGCACCGAGAGCGTGGCCGTGAACGCCCTGAAGACCAAGCCGCCGGCGCGCTACACCGAGGCGACGCTGCTGTCGGCGATGGAAGGCGCCGGCAAGCTGATCGACGACGACGAACTGCGCGAGGCCATGGCCGAGAAGGGCCTGGGCACGCCGGCCACGCGCGCGGCGATCATCGAAGGCCTGATCCTCGAGAAGTACATGCACCGCGAGGGCCGCGAGCTGGTTCCCTCGGCCAAGGCCTTCCAGCTGATGACGCTGCTGCGCGGCCTGGGCGTGGAAGACCTGACCAAGCCCGAACTGACCGGCAACTGGGAGCACCAGCTCGCCGAGATGGAGAAGGGCCGGCTGCAGCGCGAGGCCTTCATGGCCGAGATCGCCGCGATGGCCGAGCGCATCGTCAAGAAGGCCAAGGAGTACGACCGCGACACCATCCCCGGCGACTACGCGACGCTGAAGGTGCCTTGTCCGAAGTGCGGCGGCGTGGTCAAGGAGAACTACCGCCGTTTCAGCTGCGCCGGCGCCGACGGCAACAGCGAAGGCTGCGGCTTCTCGATCAGCAAGATCCCCGGCGGGCGCAGCTTCGAGCTCGACGAGGTGGAGCAGTTCATCGCCCACAGGAAGATCGGACCGCTGGAGGGCTTCCGATCCAAGGCCGGCTGGCCCTTCACCGCCGAGCTGAAGCTCGCCTACGACGACGAGATCGGCAACTGGAAGCTGGAGTTCGATTTCGGCGAGGACGCGAAGAAGGCCGAAGGCGACGGCGAGCCGGTCGACTTCTCCGGCCAGGAGTCACTCGGCCACTGCCCCAAGTGCCAGGGCAAGGTGTTCGAGCACGGCACCAGCTACGTCTGCGAGCACGCCGTGGGTGCGCACGTGACCTGCGACTTCAAGAGCGGCAAGATCATCCTGCAGCAGCCGGTGGCACGCGAGCAGATGACCAGGCTGCTGGCCACCGGCAAGACCGACCTGCTGGAGAACTTCGTCTCCAACAAGACGCGGCGCAAGTTCAAGGCCTTCCTGGCGTATGACAAGAAGGAAGGCAAGGTGATCTTCGAGTTCGAGCCGCGCGCGGCGAAGAAGGCGCCGGCGAAGAAGGCCGCCGCCAAGAAGGCGGCCTGAGCGGCGGGCGACGGGCGTGGCCGCCGACGCGCTGCCGAGCTGCCTCGAGCGCCACGGCGACCGGCTCTGGCTGGCCGTCAGCGTGGTGCCCAACGCCAAGCGCACCGGCGCCGACGGCCTGCACGACGGCGCACTGCGCGTGCGTCTGGCGGCGCCGCCGGTGGACGGCAAGGCCAACGAGACGCTGGTGGCCTGGCTGGCCGGCGAACTCGGCGTGCCGCGGCGCCGGGTCGAGCTGGTGCGCGGCCAAACCGCGCGGCGCAAGTGGCTGGCCGTTGACGTCGGGCAAGCCGAGGTGAGCGCCTGGCTGGACCGTGTACTTTCCACGGCCGTGTCCTGACCCGTCAACGCTTGCAGTTCCCGGCGTGGCGGCTGACGCGTAATCTGTGCGCATGACGCCACCATTCACCCGCTTCCTACGTTGCTTCGGGTTCGCCACGCTGCTCCTGGGGGCAACGGCGGCACAGGCGCTCACCTTCGCCGTCAACGAAGGCGTGACCTATCGCGTGCCGCTCGAAGAAGTGCGCGGCCGCTACGCGGCGATCGCGGCGGATCTGTCGAAGATCCTCAAGCAGCCGGTGACGATCGAGCCGATCGGCGACTACAACCAGCTGCGCCGCGGGCTGCAGGCCAGGACCTACGACCTGGCGATGATCCATCCGGCGCATGTGTCGATTCAGGCGATCAAGGGCAGCGGCTATCGGCTGGTGGCGGTCACCAAGGGCTTCCAGAAGTACACGGCCAGCTTCCTGGTGGCGGCCGATTCGCCACTGACCTCGCTGGCCGATCTCAAGGGCCGCAAGCTCGGCGCGCCCGACGAAGACTCGATCACCTCGTGGATGGTGCGCGCCACGCTGCGCGACGCGAAGGTGGAGCCGGCGCAGATCCAGATCACCTACACCCGCTACCAGGACGCCGTGCCGTTCTTCGTCGAGAACCGGCTCACCGACTCCGGCGCCACGGCGGCGAACGCGCTGGTCAAGGCCTGGCAGGGCAAGGGCGGCAAGATCCTCGCGCAGTCGAAGCCGGTGCCGATCAAGCACATCGTGGCCAGCCCGAACCTGAGCGCCGCCGACGTCGAGAAGGTGCGCGACTACCTGGTCGGACTGGACGGCAGCGACGAGGGCAAGAAGAAGCTCGAGCCAACCAAGTACAGCGGCTTCGAGAAGTACGACGAGGCGAAGATGCTCGAGATCGGGACCTGGCTGGGGCTTTAGCCCTGACCGACGATCGACGCCGTAGCCACCAGCTCCTCGAACAGCGCCATCGACACCTGCCCCGACACCGCGTAGGGGTCGAGCACGGCGGTCTCGGAGTACTTCAGCAGCAGCGCCGGGTTCAGGCGCGCGAGGTTGACCTGGCCCATCGACCAGCCGGCGAAGCGGCGCTCGCCGATCTCCTGGTAGGTCAGCAGCACCACGTCGCGGTGGCGCGGGTCGGACGCGATGCGGTTGTACAGCGCATTGACCGGCATGCGCCCGCCCTCGAGCACCTGCAGGAAGATGCCGCCGGAGAAGCACAGCACGCCGGTGATGCCGGCGGTGGCGTTGCCGGCCTTGGACTGCTTGAGGATCGCGAGCAATTCGTCCTGGTCGACGGACTCCGCGGCGCGGCTGGCGTACATGAGGCGCACGAGCATGGTCAGCTTCCGTTCTTCTTGGACAGCAGCGAGAGGAATTCGCGGCGCAGGTTGGCATCCTTCAGGAAGGCGCCGCGCATCACCGAGTTGGTCATCATCGACTCGTCGTCCTTGACGCCGCGCCAGTGCATGCAGAAGTGGTCGGCCTCCATCACGATGGCCAGGCCGTCGGGCTTGACGCGGTCCTGGAGTTCGTTGGCGAGCATGGTCACCGCCTCCTCCTGGATCTGCGGCCGGCTCATGATCCAGTCGCAGATGCGGGCGTACTTCGACAGGCCGATCAGGTTGCTGAATTCGTTGGGCAGCACGCCGATCCAGACCTTGCCGAGGATGGGGCACAGGTGGTGCGAACAGGCGCTGCGCACCTTGATCGGCCCGACGATCATCAGCTCGTTCAGGCGCGAGAAGTTGGGAAACTCGGTCACCGAGGGCGCCGCCGTGTAGCGGCCGACGAACACCTCGTTGATGAACATCTTGGCCACGCGCTTGGCGGTTTCCTGCGTGTTGTGGTCGCTGTCGGTGTCGATCACCAGCGCGCGCAGCACCTCGTGCATCTTCGCCTCGACCTCGGCCTTGAGCTCCTCGAGCTCGCCCTCGGCGATGAACTCGGCGATGTTGTCGTTGGCGTGGTAGCGGCACTCGGCTCCGATGAGCCGGTAGCGGATGCGCTCCGAGGCCGGCAGGCGCGCGAGCTCCTCCTCGGTGCGGAAGATCGGGGTGGCTTGTTCGGCGGGCATGGTCCGGTCGCGATGCATCGGGCCCGACAGGGTAACGCACCGCGCCGGGGCGCGCAGCCGACACAGGCGCTGCCCGTAGACTGCGCCCGGTGAATGCCGCTGTCTCGCTCCCGCTCGCCCAGTTGCTGACCCATGCCGCCGCCGCCGTGCAGGCGGTGCGCGGCGGCCAGAGCCTGACCGATGCGCTGGAGCGCTGCCCCGCCGCGGCCCGCCCCGGCGCGCAGGCCCTGAGTTTCCACGCGCTGCGCTGGCTGGGCGGCGCGCAGGCGGTGCGCGCGCGGTTGGTGCCGAAGACGCCGCCGGCTGCGCTCGATGCCCTGCTGCTCACTTCCATCGCGCTGCTCTGGCCCGACGCCGGCCCGCCCTACGCCGAACACACGCTGGTCGACCAGGCGGTGGCCGCTGCAAAGCAGCGCGGCGGCTTCGTCAACGCCGTCTTGCGCCGCTTCCTGCGCGAGCGCGAAGCGCTGATCGCGGCGATTGCCCACGACCCGGTGGCGCGTTTCAACCATCCGCGCTGGTGGATCGAGCGCCTGCAGCGCGACTGGCCCGGGCAGTGGCAGGCCGTGCTGGCGGCCGACCAGCAGCGCGCGCCGATGACGCTGCGCGTCAACCGTCGTCACGGCAGCGTCGAGGCCTACCTCGCCCGGCTGGCGCAGGCCGACCTCGCGGCCCACGCGCTGCCGGGCACGCAGGCCGTGGTGCTGGCCCAGCCGGTGCCGGTGACGCAGCTGCCCGGCTTCGCCGAGGGCGACGTGTCGGTGCAGGACGCCGCCGCCCAGCGCGCCGCGCCGCTGCTCATCGGCGCCGGCCTGAGCCCCGGCGCCCGCGTGCTCGACGCCTGCGCCGCGCCCGGCGGCAAGACCGCGCACCTGCTCGAACTCGCCGATCTCGACGTGGTCGCGCTGGACAGCGATGCGCAGCGGCTCGATCGCGTGCACGACACCCTGCAGCGGCTGGGGCTGAAGGCCCAGACCATCGCTACCGACGCCGGCGATCCGCCGGCCTGGTGGGACGGCCGGCTGTTCGATGCCATCCTGCTCGACGCGCCCTGCAGCGCCTCGGGCATCGTGCGCCGTCATCCCGACGTGCGCTGGCTGCGCCGCGCCAGCGACATCACCGCGCTGGCGCGCACCCAGGCGCGGCTGCTGGATGCGCTGTGGCCGACGCTGCGGCCGGGCGGGCGCCTGCTGTACTGCACCTGTTCGGTCTTCAAGGCCGAGGGCCAGGACCAGATCGACGCTTTTTTGCAACGCCACGGCGATGCGGCGCCTGCGGCCAACCCTGAGTCTCCCGGCCACCTGCTGCCGCTGCCCGACAATCAGGCCGACCCGCCGCCCGGTTCCGGTGCATCGGCCGACGGGTTCTTCTATAGCCTGCTCCACAAGACCTGACCCGGCCCACCCCATGCGCAGCGCGGCACGCACGACTGGCAGTCAGCGCCCCCGCGCCGAGGGGCTCGCCCGCCGCTGGGCCTCGTTTGTGCTGGCGGCGCTGATGGTCTGGAGCGCGCTGGGCCTGCCGATCGGCGTGCGCGCCGCCGGCCCCGAACTCGCCACCTTCGCCGTGCAGCGCAACGAAGACGGCTTGAGCATCGATTACGCGATCAACTTCGAGCTGCCGCGCGGCGCCGAGGAGGCGCTCAACAAGGCCGTACCGCTGTACTTCGTCGCCGAAGCCGAGGTGTTCCGCGACCGCTGGTACTGGCGCGACAAGCGCATCGCCAGCGCCTCGCGCGTCTGGCGCATCGTCTACCAGCCGCTGACCGCCAACTACCGCGTCACCTTCGGCGGCCTGAGCCAGAGCTATCCGAACCGGGCCGAGGCCTTCGCGGTCATCCGCCGGGGGGCGAACTGGAAGGTCGCCGAGGCGTCGCAGATCGAGGAAGGCTCGCGGCACTACGTCGAGTTCAGCTTCCGGCTCGACACCTCGCTGCTGCCGCGGCCGATGCAGATCGGCATCGCCACCCAGACGGACTGGGCGCTGTCGGTCGAGCGCACGCAGCGCTTCGATTGAAGATCATGGACCCCCAAGACGCTTCGCGTCGCCCCCCCGGGGGGGAGCGTTCGGCTTGGGACGGCCCGGCGCCGAACCCCTCGCCGAAGGCCGCGCCGTGACGAAGGCCAAACGCTGGGCCTGGATCGTCGCCCTGGTGGCGAGTACCGGCGCGGGCCTGGTGCTGGCCTTCCTGCTGTCTGTGGCCACCAACAGCCCGGCGCTGTACGAGCGCCACTACGTTTGGCTGTTCTGGGTGAACGTGACCGTGGCGGCGCTGCTGCTGCTGGTGGTGGGCATCGCCTCCGTGCGCCTGGTGATCCGCGTGCGGCGGCGCAAGTTCGGCAGCCGGCTGCTGCTCAAGCTGGCGGCGATCTTCGCGCTGGTCGGCGTGGTGCCGGGCGTGCTGATCTACACCGTGAGCTACCAGTTCGTCTCGCGCAGCATCGAGAGCTGGTTCGACGTGAAGGTGGAGAGCGCGCTCGATGCCGGCCTGAACCTCGGCCGCGGCACGCTCGACGCGCTGGTCAACGAGCTGGCGCAGCGCACCCGACTGGCCGCCGAGAAGCTTGCCGAGAGCGGCGCCGGCAGCACCGCGGCGGCGGTGATCGAAGGCCGGCCGGGCAGCGCCACGTCGCTCGCGCTGGAGCGGCTGCGCGAGCAGCTGGCCGCGCAGGAGGTGGCGATCGTCAACGCCGCCGGCCACACGCTGCTGTCGGCCAGCAGCTCGGCCGCGTTGATGCCCGACCGGCCCAGCGCCGCGATGTTGCGCCAGGCCCAGCTGCAGCGCGTGGCCGGGCAGCTCGAGGGGCTGGACGAGGACGCCGGCAGCAACGCGCAGGGCCGCATCCGCGTGCTGGCGCTGGTGCCCAGCGCCAACTTCGCGCTGGCCGAGCGCGAGCGCTACCTGATGGTCCGCCAGTTGCTGCCGGCCGCACTCAGCGCGAACGCGCTGGCGGTGCAGACCGCCTACCGCGAGTACCAGCAGCGCGCGCTGGCGCGCGATGGCCTGCGCCGCATGTACATCGGCACGCTCACCCTGGCGCTGGTGCTGGCCGTGTTCGGTGCCGTGCTGCTGGCCGCGCTGCTCGGCAACCAGCTGGCCAAGCCGCTGCTGCTGCTGGCCGAGGGCGTCGACCAGGTGGCGCATGGCGACCTCAGCGCCAAGCCGGTGTTCGCCTCCGGCGACGAGCTCGGCGGCCTGACACGCTCGTTCGCCGACATGACCGAGCAACTCTCGGAGGCGCGCTCGCTGGTGCAGCGCAGCGTGCGCCAGGTGGAGGGTGCGCGCGCCAACCTGCAGACCATCCTCGACAACCTCACCGCCGGCGTGATCGTCTTCGACCGCGAGGGCCGCATCGACACCGTCAACCCCGGCGCCACGCGCATCGTCAAGCTGCCGCTGTCGGCCTACCGTGGCCGAAGGTTCGAGGAGGTGCAGGGCCTGGAGGACTTCGCCAAGGCGGTCTGGCAGCGCTTCGAGCTGCATGCCAGCAGCCCCGAGGCGGGCGAGCGCGACCACTGGCAGGACAGCTTCGAGCTGCAGACCCAGGACGCCCAGGGTCGAGATCGCGACACGTTGACGCTGCTGGTGCGCGGCGCGGCGATGCCGCAGGGCGCGCGGCTGATGGTGTTCGACGACATCACAGAGGTCGTCTCGGCACAGCGCACCGAGGCCTGGGGCGAGGTGGCGCGGCGCCTGGCCCACGAGATCAAGAACCCGCTGACGCCGATCCAGCTCTCCGCCGAGCGCCTGCAGCACAAGCTCGAGGCCAAGCTCGAGGGAACCGATCAGGCCATGCTCGCGAAGTCGGTCGCCACCATCGTCAACCAGGTGCAGGCGATGAAGACGCTGGTCAACGAGTTCCGCGACTACGCGCGGTTGCCTGCGGCGCAGCTCAAGCCGCTGGACCTCAACGCGCTGGTGTCCGAGGTGCTTGGCCTGTACGTGACCTCGCAGGAGTCCGGGCGGCTGCACGCCGAGCTCGGTGCGGGCCTGCCCCTGATCGTGGGCGACTCCACTCAGCTGCGCCAGGTCATTCACAACCTCGTGCAGAACGGGCTCGACGCGGTGGCCGACCGCCCCGACGGAAAGGTGTTGGTGCGCACCGAGGTGGCCCGCACCGAGCAGGGCGAGGTGCGCGCCGTGCGGCTGCAGGTGATCGACAACGGCCACGGCTTCCCGGACAAGGTGCTCAAGC
>VFQN01002574.1_pt1 | contig 27679 bp, 30 predicted proteins | sample 3512371 | NCBI WGS metagenome assembly VFQN01 (sample SAMN10412370, study PRJNA504923) | tailings metagenome | isolation source: Replicate 2 from Balatoc abandoned mine | place: Philippines: Itogon, Benguet | collected 2017-08-28
GCGAGGCCTGGCTCCACTCCGCCATGCTGTGCGGGTTCTTGCGGGCGTATTCCTTGACGGCCTTGGGGGCGCGGCGGTCGGAGTTGCCTTCGCGCAGCACCGGGTTCACGGCCGAGCCGAGCACCCTGTTGTATTTGGCGCGGATGGCCTTCTCTTCGTCGGTCTGCGGGTTGTCCGGAAAGTCGGGGATCTTGTAGCCCTTGCCCTGAAGTTCGCGCACGGCCTGCACGAGCTGGTTCTGCGATGCGCTGATGTTGGGCAGCTTGATGATGTTGGCTTCGGGCTTGAGCGTGAGCTGCCCCAGCTCAGTCAGCGTGTCAGGCACGCGCTGCTCATCCGTGAGCGCCTCGGGGAACTGGCCCAGCACGCGGCCGGCCACCGAGATGTCGCTGGTCTCGACCTTGATGCCCGCAGGCTCGACGAACGCCTGCATGACCGGCAGGAAGGCACTGGTGGCCAGGCGCGGCGCTTCGTCGGTCAGCGTGTAGATGATGGTGGGCTGCTGCGTGCTCATGGAATCTCCTGGAAAGGCTTCGCTTCTTGAAAACGTCTGCTTGTCTGGGCCGTTCCGTCAGCGGAAACGGCATGCCGGGCCGGCCGGCCTCTGGCACAACCCCCGATTGTTGCATAGCGAGCCGCCATCCCACATGATGAACGGCCGCCCGGCGCCTCCAGCCGTTCTGCTGCTCAAACGGGGTAAATCACAGAGTTGGGCACGAGTTCGGTGTCGTAGATGCATTCGCGCGAGGCGAACTTCAGGCCGTCGGACGTGCGGACCACCACATCGATGTAGCGGCCCACGTTGAAGACGGTCGATGGCTCCGACAGCTTGGTGCGGAACACCGCGTAGTTGGCCTCGCAGTGCAGCCGCCCGTCTTCTGCGATGCGGCGGATCACCGGCGCGCCCACCACGTGCCGCTGGTAGTACGGGTCGTGATAGAGCGTCTCGCGGATGCCATAGACGCGATCTTTCAGCATGCCCTTGCTCGTGAACGACAGCGTGGCCAGCGGAAAGCCGCGTTCGTGGTTCTCGCGTGGCTGCAGGCGATAGAGGCATTGGTCGATGAAGAATTCGGGCCACAGGTCCCAATGGCCCGAATCGACCGCGCTCGCGTAATCGGCATAGAGCTGCTGCAGTTCGAACCACGTGTCCACATCGGGTCGGCCGGGCGGTGTCGTCGCGCTCGTCATCTCAGGCCTCCATCACGTCGCGCCAGTAGCGATACATGCCGCGGATCAGCGTCTCGGTGACCATGTGTTCGGTGTCTTCCACGTCGCGCCCGCCCAGTTCGGCCACGGCGCGGTGGAACGGCTTGGATTCGAACGCCTGCTGGGAGAACTCGATCACCTCGCCATCGTCGGCCGAGACGAAGCCGGCCGGCCCGAACAGGTTGGCCTGGCGCAGGCGGCGTTCGGTCATCTCCGGCGTGTCGTCCTCGAACCCGAAATGCGTCCAGACGAAATCGAAGCTGCCGCGCCCGCTGGGCTGGATGTGCCGGGTGGAGACGCTGTTGACCTGCTGCTGCAGGATCACGCTGGGGAAAATCGTCGTCATGACGGCCGTCGGAGCATGAGCCCCCACGCTTCCCACTTCGTGTGGTTCGCTGCCCCCCGAGGGGGCGCATGCCGCCTCGGGGCGGCCCAGCGGCGGCATGTTCCACCACGGCTCCGGAACGATGTCGAGGAAGCCTGGATCGTTGAGCTGCATGCTTTCCTTGAAGCTCGACACCTGCGTGACCTGCCCGGCGTTGCCGCCGCCAGTGCCGCGCGTGGAGATCATGGCCGCGTGGCGGTGGCGCGCGTCCATGCGCAACTGCGACTTGTTGTCGGCGCGCCAGAGGCCGAAGGTGACGAACCAGGTGTGCAGCAGGCCCGGGTGGTACGGGTCCTTGATGTTCTCCTGCATGAGCTTCCAGTTGCCCGGGATGCGCTGGCGGTTGTAGCCCAGGATAGTCAGCTTGCGGCCGTTGAACAGGCGGTCGAAGTAACCCAGGATCGTGGGGCCCAGGTAACTCTCGAGCGATTCGACCTCGTGGTCGAACGACGCGAACACCACACCGCCCCGCGTGGCCACCTTGAGCTTGGTGAGGCCGTGGTCGGCCATCGAGAAATCGGACGGCATGCCGCCGTGCACCTCGCCGTCCTGCCGCACGCCCCGGCGGAACGGTACGCCCTGCAAGTCGCCCTTGAGGGTGTAGCTCCATTGGTGGTAGGGGCAGGTGAAGTCCTTCCGGTTGCCGTGCCGCTCGCGGCAGAACCGCATGCCGCGGTGCGCGCAGACGTTCTCCACCACGTGGATATCGCCGCCTGCATCGCGCGTGAGGATCACCGAGCGTTCGCCGACCACGGTGCGCTTGTAGTCGCCGGGGTTGGGCACTTCAGCCTCCAGCCCGACGTAGCACCAGTGGCCACGGTAGAAGAAACGTTCGAGCTCGCGTTTGTACAGCTCGTCGCTGGTGTAGGCCAGGAACGGAATGCGGTGCGTGCCCTCGCCTTCCCAGCGCGCGCGCTCGGGGAAGACGGCCGATCGGTCGTCCATCGTGTTGTCTCCGGTTGTCGTTGTGCGCGCCCTGGCGCGGTGCCGGGCGCATCGCGCACATGATCCGGGCTCGCGCGCGATCAGCCAACGGGATTGTGGATATATTCATCATCACCATCAGTGATACATGATCAGGAGGCGCGCGCCAGTGGAACTACATGACATCGACCTGAACCTGCTGGTCGTCTTCCGCCAGTTGCTGCTCGAGCGGCGCGTGTCGCGCGTGGCCGAGACGCTGGGCGTGTCGCAGCCAGCCGTGAGCAATTCGCTGGCCAAGCTGCGGCGGCTGTTCGGTGATGAGCTGTTCCTGCGCACGCCCGGCGGCATGCAGCCCACGACCTATGCCCAGCAGCTGGCCGGGCCGGTGAACGAAGCCCTGGCCCTGCTGCACGGCGGGATCAACCTGCGCGCCAGCTTCGAGCCGGCGACCTCGGATCGCGCCTTCACGCTGGGCATGACCGACATCGGCGAAATCTACTTCCTGCCAACGCTGGCGCAACACCTGCGCCAGCACGCGCCGGCCGTGACACTGAGCACCGTGCGCGACACCGCCGTGGACCAGCGCGAGGAACTTGCCTCAGGCCAGATGGACCTGGCCATCGGCCTCCTGCCGCAACTGCGTGCCGGCTTCTATCAGCGCCGCCTGTTCACGCAGCGCTATGTGTGCCTGATGCGACGCGGACACCGGCTCGGCCGGAAGCGGCTGTCGCAGTCCGATTACGCGGCGGCCGAGCATCTGGTGGTGGTCGCGGCCGGCACCGGCCACGGTCAGGTCGATGCGCTGCTCGCGCGCAACGGCATCGAGCGGCGCGTGCATCTCTCCGTACCGCATTACCTGAGTGTGGGTCACATCCTGGCTGATTCCGACCTGATCGCCACCGTGCCGGAGCGACTGGCCGACCGCCTGCTGGAGCCCTTCGGCCTGGAGAAGGCCGCGCACCCCGTCAAGCTGCCTGACGTGGCCATCAACCTGTTCTGGCACGCGCGCTACCACCGCGATCCGGCCAACCGCTGGTTGCGCGAACTAATGATCGAATTGTTCGCCGACAGACGCGCGCCCGCGACGGCGCGGCGCGGCACCGGCTGACACCGGCGACCCGCGCTTACGGGCCGCCTGGCACAGGCATTGCCGGCCGGGCTCGGCCACTGAGCGGGCAGCCCGGCAGGGCCAGACCGCCAGCTCACATGTTGTCGATCATCACCTGCCCGAAGCCCGAACAGCTCACCTGCATTGCGCCATCCATCAGGCGCGCGAAGTCATAGGTGACACGCTTGGATTCGATGGCTCGCTCCAGCGACGCGATGATGAGATCCGCCGCCTCGGCCCAGCCCATGTGGCGCAGCATCATTTCGGCGGAGAGGATGCTGGAGCCCGGATTGACGTAATCCTTGCCGGCGTACTTGGGCGCCGTGCCGTGGGTGGCTTCGAACATGGCCACGGTATCGGACATGTTGGCGCCTGGCGCGATGCCGATGCCGCCCACTTGTGCAGCGAGTGCATCGGAGAGGTAGTCCCCGTTGAGATTGAGCGTCGCCACCACGCTGTACTCGGCGGGCCGCATCAGGATCTGCTGCAGGAACGCATCGGCGATGCTGTCCTTGACGATGATGTCGCGGCCGGTGCGCGGATTCTTCACTCGGCACCACGGACCACCATCGATCAGCTCGGCGCCGAACTCGCGCTGCGCCAGCGCAAAGCCCCAGTCACGGAAGCCCCCTTCGGTGAACTTCATGATGTTGCCCTTGTGCACGAGCGTCACGCTGGGCTTGTCGTGGTCGATGGCGTACTGGATGGCGCGCCGTACCAGGCGCTCGGTGCCCTCGATGGACACCGGCTTGACGCCCAGCGCAGAGGTTTCGGGAAAACGCAGCTTCTTGACGCCGAGCTCGTCGATGAGGAAACGGATGAGCTTGCGCGCCTTCTCGCTCTGCGCCTCGTATTCGATGCCGGCGTAGATGTCCTCGGAGTTCTCGCGGAACAGCGCCATGTTGGTCTTCTCGGGCTCACGCAGCGGCGAGGGCACGCCCTTGAAGTAGCGCACCGGGCGCAGGCAGACGTAGAGATCGAGTTCCTGGCGCAGGAGCACGTTGAGCGACCGGTGGCCTCCGCCGACCGGCGTGGTCAGCGGGCCCTTGATGGACACCACATAGTCGCGCACGACTTCGAGCGTTTCCGCCGGCATGCCCGCGTCGTCGCCATAGAGGCGAGTGGCCTTCTCGCCGGCATAGATCTCCATCCAGTGGATGCGCCGCTGACCACCGTAGGCCTTGGCCACCGCCGCGTCGACCACCTTGATCATGACCGGTGTGGTGTCGACGCCCACGCCGTCACCTTCGATGAAAGGAATGATCGGCTGGTCGGGCACGTTCAGCGACTGGTCTGCGTTGACGGTGATCTTCTGGCCTTGGGCAGGCACCCGGATGTGCTGGTAGGGCATGGAGCGAGAGTGTTCGAAGCTGGCAACGGGCCGGGTCGCGCAACGCCCGGGGAGCATCGGCGTGTGGCTCGCCGACAGGGAAAGCCCTTGGATTTTAGCGACACCCGGCAACACATCCGCCGTCAACGCGGCGTGCGTGAGCGCCGTTGAAGGATCACCTCTGATTCACAGAGGCGGCTAGCCAAACCAACGCATATCAAAGGATCACTGCCATGACCAAGTTCTTCGCCACCCTGATCGCCACGGCTTTCGCTGCGACGGCGTTCGCCCAGGCTCCGGCGGCCAAGCCGGCTCCCGCCGCTCCGGCCGCAGCGGCGATGCCGGCTCCCGCAACCACCCCGGCTCCGGCAGCCCCTGTGGCCGCCGCCCCCGCCCCGAAGGCCGAGCCCAAGATGGCCGCCAAGGATGGCGCCAAGGCCAAGCACACCAAGGTTGCCAAGAAGAGCAAGAAGGCCAAGAAGCACGACGCCATGCCCAAGGCCTGATGACGGCACCGGCCTGCTGCGCGTCCCGGCGCGTGGCAGGCGGATGGCTGTACATTCGGGCGATCCCCGTGTTGCGTGACCCGTGACTCCCATGCGCCCTCAAAGTCAACGATCGCCGGCCTCCGCCGCGCGCCACTCCCGCTACTTCGTCCTGTCCGGCGCCCTGGCGATTTCGCTGGTGGTCGGCGTCGTGACGACCGTCACGTCCGCACCGGCCACCGCCCAGCCGACCACCACGGCCGCCCAGGGAACCCCTCAACTCAACCTGCCGCGTGTCCGGCTCACCGCCGGCATGCATCTCATCGACGCGCAGGTGGCGCGCACGCCCGACCAGCAGGCCACGGGCCTGATGTTCCGCCAGGACATGCCCATCAACGAAGGCATGCTGTTCGTCTTCGACCAGCCACGCCAGCAGTGCTTCTGGATGAAGAACACGCTGATTCCGCTCACGGCGGCCTTCGTCGACGACGACGGAACCATCGTCAACCTGGCAGACATGCAGCCCCTGTCGACGGCGTCGCATTGCTCGACTCGCCCTGTGCGGTACGTACTCGAAATGAATCAGGGCTGGTTCGCGCGCAAGGGTCTGAAGGCAGGATTCCGGCTCGGCGGCGAACCTTTCACCATCCGGAGATAGGACGGCATCCAACGCGCTTTGCGGTGGGTCGCAAGTGGTCCACCCCGCTGACATGGTCTATGCCTGCCAGAACCGACAAGGCAAAAAAAAGCCGGCGCATCGCGCCGGCTTTTTGTCTGGACGTTGCCCGTCTCAGGCGAAGTTCTTGGCAGCGAATTCCCAGTTCACGAGTTTGTCGAGGAAGGTCTCGACGAATTTCGGGCGCAGGTTGCGGTAGTCGATGTAATAGGCGTGTTCCCACACGTCCACGGTCAGCAGGGCCTTGTCATCGGTGGTCAGCGGCGTGCCGGCGGCACCGGTGTTGACGATGTCAACGCTGCCGTCGGCCTTCTTCACCAGCCAGGTCCAGCCGGAGCCGAAGTTGCCCACGGCGGACTTGGTGAACGCTTCCTTGAACGCAGCGTAGCTGCCCCACTTCTTGTTAATGGCCTCGGCCAGCGCGCCGGTGGGTTCACCGCCGCCAGCGGGCTTCATGCAGTTCCAGAAGAACGTGTGGTTCCAGATCTGGGCGGCGTTGTTGTAGATGCCACCAGAGGACTTCTTCACGATTTCCTCGAGCGGCATGTTCTCGAACTCGGTGCCCTTCTGCAGGTTGTTCAGGTTCACGACATAGGCGTTGTGGTGCTTGCCGTGGTGGTACTCCAGTGTCTCCTTGGAGTAGTGCGGTGCCAGGGCATCGATCGCATACGGGAGGGGGGGAAGCGTGTGTTCCATGGTTTCCTCGTGGTGTTGTTGAACTGAAAACGGAGTCGATTGTAGGAAGAACTGTCAGCGCCTCGCCTTCACCGTGAGGTCAACCTCACCGTCGGCAAGGGTTGCCACCACCGGCTGGCCCGGCCGCACGCTCGCAGCCTGCGTGACGGGCTTGCCAGCACTGTCGGCGAGCCAGGCATAACCGCGCTGCAGCACCAGCGCCGGATCGAGAAGTGCGAGCCCGCGCTGGGATTGCGCCAGGCGTGCACGGTGGCGGTCGACGGCCAGGGCACCGGCCGCCGGCAACCGGCGCGCCATGTCGTCCTGCCGGGTGCGCTCGAACGAGATCGCCCGGCTCGCCGCCTCGCGTAACCGGGCGCCCTGATGCTGCAAGCCGACCTGCTGTCGTACCAGCAAGGCCGATGGCCGTCCCAACCGATGGGCCGCGCGATCGAGCCGCTGGGCCTGCACATCGAGGCGGCGACTCACGGCATCGATCAGCCGGCCTTCCATCAGTTCGACGGCACGCAGCCAGGCCTGAAGGGGTTGCGCCGCGATCTCGGCTGCCGCAGTGGGCGTGGGCGCGCGCACGTCCGCGCAGAAGTCGGCAATGGTGAAATCGGTTTCATGACCAACGCCGCTGATGAGAGGCACCGGGCTGCGCACGATGGTGCGGGCCAGCCGCTCGTCGTTGAAAGCCCACAGGTCTTCGATGGAGCCGCCTCCGCGCACCAGCAGGATGACGTCGGGCGCACCGGGTGCGCGGGCTTCGACGCGTGCATAGAGCGATTCGAGCGCCCGGACCAGTTCTCCGGACGCGGCCTGGCCCTGCACCTGCGACGGTGCGATGACGACCGGCACGTGCGGGGCGCGTCGGCGCAGGGCTGTCACCACGTCGTGCAGTGCGGCCGCGCCCGGCGACGTCACGACGCCGATGCTGCGCGCGGCCACGGGCACCGGTCGCTTTCGCGACGTCTCGAACAGGCCTTCTTCTTCAAGGCGTGCCTTCAACCGAAGGAACTGCTCGAATAACGCGCCCTGGCCCGCACGCGACATGGCTTCGACAACCAGTTGCAGGTCGCCGCGCGGCTCGTATACGGCAAGGCGCCCGCGCACTTCGACGCGCTCGCCGTCGCGCGGCTGGAAATCGAGCAAGCCAGCGGCGCGGCGGAACATCGCACAGCGCAACTGGCCGTCGGCATCCTTGAGCGAGAAGTAGCAATGGCCGCTGGCCGCGCGCGAAAAGCCGGAAATCTCGCCCGTGACCGCCACCGGGTTGAAACGCGTTTGCAGGGCATCCGCGATGGCACGGCACAGCGCTCCCACCGCCCACGCACGGCTCTCGCCCAAGGCTGGAGCCGCTCCATCTTTGCCGGTCGTGTCAAGCCAGGACACGCAATTCGTCCACAGAAGCTCGCGAGAGCCAGATTAACCCGGAAAAGCCACTGGGAAATGACGATTTTTCGAAGCAAGTCATTGATTTATAAGATTTTTTGTTTGCTCAAAATGTCATCGAATTGTCACCAGCGTTAACTGGCGCGGGTTGGCGCGCTCTCACCACAGGGTTGTTCACAAAGTTATCCACAGAAAATGTGGGCCGCGACCTACTTTGAAATGCGCAGGCCAGTTGTTCGCTGGCGAGCCTTGCGCGCCGTCTGCGCTGGGCCATAATCGGCCGGCGTTTTTCGCCACATGGCACATTGCCGCTGCAGTCCGTACCGAGGGGGTTTTTTGCTTTCGATCATACAAGCCGCAGGTTGGCCGATCTGGCCCCTGATCACCTGCTCCATCCTTGCGCTGGCCCTGATCATCGAGCGTTTCGTCAGCCTGAAGACGGCCCGCATCGCGCCACCCCGCCTGCTGGACGAAGCCATCGGCGTCTCGCGGGGCGGCGTGCCCTCCCCCGATATCGTCACCAAGCTCGAGCAGAACTCGGCCCTCGGGGAAGTGCTGGCCAGCGGCTTCCGGGCGCTGAACGCCAATCCGCGCTGCTCGGAGGAGGATCTTCGCGCCAGCATGGAAGGCACGGGGCGGCTGGTGGCGCACCGGCTCGAGCGCTACCTTGCCGCGCTTGGAACCATTGCTTCGGCCGCGCCCCTTCTGGGCCTGCTCGGCACGGTCATCGGCATGATCGAGATCTTCGGCTCGCAGGCCCCCACTGGCGCGGGCGGCGTCAGCGGCAATCCGGGCCAGCTGGCGCACGGGATTTCGATCGCGCTCTACAACACCGCCTTCGGCCTGATCGTCGCCATCCCGGCGCTGATCTTCTGGCGCTATTTCCGTTCCCGGGTTGACGCCTACCTGCTCACGCTGGAACTGTCGGCTGAGCGTTTCGTGCGCCACCTGAACTCCCTGCGCGCGGCATGAACTTCCGACCGCGTCCGAAGGAAGAACCCGAGATCAACCTGATCCCGTTCATCGACGTGCTGCTGGTGATTTTGATCTTCCTGATGCTCACCACCACCTACAGCAAGTTCACCGAGTTGCAGCTAACGCTGCCTGTGGCCGATGCGGATGCGCAGCGTGACTATCCCAAGGAAGTGGTGGTGGCGGTGGCGTCAGACGGGCGTTATTCCATCAACAAGACTGCGGTCGAAGGCCGAAGCGTCGAAATCGTGGCGGCCGCGCTGGCGCGCGCCGCCGTGGCCGGCAAAGACAGCGTGATCATCATCAGCGCAGATGCCAACGCAGCGCACCAGTCGGTCGTCACTGTGATGGAAGCGGCGCGCCGCGCGGGCCTGAGCCAGATCACATTCGCCACGCAGTCCTCCGGGTCGCGCTGACATGGCGCTGCAGCAGGCGTGGCTGCGGCGAGGCGCCACGGCCACGGCGCTGTGGCCCGTTTCGCTGCTCTATCGTGCCGTTGTCTCGCTGCGACGATCCGCCTACCGTGCCGGCCTGTTGCGCACGACGCGGATCGCCAGGCCCGTCATCGTGGTGGGCAATGTCGTCGCCGGCGGGGCGGGCAAAACGCCGGTGGTCATCGCACTGGTCAATCATCTGCGCCGGCGCGGCATCCCGGCGGGCGTGATCTCTCGTGGATACGGCCGCGCCACCCGCGACTGCCGCGAGGTTCGGGCCAACAGCGCCGCAGCCGACAGCGGTGACGAGCCCCTGCTGATCGCGCGTGCCACCGGCGTACCGGTGGTCGTGGCACCGCGCCGCGCCGAAGCAGCGCGGGCACTGCTCGACCGGCATCCAGACGTTCAGTTGATCGTCTGTGACGATGGGCTGCAGCATCTCGCGCTGGCGCGTGATCTGGAAATCTGTGTTTTCGACGCCCGCGGGACAGGCAACGGCTGGCTGCTGCCGGCCGGTCCACTGCGCGAACCCTGGCCTCGCGTGGTCGACTTCATCCTGCATCCGCCTGAGCGCGCCATGCTCGGCGGCCTTGCCATCCAGCGACGGCTGGCCAGCCATGCTGTCGACGGCGATGGACGGCGGATTCCTCTGGCATCGTTGCGCGGCCAGCGAGCCACGGCCATGGCTGCCATCGCCCAGCCGCAGCGGTTTTTCGACATGCTGCGCGGGGAGGCCGGGATCGAGCTCTCGGAATGCATCGCCCTGCCCGATCACGCCGACCTGTCGCGGTGGCAGCCGCCAGCGGGCGTGCTGCTGTGCACCGAGAAGGATGCCGTGAAGCTGTGGCCGCACCACCGCCAGGCATTGGCAGTGCCGCTGGAGGTGGAAATCGAGCCGGCGTTCTGGGCCGCACTGGATGCCTGGCTGGACCAGCGGTCGCTATCATCGGCGCATGGACACCAAACTGATTGAGTTGCTGGTCTGCCCCGTCACCAAGGGTACGCTGCAGTACGACCGCGAGCGCCAGGAACTCGTCTCGCGCAGCGCCCGGCTGGCCTACCCGGTGCGCGACGGTATCCCCATCCTGCTCGAGACCGAAGCCCGCACGTTGACCGATGCGGAACTCGGGCTGTGAGCTTCACCGTCCTGATTCCTGCACGGCTGGCCTCCACGCGCCTGCCTGACAAGCCGCTGGCCGACATTGCGGGACTGCCGATGGTGGCGCGCGTCGCGCAACGGGCGCAGCAGTCCGGTGCGCGACGCGTGGTCGTGGCGGCGGACAGCGAGCGCATCGTGGCCGCCTGCGCGGCTCACGGCATCGAGGCCGTGCTCACGCGGAACGATCATCCTTCCGGCAGCGACCGCCTCGCGGAGGCATGCGCGCTGCTTGGGCTCGGCGAGCAAGAAACGGTGGTCAATGTCCAGGGCGACGAGCCTCTGATCGCGCCCGCGCTGATCGATGCGGTAGCGGGATTGCTGGACGAGCGGCCCGAGGCCGCCATGAGTACGGCAGCGCATCCTTTGTCCCGCGTGGACGAGTTCATCAATCCCAACGTTGTCAAGGTCGTGCTGGATGCGCGTTCGCTTGCGCTTTATTTCAGCCGTGCGCCTATCGCCTGGTGGCGCGACGGATCGGCGAACGGTGCAGCCGGTCTGGCGTCACCCGCGCCGTTGCGCCACGTCGGCATCTACGGCTATCGGGTCGGCTTCCTGCGGCAGTTTCCGCAACTGGCGCCCGCGCCCATCGAAACCCTGGAGTCGCTCGAGCAATTGCGCGCGCTCTGGCATGGTCACCGCATCGCCGTCCATGTGACTGCCGATGCACCCGGGCCCGGGGTGGACACGCCCCAGGATCTGGAACGCGTGCGCGAGCTCTTCGGACGCCTCCCGCCAGCCACTGCGGAGTAAGTTCCGTCGCAGACGCGCATGCTATCCTCGCCGCCAACACCGACCCGGCGACCATGCATCGCCGCTGCAGACGGCGACTGCCGGGCTCGAGACGATTTCAAAACATCCGAGGTTCTCCATGAGACTGATTCTGTTGGGCGCCCCCGGTGCCGGCAAGGGCACGCAGGCCACTTTCCTGTGCCAGAAATACGGCATCCCGCAAATCTCTACCGGTGACATGTTGCGCGCCGCCGTCAAGGCCGGCACGCCCCTGGGACTGCAGGCCAAGTCGGTGATGGAATCGGGCGGCCTGGTCAGCGACGACCTGATCATCAATCTGGTCAAGGAGCGCATCGCCCAGCCCGACTGCGCACGCGGTTTCCTCTTCGACGGCTTCCCGCGCACGATCCCGCAGGCCGACGCCATGAAAGCAGCAGGCGTCAAGCTGGACTACGTTCTCGAGATCGACGTGCCCTTCGACGCCATCATCGAGCGCATGAGCGGCCGCCGCTCGCATGCCGCTTCAGGCCGCACTTATCACGTCAAGTTCAATCCGCCCAAAGTGGAAGGCTTCGACGACGTGACCGGTGAGCCGCTGATCCAGCGCGACGACGACAAGGAAGAAACCGTGCGCAAGCGCCTGGACGTCTACAGCGCACAAACCCGCCCGCTGGTCGAGTACTACTCGGGCTGGGCCAAAGCCGATCCGGCCAACGCACCCAAATACCGCGCCATCAGCGGCATGGGAACGGTGGACGAGATCACCGGGCGCGCGTTGCAGGCGCTGGCCAGCTGACGGGCTGCGGCCGTCGTCATTCCGTTCATCACACCACGGGGCGCTTCGGCGCCCCGTGCCGTTTCCCAAGCGCCAGGGTAGCGCTCAGGCCGGGCTGGACCGCAGCCCGTATCCCTTGCCGTTCACAAACAGGTATTCGGCCCGCAGAACCGGATCGCCCTTCTCGTCGGTGAAGGCAAAGCCCACCACCTCGATGGCCTGCCCCACCGCGAGCGGCTCGACCTGCCAGGCACGCAGGCGCGTCAGCGGAGCGAGTTCGATCTCCCATTGCGCGTCCCGCCGGGTGGGCAACGTGGTGCGCGCCAGCAGGTCGGGCGGCACGGGCGCCGTCTGCGCAGGCAGCGGACGCCGGGCGAGATCAGCCGGCAATACCGCCGGTGTCGCCACGTCGAGCAGGATCTCGGCGTGCGGGTTCTGCCAGCGCACGCGTGCCACTCGACCGGCCAGGAACAGCGGGCGGTTCTGGTCGAAGCTGCTCCAGCCATGATGCGCCCATGCAGAAACGCCGGCCGACGCCAGCACCGGCGCGCCCAGCGCCCAACCCATCCATTCCCGTCGCTTCATGCAGGTCACTCCTTTGTCGTTGGCGCCAGGCGCCGGCTTCACAGGTATCCGATCCAGCGTCCACAAGTGATGACGGCCAGCCAGACCAGCATCGACAGCCCCATTTGCGCCCGCGCCAGACCGTCCATACGGACCAGCGAGCCCCGCGCATGGAACCACGCGGCGTTGCAGCCCGCGACCACCAGCAGCAGCATCTTGAGATTGAATGCGCGATTGGCGAGAAGTTCAGCCGGCTGCAGCGCGAACATGACCAGTCCCGACAGCGCGGCCAAGCCAAAGCCCGACAGCGCAATCCCCATCGACAGGCGGGCCAGCGGCATCAGCGGCAAGGCAACGCCGCCAATTCCCCAGGCGCGGATCTCCAGCAGCACCAGGTTTCCCACCAGCAGCGCGATGCCGACAATATGGACGGTCTCGAGCGCGGGATAAAGCCAGGCAATGGACTGCAACGACTGCACGTGGTCAGTCCCCGAGCGACAGCATCAGGCTCACTCGCGCTTTCACTGGCGACAGGTCGTCTGCATCCGCGAACGCCGCATCGGCCGATGCAATGATGCGCCCCTGCGCGCATCGGGTCGCGCGCAGCACGCGCGTGCCCCCTTGCTGCGCTCGCGCCAGCGCGGCTTCCAGCGCCTTGTGGACGGTTCCATTGCCCGTGGCGGCAACAATCAGGCCACGAGTGCCGTCAGCCACCAGAAGTTCCACCAGCCGCGCGTCGGCGCCTGCGTGGCTGGACACGATGTCCACGCGGGGCCATTCATGCGCGTCGCGCGCCAGCAGCGCCGCCTGCGGCGGCAACGGACGGGGCCAGCCGCGCAGCAGGCGCAGGCCGCCCTGCTCCACATAGCCGATGGGGCCGGCGTCTCCGCTGTCGAAGGCGTCCAGGCGGTACGTGTGGCTCTTGCGCACTTCGCGCGCGCCGTGGATGGCACCCGCGCAAACGGCCACCACGCCGCTGGCGCCGGGATGGCGCGCCACCGACACGGCATCCAGCAGATTCTGCGGACCGTCGGCCACCAGCGCCGTCGCGGGCCGCATGGCGCAGGCCAGTACCACCGGCTTGGACGGCTGCAGCACTTGCTGCAGGAACCATGCGGTTTCTTCCAGCGTATCGGTGCCATGCGTGACCACGATGCCTTGCACTTGCGTGTCGGCCAGCCAATGCGCCACCCTGAGTGCCAGTGCGCGCCAGGTGGCGTGGTCCATGTCCTTGCTGTCGAGCTGCGCCACCTGCTCGGCCACGAGGGGAACGTCGGCCAGCGCGGGTACGCTGGCGACGAGTTCGGCCACACCGAGCTGCGCCGCCGTGTAGCCGACATGGTCGCCACGCGCCGCAGCCGTGCCGGCGATGGTGCCGCCGGTCCCCAGAATCACGATCTTGTTGCTTGACACTTGCAAAGTCTTTCGAACTGATCAAAAATACAGTTACTGGATGAACACACAGTGTTGTGATGTTCGCTCAATGGATCCCTGTCCCGGCCTGTCCCAAGAAGGAGCCGTCATGATCGAGAGTCCCAAGCTCACCGCCCGCCAGCAGCAGATCCTGCAGCTGATTGAAAGCGTCATCGCGCGCACAGGTGCGCCTCCTACGCGGGCCGAGATCGCGGCCGAGCTCGGCTTCCGCTCCGCCAATGCAGCCGAGGAACATCTTCAGGCGCTGGCTCGCAAGGGGGTCATCGAACTGGTGAGTGGCACCTCACGCGGCATCCGCCTCAAGAGCGACACGCTGCGTTCGCTGCACGAATCGCGCACCAAGCAGTTCAGCCTGCCCTTGCCCAGCCTCGCGCAGCTGGCATTGCCGCTGGTGGGCCGCGTCGCGGCGGGGTCTCCGATTCTCGCCCAGGAACATGTCGACCAGACTTACTACGTCGAAAGCAGCCTGTTCCAGCGCAGGCCCGATTACCTGCTGAAGGTGCGCGGCATGTCCATGCGCGACGCCGGCATCATGGATGGCGACCTGCTGGCCGTGCAATCAACGCGGGAGGCCAAGAACGGCCAGATCGTGGTGGCGCGGCTGGGTGACGAGGTCACCGTCAAGCGCTACCGCCGCAACCGCGACGTGATCGAACTCCACGCCGAGAACCCCGACTACCAGACCATCGTCGTCGAGGCCGGTGAGCCTTTCGAGATCGAAGGTCTCGCGGTCGGCCTGATCCGCAACACCATGTTGATGTAGGCCCGCCCTGCATCGGCCCGGCAGCAGGTGGCGGGCGTATGGCATGAAGCCATCACCCTGCTGTCGGTCTTCTCGAATCCTGCCTGTGTTCAACCACTTGCCTTTTCTGGAAGAAACAACATGGGAATCGCCCTCCTCGCGCTCGAAGGTCTCTTCACCCCGCTGCAGGCCCTGCTGAACCAGGCCACCGCACGCCGTCAGACTGCGGTGCCCGCAGGCCGCACGCTGGGCGGAAACGACAAAAACGCCTCGGCCAACGACGCTCTCATGTCGCGCCCCGCTGCAACGCGAGGACCGGCACATGGCAGCAGTCTGTCAGCCCCGCGCCGCCCGGCACAGCCGCATCGACCGCTCCGCGTGGTGCGCGTCATCGATCCCAAGGCCCGCGACGCAGGGCGGCTCGTCATCAGCGGTCGCATGGCCGATGTCTGCGCAGAGCTCGACCGGCTGGCTGAGATCGAATCGCGACGGCACTGAACACACTTAGGCAGGCCGTCAGCGCCGCCGCAGGCCGGAGCGCTCATGCGGTCGTGCTGATCAGACGGATCGATGGCCGCCGGGAACGTCAGGTGGCTGCCTGCGCACCCGCAAGATAGTCTCGCTTGCCGAGGTTCACGCCGTTGTGGCGCAGGATGGCGTAGGCCGTCGTCACGTGGAAGAAGAAGTTGGGCAGCGCGTGCTGCCGAAGATAGTCTTCCCCCGACAGCGTGCGCGTGCGGTCGCGGCCCGCCGGGAACGTGATCTGCCTGGCCTCCGAGCCGTCGATCAAGTGCGGCTCGACGCTGTCGATGAATGCCAGCGTGCCCGCGATGCGCGCCTGGAGTTCAGGCAACGTGCTTTCACTGTCCTCATGGCGAGGTGCGTCGATACCCGCCAGGCGTGCGACGCAGAGCTTCGCGGAATCGCAGGCGATGGTCACCTGCCGCAGCAGCGGCAGCATGTCGGGCGCAAGTCGGGCGTTGGCAAGCACCGCCGGATCGTAGTGACGTGCCTGCGCATCGGCCTGCGCCTTGTCGAGCAGGTGGGAGAGATTGGACAGCATGGAGCGAAACACCGGAAGGCTGGCGGACGACATCGTGATCGACATGAGTGATTCCGTGACGAAGTGGTTGACGGTGCGCCATGCTAGCCGCCTCCTGCAGCCCTTGCACGAACGTGAGCGGCATGCACGCGGCACAATGTCGGCCATGAATATTGTGATCCTCGATGACTACCAGGATGCGGTGCGCAAGTTGCCCTGCGCCGCCAAGCTCGACGCCTACACCGCCAAGGTCTACACCAACACCGTCAAGGGAATTGGACAGCTCTCGGTGCGCCTCAAGGACGCCGATGTCATCGTGCTCAACCGCGAGCGCACGCACATCACGCGCGCGCTGATCGAGAAGCTCCCGCGCCTGAAACTCATCTCGCAGACCGGCAGGGTCGGCGCGCACGTGGACGTGGCTGCATGCACCGAGCGCGGCATTGCCGTGGCCGAGGGCACGGGCTCGCCTGTCGCACCGGCCGAACTGACCTGGGCGCTGATCATGGCAGCCACCCGCCGGCTGCCGCAGTACATCAGCAACCTCAAGCACGGCGCCTGGCAACAGTCGGGGCTCAAGTCCGCATCGATGCCGCCCAACTTCGGTCTCGGGTCGGTGCTCATGGGCAAGACCCTGGGAATCTGGGGCTATGGGCGCATCGGACAGCTCGTGGCGCGCTATGCCATCGCCTTCGGCATGCAGGTGGTTGTCTGGGGCAGCGAGGCGACGCGGGACCGTGCGCTGGCCGACGGCCTGCTGGTAGCGCCCGACCGCGAGACCTTTTTTTCCGAATGCGATGTGATCTCGCTGCACCTGCGGCTGGCCGACGGCACGCGTGGCGCCGTGACGCTGGATGACCTGTCGCGCATGAAGCCCACGGCATTGCTGGTCAACACATCGCGTGCCGAGTTGATAGAGGCCGATGCGCTGATCGCCGCGCTCAACCGTGGGCGCCCCGGCCTGGCGGCTATCGACGTATTCGAGAGCGAGCCGATACTGCAGGGTCACGCGCTGTTGCGCCTGGAAAACTGCATCTGCACCCCGCACATCGGCTACGTCGAGCAGGACAGCTATGAGTCCTACTTCGGCCAGGCGTTCGACAACGTGGTGAACTTCATCTCGGGCCGGCCGACCAACATCGTCAACCCGGGCGCCCTGCAAGTCCGCCGATGACGGCTTTCAATCGCTGAAAAAACAACGGGCCCTCGGGCCCGTTCGTCATTGCCCCGCGATGCGGGCCTGAGCGGATGCGCCGTCAGCGCAACCCCTCGCTCATTTCTTGCGCTCGGGGTCGAGCTTCGCTTCGGTTGACGGATCGAACAGGTCGAAGTCGATGCCGTTGTCCGCTGGCGCAGGTGCCGGAGGCCGTGCCGGCGGGCGAGGCACCGGCAGCGAGCCCAGCGGAGCCACCATGCTGTCGGACAACTCGAAGTCGATGCTGCTCGTGGTGCCCTTCGGAGCACTGGCGGTCGGCACGGCCGGCGCGGGGTGCGTCGGCAGCGAGCCCGCTTCGGAGGCCAGGTTGATGTCGAACTCCGGCAACGGCGGCAGCGACACCGACGCTTCGCGTAACGCCACCGGCTCATCATCGATGGCAGGCGGAACCGTCGCCGGGCCGCCCGGCGTGTCGTCGATCACGGCAAACGCCGAGCCACGGCCGGACACCACGAAGTCGTCGTCCTCTTCCGACTCACTCACTTCAAGCGCAATGGCGAACAGCAGCAGCAATTCGCGATAAGCCTCCAGGTCGAAGGCCTGGCCGTCGGCGCCCCGTCCGGGCCGGCGGAAGATCAGTTCTTCGATCAGCGTGATGCCGTCCGGCGTACCCCACAGAGCCTCGATGCGCGCCAGTGTCTCGGCGTAGCCTTCGAGGCCCCGGCCGACGTCGTTGAAGGCGTCGAAGCTCGGTACGTCAGCGTTGAATGCGGCATGGAACTCATCGCGCAGCTGGTCGAACTGCGCGCGCCGGTTCTGCTGGTGGTAGATCCTGAACAGATCAAGGTAGGCCAGCGCGCTGGTCTTCGGGTTTTCGCGGATGTAACCCATGAGCACGCCGATGGCCTGCTCATGCTGCCCGAGCGAGACGAAGAAATCGGCCTGCTGGTGAATGTCGAACAACTCCTCGGTATTGACCGAGCGGCCACTGCCACCGAACGAGGAATGGAAATCCGAATGCATGCGCCGCGGCAGCGGCTGCGGACGGAAGACCATGTTGCCTTCGTTCTGCATCATGGCCGACGCCTGCGACGGCTCGTCAAAACCCAGGTCAAGGTCAAGCCCCGCGCCGGCCGCGGGCGTGGCCGACGCCTGCGTACGTACCGTAGAGCGGTGTGGCGGCGGTGCCGGGGGCTCGGTGATACCGGGGATCGGGCCCGCCGGCGCGACCTGGATCGTGTTGGGACTGCGGTGATCGACGTCACGCCACCAGTCGGCCGAGCGCGGCCTTGCTTCGCTGCCCCGGCCTCGCTTCCACACGAACGCCAGCGCGGCCAGTGCCAGCACCAGCAGAAGGCCGAGCACGTAGACCAGGGGATTGGTGTAGCGCTCGCGTTGCGCCTGGTCGAGCTGCGTGCGCAACTCGGTCAGCATCGTTTGGTTCTGCGCCATTTGCGAGCGAAGAGCCAGCAGGCTTTTCTCCAGTTCCTGCAGGCGCTGGGTCTCGCGCTGGATGTCGTCGGGCTGGGCGTTGATCGAGCGCAGGATGGCAGCGGCCTCGGCGCGGCGGGCGTCGTTCTCCTCAGGCGTTCCAGACAGAACCGTCGAACTGCGCAGGCCACCATCGGCCGGCGGCGGTGGGGGCTCCGCCGGATCGAGCTGCAGTCGCGCGCGCGGCGCCGGCGAAGCCGCCGGTGCCCGTGCAGGTGCCTGGCTGGGAGCGCGCGCCGTGGGGGCCGCGCTGGCAGGCGCATCGGCACGCGGTGTGGTCGTTGCATCCGCCGCCGGAGCCACCACGCGGGGACGTGTCGGACGCGGTGCGGGCCGAGGCGCGGCTACGGGAGCCTCGCTGGTGGCGGGCCGGGACACCGGCGACGAGGTGCTGCGCGAAGTCAGCGCCTCGGCCGGCCGAGGCGCCGCGGCTGGTGCGGCAGGCGAGCCCGCCCCGGGCACGGGCAACACCGGCAGAGGAGCGACCGGTATCGCGGACGACGTGTCGATGGGCACGTCGGCCAGCAACACCAGTCGGCGGCTGATCTTCTGCTCGCACCCGACCCGCAGGTACAGCGTCACCACAGGCTCGTCGACGACGAGCGACGAGCGCACCCGCACGGTGAATTCGCGGCCACCGCTGGGCGTGGGGGCGGACTCGGTCACCAGTTGGACGTTGCGGGACTCGACCCGAGTGTCGGCGTGGAAGACGTCGGCGTCGAAGCACAGCGAAGAGCCGTCTTCGCCCGGCTCGAGCCGCACGGGTACGGTGACATCGAGGGGTTGGCCGATCCATGCGGCACCTCGCACCCGCCCGATCGACAGCGCGTGGCTGGCGACAGCGGTGGCGAGAAGCATGCCTCCTAGGACTGTGTGTCTGAGCTTCTTCACGGGGGAGCTATTCTGAATGTGACTGATTTTGACACACCTTGAAACACCGACCCCTACGCAATAATCCACGGATGACAACGATTTATCCAGACATCGGGCTGGTGGGGACAGGCGCCATGGGGCGCGGCATTGCGCAGATCGCCGCGCAGGCCGGCAGTGTCGTTCACCTTTTTGACACAAAGCCCGAGGCCGCGCCGCAGGCCCGCGATCACATCCTCGCGCAATGGAAGCGGCAGGAAGAAAAAGGCCGCCTGCCTGCAGGCGAATCCGACCGCCTCGCACAGCGGCTGAGGATCGCAGCAAAGCTCGAAGATCTGGCGGGGTGCCAGTTGGTGGTGGAAGCCGTCGTCGAGCGTCTCGACGTCAAGCAGTCGCTGTTCGCCCAACTGGAGCAGGTCGTCGCCGCCGATGCGACGCTGGCCACCAACACGTCGTCGCTGTCAGTGACGGCCATCGGCGCGGGGCTCAGGCATCCGCAGCGCCTGGCCGGCTATCACTTCTTCAACCCTGTGCCGCTGATGAAAGTGGTCGAGGTGATTGCCGGTCTGAAGACCGATGCCGCTGTGTGCGAGCGGCTCGCCGGCTATGCGCGCCAGATGGGGCATACGCCGGTGCGCGCGCAGGACACGCCCGGATTCATCGTCAACCATGCCGGGCGCGGATTCGGCACGGAGGCGCTGCGCATCGTCTCCGAAGGCGTGGCCGATTTCGCCACCATAGACCGCATCCTGAAGGACCAGGCCGGCTTCAAGCTCGGGCCCTTCGAGCTCATGGACCTGACCGCACTGGACGTCTCGCACCCGGTCATGGAATCGATCTACCACCAGTACTACGAAGAGCCGCGCTTCCGCCCCAGCGTGATCACGGCCCAGCGGCTGGCCGGCGGCGTGGTCGGACGCAAGGTGGGCGAAGGCTTCTATCGCTACGTGGACGGCGTGGCACAGGTGCCCGACGAGCCACCCGTGCCGCAGGTGGAGGCGATTCCACCCGTGTGGGTCTCCCCGCGCGCATCGCGCCGGGCCGAACTGCTGCAACTGGTCAAGAACCTGGGCGCCACCATCGAGACCGGCGCCTCCCCTTCGGCGCAGGCGCTCACCATCGTGGCACCGTTGGGCTTCGACGTGACCACCGTGGCGGTGGTCGAGCGGCTCGATCCGGCCCGCACCGTGGGCATCGACTTCCTGATCGAGGACGCCGCGACCCGCCGGCGTGTGCTCGCCACCAACCCGGCCACCCGCACCGACATGCGCGACGCCGCGCACGCCCTGTTCGCGCGCGACGGCAAGCCCGTGAGCGTGATCCGCGATTCGGGTGGATTCGTCACCCAGCGCGTACTCGCCACCATCATCAACATCGCGTCGGACATCTGCCAGCAGCGCATCTGCTCGCCGGCCGATCTGGAAACCGCCGTCACGCTCGGGCTGGGTTATCCGCAGGGCCCGCTCGCCATGGGCGACCGCCAGGGTCCGACCAACGTGCTCGAAGTGCTGTTCAACCTGCAGACGGTCTACGGTGATCCCCGCTATCGCCCGAGTCCCTGGCTGCGCCGCCGCGGCGCCATCGGCCTGAGCCTGCTGCACGACGAAGCCTGATCGCACGCCGTCGCCCCGCCCCCTGCGCACAACCGAAGGAACCGATGCCTGCCGCACTCAAGAGCACCAGCGATGGCCACACCCTGGTGTTGCACATCAGCAATCCCGAACATCGCAACGCGTTCGGCCCCGAGATCTATGCCGCCGGCGTGGAAGCCCTCAACGCCGCGGGCGACAGTCCCGACGTGCGCAGCGTGATCATCACGGGCGAAGGTACCTTGTTCAGTGCCGGCGGCGACCTCGGACGACTGAACAGCAACAGGCAGCAGGATCCGTCGGTGCAGGCCGCGAGCCTGGAAGGCCTGCACACCTGGATCGAGGCCGTTCGCACCTTCCCGCGCCCGGTGATCGCAGCCGTCGAGGGAGCGGCGGCCGGAGCCGGCTTTTCGCTTGCGCTGGCCTGCGATTTCATCGTGGCCGCCAGCAACGCGGTGTTCGTGATGGCATACAGCAACATCGCCCTGTCGCCCGATGGCGGCGGCAGCTGGAACCTCGCGCGTACCTTGCCTCGCCAACTGGTGAACGAGTTGCTGATGTGCGGCGAGCGCATGCCGGCCGAGCGGCTGCACCAGCTGGGTATCGTCAACCGTCTCAGCGAGCCGGCGGGAGCGCTGGCCGACGCCTTGTCGCTAGCGCACGGCCTCAACCTGCGTGCGCCCAATGCGCTGGAGAGCATCAAGGAACTCGTGAACGACGCCGCCGACCGCACGCTCAACGAGCAACTGGCCGCCGAACGCGACCACTTCGTGCGCAACCTGCACCATGCCAACGCCGGCATCGGCATCGAGGCCTTCCTGCGCAAGGAGACGCCGCGCTACTCCTGAACGCGGCAGGTCGCGCGCGCGACAACCGGTCCGCGCCCAGTCACTCACACGACAGTCCATGGACGAACCGATTCTTACCATCGAGGAACGCGAGGCGATCAACAACGGTCGCTGGTTCTCTTCCCTCTCGCCGTCGCTGCGGCACGACATTCTTCGATGCACCTACGTCAAGCGCTTCAAGGATGGCGACATCATCGCCGCCCGCGGCGACCCGGCCCAGGACTGGATCGCCTGCGCGCGAGGTGCGGTCCGCGTCAGCTCGACCTCGGTGACCGGCAAGCAGATCACGCTGACATATGTAGAGCCGGGCATCTGGTTCGGCGACGTGGCCATCCTGGATGGCGACCGGCGCACGCACGATGCCTCGGCGCATGGCGACACCACCATCGTGTGCGTTTCGCGCGACGACTTCCGCCGCATCATGACGCAGCACATCGAGCTGTACGAAGCCCTGTTGCGGCTGCAGGCGCGACGCATACGCCAGCTGTTCAGCCAGGTGGAAGACCTCAACACCCTGCCCCTGCGCGCGCGCCTGGCCAAACAGCTCACGCACCTCGTGCGCAGCTACGGCGTGCCGCCGCTGCACGGCCAACCCGAGGCCGAAGTGCGCATCGGGCTGCATCTGGCGCAGGAAGAGCTGGCCCAGTTGCTGGGTGCCTCGCGCCAGCGCGTCAATCAGGAACTCAAGGCCATGGAACGCGAAGCCGTGATCCGCATCGAGGCCTCGGGCTTGGTGGTGCGCGACCGGCAGATGCTGGCGCGCATCGCCGAATCCGACAACTGAATCTTCAGGAGACCGCACATGGGTGACTTCGATCATTTCGTCGGCACCCGGGCAGTATCGGGTCGCCATGCCTTCGATGTGGCGGCGCTCGAGCGCTGGCTCATCGGCCGGCTGCCGGACTTCCAGGGCCCGCTTTCGGTGGAGATGTTCAAGGGGGGCCAGTCCAACCCCACCTACAAGCTCATCACGCCCGATCGCAGCTTCGTGCTGCGGGCCAAGCCCGGCCCGGCGGCGGACCTGCTGCCATCGGCGCATGCCATCGACCGCGAATTCACCGTGATGCGTGCGCTGGCCGGCACCGACGTTCCCGTGCCGCGCATGTACGAGCTGTGCGAGGACGAGTCCGTCATCGGTCGTGCCTTCTACGTGATGGAGTTCATGCCTGGCCGCGTGCTGTGGGATCAGGCCCTGCCGGGGATGTCGCCGCAAGAACGTGGCGCGATCTACGACGAGATGAACCGCGTCGTCGCCGCGCTGCACAGCGTGCCCGTGACCGGCGCCCTGGAAGCCTACGGACGCCATGGCAACTATTTCGAGCGCCAGATCGCACGCTGGAGCCGGCAGTACCAGGCGTCGATCACCCAGCCCATCGCCGAGATGGACCGGCTGATCGAGTGGCTGCCCGCGCACATTCCTGCCGGCGCGCGCGACGAAGGCGAGAAGTCGATCGTGCACGGCGACTTCCGTCTCGACAACCTGGTGTTCCATCCCACCGAGCCGCGTGTGATCGCCGTGCTCGACTGGGAGCTGTCCACCATCGGCCATCCGCTGGCCGACTTCAGCTATCACTGCATGGCCTGGCACATCCCGCCCGGCGCGTTCCGAGGCATCGGCGGGCTCGACCATGCGGCGCTGGGCATCCCCGACGAGCAGGCCTACGTGCGCCACTATTGCGAGCGCACCGGCCGCGCCGATCCGGATGCCGTGATGGCCGACTGGAACTTCTACCTCGCCTACAACCTGTTCCGTCTGGCGGCCATCCTGCAGGGCATCGCCAAGCGCGTCGAAGCAGGCACGGCGTCCAGCGCGCAGGCACTCAGTGCTGCGGCCGGTGCCGCGCCGCTCGCGCGCATGGCCTGGGATTTCGCGCAACGCGGCTGACGCCATCCACACATCCAATGACCGGCCATCCTGCCGGCCCGCCACAGGAGAACACACATGGATTTCGACTACTCCCCCCGCACCCGCGAACTGCAGGCGCGCCTGCTGGCTTTCATGGACGCACACGTCTATCCGGCCGAAGCCGAATACGCGCGCGAACTGGCCGCCAACACCGCGGCGGGCAAGCGCTGGAGCGCGCTCGACGTGATCGAGCGCCTCAAGAAGCAGGCCCGCGCCGACGGACTGTGGAACCTCTTCCTGCCGGTGGACAGTGCCGCCGTGTCGGGCTACGAAGGCGCCGGTCTCACCAACCAGGAATACGCGCCGCTGGCCGAGATCATGGGACGCGTGCCCTGGGCACCCGAGGTGTTCAACTGCTCGGCGCCCGACACCGGCAACATGGAAACCATCGCACGCTACGGCAGTGAGGAGATCCGCGCGCGCTGGCTGAAACCCCTGCTCGAAGGCCAGATCCGCTCGGCCTTCGCCATGACCGAGCCCGAGGTCGCCTCCAGCGACGCCACCAACATCGCCACGCGCATCGAGCGCCAGGGCGACGACTATGTGATCAACGGGCACAAGTGGTGGATCTCCGGCGCGGCCGACCCGCGCTGCGCCGTCTTCATCACGATGGGCAAGACAGACCCCGACGCACCCCGCCACTCGCAGCAGAGCATGATCGTCGTTCCCGCCGACACGCCGGGCATCCGCATCGTGCGGCCGTTGGGCGTGTTCGGCTACGACGACGCGCCGCACGGCCACGTCGAGATGTACTTCGAGAATGTGCGCGTGCCCGCCGGCAACATCCTGCTGGGCGAAGGCCGCGGCTTCGAGATCGCGCAGGGGCGCCTGGGCCCCGGACGCATCCACCATTGCATGCGCCTGATCGGCCTGGCTGAGCGTGCGCTCGAGTTGATGTGCCGCCGCGCTTCGTCGCGCACGGCCTTCGGCAAGACCGTGGCCCAGCAGACCGTGACGCAGGAGCGCATCGCCGAAGCACGGTGCCGCATCGACATGGCGCGCCTGCTCACGCTCAAGGCCGCCTGGATGATGGACGTGGCCGGCAACAAGGCGGCCAAGAGCGAGATCGCGATGATCAAGGTGGTCGCGCCGTCGATGGCCTGCCAGGTGATCGACTGGGCCATGCAGGTGCATGGCGGCGGCGGCATGTGTGACGACTTTCCGCTCGCCTATGCCTATGCCAACGCGCGCACGTTGCGCTTCGCCGATGGGCCGGACGAGGTGCACCGCAATGCCATCGCCAAACTCGAACTGGGCAAGTATTCGGCCTCGAAGCGCGAAGTCGAGATGCCGGTGACCCGCGGCTTCTGAACGTGGGCGCTCAGCCCACGGTACGAGGCAGCACGGCCTGCGCCCGCGCGCAGGCCAGCGGATAGAGCCGGCTCGCCTGCGCCAGCACTCCCAGGTCGAGCGGCACCGCTTCCATTCGGAAGTAGACGTTGCCGCGCAGCGCCATCAGGATCAGCGGCGTCTGCTCGTTGACCGGCTCGTGCCAGCGCATCAGCTCTGTGGCCAGAGACGCATCGATCCAGTCCTGCGCGTGGCGCGGCTCGTCGGCCAGCACCGCATACATATCCTGGAAACCGATGGGTGCCTCGGGCAGCGGCACTTCTTCGTACATCGAGAGCCAGCGCACCTCTTCGGGCAACTGCTGATCGGCCGAGGTGCGCAGGGTGTCGGTGAACTCGGAGAAAGCGCGGTGTTCGAGGGCGTCCTGCAGATGGCGGTTGAGAACGAGCACCGCGACATTGGAATGCAGGCCGAGTTCGGTTCGCCCGCGCAGTTCGGCGCCATGAATGAAGTGGCGCGACGGCGCCCCGCGTTCGAGCCGCCAGGCCAGTCCATCGTGCTGGCCGGACACCACGAAGCCCGCCTCGCCGCGTGGCTGGAAATCGAATCCCGCGCCCGTCGCCCAGGCGGCCGCCGCTTCAATCGGCACCGGCACAGCCCGGGCTGCCGAGGGTGCGCGCGACGAGAACAGCTTGCGCAGTCGCTCCAGCATCGCCCCCCCAGATGAACTAAAGTGCCCATCTTCCACGAAAACCCGCATGAGAGGTAGCCAGTGATCGATATTTATTCATGGCCCACGCCGAACGGCCACAAAGTTCACATCATGCTGGAGGAATGCGGCCTGCCCTATCGCGCCCATCCGGTCGACATCGGACGCGGCGAACAGTTCGCCCCCGACTTCCTCGCCATCAGCCCCAACAACAAGATACCCGCGCTGGTGGATCCCGAAGGCCCGGGCGGCCAGCCGATCTCGCTGTTCGAATCGGGCGCCATCCTCATCTACCTTGCCGGCAAGACCGGCCGCTTCCTGCCGGCCGATGACGCCGGCCGCTATGAGGCCCTGCAATGGTTGATGTTCCAGATGGGTGGCGTGGGTCCGATGCTGGGCCAGGTGCACCACTTCAGGCTCTACGCCCCCGAGAAGATCCCCTACGCCATCGAGCGCTACACCAATGAGGCGCGTCGCCTCTACGGCGTGATCGACCGGCGGCTCGCCTCCAGCCCGTTCATCACGGGTGCCGAGTACGGTATCGCCGACATCGCGATATTCCCTTGGCTGCGCAACTGGGCCAACCAGGGCATCGTGCTGACGGAATACCCGCACCTCGCAGCGTGGTTCGCGCAAGTGGCCGAGCGGCCCGCCGTGCAGCGCGGTGTGAAGGTGTTGGCCGACCTGCGCAAGCCGATCACGGACGACAAGTCGCGCGAAGTCCTGTTCGGAGCCACCCAGTACGCCAGGCGCTGACGCTTCCTGACGTTCTCCTACGCGCGCCGCGGCCTGCCTGAGGCATGCTGCGCGAAGCACTGCAGGATCCACCCGAATGACACTGAGCCAGTTCTTCCACATCAGCCGGCGATCGGTCAAATCCTGGCTGGACGACGACGCCTCCAGCATGGGTGCAGCCATCGCCTTCTATACCGTGTTCTCGATCGCGCCGCTGCTCGTGATCGTGATCGCCGTGGCGGGTGTCGTGTGGGAGCGCGAGGCGGTCCAGGGTGAGATCGTCGAGCAGATCGGCGACGTGGTCGGGCGCGACGCCGCAGGCACCGTGCAGACCTTGCTGCAGGCCTCGGCCGTCAGCGGCAGCAGCCTGTTCGCCACGCTGGTGAGCATCGGCGTTCTGCTGTTTGGCGCCACCCGCGCGTTCGCCGAGCTGCAGCGGGCACTCGATCGCATCTGGCGCGTGCCGCCCGAAAGCAAGTCGGGCATCGTGGCCACGGTCAAGACCCGTTTGCTGTCGTTCGGGATCATCTTTACCTTCGCGTTCCTGCTGGTGGTTTCGCTGGTGGCCAGCGCCGTGGTGGCTGCCATTGGCCAGTGGACGAACGACCTGCTGCCCGCTGGTGCCGAGTTGCTGCTGCAGTTGCTGAACCTGGCCATCTCGCTCTTCGTCACCACCACGCTGTTCGCCAGCATCTACCGGCTGATGCCACGCGCGGCGATCGCGTGGCGCGACGTCTGGGTGGGTGCCGCCGTGACGGCCGTACTGTTCGAAGTCGGCAAGATGCTGATCGGCCTGTACCTGGGCAAGTCCGCCACCGTGAGTTCATTCGGCGCAGCGGGTTCGCTGGCGGTGCTGCTGCTCTGGATCAACTACTCGGCGCAGATCTTTCTGCTGGGCGCTGAGTTCACCTATGCCTACGCCAGCGAGCGCGGCTCACACAGCGCGGCCCGAGCGACGCACGAAAACACATCGGCGCCGGCCTGAAAGAAACCCGTTCCCCATTGCCCATTGAAAAAGCCCGCCTCTGTGGAGGCGGGCTTTCTTGT
>VFQN01002575.1_pt1 | contig 27677 bp, 25 predicted proteins | sample 3512371 | NCBI WGS metagenome assembly VFQN01 (sample SAMN10412370, study PRJNA504923) | tailings metagenome | isolation source: Replicate 2 from Balatoc abandoned mine | place: Philippines: Itogon, Benguet | collected 2017-08-28
AAATTAAAAGCAGAAGAGGCTGGAAGATTGTGATTTATTGCGAAAAAAAAAAAAAAAAAACCGTACAAAACAAAGAAGCGTAATAATGAAGTCACCACTGTTTATTGAAGGAGTTGACTCACTGTTTGATTGAATAATTCCATTGAGAAAGGCTTCGACATAAAGGAATCAACACCCGACTCATATGCATCGTTGGTGGTATCATTATCAGAGTTTGCTGACATTCCAATGATACGATGATGATAATTTACTGGCATCCAAGACCTACCCTCCTTTTCACACTGTCGTAACCTTCTCGTTGCTTCTAAACCATCCATAACAGGCATTTGCAAATCCATCAAAATAATGTCAAAAGGTATTTTCTCATTTGTCCATCGATCTTCTATCGCTTTTAATGCTACTTCGCCATTTTGAGCAATATCAATGAGATGTCCTTGTCGTCGAAGCAGCATTGAAGACATCTTAACAATCGGCTGCGAGTCATCAACGATTAGAATTTTTAATGCTGATGTTAAGGATGACATTGGTGTTAACCGTGGAGTTGGAGAAGGAATTGGGCTTTCACAATCTCCCTTCTCTTCCACAACTGAATAGATTCTAGCAGTGGGCGTTTGAACTATTTCTCGTTGGACTTTGACGGAAGTATTGGTAGAAGGTTTATAAGATTCTGTATTTACTGCAGACGCATCTTCTCTAGCAGTGCGTTCCTCCTCCTTTTGATCAGTATTAATGGAGAGTTTAGATGGCATCTTGTTAAGGAGGGCATTGGTTACAGTCTGAACAGTTTCATCTGGACGATAAGGAATCGCAAACCAGAAAAGGGACCCTTGTTTCCCATCTTTCCTCTTTTCAACACCATATTTCCCGTGTAACGCTTCTAATCGTTTCGCTAACGAGAATAATCCAAGACCGGTGCCTCCAGCTAGCCTTTGTGTTTGTTTAAATGGATTGAAAAGGGTAATCATCGCCTCATCGGACATTCCAATGCCATTATCTTCAATTTCAAATTTCAAGAACTGTGTTATGAGACTAGGACGTGAAACAACAGGCCGTGCTTTCCCGGTACTGGCGTAAGGGCGAATACTCACAAGACCCTCAGAATGCATAGAAGGGGGATCTTCCTCTCTTTGAGTTGTCCTCGCGCTATGACTATGACTTGCAGCACTCATAAGACTGGCAGCCGACCGATTAAAAAACTTCGCTGTCTCTAATATTGGCGAAGTTGGACGATTTGCGGGTGGAATAAATTTATAACGCTGCTGAGAGTTATTTAAATTGACTCGATGAATGGAGATTGAAGGAGGATCATCATTTTGTGGTTTTCGAGCATGTAAAGACGCTGTATGATTAGAAACACTGTCTTGCGTCTTACTAAATGCGGGCTGTGGCTGCGGTGCCACGGCAGATTGTGGGGTATCCTCTATTTTCATCATGGAAACATTGACAGTAATCGCACCAGCCGTTGAATATTTCACTGCATTCGAAAGCAAACAAAGAACATTCTCTTGTAGCCACTGTTTATCAGTAATGACATATTTGCAAATCTCTGGAGGGAGAGGCAACAAGGATATCTTACATTGGTCTTGAATATTCTTCATACAGTTTAAAGGAAGTTCCAACGTCTCTTGCAAATGAATGGTATCATATCTTGGAACTAATTTGAATCCTTTTGAAGCTTTAGTGTAATCAATGCATCGATTAATTGCCATAATCATAAAAGTATTCGTGCTTCTTAAATTTTGCAGACAGGATTCAATGGATGTTAAGAAAGAATTAAAAAGATTTATATCAAAGTTTTGATTCATGCTTAGTGTAATGGAATCCTTTTTAATACTACTTAAATCATTCAAATTAGGATAAAGATGTTGTAAATAATCCCTTGAATCATTTAAAACATGTGAGATTAATTCCATTCCAGAGGTGAAAGAGGCAAGTGGCTATAGAGAAGAATCGTTAAAATACTCCTTTCATAAACAATTTTTAGTGGTTTTTCTTACCGTTTTTAGATCATGTGCAACATTAGCAATCATATGCTTCATTTCATTTGCTTGAACTTGTTCCGCGTATTTCGCATTGTCCAGCAAAGCCACCCTCAAATGATTAGTCGTGAAGAAGGTTATTAACATTTGTTTATGTAAATCTAAAAAAAGCAAAGCACCCGCCAACCACCAACCAACCACACATCCAACAAAAATAGGCGTTAAATGGTTGGAAAAGAATCCTAGAAAAGTCACCATCGAGGTAGTATGCAATAAAAGGCTAACCCACCATCTCGGTTCTCTCATGGCAATACAGAACACAAAAGAACCAACCAACATAATTAATGTAGCACTAGTAGGGGCTCCAGGAATCTGATCTCGAGCGGCGCACACCCAATTTGATACAAGTGTGGTGAGGGTAGGCGTTTCTAGACGCGGACAATGATCACCGAGTAATTGTGCTTGCATAAATTTAGCAACAAATGTGACATGTAAAGATATAATGAAGAGCCTTTGAATGGTAAATCGATATTTCCTTGCAGATAAATCGAAAAAATCTTTCCATTTAGCGAGGGAAAGTGTGGTTGGACCAGAATTACTTGTGACGGTGGTACTACTCACGGTTGAACCCAAAAAAGAAGACTGTTCACGAGGCTTAGGCGCATTCTGGCTCTGTGTACATAAACTATATAACATCCATCCAGTAATAATTGCAGAGACACAGGTAAAGAAGGCAACACAAGTCGTTACAGCTACCCATCTTGAATTACGACTCTTAGGATCTAAATGAGGAATAATAGTCAAAGCAATAGTAACAATGGGCAATAAAAAAATGGAGAGGATTAAATTGACAAATAAAACAAAAGAAGAAGAAATACTTAAAAAATTAAATGACATGAATTCTTCATCGATCTCTTTCTCTTGTATGTCATGCAAGATATTTAATTTAGGCTTGACAATAGTTCGGTAGTAATGAAAATCATTGATATTACCATGTTGAAGGATATCTCTTAACGTTTGGGATTCCGAGAAAGCTTTTTCTGCTCCTTCACTATTATTACTATTATCTTCCTCCCGCTCATTATTATTCTTGGTCGCTGATGATTGCTTCTTTAAAATGGCTTGCCGATTTATCGAGCGATTTAGTAGGTTGAAAGGACTGTTAGATGTATCCTTATTCCCGGTCAAAGTAAAGGATGGATATATTCTTATCGTCATTGAGAGACTCTTTCTTCAAAATTGGCTTCGAACCATGAATTTAAAAAGAAAAAATAGAACAGATTACACTAATTTTCGAAGAGGATAAGCTTCGAAATTAATTCAATCTCTTTGTTATTCCTATTGAAACGAATTGATTCGAAGGGGATGAGAGCCGTTTGAAAGCAAGCCTTCATTACACAATTCCATAATACCCACTGAGCAAATCCTTATCTCTCGATAGCAGAGGTTGCTATTGTTTGGTGTATTTTCAACAGGATGGATAAAGCACTAGCGAAGTCCAAGATATCGATTGTTTATCGAGCTAGAACCCATTCTACAAGTTCGGAGGAGTACCTTGCTCTTGCAAAATGTCTGTTATCATCTGCTTTGATGAAGTCATTGAAACTAAAAGCGGGTTCTTTCGTTTTAATGGAAAAATCAAATGGAGAATACTTCCTTTCTAAGTGTTGGCCATGTAAAGCGAGTCAATTAGCTAATGATATTGTTTTCTTAAGTAAAAACTGGCAAGCTTCCTTTGACTCTGAAGAGAAGAAAACTGTGATAAATTGCCAGCAATTATCTAGGTAATGAATGATGAATAACCAAGTGAAGGCGTTGATTAATCAGTTGTATCTTTATGGATAGAATACGAATTGTCGAATGCTATCAGCTCGAAGTCTCAAGTTCATTCTCGTCTGCGTCATCGGCATCATCCTCTGCTAATATTATCACTCTCCTAACAGTGAACCTGCAAGACATCTACGCTCGATCAGGACTCAAATTCAGTCTCCCAATCATTGGTGTATATCATGAATTTGAGGTAAGATATTTTTAGTGTAAGTTTAACTGTTAATCTTCTCTCAGATCTCTGCAGTCTCCACCAAAGAAGACATCTCCTCCACTCACATTACCTTCTTTCGAGTCACCCCTAATACTCAGATATCTTTACGAAAAAGAGATCACACAAATGAAGGTGTCCCTAAAACGGTCCTGAAACATGAAAGCGTCAAAGAGAAGCGATTTGTTGGTCATTCAAATCTTAGATCTAACCTCCTCAACATACTCCAAGAAAATCTCGTATTCCCTACCATCCCAACAAATAAGATACGTGGAATTTTAATTCATGGCCCTCCGGGTGTAGGAAAGTCACAATTGGTTGATGATGTGACTCAGACATTGAAGTGTAGTTTGATTAAGATCGATCACAGTTTGTTACTACACAGGTACAATTCTTTCCCCTTGATACTGTCGAAAACCACTCTGACTTCATGCATTAGTATCGAAGGAGAAGCTGAAGCAGTTTTGAGAAAGTTTTTTCTTGAGGCTAGGGTTACCGCTCCAACCATTTTATTCATCGATCACTTTGATTTGTTATTCCCTCAGAGATCTGCAGCGACAACCACAGACTTGCAAAAACGTATCGTCACAACCTTCTTGACTTTAATGGATGAAGTTAAAGCCGAAGATAGAATTATTGTTGTTGCTTGTACTTCGAAGATTCTTGATATTGATGAAGCTGCGAAAAGATCTGGGAGAATGGACATAGAGGTTGAAATCCCAATACCTAACGAGTCAGATCGATTAGAGATCCTTCAGTATTTATCATCATCTCAAGGTGTACGGGTTATCGACACTAATATTAAGGCAGTCGAAACCGTTGAAAGGAGAAATGATCAAGAAAGAGAATTCGTGGTGAGAAAGAGCACCCTCGAAGCGATAAGTAAGAATGCTCATGGCATGGTTGGAGCGGATTTACTGCAAGTTATGAAAGAATCTTTCTTTCTACTTACTTCCTCGCAATTAATGAACCCCCGTGCTGCTAATAAATCCGATTCTGTAGCAGTAGCTCTTGATATGGACGATGAGATAATTTCATCATCTTTTCAGAATCTAAGTTTGGAGAACTCGGCGTCAGAAATGGACACTGAGTTGACAGAGAGTATTATGGAAGCGGCACTGAAAAAGGTCACCCCATCTTCGCTTCGAGAGGTAACAGTAGAGGTACCCACTGTCCGATGGACTGATATTGGAGGGATGGAGAAAGTAAAACAATCTTTGCGTCAAGTTATCGAACTTCCTCTGAAGCATCCAGAGTTATTCAAGCAGAGCGGAATGACAGCCTTAAAAGGAGTGTTATTGTATGGACCGCCTGGCTGCTCAAAGACACTGATGGCAAAAGCTGTTGCGACAGAGACGTCAATGAACTTTTTAGCAGGTCAATAATTTTCGCTTGTTGTGAACAGTAAGAAAAAATGACCTTTGATTTCATAGTTCGAGGTCCAGAGTTACTAAGTAAATGGTTGGGTGACAGTGAGAAAGCAGTGCAATCTTTGTTTCGTAAGGCTCGTGCTGCTGCTCCTTCAATAATTTTCTTCGATGAGATTGATGCATTAGCTGGAGTGAGGTAATTCTTTCTGAATCATCTTTTTTATCTTTGTAAAAAACTATAATTCAAATAGAGGAGATTCCTCGTCCGGCGTGAGTGATAGAGTGTTATCGCAATTGTTAGTCGAGTTGGACGGTATTAATGTAAGTATTGTTTCGAGTATAACCTGTGTGCGTCATTCTCTAAAAATTACAAAAGTCACAGAAGCACGTCATCGTGATAGCAGCGACAAATCGACCAGATATGTTGGATGCAGCTTTAATCAGACCTGGTAGAATCGATCGCAAGGTAGGAATATTGTCTTTTGTCCTTAGGTGACGTTATTGCATACTGTTTGTTTTGTAGATTTATGTTTCTCCTCCAGATGATGCATCACGAAAAAGTATCTTAGAATTAGAGTTAAAGAAACTCCCTCACGATCCCAATCAGCTTGATTTTGAGAGATTAGTGCGGCTCACTGAAGGCTTCTCTGGTGCGGAGGTTGTGTCTGTGGTGAATGATGCCGTACTCTATGCGATTGAGAGAAATGAGGAAGTCATCAGTATGCAGTGTTTAGAACATGCTTTGTCAAAGATAGTTCCTCAAATTACTTCCCAAATGCTTAGTTTCTATGAGAAAATCGAAGCAGCACAGTTTATAAAAGGATAATGTCCAATAATTCTAATATAGATGAGGAGTCAGACGATGTTGTCTGAACTGCACGATGCACCTTTGACTGTATGATAGAAAATTTCGTAAATATTAATTATAGTTGAGAAGAGATGGATTATTTTTTATTCTTTCATCATACTTATTTGTGAGTTTTAGCTGCGACTGATCTAATAGTACGAACAGGGTCGAATTTAGAAAGTTTTCTTGGTTTCACAATATCAATGAGAGAGTGACGCTTTTTCGCCGACATTGGTCGACATGGTACAATTCTAACAATATCACCTACGTTTGCTACTTCCTCTGCATCATGTGCCATGATTCTTGACGTGCGGTTAACACTGATGTTGTACTTTGGGAGGTATTTCTTGTAAGGCACTGACACAACGATAGACTTGGCATTCTTCACTGATACAACCTGCCCGATCAAAGAGCCATGTCTTTCTTCTCGATCTTTATATTGCTTACGAATCTCTTCGATTTCTTCAGCATATTCTTCTTTCAGATACCGAATCTTCTCATCATCACCGGAACTGCTAAATGAGGACGAACTGCTGCTACTGACTGAACTTTCCTCCTCGTTCTATTTTAATCGATTAACCATTGAATATTATTTGGAGAGAGTAACTGACCTCATTTTTCTTCTCAGTTGATTGAAATCGCTTCTGGAAGAATACCTATATAAAGTTGAAATTTTACACGATTCTCAGACTGTTTCAATTTTTACCTTGTCGTATTGAAAAGTGCTGAAAATGGCAGAGTTTACAGTTCTCTGAATGAGCACTTGTGAAGTAGTTCGGAGTATTCGCAACATTTGTAGAAAGCTTGTTGTGTGGGTGTTGACGTGTTGACAAACTTGCAGAATTAATCAATTTCACAAACCGCTTTTCGACAATTCCTTACTTTCACTATAACAGACTTTGTTGATTCCATGTTTCCAGGATTTCAGTTTTCATGAATCTGGTCAGAAGTCAGAAGCCCATCACTCTTTCACTGCTCCGCCCTCGAATTACCGGAACTTCCGTTCAGAACCTTGAAAAACAATCAGAAATATTCACTGACTTCATCACATCCTTTCAATTAACAACACTAACAATTCTAACACCGTGTTATATTCTATTCCTAATCACATTCGAACTTTCATTTGCTTAGCTTCTTTCCCGAGCGAAAAATTTTATTTTATTGCGTATCTATTGATCTCACTTCATCTTGAATCTTGAAGCTCCTCGTGCTTTCTTCGGTACTCCTGATTAACACACCTCAGCGTAATTTTATTTGAAGCGCTTTGTTTATATCCGCTGTTTAATATTAATTAAAGTAATACTTGTGTTTGAAACTATTACTAATTTAGAAATTTAATATGGCATTAAATTTTCCTGCAAAGATTTATCAAATTCTTGAGAATGAAAGTGCTGATATTATTCGATGGTTACCCAATGGTGCAGCTTTCCGTATTGTAGATCATGGTAGATTTGAAAGGGAAATTATTCCAAAATACTTTAGACGTAAGTATATTTTTGCCCTTTTTTTCTTCGGAAGTAATCTCATTCTTTTCACAGATAATCAAATCTCTTCTGTTCAGAGACAACTCAATTTATATGGCTTCAAGTGTGTTTCACGTGGTGAGGATAAAGGTGCATTCTTTCACCAGAAGTTTCGAAGAGGTGATTGGGAAATCGTGAAGAAAATCACCAGATATGCGCCTATCAAGAAGCCGGATGAGCTCGCTGATCCTACTCGTCCGGATGATTTGACCCTCCCTCACAGTCACTCCCCTGTGCAATCTGAATCTAACTCTACCGGCATACCGTCTGTTTCAGCTCCTTCTTCCAACTCTAATGCATCTCACTCGTCAAATCACAATGATCCCCACTCCCTTTACCAACACCACATCTCGGCTCATGCCTTCCAGTCTTACGCGAATACTTACCATCGCCCATACGACCCATATGGTTACAATGAAATCCCACCATTTGTTCCTCCACACCAGTCATCGGAGGCCGCCTCGCACAGCATGTATGCTACTGGGCGACGCCCCCCAGCCTGGGCTTGGAACGGCGGACCTGTCCCTCCTCATTATGCTAACGCTTATTTAATGAGACAGCCAATGGACCATCTCTCACACACCCCTGTTGATCATCGCAATCCGGTCCACTCTCATGCACCAGCGGCAAAGACTGATACCACAGCTCCAAAGACTTTTAATAACGCAGTAACTGCCACCCCCTCCTTTAACTTGACCACAAAGAATGTAACGCCAACAATTAGTAACACAGAAGGTTCAGTTAGTGGGAATGCTTCTGTTTGTAGTGAGAACTCCATCAGTACCTCCAAATCGACCTCTATGAAGGACATGCAGGTGGTGGAGCCTCCCAAGTCAACTCTTAAGAAAACACCATCTTACCTCAATATTGTCAACGATGTCGTGTTAATTGATCCTGATTTTGACTTAGGCGATGAATTTGATTTCTTTAATGAAGTAGTTCCCGCAATGAAGGAAATGGAAGCATCACCATACAAACCAGCGACTGAGACATTGCAAGCTCCAAAGCAGCAAGCAAGAACATCAGAGATTGGAGTCAACACTGACCTTTCTCAATCCGCTTTCCTTGATTATTATTCAGACATCTAATCTTGATAGACTGGCTTGCAATGAGTCATGTTTACTGTTGTTCCATCTGTTTATGCTTCCATTACTTCGTTCTTGGTGTCCCTCTATTATTCTATCATTAGTGTTGCGAAGAGAAAAGCAAGAGAGAAAAAAAACTAATTATTGGTAAATAGGTTTAAATGAAAGAAAAAATAAGAAAGGATTTATTTATTACATTCGGGGATTTTCACGTGAGTAGGGCAATTACAGGAAGTGATATATTTCATGTTCTCGACATCCACATACACTGTTCAATTCACTTTGTTTCTTTTTGATTCATGAAATAATCGATGATGGTGAATTAATATTATTTAATTTTCGTTTCCCTGATGTCACAGGGATTCTTCTACACACGCAACCTCATATTGCTTCTTTATTTTTTGTTTTTTACCCTCTTTCTGTTATGTTTTATTCATTATTGGCGCTATACATGTCTACCCCTTTTTTTGTTTCTGGTGCTTGCTAGTGATAGAGCCTGAAGTGTCGTGACAGGTTAAATACGACAAACACAGTGCAGATGAGAGCATTAATAGTGATATTGTATGGTGCAATAAATACAAGTAGACTTTGATTTCAATCCACTCAGTATGTAAATATTAATATAAATTGATATTGCTATGTTTGATTTATTTTACATTGAGAGGAAGGGAAGGAGTTTCTGTCGCAGAGGATTGAACTCATCATAGCAAACACTGAGAATCTGCAACACGTCGCAAATCAGACACTCAATGATTAGAACATGATACTTACCTCAAAGGTCCAACGATAATACTCATTCGCAAGAGATGGCTGAATGCTTTGAGCTAAGTCGCCTAAAAATAATAAAGCGATGTAAGTTTTATCGAATAAAAGCAGTGTGGCTCACTGTCAACTACCTAATGTGAAGAGTTGAATGCCTAATAATGGATGCGATGGCATATTAATTAACGATAACGTTAAATATGACACGACTTGACAACATACATCATAAGCCCGCTTTCCATCGCCTATTCGAGATCACTCACATGAGAAAGAAGCCAAGAGGAGAAAGAGCGAGTTCCTTACCAACCAAAACCAACAGAGTGAGTAATTTACATCGAAGACGATATAACTCGTAGTGAAAAGGACCATAATACAAGGAATAGAACTGTTGCAATATATTCATTAATTCATCGATAGATTTTTTCTCCTCTTCTTCGTTCTTGCAGTTCCCATAATATACTTCCTCGTAAAGAGTGTCAATCCTTTGACTCATATCCTTCTCATTCCATGATTTCTACATAGTTATTAATCTTGAGTAAGACAAACATTTAAAAGAACAACGATACCTTTGTAGCTAATGTCTGTGTCAGGAAGGAGTTGATGTCATAATACAAGTCGCATGGTGGGACAGTCGATCTCACTCGCAGTTGTTTTAAAAGGTCTCTTAGCTGAAGTGGTTGGAGTAAATTGGGATCTTCCTTGATTAAGCTATGAATCTCATTCATGTAGTCTCCAGAGCTGTCTTTTAATTGGTAATCACATAATTTACAATGACAATTAAACTGATAAATCTCTGACAGTGACTGCTGTCTAAGGAACTTCGGATTCGTGCAATCAGTGTAAGAATGGGTGATTTCCTCTCCTGCGAGGATTGGACGAATCGCCACCACCTACGCTCAAGTCTGTTAGTTCGGTATGAATCAAGTGGAACGAGGCTTACTTCAGTGACAGGTCCATCAGATGTGAAAAGATATCGAAGGATTGTGTTAGGAGAACAAGAATGATTTAACAGAGCGATGTTCGGGTAGACACCCATACCAATACAATTCATTAGATCATCTACGATACCAAAATTATTACAGTTAAACTGATTTAATAATCGAGTAACATATTCTTGTGGTTTATTTGTATAGTTTGCTATTGTTCTGAGGTTTCTTTGGTAGAAGGCATTCTTATAGAATGATAGATTTGGCTCGAAGTACAGGTTCTCTACATGATGTAGACCACAAGATACTGCATCTCTTGGAGATCCATGATAGTTATAAGTTGAGATGTGACAGGTTCTATGGTCTGGAGTGTGTGTAGTATCAGGGAGTTTCGAGGCTTTCTTTATTTGATTCTCAACACTGATTGCACGCATTAACATTAACATTTCATCTAAAATTTGTGGTAAAAAGTTATCCCACATACTCTTTAAATGTGTGCACTCTAGCTTATGCTGATTCCAATCCTTTGCCTGACAGCCACGACTGCAGTAAGTTGCTTTCTGACATTTAGAACACCGAGAAAGCTGGAAAGTATCTGAAGAATCCTTTGAATTCATGCAGTAGCAACATCGACTACCCCAATAACGAGTAAACAGCATATGAGCTGAGGGTAGATTGCTCAGAACCACAGATCGCACGTTAATATCATGCTTTGCAATCACCGATCTTCCTCCTACACCTCCAGTTGCAGTTTCCATTTGAAGCTGTACATCGCTGGGAGAGATGAATGTGCAAACAGACCCAGTGTTGTCATCAACTGTTTCAACCAATTCACTCATTATCCTTTCACTTCTTAAACAATCTACTCTAACGAAGGGATACTATCTTGATATTATAGACTTTGTTATTTAAGGCGATGCATCGAGAGACACAAAAACGAATACATAGAAAGATAAATTCAGAAAAAGCAAAAGTTCAACGTAATGTATCAAATGTAACTCTTGTAAACTTTCGTTTGGAGAAATAACTTGTTCGAACACGCTTAGGCTTATTCGCTAATATGACAAGAAGAAGAATGAAACAAAATACTGAAAGGCGGTAGAAATTAAAGTACCTGAAAAGTAGTCAGTAATACTGGCTGATCCGGCGGCATCTTCATCGTCATCACATTCCCTGTAATCATCGAAAAATAAAGCAACAAACAATCGAAGAGTTCTTAGTCATACCATTTAGCCTCCATCGCTCCTTCCTTAATCAAGAAGTCTCTAGAAGTAGACCATGAAAATCGAACGATATCAGGAAATCCAAAGATCGGGTGATAAGCCTTCTTCAACCTACCACACACACACAAACAGCACATAACGAAGAAATAATCTTTCATATAAAAGATATACCATTCTACACATGTTTCATCACCAGGATAACCCGAACCAAATTTTTTATCTAAAGAAATCCCTTTCTCGTTCAATTCCCATTTCCTCAGCAGAGTGTCTCTCGTCACCTTCGCTATGATACTCGCTGCGCTCACAACCTTAAATTTCGCATCTGCCTTCTTCTCTATGATAAAATTGCCATAATCAGCACCTAATCCAGATATTAATCTAGATTTATAGTACTCCGGGTCACCAACAGTATCGACGAAAACATCAGTGACAGTGGGAGCAGTATCCCGATCCTCAACGATCTTCTTCAAACCACGAATCACAGCATCATAACTTAGAGCATTCAGGGATGTTGGTGATGCCTTTAACATTTCCTGAGAGAGATACGATAGTTTATTTGTGTAGGTTTGTAAGTGACAACTCACCTCAGAGATAGAGACGGGTGAGATGATCTCAATTACCCAACCAATATGAGGATGATTTATTATTTGACGAAGTAATGATTCTCTTTCACCTTCTTTCAATTGCTTCGAATCATTAAATGCAAGTTTAGAGATGTTCTCATTCTCTGATGCTGGCCAAAACGCCATCGCGTACACTAAATCACCTAATACTGGCCCTCTTCCTGCTTCATCTATACCAACTACAATCTCAGTCTGCTTACAAGAGTCTGGGATATGGCATAGCTTCCAATCAACGCTCATCTTCTCTTTCTCTATTCAAACAACAACTGCGTCCTCAATTAGAAGAGCTATTTATCGAGAGTGTGCTGTCATTCGATAGAAGAGATGAAGGACGTTGCTTGGCTGAAACTTTACTCGATCGTGAGGCTTATCGCTGTAGTTGTATTGATTATCTTCGCTCATTATGTCTCTGATCATGAAGCTGAAGGGGTTGAGAGATTGGATGAGGCTTTTACCTTTTCCTCTGGGATTAATAAGTTAATATTCGAAGGATTTGTGAAATGGGACTCTGTACACTACCTTAATATTGCTCAGAAAGGATATCAAAATGATTATCAATTTGTCTTTTATCCTCTATACCCTTTATTACTTCGATATTTCGGGAAGATTGTCCTATTTACTCATTTTAATTCATTTGAACATATATTATTCTTCGCCCTCCTTCTCAATCAGATATTGGGACTATGTAACCTCATACTACTTCGAAGAATATTACAAATATTACAATTTAATTATAAATTAATTGATTTTGCCAGCTTATGTTTTATTTTTAATCCTGCTTTCATTTTCTTCTTCACTGTCTATACAGAGAGTGTTTATACCTTCCTCTCCTTCCTCTACTTCTACTGCATACTGAGCAAGAGAAATTTCTTCTTTTCTTCTTTTATCCTTTTCCTTTGCTGTTGTACGAGATCTAACGGTTTGCTGGCTATTCTTCCTTTTGGTATCTCTTTCCTCGGTGCCTGCTATGAGAGGAGGAGGGTGGAAGTCGAGAGACTCTGGACCATAATAACAACTGCTGCTGTCGCAATAACTCCGTATATTCTCTTCTCACATGTTGGTTATGAGTTTATTTGCTCAGAGGATAAATGGTCTCGCCTTCACCGTGATTATTGCGTTGACTCAGAAGCTAATAGCATTAATAAGCTACGATTATACAACGTGCTTCAACAGAAGTACTGGAATGTATCATTCCTCAACTCATATCAAATACGTCAGATTCCTAATATGATGCTCGCTTTACCAGTTATTGCTATCTCTGCTTACACTCTCATCTCCTGCAATGACAAAGATCGTGATCTAGTCCTGGTATCATCCAACACGACATTCTCTCACAATAGCTTATTATCATGGAAGATTCATTTGTTTGTTCATTTATTAATAGGATTATTTTGGGCCCATATTCAGGTTTCTACACGGTTGATTCTTTCTAGCTCTCCTCTAATATATGTTGGATTGGCGAAGCTTCTCACATCCAAAGGAAAGACAAGAAGTTTAATAATTGCTTATCTGATTATTTATATGATGATGGGAAGTATATTACATACTAATTATTATCCCTGGACATGACGAAAGAATGCATAATCTCACAATAGGTTAAGGATCATTCTCACACGACTCTGTTTGCCCCGCAGTTTGAGAGCCATTCTCGGTAACAACTTTCCCAGCATCACTCTCGATTTACTAGCTGCTCTCTGGAGTTATTGTCGCTAGAATGTTTAATAGTGAGGGAACATCCGTCGGGGGGAGATGAGATGCAAAAATCCGTATCATCATTAACTTATGAGTATTACCACAAGACAACTTTCTACTCTCGATGTTTTGTTCTGCGATGCATAATAATACGAAATAGTTTACTATCTTTTTATTTTACAAGGCAATAACTGCGAACGGTTTTCAACCTTTTTTATTTGTTCTTGCTATTTAATTTGAAGCAAAGGCGAACTCTTCACAATCTAACATAAGAAATTTAACGATTGCTGATTCATTGAAAACAATTTTGCATACAAGAGGATCAGTGCGGTCATGGTAATTAGAAGACTAGAGCACGTTTGCCGATTCGGTTGAGCACAGAGTTGAGATAAGATTCGAGGTTAAGAGTCCCATCACCTCCCTCAGCCCTCAGTTTAGATCCAAATAAAAGCTTCATCTCTCTTTCGAGATATCCTCTAAAAGAAAGAAGTTAGTGTTACTTTCATAAAAGAAGAAGATAATCATTACCCTCCATATCTAGCATATAATATTTCCATACAATCATCCTCAATGATGTATCCTTTATGAGAGGCATCAAAAATAAGAAACTAGGAAAATAACAACAATAATAATCGTTATAGAACATTGAGAATAAATACTAACCTCAAGAATCTTAAAGAAGTAGCATGGTTCACTTCCCGAGCTGTCAGTGATATTGCGGTAATAGGTCAGTTGCAGTTCATCGAAGTCAATCATCTCATCTAAGTTCTCATCCACCTCCCATATCATATGCTCAATCTGTTTTCGATGAAATGGAGGTCCTAATGATCTTAATACGGCATCTAAATCCTTGAAACTGATCTTATGGTCTTGGGAAGTGTGAACTTTCAACTTTTCTTCTAATTTATGTAATTCATCTTTAGCTCGATAATACTCATCTAATAGAATATCAGTCTCACTCTTATGAGTATTATCATCATCATCTGTATGATTGTCACCAGTTTTAGACGATTTTCTGTCAGAGGATATTTGAAGAGATCGTGGTTGCATTTGTAACTGTAATCGCGAACTAGGAGGTAAAGCATTATGAAGACGAGAGACATCAGCTTTTTTCGCTTCTAAAGCTGATTCTATTGATCTTCTAACAGCATATCCTGCAAGATATTCATAAACAGATCTTAAAGTTCGTTCATCTTGAGTTGATAAAGAGATTTTCTGTCCTGTTGATAATTTCTTATTCACCTGCTTTCTTGCTTTCACAACAGGTTGAGTTGTACTATTTGCCACTTCTACACTCATTATAAATTTTCTCCTAATAATTTAAAACACCAATGAACCCAAAAAAGAGTAACAAATCAATCGCAAGCACAACAAAACGAGAAAAAGGCAAATCACTTAATTAATGTAACCCCTCGCGATACTACAGGTCCGTCTTCTCTTGATATCGCGTTAGAGGGGAAGGATAAACGCGTTTCACAAAGCGTTTTACAAATGTGTTTTTTTCGCTCATTTCAAATCACAAAAAAAGCAAAAGAAAACAACAATCTAGAATAACCGCCAACTATCACCTCTTATATTGTATTCTTGAAGGACTAGACTGCTTTTATCGAATACTCATATTATAGATTTGAAGAAATGAAGGTAAGTCACTGCTTGGAAGCGTGAGAGGTTTGAATTCGATGTGATTAACTCTCCGGCTTAGATCGAAGAAGTTCAATCGACTACAAAGCAAGCTCGTATTGCTGCTCATACCCATATCAAAGGTTTAGGACTTGATGAAAAAGGAAAGGCTTTCACAACAGGTAGTGGTTTAGTTGGTCAAGAGAAAGCGAGAGAGGTAATAATATTCTCAAACACTCTTTCCTTTCATCGCTAACACTTGTCTTTAGGCTGCTGGTTTGGTCGTAGAGCTGATTAAAAGTAAGAAGATGGCTGGTCGTGCATTATTATTAGCTGGAGCCCCAGGAACAGGCAAAACTGCCCTTGCTTTAGGCATCAGTCAGGAGCTTGGACCAAAGGTTCCCTTCTGTCCTATGGTTGGCTCCGAGGTCTACAGTTCTGAAGTAAAGAAGACAGAAATTCTTATGGAGCATTTCCGACGTGCCATCGGCCTCAGAATCAAAGAAAGCAAAGAAGTTTATGAAGGAGAAGTACGTCAGACAACTCACTCACCTCATTCTCTCACTGACTTCATCTCGTAGGTAACTGAATTAACCCCAGAAGAAACAGAGAATCCTTTAGGAGGTTATGGTAGGACGATTAGTCATGTGATTATCGGATTAAAGACAACTAAAGGAAGTAAGCAACTCCGCCTTGATCCTTCTATCTATGAAGGAATCCAGAAGGAGAAGATTGCTCTCGGTGATGTCATCTACATCGAAGCAACTAGTGGCGCAGTAAAACGTGTTGGTCGTTCTGATGCCTATGCAAGCGAATATGATTTAGAGGCTGATGAATATGTTCCGATCCCTAAAGGAGAAGTCCATAAAAAGAAAGAAATTGTACAAGATGTAACATTACATGATTTAGATGTTGCTAATGCACGACCACAAGGTGGACAAGATATTGTATCATTAATGGGACAAATGAATAAACCAAAGAAAACAGAAATTACAGAAAAACTTCGTACAGAAATTAATCGTGTCGTCAATCGATATATTGATCAAGGGATAGCAGAGTTAGTACCAGGTGTATTATTTATTGATGAAGTCCATATGTTAGATATTGAATGTTTTACATTTTTAAATCGTGCATTAGAATCATCATTATCACCAATTGTTATCTTTGCAACGAATCGTGGTGTATGCACTATACGTGGTACAGATATTTTATCACCACATGGTATACCAGTAGATCTATTAGATCGTATGTTAATTATACGTACATTACCATATTCATTAGAAGAAATGATACAGATTGTATCTATTCGTGCGGAAACGGAAAGTATTGAAGTTGAAGATGAAGCATTAGCGATTATGGGTGAAATTGGAGCTAGAACATCATTAAGATATGCTGTACAATTATTAACACCATCAAAAATTATTGCACAAACTGCTGGTCGTGAACAAATACGTTCCATTGATGTTGAAGAAATTGATGATTTATTTTTTGATGCAAAAGCATCAGCTAAATTATTAGCAAAGAGTGAAGGATATCTATCTTAAAAAGTTGAATTTGTTAATGGAAGATCTACTGATAATAAACTTTATGAATCTTTTTCTTTTCTTCTTCTTTTTGCTTAACATTAAATGAAAAGATTCAACTGTTTATCGCATCGCCAAATTGAAAAAAGCTGAAGGAGATGTGTGATGTGTGATGTGTGAAATCTTTCACGCTCTTTAATTTCAGCAGCAATTTCTTCAACTTCAATGAGAAATAAAGAGAACAAGCAGTCGACGGACTTTAACAAGATAATATAATATAATTAAAATGACAGTGATTGTCAAAGAAAGAGATACAGAAGTTAGACCCATTAATATCTACTTGATTGTCAGTCCGATTCAATTGACGGAGAATACCAAATATCATGGTAAGACAGAGTATTGTCATTGGGGTTTAACTGTTCAGTTTCTTGGGGAAGAAGAGGGGGATATCGTGACAAGATCTGTTGAATTAACTACTTTGACGAACAAAAACGGTAGAAAAATCATCACTTACAATTATATTGATTCCTCATTAGGGAATGATTGGGAGGTCAGGGATTATGGAGAGTCTGGAAAACCATGTCCAGAGAATACAAATGTAACCTTTAGCTCACGCTTTTCCCCGTTAACTTTATTTCAAATTATTAAAAATCATCCGATGAATGGAATGCCGTATAAAGCAGGTGCCAAAGACTGTCAACAATATATCCTTTATATTCTTGAAAAACTAGGCATTAATCTCGATCCTGAAGTGAAAAATTTAGCAGAGAAGAGAGTTATTGCAAATTTCATCGGTTTAGTGCAAGACATTGAAGCGAAATGTACCAAAGCATCCAATAAAAGCAAATCCTTTTATTCTTCTATTGCTCGATTCTTTGGATTTTCTCGTCGCCAAGAATATGAAGTTCCAGCTGACACAGATGCTCGGAGCGACCTGCAGAGCGTTGTTTGACATGGTGTTATTGTCTTTGATATGTAACTAGTATTAGTATTTCTATTAGATCTCTATTGATATATATAGATCGAGTTGTCACAGAGTGAGAGGAAACGACTTCTTTCTCTCTTTCCATCTAAACTTAAACTAAATATAATAAATGCAACACAAAATCAAAGCTAATATATAGTTGGGTGATAGTATTATAATATTAAAATGATTTCTACAGCAAAAACTATTATCACCTAAAACACACGAAAAGAAAGAGAAGAAGAAATGCAAAAGTAACAATCATTCATTCATTCATTCCTTCTCAACTCTATCAAGTAGATAAGAAATAACACAAGTTTGTATATTCAATGAAGTATTTATAGAATGATCTAATTTATGTATATTTTACTTACAAAGTCGTGAATAACATTGCTATCAAGTGAGAGGGAGAGGTGTCTTAAAAGCTGAATCTATAAATAGTGATGCCAGGGAGATGCCGATTATGTCATGTTCACCACTCTGGTCCGAAGATATTCTTCAGATCGTTCTCAAAGGTGCCATTATAGATGTCCCAGGAGATTTCTCGCATCAGATGAAGAGGATGATTGACCGTTGGAGTTGTTGGATCAAGACTATTGTTGTTGTTATTTCCCTGCCAGAACTCTGACTCCGGTAGAAGTAAACGATCGATCAATTCACTTTGTTCTCTATTTAAGCCAGGAGCAAAGGTACTGCTAGGGAGAACAACATTAAGAGGTTTACTATTCTCTTCTTTAATTGTTGTGGCTGTCGTATTATTGGTTGCTGGAGCTGAGGAAGGAAGCAGATTGATTGGATCATTGTTATAAGAGAACTCACCATTAGCAGCTGTAGATGAATTATTATTAGAAGTTCGAGGAGTTGCTCCAAATGCTAATAGATCATCCATAGATTCCGTCACAATATTATCATCAAAAATATTCGAAAAGTTTGGATTATTAATATTCCCAAAGCTTGGAGGGAAATCCATGAAATTCCCTGGTGGAGGTGGTGGCATCTGGCCGTTGTAATAAGGATAAGGATACGGATAATAATGCATTGGCATTTGAGCAAAAGGATGATTTGGTGGAAGGAAATCAATAGGATTTCCACCAACACTTCCATTACTATTATGACTACCATTCGTTGGTCCTTTATTCCTATGAGCATTCTTATGCTTTGACTTAGGCTGTGCTTCAGCAGGTGCTTTCGTTAAAGCACGCACTTCTTCCGATGGTAATCGTAATAATTTTAAATCTTTCAAAGGATTATTCCCTTGTCTTTTCTTCCCAGGCATTGTAGGTGGTCGAATACGATCTTGTCGTTTCTCTGGTTGTATATTCCCTTCTTGTTCATAAATTTCAACACGTCGGGTAACACATGGTTTTTGTCCACCACCAGTAATATATTCATTACGTGATCCTTCTAACTTAGCAGCAATTTTTAATAATAATTGTTTATTTAATCTTGCTGGTATAATTAATAAAGAAACACGTAAATAATTTCTAAATGTTAATAAATATTTTAATTCATCTTCATCTTGTCCTTGAAATTGTGGATAATTTTCTAATAATTTATTAATATCATTCCATAATAATGGTTTAACATTATCTTGATAGGATAAGACAACAACATAGGCAGTACGTAATATTAAATGGATTTGTTGTAAGATTAACTTTTGTTGTTCAGTTTTAAAAGAATCAATATCAAAATATTTTTCTGTTAATTTTCTTAATGATTTTGCATCAATATCGATGGTGTTTGTGTCTGATATTAATTGTTTTAATTGTTTTCCTACTATTTGATCAAATAATGGGAAATCAACAAAGGCTAATTTCACTTTCTCAAAGATTTCATCATGTATATTTGGTGATAAAACAACTGGCATGATTGACTCTCTCTCGTACGATTTCAAATCAAATCAAAGAGGGACGGAAACCACTGACTAATTATCGTTTAAAGGTAGGAATGCTTCTAACTGAATAGGAAGAAAGGAGTCAATGATGAGTCAAGCCTTGTCACGTGACTTCTTTGGTAATAGTTCTTAGAGTAGTGGAGGTATTTATTTCTGCTGACAAATCAAGGAGAAATTGACCAGGAACTTCTTCTTATTGATTGTTTGCTTTCAATTGAAGTGGTGTGCAACACTACCTCCACCACCTATACTCTATACTGCACTACTTTCATTCGAATTACAGCAGAGAGAGGTTTCTCAGCGCACGATTTTCTGGGAACCTTGTCCGTCTAAAAGTCCCACTTTTGTCATTTATTACTATTTGTTCATGACATTACAAATGAAGAAGTACAGTAGTTTATTAGGGACTTTATAGAGTGAAGACAAAACAATCTCTAAAAGTTTTCATTGTTCAGACAAAGCAGCGAATGGGCTAACTTCCTGTGCCGAGCAGAAGAAATAAATAAGAGGAGAGGTGAAAGAATAATTTAGTTACTTACCAGTGGTTGATTAAATACCATTCTTTCTTGCTGATTTACTAACCAATCTGAAACCATTGCAGGATCTTCAAACCAATCTGCTAACTCTTTCGCCATTGAAGTTGTCACATAAAAGAATTTTTGACCTAAATACCAAAAGGGAAACTTAATCTTTAACTTTGACGTCACATCTTTCACTAAGGCGTCATCATTGTCATTCGAAGAGATCAATTGAGGCGTTGAAGAGGATGTTGATGACGCCAATAGCGACTTAGAAAAGGCTGAAGAAGCAAGCGGATCCTTTGCCATTATCTCTTGATTCTTCTCATTCTGTAAGAAGCATTGGTTTCGGATCATACAAAAGTCATTTGGATTTAATCCTGCAGCTGAAATTACTTCACGAGCAGCAGTCATCAATCCTGGTGTCATTTCTTTCGTGCGAGAATAAAGAAAAGCACCTTTATAGCTTCCTTGAAGAGTATGTCCAGTGTAATAAATCAGCTTAAGTTCCGGCAAAGAGCTACTTGAATCTTCACTCAAAGCGCCATTTGCACCATAATGCTCTTTATTACCCTTTGCTGAAGCTAATTGAATACCGAGATTGAATACTGATGGAGGGGAAAATGGTTTGGACTCTGCTAACACGTACCAATTTTCCCAAAAGGTCAAACCAAACATTTCCCCTTTAGATTGTAAATGTGGTTGGATTGGTAAATCTGGATCACTGTGAGATTTAGATGAAGTAAATAGATTATTTTGCATTGCATTTGTTGTTGTCATCGCTGTTGTAGTAGGTATTGGAGTCGTTGAAGGATCAACTCGATGAAGCTCTTCATTAATCTTTGTTTGAAGATAACCAGGATCAGTGGGTCGAGGGATACGGAAATAAGCTTCCATTTTCAAGGTATTCTTATCTTTGACTTCAAAAGTATTCTTTTGACAATCAAAGCAATCATATCGTGAATCTAATCCCATGACCTTATACCACTTTCCTTTCAACGTTGCGACTTCAAATTTATTTAACGGGGCGGAAGGAAGATCTTTCATTGTATCAATGTTCCATCCCATTACTTCTTTTCCTGGGACTTGCACACAATCATGTTTTTCAACAGAACAATGTAAGATAGCATCTAGTCTTGGACTACCATATTTAGCAAAACATCCAGTTGAACACATACTACCACCTTTACACCTAGATATGAAACACAGTAACATTCGTAGAAGATTAGAAAAGATGTGTATTACCTAGCCAGACAAGAGAGCCCCTTCAGACAGGAGGGATCATTCCCACATGATGCAGTCTCCAGAGCGCATTTTCGAAAGAAACAAGTGCCATCAACACCAACTTTATTCCCCTCAGCAGCAAACTTTGCTAATTCATCATCGGCTCTGGCGGGTAGCGGTCCATTCAAGAAGAGAGGAAGAAGAGCCATTCCACCCAAAAGATTTTTCATCATCCATTTCTTAGGAGAATCTGCTTGCATTATTAGTGAGGTTGAATGAGCACGTGTAAAAGCGGAATAATAATCATCCTTCGAGGAGAAACTACCAGAATAATGGAGTGGGAGGCGGAAACCACTGGATATTACCATATAAAAGATGAAGAGTAATCCCGGAATACTCGATATTTTACCACTCATCCTGCTCAAAATGATCGATAATATTTCAATTTTAAATTTTGCCCTTTCCTCGCAATTTATTTCAGTACCTTCAATCTTACTTCAACTTTATGAATTAGAGAATTGTTACGAGCATAAACACAATACCACTAACGGATTGCTACCTCGTTTTTTCAAATTCTCTCTCTCCCTATCCAATCCTGTGAGCACTCTTTGTTAGTTCTGTTCAATGACTTAATCTCCTCTTCTTCTTTTAGTACTTCCTTTCTACTCGGTTTAGATTGATGGATGTTCCACTCAATCAGCTCTTACGTTGATCTTTTCAGATTTCGGCCAATCCTGTCCTCATTCTGAAGATTCACGTCAACGTCACTCGAATCAAAGAGGAGCTTTTATTAAACTGAAAAGAGAAAGATCAGTGTTTGAAACCATCTCAATCTTGATGTTCTTAGAGCTCTATTACTTGACAAATATGAATTGTTTCTTATCAGTACTGCTGTTGTTATCTCTTGGAGTCACGAATGGCTGGAAGTTTCATTCACTAACCGATCAACTTCTCAAGAAAAATTGGAAAAGATTAAGTGTAACTACTGGGATTCTTTTCCAATCCTTCTATAATCTTCCCTATAACCTTCCTGTATCAGCTGAAGAAGTTACTAAGCAAGATTTCGTCACTTACAAGAATGATCGGTTTCGATATAGTTTCGAATACCCAAAAGATTGGAAAGAGAATGATGTTGCAATCAGTCGACAAGAGAAAATTAAAGTTTTTATTGACCCTAACGATAAAGATACTTCTGTTACGGTTTTTACGAAATTCATTCCCGCAGATTTTACAAGTCTTGGAAGCTTTGGAGGATCAGATGCTATTCGTCTCTTCATTTTGCCTCGAAGCGATAAAATAGAAACGAAGATTATTCAAGAGAAAAGCACAGGGAATCTTTATCGAATTGAGTACACTGTTACTTCGCCTAATGATCCTGAGCGACATATTTATAACTCTTTTGCATTACAGCCACAAGAGTCTTTGATATCATTGCTCGTCCAGACACCAGAAGATCATTTCAAATCAAATGAAAAGATTTTCCATCAAATTATCGACAGTTTTCTACTCTGGAAGCAATTAAATTAAAGGGCGAGCGAGTGAAATGCAATGTATCTGAACGATGAAGATGATGAACTGGCGGAACGTTGTGCTTCGATTTTTTTTAAATTAACAAAATTTACAGTTCTTGTTATTTTACGCTGCTTTCTTGAAGTTAACCCAAATAAAGTCGAAAGTTGAAATGATTCGAGATACGTACGGAGAATATACTCCAAGCCCACCACCTGCACCAGTTCCAGCTTTTCCATGCACAGAAAATCCTGATTGCACCGCAGCTAATCGACTTTGTCAGAATCACAAAAGAGTACTTTTTGTCTCTGTGGTTGATCCAAACACCAGCGCAGATTGCAGATCTGCTTGGAATGAGGGACAGTTTGAAATTCCTTATGGTAACTGGGAAAACTTTGATTGGTACGCAGAACGAATTTCTGAAGTCACTGGATTCCCAACAGATTCTTTTCGTATCATCTTTGCTGGCTGTCAAAGATTTCCGGATGCCTCACTAAAAAGACATTCAGGATTGCAATATCAATCAAGAATTCACGTTATTAAACGTAAACGATTTGTTGAGTCTTCGTCCGAGAACTGAAAATTGAAAGATTCATTATAAAGTTACTTCAACGCATCACTTTCTATTTTATTGTTACTCGACTGAACTGATATGCCTGAGCTTAAATTTGCTCTATTGTACATTTATTCTCCTTATTGTAATTGATTAATCATGTTAGGTATATTGTCAGGGGTAATTTCTTTCAAAGGAAAGGTGTTTGTTCGATTGTAATTTGTATCCAAGAACACCACTGAATGATCATAAAAAGAAAAAGAAAAATAGCGAAAGAAATGTAACTCAGCAGCAACTGACTTCCCTCCCTTTCCATTCCCAATCCCATTCACTGTAATCCTATCAACCGCAAACAATATCACTGGAAGATCTTGTGGGGAAATAGTCACTGTTAAAGGCCGAAGGGCGTACTGAATATCATACTTTTGAATCACATCATAACTTCCTTCCTTTTCAATCTGACCATAGATCAATACCATCCATAATGTCAACGTTACTGCACGAATTGCCTCCACACAAGTCAGTGTCGAGTACTCCATATCTGCTTTTAAAGGCGCCTTCTTCAATAATAGCTCTAGGAACTGCAGAATATGAATATATATTTTCTCTTCTAAGGTGCAATACATCGTCCAATGATGTGAGTAATTAGCTACAGTTACAGGATTAACATCTTTCCCATTCTCACTGCTTTGATTCGTTGTCGATTGTGTTATATTTGACATTTCTAATGATTTCATTTGTAATGATAAACTATTAATAAGTAAACGAACATAAATATTCTCTTTTACTTTACTAAGATTCACGATTTGAAAGACGTCAATAATAATAGACGCAAACGGTAATCGCTCTTGTAAAGGATTGTCATCATTGAAGTCTTTCACTCCTAATATTTGCTGGTAAGAACGAGGTATGAAGAAGGTAATCAAGAATGAGTTATCTTGGAAGGTATACAGTGATAATAATTCGTTTTTGCTATTCAAACACTGATAATTCTGATTCTTCTCATTTAATTTAACTTGGAGATGTGATAAATGTGTTGGTAGTGTCTCGGACGACAGAAGTAACTCCGGTCTTATCGAGATGGTTAAAGGAAGATAATCAACTTTGAATTTCTTTAGAATCCATGAAGCTTCATAATCTGCAATAATCCTCTCCAAGGCCTCGGGGTCATTAAGATCTAAAGAGTGCAGAGTTTTATCGATCTGATGCAATTTTCGGTCAATGAGTGTCATCTTCATTTTCGAGGCTTTTCCACTCGCGCTCGGTAAAGTGGCCTCTGTCTTACAAAGGTAGAAGTCATAGTTCAAAGAACATGGCAAGTAGGTTGGACTGGAAGAATTAACATTGTTTGATTCGAACACTGGAACAGAGTATTGAGGAGCTAAGGTAGTCACGAGATATAAAGCATACATTTCCTTGGCTAACTCATCCTTCTTGCCGGAAACCTGCGCTTGAAGTTGCTTTGATGGAACTTTCTTCTTACTTAAAATGTTATCATCTGAAGGAGGTGGTCGGAAAGGTGCTTTTTTCACGCTTGTTGATGGCTCAGGAAGGCTGGAAGGCGGTTGAGAGGTGGCGGATGGTAATGAAGTGGATAGAGATGAAACGCGTTTCTTTATATCTTCTTCAAGCTTATTCATCTCATTCATAACAATTTGATATTTTTGTTGATAAATATTCTTGGTATACCAATACTTCGCTTTCCACACAATCAAAGTATTGGTCGTATAGTTCGTTAGTGCTTGGAGCTGAGTTCTCTCATCATCTGCTGCATACTCAATCGAGGATGATGATGAAGAGAAGACAGGATATCGACTACATTGTATGATTGTTTCCATACTTTCTACAATCATATCTAAGGTAGAAAAGGAAGTAGAGTACGAAAGGAATTCTGTCGCTCCGTTGTTTGCTTCCACTTGATTATGCTCTTCATGATTCTCTCTCTGGATATATTCATCATATAAATACCTTAGAAACCAATTTTCATTCTGTAGATCATTAATTTCATCTTCGAATCGTATTAAATTAGTTCGGCAGCTTGATATGAGTCGCGTAAAGTCCACAGCTTCAACAATGAATCTTCCACGTCTCGCATCAACTCGCACAGCAACGTATAGCTTCGCCTCCTCTTCTTCGCTTATTTTCGCAGAGCGAGGATAAAATATCAGGTGATGTTGTTTCGAGGCAACGACCACATTCTGAACAATAAATCAAGTTCCGGTGAGGGGTTAAGTGTCATTCATCTTACCTCAAGTAACGTCCCTTTAGCGGATGGAGATGAAATTGACGACAAAATACGATGATATAGAAACCCAAGCTTCTTCTCAGAGAAGTATGCTGCAAATGTCAAATACAGTCGTTCAGGTGAGGTGAAAGATCCTATTAAGTCATGAAGAGGAATTTCCTTCTCAAGACCTTTCACTGTCTTAGATGTGGAAGGAATGAGGATATCTGCGGCGATCATCGGTAATCTGTGATTCGTTTTAATTTCTTCGTCTTCTACTTGAGAGACGTGTAACTCTATCACCACTTGAAAGATTCTACAGAAGATGGAGCAGAAATCAAAATTAATCAGGGAAGGGAAGTTGCAAAGATCTTACGGGTTCAAAGTATTCATATTATCAGATGCAATACTCTTCCAAAAGAAAATTTGAATTCTATGTTCATCAACAATTTCAATTAATTTCACATCAACATATGATTTTAATAAAGATTTCCTTATAAATTGTAACCAATGTATATAAACTTCTCTTAATCTAAAATTCATTGAAGAACGATCACATAAACTAATCATTAATAAAAGAGATTCTTTAATGTTATTTTCTTTTAATAATTTTTGAAATAAATAATTTTCTAAATGTTTTTTTCTTGTACTATGATGTTCTTTAATTACTTTCTCTGTTTGAGTATTGCTGTTACTCTTATTAGAGAGTTGATGATCCTTTAGTAACAGTTTTCCTTGAGTGGACTTTTGTTCCATTTGGAAAGAAACAATTTTCCAATAAGAATCAATTGATAAATCTTCAAGCATAACCACTAATTCATAATAATAATGGTTATGAATAACAAGTCTTCCTTCTTTTAATTGGAAGGAAAGATATGAGTATTGACGTGGTAAAGGTTGTCTTAAAGCAATTTTACTACGAATAGATAAACTTAAACGGTCTAGTAACTCATCTGTTGGGATAATCTTCGGGAAGCTACTTACACCACCACGTGTAACTGATGTTGGTAATGACGGATACGAACCGCTGCCAAGGATGGAACAAGCTAATTCTGCTTCATACTTCAATGTTCTCATAGAATATAATTGACTATGAAGACAATAGACTTCATAAGTACTCATTTCTATCGTATTAAGAAGTTCATTCATGTTTAAGTGAAACTGATCCAACGCAGTGTTAAATTGAATAATATTAGCTGTTGACAACCAACGAGTCAATGCTAACTGTTGAATAAAGCGCTTTCTTGTAGCCATGACATATTTTCTTAAAGCAACCGTTCGTAATTCAGGGTCTTTATCGCTTATTGATTGCAATAATCGTTGCAAATCCCAAAAAGTACTATATGAGGCACGGTTCAAGATATCACCATATTTTATGGTTGGAATTTGAGGAGTACCAGGATTTTGCATTTCTCTGCCAGTTTTATCTTGTACGTTCTATAAAAAGGTCTGGAATATTAGAATGATGCAAGAAAGGAACGACAGAGAGAGATGAAAAAAAATGACTCTCTTATCCAAGAGTCTTTTGTAGCGAGTGTATAAACTTCTCAGTACAGTAGATTTCTTTTATAGCGAGCGGA